>OFRG01000784.1_pt1 | contig 11045 bp, 14 predicted proteins | sample 1543071 | NCBI WGS metagenome assembly OFRG01 (sample SAMN07774222, study PRJEB24372) | wastewater metagenome | isolation source: WWTP Verbania (Effluent) | place: Italy: Verbania | collected 2015-12 | reverse complement strand
TACAACTCCTTCAAGGCTTGTTTCTGCCATCTCTCTGACAGATTGGCTATCATAACTACTTTCGATAACTCCATATCAGCTTTCGTCAGTAACATGTTCAACCACTGGTTTCATAACACCAGATAATTTAGGCAACCAGTATTTTGTACCAACTGAAAGCGTTCAAGATGTGCTTTCTTTAGCAAGCCCTATAGCCTGTAGCCTTCCAATGTGCGCATTTGTGCAAGTCATTACTAGTATATATAGTACTAAATATTACCTTCTTTTTTGTCTAACTCTTCAATTTGTTTTTCGACTTCCAATTCCCATTCATGTAATCATCACTCAACCTGGATAACCTTATCAAGAATAGGGCAGTATCTCCTGAATATTATTGGTTCTTTCTCTTCTTTTTTCGCCATTATATAGTAATACAAACGGAGTAAATACATCTAATAATTGCTACTCTTAGGGGTTGTTCATCACTAGTGTATCACCGCTCAATCTCAAACCTTGCATTTAATGCTGTACCTGTCAGTGTATAGTCTGCTCTAACAGCGACCATGATTGCATCTACAATTCCCCTCAATGTACCCTCGGCGGTAGCTATCGTGTCGTTTCTCACATATACTGATACTTCATACGGTATTTCAATGATGTTAGTGTTGCTAGAATGCACATCTTCTTTGCTGTTTCATGGTGTTATTGTTGCCATCGGATAACCTTGGTCTCATACCTTCTTCCCATAATTATACACATACTCCAAATCTGTACTAGCAACTAGATTGTTCACAATTGTATATACTTTGGTTCAGACTGTAGCGTATGACATTAGATAAACTTCGCTAGATTAGTAGTAAATATTCTGATTATTTCTTGTTTATTCTCCTCAAGTGCTGGTCTCAAATATGGTCTCGCTGGTATGGTTACTTTCTTAGTCCTTATCAACTTGCCTTTATACCTGAATACTAGATAAGGTTTATTCTTTGGTGTGATGGTTCATCATTCCTCATGTATTCTAGCATATACCAACCTACTTCATACCTCGATACTGTTACCACTTGCAAACTCTGTGATTGATCTCCTTAAATTACCTGTCTTATATGGTGCTTTCTTAGTTGCCGATCTCCTAACTAATTGCGCCGATTGCCATAATGACTTTGTAATGGCTGGCTGCACATCTGTTTTGATTTTGGGGAAAGATAGTACTAGTTTAATCATTTTCCCTTCTTATCATTACCTCATAAAACTTTCTGAAACTGGATACTCTCTTGTTTATTTTGCTAACAATATAAGCAACATTATCTGAATCAGTTATTTTGTCTCCTATCTCTATACTGCTGTAATTGGTTAGCATCTTCATCATATTCTGTCCTCATTCAATACCGTGTATCGCATTCTGTTCGTCTGACAGTTCATATATATATACTCTTAATCACGTAGTAACCGTTGTGCCATAAGTGGCTCACCTCTTCACTGATACGGTCTTGTTAGGATATAACATTTACAATCTTGTAGGGCGCTAAAAGCATTCTTATATTATTCAGCTCATCAGTTTTTAATCCTAAGACACCGTTACTAGCAAGAGATATGGATAAATCACCTTGAGTAAACTGATTTACACCAACTGCTTTTCTGTAGTTATACAATCAAGCCACGATCATCAAACAAGCCTGCTTTACTGCGTCAGGTATTGTAGAATAACCACAAGTGTACGTGAATGTGATGTATCAGAATGTCGTGTTGTACTGGCTTGTATCAACCGTGTCATTAAATATCACCCTCCTGCCAGTAGCCATATAGTCAGTTCACTCCGTCAGTGTTATTGCGCTTCCATTAATGTGAGTTATGGAATTTATCGGAATGTTCTTGAGATAATACGGTCACACTCAACAGTACTTATGCCTTTCGGCAGTGATTGTCTGTGTTGCCAAGGAAGAAACACCACAAAACCTATTGATTAGGTTTTCGGCCTGCAAAATCAGTGAAGCAATATTTGTGTCTTCTCCACTGGTTTCTAGGTAAGTATTAACGTCCGATGTAGTGGTGTATGCCATGATTATTTTTTCTTAATGGATGCTTTTGCATCTAATGCTTGTTGTTTCTTTTTCTCTTCAACTTTGCTTTCGTCAATCACTTCTGTTGTTTCTTTTTGTACAATCTTGAATCAGTTTTGGAGGTAATAATCAACCTCTCTTGCATCTACCTCAATAATGTCTCAAGCTTTCAAATCAACTTTCTCTCCGTTAACCCTGATCCTTATATCCAATGTGGATTGCATGTACGCTGTTGGTCTCATTAGCAATATATAATTGATAAATGTTTTTCTCCTATATACCTATAGCTAGATACATAGGAGAAAAGGAGGGTTAGCCCTCCAATTCACTATACAGTAATATTTCTCAATACACAACAAGAATCACTAGCCAATACTTTGACTGCAAATCTAACGTGTGCTGTCAAACAGAATTGGTCTGTTCTTGGCAAGAACTCTGTAAACGTCTGCAAGTTTCTCTTGAAACCAGTAAGAACATCAGGCTTGTAAATCAAAACTGCTCTACCAAGCGTATTGTTATTAGCTGTAGTAGACAATTTACCGTCCGCCTCTGCTTTACCTACGTAAGACAATGGCAAGATTTCAACGCCGTCAATAGCAATTATTCTACCATTCAAAACAGTAGCAGCATTACCAAACTTCTCCATTGTTTCGACTTGAGTAAGTCCAAGCAACTTGAAGTAAACAGAATTATCTACAACAAGAAGCAATTTAGATGGGTCAATACCTTTTGTGCCAAGTGCTTTTCTTGCATCTCTGATGTCTCCAAGATCAAGTGTACCAGCGTTGATTGTATTAGTTGCTGTAACGATTGATTTCTTGAACAGTCCATCTTGATGCAAATAGTATGTACCAGCTGTAGGCGCTCCATCGTCACTATTGACGTTACCAGTTGCACCTGTTTCAGTATCTCCGTGCATGATGATCTTGTCGATCAACTCATTGTAAGACTGACTTAACTTAGTTGCTAGGTAACTTCTTATATTCACAATAGAATCGTCATCAAGCTCACCAGTAAAGTATGTACTCATTGAGTACTTTTTAGCAACCAACGTAATGTCGTCTGTACCAGCCTTAGACTTGGTAACATCTGTACCAGCTACGTTAGCGTTCTCGCTAGTAGCGTACCAAGTAGGATCACCTCCCTCAACTGGTATTGTGTAACTAGAAGACGGCATCAAAATAGGAGCTGGCAACTTACTAAACAAGTTACCTGAATCTCTAATTGTAGAGATAACTGTAGACGCTAAATCCGTAGGAACAAAATCTTGACCGTATCAGTCTTGTCCAGTAGACATAGATTCGTTCGCTCTTGTTTCTAGTTCGGGCGCATTCTTTTCCTCAAGTGCTGCCCTGATTTTTGCAAGCTTTGCTTGTCTTTCTTCAATATAGGTCATTCCAAAAAGTAAAATAAGATTAAATACTACCTAGCGCTGCTTCTTTTGCTTTCCTCAAATCAGCAAGTAATGGGTCTTCTTTTTTTTGACCGTTTACGGTAACCAATCATCTCCTAGCGGGGATTTTGTTTACAATAGACTTGAGGTTGTTGATCTCCTTAGCTTGTAACTCGATCAATTCCATAGCCTCGTCAAATAAATCCAATACACTCCTTTCCTCATTTGCCTCTGGCGTAGCGCTTGGTACTTCCACTTCTGTGGGCAATTGTTCAGATGGCGTTTCAACCTCTGGTGTCGGGTCGTTGTCCTCCTGTTGCACAGGTTGCGGAGTTTCACCGCTGGCTTCAACTTCGTCCCCTTGATTATCTTGTGTTTCCTCGTCATCTTCTGCCTTCCATTCACCGTCTTTTGGCTTTTCAACTTCGTCTGTAATTTCCTGTGTAGTTTCGGCTATCTCTTCGACAACTTCTTCTGTTACTTCCTGCTCTACTACTTCTACCTCATCAACCTGACGAGTACTAAGTCATTGTATGACTGATCTTTTCTCGTAGTTATCAAAGAACTTTCTTACTGCCTTGCTCAATGTAAACATTGCTGACGGATTAGCTGGTATGCTTACTACACTAATTTCAACCAGTTCGATCTTAGTGATCTTTCTAATTATGTCATTGTAATCAAGTTGGTCTAACTGTTCTTGTGTAAGTGCTGATATTAGTACTCAATTCTTATCCTCATAAGATCGCTCAAGAGGGTAAAAACCGATTGAAAAGCCCTTTGTAACGCCGTCCCTAATTGACTGGAATATATTGTCAATGTCCTGTGTTAATTTGGCTTGTATATATAGCCCCAAATTATCAGCTCTATGGTCTATCATTGAGCCGATTGGTTTGTTGGAGTTGTGTCAAAGAAGTATTACAGGGATTTTCAAGTAGTTCTCCATGCCGTTCCTGATTGAATCAGGCGTAATGATACTATTATAGCGGTCAATTTCTGGCGTGCTTGCCATTCATTCGATGATGATACTGTTATCATCTGACCTTACTTCTACCTTACTAATAGGCATTTGAAACTGTACCAATTCTTTTTGCATCTGATATATATTGGATAAATTAGATTATTCTGTAGTTAGTTGTGCATCTACATCTTGGGTTGCTGTTCCTTGGTGCTACGTCATCACCAGATGGAAACTTATCAACCATTAGTATCCGTCATTTCCTTTCATTTGCTCTACATTGTTCTGTCACCTTACTATCATTCACTGTGTCCCATATCTTTTCTGCCATAGCACCTGTTGTCTGTAGGTGCTTGTTTATCGTAACCAATCTTCACTCCTCATACGCTTCTCCTACTTCTCTAACCGCTATCAATTGTGCTCTGGGTTTAGATAGTATCCCTGCCTCTGTTTGATTTTGGATGTCCTGTGCTATCTCAGTATATGGTTTTCAATCTTTTAACCCTTTAATTATAACCTCTGCTATATGCTCCTTAGTGGTCTGTGTAATTGATAAGCTAGAGTTTCAAAGCATGACATTTTTTTTAGCCTGAACGTATCTGATAGCTTGAGATAGCACGTAATCACTTTTAGTGCTAAGCTGCATATCCTTGGTTATCTTCCTGCCTCATCTCGTGTACACCTTCTGTACTTCATTCAGCATTGTTCCGACCATCTTTTCAAATGATAACTGGATTAAAAACGCTGTCTCTAGGTCTCATCATTCTACCGCCGTGGCCAGTAGTTTTCAGAGTTTCCTAAATGATGTATGTATGGTTTTCACAAGCCTTTTTTCGGTTTTCGCAATGATCTCTGGTATGCTAAGTTTCTTCATTCAGCGGTTGTATATCAGATAATCAGACATCACTAAGTAGATCAAGATTCTTTGTTATCAGTGGCTTATTGGCCTCTTCAAAATCAAATAACTCATATCACAACTCTTCCCTTGCTTCGTTAATGGTTATAAGTCAATATTGAATCTGTTTGATTTTTATATCCACCCTCTTGTCAAAATCGTCAATATGGTCTCAATCAAATTTGATTTTTGTTTCCGTAAACTCTGACAAAATATCGTTAATCCACGATGCTATCCTCTCTTCTCGTGTCAATATCGTATTCTCAATGAATCTTTGGTATTGAGTATCTGCGGACGTGTAGTTTACACCCTCCGTATATCACAGTATTATTTTCGGCACACCATACGCCGCACATACCTTCTCTATTGTAAATTTTCTTAAAACTTCAAATTGCATTTCACTCATTCAATCCTGTACTTTCTTTATGTCAACAATACCTGAGATTGCAGATATTTTGTGTTTGTTTTTCCCTCCTGAAAATTCTTTTTTTAGTTGTTCTATCGCTGCGGCTTGCTCGTCTGCACTCATTCATTCTTGTAGCACAATCAACTGAGAAGGTATTGCACTATTCTTGAAATAGTAGTAATTAATAAGCCCTGCTTCATCATCTGACATTACATCTGTAATGATACCCTCTACCATAGACAGGCCCATCCTTTCATTATCGGGGTCTTTTTCTATGTATAAGTGTGCTATCTCTTCTGGATTGAATGTCTGTTGATTTCCGTTTACTTGTTGGACATATTTGACTACTTCACCATACTCTGTAATAACGATTGCAATGCTCCTTGGGTCAAGTACTTGCATTCAAAGCGGTTTTCAAGCGAGATTTTTTTGTTTGAGTATAAAACAATTTCCTGTTATCCCTATGTCTCTTATTATCTGATTTTTCAGAAAACCAAACTTGTGATTAAAATTCAAATATTCATCAACTACTTTGTCTTCAATAACGTCTTCCCCTTTGATACACTTATAACTTCACTTTCAAGTAGTTTCCATGATCTCTTGGATACACCTGTGCAAGATTGATGACTTCCTGTAGTACCTGAAAAACAGGTCAAATGTGTTATCAGGCATTGTTACAAACCCTCCAAGGGTTCAGCCATTGTACACTTTACCTTTTTTGGCAGGTTCTGCCTTTCTTATCTCTAATCAAAAAAGTCTCATCTACCTGATGAGAACGTAAACAGAGAAATAAATCAACGGATTATTTTTTACTTAGCTTGACAGTGAAACAAAAGTGAATACAGACTTTGGTTTTAATTCAAAGTACATCCTCATCATAAGGCTATCCGCTTCATCAGGTGATCTCCCTATTTTCTTTTTCAGGTCTTCTTTTTTGATTATCTTGATTGGTCAATCTTTGTCTAGGTTTATCTGTACAATGTTGTCTAACTCCTGCTTTAGCTCCTCTGTAAGTTGTGTAAGCCTTATTTCGCCAGCGTTGACCTTTTTAGCTAACTCAATGTAGCACTGGGTTTTCAGATTTTCAAAGTTTGGTTTTGGTATTCCAGCAGATACCTGCGCTGGTGTTCTTGTATCTATCGGAGAGCTATTGTTGACAAATCACTTACATCTCAAATTATCTACCACTCATCATCATACTCAATCCTCATCAACAATGACGTTGCTCATTGGTATGGTGTAACGCTGGCATAACTCTTTGATCTTATCTTGTATCTGTGTGGTTGCCGATATGGGATAAACTACCTTGTCAATCTCCTCTAGTCCGTTCCACACTCTAATGATGGCTTTATCCTTGCCCATTCTTGCAACATCGCACGATACGTATTTACTACCGTTAACCTTTGGATTGGTGGTAAGGTCACATATCTTATCAAAGTCGAACAAGCGCCCTGGGCTGTCGTCATAATCCCGATCTCATAACAATATCCTTTTCCTAGTTACGATGTTAGCATCGGCCAATGATGCTTCATACTTGGCATGGTCAATGTGGGGGTTGTCGCTGTAAAGCGATTGTATGAAAGTCCTGTTGGCCTGTAGCGTTCCTTCCTTTCGTGGTTTGATGAACGTACTATATAGGTGTCACTTGTCAGGGTTGCAGGTCATCAATACCTTACCCACTAGATCATACTCCTTTATTTTTTCGGTGAGCCTCGATTTGATAACATCAATCGCCTTACGGTCAACCTCTTGCGCTTCGTCCACTCGTGCAAATGTTTCCTCGTATCATCCAAGCCAGTTAAATTCAGGATCACTAGGCTCCAATCTTAGTGGCACAAAGTCAATCTTCGATCCGTTGTAATATCTCAACTCCTTAGTCTGCATATTAACTGTGTAATGTACGTCCTTGATAAGTTTGTGGTGATTGAGTACTTTGAGTATCGTATTCAATGATGTTTTTCTCAAATCGTCTCGCTCTCTACGTCCTACTAGTCGGCTTATTCATGGATACTGTAAGCAAGTAATGTTCAATATCTCCGCTACTCATCGTGTCTTACCTCAACGTCAACCTCATCAAAACAAAATCTCCTCAATTACAGGGTTAAGGAATGCGTAATAAAGTTCTCATTGCTTTTTGGTCAAGCATGGTTTTAATTCCATTGTCAATATAAAGAGAAAGCAAAACACGGCGTTTCGGTTTGCCACGCCAATAATATATATGATATTATTACTTATTGTCTATAGTTACTTGCACTTTATCAATATTGATTACTGGCTTCATCGCATCATCAACTCTTTTCTTGAGCTTGTTGTATTCTCTGATGGCTCATAGTTTGCTTGAGAAGTCTGCATGTTGAGTAATCAGTAGTAAGAGTTGTTTGTCTACGTGTTGGTCATTAAATCCACCTGTCTCTAATAGTTCGTTTATTCTAGCGATAACCTTAATATTACTTAATAACTGTGAAGCACTTGCGCAAGCGGTCTTATACCAATTTGGCTTTGATCTGTCTGGCTCGTATGCCTCAATATATGATTGTACTCAATTGCCAAAAAAATCTTTGTCTCAACTGGTGAATAGTTCGCAAAACTTTTCTTGTCTGAATTTGAGGTCTCTTTCTGTTTTGCCTCATTTGTCTTTTTTAGTTATTGATTTCTTTTGTGTTTTTTTAGTACTCATACTGGTCTATAATTTCTAAAACACATTTGACTGGTAGGGTATTCATGTTTACGTCAGGATTAGCCTTGATATACTCTACACAATTTATCTCCTGATCCTTGTAAAAAGAAATAGCGATTCAGATAAGCAAAGAAAATAGTACTACAATAATTACTGTTTTGATTTTTTCGGTCATAGTTATTGGAAAACATTAAATAATTTCTTTGCCAGTCTGATTTGATCTAGCTCACATAAGTTACTATAATATTTTTTCGGTCATCTTGCAAGGGCTTTATGCACCTTGGTGTTATATCTCCGTTCAAGTTTTATGTTTCTAAACGCTCTCCAAAAAAACGGATTAGTTTGTATCTGTTTGATAAGTAATTCCTTTTTAGTCATTCTACATCTTTTTTAGCTGTAAAGGTGTCAATTGTTTAGCCTTCTTTTCCAGTCGAGATTTTTGCATTCAAGGTCTTCAAATCTTTATAGCAGTTCGTACTTCAACTACTTGGTTTTTGCCTTGACCTGTAAGCCTGTATGCAATGGTTCATTCAGGAGATTCGTGATGGAGTATATCTCACAACTTACCTCAAAGGTCTGCATAAGTGCCCATGATCTCTTGCGGAAACCTCATATAGTAGAGTGGGAGTTGTACCATTAACTTTCAGAAAAATAAATATTACCTATCGTAATAATTATCAGGATCGGGAGTATTCTCGTATTTCTCTCAACCAATTACTAGGTAAAAGAATCCAACTATCGCTATCATTAAGATAATACAGACTATTCATAGCAATATTTTCATTGGTTTACTTTTTACAACTTAAAACTTCATCAATACATCAAATTAGGCAGTCGGCCATTTGTTCTTCGGTGCTTTCATTACAAATTGGCCCTCAACATGTCTTCAAATAGCAAGAACATTTACGCATTCAATTATCATACACAACGGCAGTATTGAAACGTATTTTTGTGCAGGTTGCTACTTTATACGGTTCTGTGAATAATGATTGAAGGAAAGATCAAAGCAGAAAGAACCCTATGATACAAAAGGTAAGTTTGAATCGAAATGTGTATATGTTTATCATGTTAGGCAATTCTATATAAAGTGTAGCCCGGAACTTGCTCAAAGTTGTGTTTGTATATCATTCCTGATATTCAAATTGCCATTGATATATTCATAAATCCACCTAGTATTGATTTTATTGTTGCTTTCATACCGACCAAAATGGTAGCGTGCCGTTCGTGAGCATCTTTAATAGGTACTTTGATGGCATTGTATGCAATCACAAATGCAAAGTCATATAGGTAGTCGTAGTGATCTTTTTCGCTTTCCTTATATCTTTCTTCGATCAGGTATTTTTCTTTTTCAAACTTGATTGCTGACAGGAGTTTTTGATCCATTTCAGTGAATGGGTTTTTTTCCATAAAATCCATAATAATATGTGGATGAATAAATAATCTGAGGTATATGTGGGTAGCTATAGCAACAGGATTTGAACCTGTAATTTTGTTTCCACCCCTAGTCACCCGAAGGCAAGGCAGAGGAATTTGTAATCTCGGCTATACCAATTTGCCTATGCTATAGCTACCCAAGTATACCAGTGGGTTTCCCCACTGATATTTTTTTATAAACTTGCTATTAAACTTTCTTTGCTGTCAAATATTTCGTTTTCATTCCTATCAATTAGTCCATAATTCAATTTGATTACGTAACTAGCATTAAGTGAACTGTTAGATGAAAGGTATACTTTTGTCACCTTTCAAATCTCAACTTTGTTATCATTCATAACCCACACTTCCTGCATGAGTTTATATTTCTGTTCAATAATTGGATTAATGGTACAAGTAGATAAATTGGTTTGGTAATATTATTTTACATTAATTAGCATATTACTCGATTCGCCTAGTTGAGTTGTTGGCAATTTGCCATCTCGTTTCTCGATCCGCTTCAACTGTACGTACTCGGCACCTCATTGTGATTTCACCGCTTCGGCCTGTATCCTGATGGTTTCAGCTTGGGCTTTTGCTCTCACAATCTGCTGATCAGCCTCATACTTGGTTTTCTCCAGCTCGTTTTTCTTAGCCAGCGCGTCTTGCTCAGCCTTCACCTTATTCTCGATGGATTCATTGAATTTGTCCGAAAAGGATATGTCCTGGATGTTGGTATCAGATACCAGTAGACCGAACTCATTAAGTTTGTTCTGAAGTTTCTCATGGATAAGTGATGATACTTCAGCCCTTTTGGTGATCAGTTCGTCGGCCTTATACTTGGCGACTACCGACCTAATAGCTTCTTTGATGTTCGGGATCACAACGTTGGTTGCGATAGCGTCGTCGTCTCCAAACCTTCTGTACACTTCCAGCACCCCCTCCTTAGTTATTTGGTAGGTAATTGATACTGATATACCTATGTTCTGAAGATCGTTGGTCGCCGCTGTTGCGTTGTCCTCGATCTTCTTTGACCTGGTGTTGATCGTTACTACCCTACCTACGAATGGTGTTTTCCAGTGTAGCCCTTCGGTGTATACGTCGGGGTTAAGTTGTCAAAGTGTCTTCACCAATACTACTTGTCCAGCCTGGACCGTAAAGAATGAACTGAAGAATGCAGCGATTCAAATTATGGCTACTATCACTCCAAGGAAGTGAGACAAGTAAACCTTTTCAATGTCGCCGTAACTGTTGAATTTAATAAACATGAGTA
>OFRG01000783.1_pt1 | contig 11048 bp, 17 predicted proteins | sample 1543071 | NCBI WGS metagenome assembly OFRG01 (sample SAMN07774222, study PRJEB24372) | wastewater metagenome | isolation source: WWTP Verbania (Effluent) | place: Italy: Verbania | collected 2015-12 | reverse complement strand
TCATGGAGTACAAAATCCTATTATATCTTCAGATCAGGATTTTTTTGAAGAAAAGAAGGAATACTTCTATGTGCCTAAGTTCTTTGAAGTGAAACACTCACAAAGACTGAACAAGTGTTACGACGAAGCGTACAAAGCTGTTTTAGCTAAGAATAAAAATCAAAACCTTATGTCTATTCACCAATCGGCATATCAAGCAGGTCTTGATTCTTTGAATACTTATGCTGATTGGGTGTTTAAAAATAACAAGATGCTTGTTGCTAAATATCCACAATACTGGTCAGAGAACAGGCCCGAAGAAAACAAGTCGATTGTCGAAGCAAAATCAGAATCTTTTTTAGATAAAATGAAAAAGTGGGTTAAAACTCAAAAATGATAACAAATAGCTTTTTAAAGAATAAAGCATTATCATTTATAGATGTCTTAGATGATGATGAACCGGACTGGATTAAGAGCAACAACTCTATAGCTGATGCAATGGTGGAGTTCCATGTTATTTCTTCCAAGAAGGAATTTAAGGCAAGACCTATACCGACAGAAACAGAAGACATTATCTATGAGATCAGGAGGTTGTTGGAGGTATATTATTCAAAAAGCGAAAGTTTTTACAGACCACTATCATTGTTTACGGACGAAGAACTTTTTAGTACAAACAATGAAGTTTCACAAATAAGGGCAGATCTTTCTGTTTTAATGTTTCAATTATCAGATAAGACATTCAGAGATATTTCTCTTGAAAGATCACTCATAAATGCCAGGAAGGAGAAAGCAGAAGGATTGGCTTATAAGAAAGCTTTTGAAGCTGCCATGAAGATGACGTATGAAGAAACAGTTGGTGAGAAGGTTAAGATTACTAAAATGTCACCATCGTTGGCAGATAGTTATGCCAGAAAGGTATTCAAGACAGACGAAATGTATCTTGAAGAAATAAACGAATGTGATAGCATAGATCAACAGTATTGGACTTTAAATAGAGTCTTTGAGCAAGTAAGGGAAGCCTTAAATGCAATGGCAAGGGAAATTAAACGGTAAATAATTTTTAAATAATTTAACAATGGCAAAAGGAAAAAAAACAGTAACAATAGATGTTACTCAGGGCGAAGTGTCCGATGAAAAAAGCATGGCATTAGTCAGTTATGTATCTGATAAGAAACTGCCGGACATAACAACCGAAGACATAATCGCAACGGTTGGTCCTGTTTTTAGAGACATTGAGATGTGGAAACAGAAAGTTTCAGAGATCGTAGTTACATCTTCGGAAGATTCAGAAGCAATGAAACTTGCAGGTGAAGCAAGAAAGGTTATTTTAAAGATAAGGACAGGTCTAAAAAAACAAATCGACGAAAAGAAGCTACAAATCAAAACTGATCGCATTGACCCAATCAAGCGTGAGTATGATGGATGGGGAGATATGTTTGATTTTATAGAAGGTATGCTAAAAGGTGTGGAGAAGGATTTAAGGGATAAGGAAGAATATGCCAAAAACCTATTGAAGAAGGAACAGGATGAATTAAGAGAGACCAGGAGGATATTGGCAGAACCATTCCGAACATTCATGCCACCAATGGTAGACATAGCCCTATTGTCTCAGGAAGATTTTGATAAAGCTTTAGATACTGCAAAATTAGCATTTGAAGGAGACAAGCTAAGGAGAGAAAAAGAGCAAAAGGAAGCATTAGAGAGGGAGGAAGAAAATAGTAAATTAAAAATTATTAATAGTCGTATAAACCTTTTATCTTCGATGAATTTTAAATTTGAAGATGGCGATTACTTCTATGGTGGTGACTCAATAAAGGTTTCTTCTGCAATGATAAAAGAAATGTCGGTTGAAGATTTCAACACATACGTTGAATCCGTTGAAAGCCAGATCAGAGAGATTGAGAAGGAGAACAAAGGTAAGGAAGAAAGAGAGAGAGTGCAAGCAGCCGAAGCTGCAGACAAAAAGAGAAAGATCATCATGGATAGGATTTCCAAGATCGATTGTGCCAAGATCGAGAAGGATGGCTTGTATCTGGATATATACGGAATAGGTAAAGAATTTCTTATTGACTATGAATCTATATATGGTTTTACAGATGAAGCGGCAACAGAATATTTACACAAAACTAATCTAAGTACTTCAAAAAAGATTCTTGATTTGGAGAAGAAAAAAGAAGAAGCTGAACAACTTAGGTTGGAAAGGTTAGAAATAGCAAGAAAAGCAAAGGAGGATGCTGAAAGGTTGGCGTTAGTAAAGGATGAAGCAGATAGGAAGGCGGCCATGAGTGATAAGAATAAATTGAAAGCTATTGCAGACGATGTACATGAGTTAAAAAAGGAAATTAACAATAATTATTCTCTCACTTCAGATAGCGGAAGAACGATTTTCAGTAGGGTTATCAATGATTTAAAGTTAATTGTGGAATTTATAGACAGTAAAATAAAATAGCATTATGCATGGTAGGAATAGAACAGCAAAGGGGAGAGTTAACTATTGGGACAAAGCCATTGACCAAAAACCCCTAAAAGAGGTTATGTCAGATATGCAAGCCGGGGTTGTAGAGTTTAAAGGTATCGGGAAGAAACATGAGAGAGCAAAATATGCTTTTGAAATTGATAGTAATTTCGTTAGAAATGTGCTTGATGAAAGGATTAAATACAGGGGTATTTGCGCCCCAGGTTCTCTTGTTTTAATCGATGGTAAGCCAAAGAGTCGTAAGTCTACATTAGCGGCCATGTTGGTGGCTGCACACCTTCATCCTACAAGAGAGTACGAAAATATAAAGTGCAACCTTAATGTTTACAAGCATGTATTTTGGTTCGATACAGAAATGCTAAAAACAGAGTTTGAAGAAAGATTTTCTAATCTGTTAAGGTGGTCCGGCCTTGATTATTGTCCTGAAAGATTTCATGCGCTCAATTGTGCAGCAATGGGCAACAATCCAGAGCTAAAGATACTGTTCATTATAAATACAATTCAAAAACACAGGGCGCACTATGCCAACAAGTATGGTATCATTGAAGAAGAAGATGATATTGGAATAATAGTCATAGATGTTTTTTCTGATCTGGTGAACGATGTTAACAAGAAAGAGGAGTCAATGGACTTACTTGGCTTTATGATCGCTACGGCCATTGAAACTGGCGCTGTAATTATTTTGATTATGCACCAAAATAAACGTGACGATTCAGCAAATGGTATTCTGGGTAATGATGCAGCTAAGAAGGTTTCTGCTCACATAAAGACATTCAAGAAGGGTTCTTATGCATCACAAAGAGACGATGATGATGATGAAGAAGGAGACAACAACGAACCAACAAAGGTTAAAATGCAGGAAAGCCGGGGCGGAGAGAAGTTTAAATTATTTTATTTTAATTACAACGACGATGGAGATCCTGTTGTCATTGATCATTTTTCAGGAATATGATTATGCCAATAGATTACAAAAAATATCCGTCAAATTGGTTGAAAGAAACAAGACCAAGAATAATGCAAAGAGCAAATAATACTTGCGAATGTGAGGGTTGCGATTTCAAACATCTGGAAGAGGTTTGGACAGTTCGTTACAGAGGTAGAACTACTGGCTGGTTTCGTGATTTTGATGAAGCAAATTCATATCCAAAAACAATTGAAAGTAAACTTGGTAAAATAATTCCAAACCCAAAAAAAGTAAAAGTGATTTTAACAATCGCACACCTTGACCATGATGAAACCAACCACGATGTTACTGATGACAGATTAAGAGCAATGTGTCAAATATGCCATTTACGTTACGATGCTAAGGAGAAGTATCGGAGGTCTTTAGTATGAGGCATAACGTTTGACCCGAACTTAAATAGAATTACTAAACTTTAAAATTAAAAACATGGAACAAGAACCAAGATTTGTAACAACACAAGAAGCTATTGACCTTCTTAATGATGATGAAAGAATGCACACTTTTAGAAACCCTGCTGGCATTTTGCTTGGATGCGATAATGATAGAAGCAGAATTTTAGAAATAATAAATACTGCCAAAACTATACAAATTGGTGGGGAAATATGCAGGAATTTAAAACATGGACTTGTCGTTGAAGAACCTAACGGGAGTATACTGTTTGTCGAAACGAATATGGAGAAGCTAAATGTATTCGACCCTATTTAAAGGCTGTAGTATTACCTATACATTGGCAAAATCAGTGCGTTAAGTGTAGAAATATAATTAGGTCAGTTGAAAATGTTTGATAACCTCCATTAAATTCAATAAATTTATGAAAACGTATATAGTTTACCAAGACGAACACACATTTCATTTCTTTGATTTTGCTGATAACAAATTCTTTGATTTCCCTAAGATCAAGGATGCAAAATTAGATGATAAAGATTTCTTCATTACCTGTAGTCAAGAGTTTATTGCTAAGAACAGGCAGATAGATATTTGTGTGGTGGAGAAGATGATTTATTTTCCTGGGCCAAAGAACTTACAGCGATTGCATCAAAAGTATACTCACAAGTCATTTGAAGACAAAAACAAGATAAAGTCCATACTTAGGGCAATACACACTGTATACAAGCGGCAGCAGCCATTGATAAAGGAGTTATTACTTGGTCCGGCCATAATGTTTAATTCAGAAATTGCAGGAACGATGGCGTATATCAACAGTGGTCATATCACCATTAAGGATTCCTTCATTGAAAATTACAATAAGGAAAAGGAAAGTCTTAATTATATTGGACAGATAGGTAAGAATGATTTGATTGGCTACATGAAGTCAAAGAATTATAAATACCACGACCTTGATTCAGGAAAATACATTTTGAACCACAAGCATCTACTTTCCTTTAATGACGAAGCACTTAACAGGCATGTAGAAGTTTCTTCCAAGAAGTCTGAGCATTTACATTTGTCTCAATTTGCGCACAAACAATTGGATATCAATCACAAATCGTATGGCGCTGTCACCGGAAGGATCAGCACATCTAATCCAAACATACAAGGTATTAATCCGGCAAACATAGAAGGTAATATTTGGAGCTTTGACTTTACAGGATTTGAGATTATGATATACCTTGCGTCTTACAAAAAGAGTATCATTGATGATTTTATAAACTCAAATAAGAAAGACATATATGGCTTTATATTTTGGGAGTTATTCCCGGACAAGTATGGTTATGACAGCGATGAATTTAAGACAAGAAATCCTGATGCAAGAAATATTTTAAAAGATATGTGCATTAAAACTCTTTATGGTGCATCGCTTTCTGATGTTAAATACATGTATGGTGACAAGGTGGAAACCCTTTATAAGAAGATTTATAAATACATGGATGTAGGAAAGCCAACAGAAGATCTCTTAAATTATGCTAAAAAATCCAGAAGGTATCTGCTTAATCGAAAATATAAAGTTTCGGTGTCTGATGAAGATATAGATATATTTGCAAGGCTTCTTCCTGAAGCAAACAAAATAGATGTACCAATGGATTCCCCGGCATACTATTCAGATGATAAAAGGAACGTTGCAATAAAGGCAGAGTTTCATGAAATATTTGCCAAAGAGAGGGGCATATTGCTTGAAGTAAGAGATAAGTATATTAGAATCAAGAAACACCTGCTTAATTACAACATACAGGGCACAGGGGCCGTGATTATAAAGCTTGCGGCCAAGTATGCCATCATGTCGAAAATGAAGTCTAAGATACTCATTCTAAGACACGATGAAATAATAGCTGATATATCTACCGAAAATGACAAGAGAGAGATCGTTTATGCGATGGAAGATGCGTGTAAAGAAGTACTTGGATATTATATTAACATTGAGATGAAAAAGGTATGATATCATTGGTGTATAATAATGAGTGTACTGGCGGCATGAAGCTTTTTGGAGATAAGGAGTTTAAGTTGGCAATAGTGGATCCTCCGTATTTTTCTGGTCCTGAAAAAAGAAAGTATTATGGAAAGGAACACAGCGGTATTGGTGTCAAGAGAATTGATTATGATGTAACGGAAGACTGGAAACTTCCTGATGCAGAATATTTTGCTGAATTATTTAGAGTATCAGAGCATCAAATTATATGGGGATGTAATTATTTTGATTACATATTTCCTTCTGGTAGAATAGTGTGGGATAAGGTAAACGGTGATAGTTCTTTTTCGGATTGTGAGATTGCTTATTGTAGTATGCACAAATCCACAAGACTTTTTAGGTATATGTGGAATGGTATGATGCAGGGAAAGAGTATTTCAGAAGGCCATATTATGCAGGGAAATAAAAAGTTGAATGAAAAGAGAATACACCCAACTCAAAAGCCGGTAAATTTATATAAGTGGGTATTACAGCAATATGCCAAAGAAGGAGATAACATATTAGATACTCATGTTGGATCTGGCAGTTCCAGGATTGCTTGTTATGATATGGGTTTTGACTTTAAGGGATTTGAGTTAAATAAAAAGCATTTTGACAAACAAGAAAATAGGTATAAAAAGCATATTTCTCAAACAAGAATAAATTTTAAATTTTAAATTTTCATAGATGTCACATGTAAAGTCAGTATTTAAACCCAAAAATTACTCATCTCTTGAGAGAGAGATAGAAATGAATGATGAATCCAGAAAGCGTAAAAAACCTAAACCAAGGAAAGCTCAAGAGTTTAAGGTAGATTTCAGGCCACCACCATCCAACCTATCTCTCAAGTTAACTAAGGATGAAATACTGGATAAAGTATTATTAAATATAAAGTCAGGTATGAAAATTAGATCGTCAGACTTAGCAGAGGTGATATGGCCTAACATGATAGGTAGAGATCCAAGATGGCCGAGTGCTGCCCTTGTCGAATGATTATTAACAAATTAAATAAACAAAAATGATACAAAAATTTAGAAAAAAGCCCGTTGAAGTTGAAGCGATACAATGGAACGGAAATACCAACAAGCAACAGATTGATGCTTTTGTTGGCAGAGAATTAAAATCGGAATTGGAAAGCGAAACAGCTTATGTTGCTGGAAAAGGCGCACCAATATTTAGCCTACTGATTGAAACAAAGGAGGGTATAATGAAAGCGTTTAGAGGAGATTGGATTATTAAAGAGCCTTTTCCAACTGGTGGCAGGGATTTTTACCCTTGTAAGAGTGATATTTTTGTAAACACCTATGATGTTATTGGTGAGTTGGCAGGCAATTGAAGCTTACGTATGGTGCTATACGAAGGAGGCGATTATTAGCACTAAAGTTGATGCGGAGTACAAATGTTTGTTTAACCACAAATGTTTCTGCGGAGTACCGAACCGCCTCTTTTGTATAGCACGTGTTAGCGGTAGTTTATTATTCAGAAATTAAAATTAAAAATATGGGAACACAAGTAGTAGGAGAAAGTAACAGCGTTGAGTATAGCACTCCGTTGAAAATAGTAGAGCCATTGATAAACGAATTTGGCTTAACAAGAGATGTTTGTGCAAGTGCATTAAATCACAAACTGCCCGATTATTGGACAAAGGAAGATAATTCACTTGCTATGAATTGGGAAGGTAATTGTTGGATGAACCCACCATTTAGCAGAGATTTGAATAAGTGGGTAAAGAAAGCGTGTAATGATGCTGAAAGGTTTGGAGGAACGAAAGTTTGTTTAATACCTGTAAGAAGCAATACAAAATGGTGGGCGGAAGTTTGTGTAAAAGCAGAAATTCGTTTTATCAATGGCGAAGTAAATTTTAATGATGAAGAACGTGGACTTTGGTTGCCGATGTGTATTATCATTTTCGGTGAGAAGGCAAAGGTTGGTACGTTCTCTGTCTTAAATTACCGCTAACGAAACGGTATTGCCGATGTAAGGGAATTGGCAGTACAAAAGTTGATTGAAAAACAAATGGTAACAAATTATTCAAAAGTCGAGCAGAGTACGTCAAACCCTTATATTGGCAATACTTATGTTAGGCGTTGTTTTATCTTATGTCAAAAGTAAAATTTATTGAAAGAAAAGTTACTGAAAAAGAAACACAGTACGACTATCCAATTTACTTATACTTTCAAGGCGAAAGCGGTGATGATGAATGTATAATGGTAGAAGAAGATTACCAAATAAAAGTTAAGGTTGATTTTTTAACTGTTGAAATAGAAAAGGGGTTAGGTTTTGCTATTGAAGAACACTATTTGAAAAACAACTTAACAACAAAAGAACATTTTTTAGAATTTTACAATAATGCAATTGATTGTTTTAATAAAGGAACTAAATTAATAAAAAAATGACTATAAACGGATTTGATGAATTAACGGATTTTAAAGATGGCGAAGACGATAAATATCTTGTTGAGTATGTACTGTCTGACGATAGTGGATTTTGCCACAGATGTTCCCCCTTTTTGCTTTCTAAAGGAACGATATTTGAACATAACTACGGAACTTATAAGGTTGTGTCTATTGACAGGAAAGTAAAACATATAGTACTTCATTGCGAAAGGATTGACAATAAAACTCCAATGTTTGATGCTTTATTTAAAATGAGGGATGAGTTTAATTAGGGTGTCAAAATAACGCCTAACGGTAAACCGCTATGAGTAGTGGCGGAATTGGAACTACTCACTTTAATTTTAAAAATTATGTCAAACGAAAAAACAGAACTTGAAGAAACCACTAACCCGCCATTACTTATAGCGGATGTTAGCAAATCGTTAGCCCCTCACCGATGCCCTGTATGTAACGGGAACGGCTTAGTACCTAACGGTTTTTATATGCAAACAAGTGGTCATTGGTCAACAAGCAGTATAACGCCTGAACAGTGTCGTTCCTGTAATGGAACTGGAATTGTCTGGGGCTAATGTTTGCTAATGTTTTGCAGCTAAACGACAGGTTGGGATTAAATAGTAGAAACTTTAAATAAAAGATAAAATATGAAAAAAGCAGAAAATTTGAATGAAGCACAAAAACCCAACTTGCGGTTAGGTGCTGTTATAAGCCGTTATTCTGATGCCGATATATTTAGGTTTTCAGATGGATGGTGGATTACAACGTATAGTAAGGAGCAAAAGAGATTTATAAAGTTAATAGGTAGCTTCAAAACTAAAGATGAAGCAAGGGCTGAAATTCGTTCACTTAATGGCTTACGGTAAAGTATTGGCGATGTTGCCAATTTGAAAAACAAAAGTTCAAAACATAAATAAAAGTTGATATGGAATACAAAGTTCAAATAACCGATGAAGCTGGCAATATTCGCCAATACAATGTTAGCCGTAGTTCTTCTTCTGAAGACAAAAGTTTGAATGACTTCATTTTAGAAGCATTACGAATTTCAGAAGATAAACGAAAGCTACCACTTAAAACACAATGTCCAAACGGATTAGAAGTTTATCCTTCAATCAAAATGAAGTTTGAAAACTATGGCAGTCCGATACTTGGAGATAAAATAGAAGCAATGATGATTACTTGGCGTGATGGTCTTTAGAATTACGGCTAACGCCCCGGAAATTGCCGCAGTGCGCCCCGATTTTGGAGGCACGACAAAAGTAAAGGGGTGTACCAGGCCGAAGGAAACCGGCGCATTGCAGCAATTTCTATGTTGGCCGCCGTCCGGTTGCGAGAATGAGCTTTCCTGAGTTTTCCGGGGCGTTGGAACGCCATCAGTAAGACCGGGAGTTTGAAAAACGTAGGGATTACGGCTTTCACCCCGAATTATAAATGATTAAAAAATAATTTTATGAGTGATGATTATGAAATAGATGATGAATTGAGTTGTCCAAAGTGCCAACATTCGCCACTTCATTATCGTGACTGCACAAATTTTTGTGATGATGGTTTTTTTGATGAAAGTGAGGACGACCCCATCAACTTCTTTCCCGGTGAAAGTGAAAGGAGATGTGATGAATGCAAAGGAACCGGGGTTGAATGGTGGTGTCCGAACTGTGGAGAAAATTTGTCAGGCAGATTAAAAGAATGTGGCATTGACCGGGACGAAGATGCAGAGTAGTAAAATTATTTTTTCCTTCTTTCGGGGTGAAAGGATGGCGGTCCAACGAACAGGGCTTTGCGTTCGTACCGGAATCAAGGTACAAATGTTCGCAAACAACCCGAAGCTAAATTGAAAAACAAATGAACAGGATTTATTCTACAGCCGGTATGACGCAAAACCCCATGTTATGTGTTCGTATTGCGAAGCTGCGGAGCATGGTCAAATTTTTAAACTGTTAAAATAAATATTATGGAAGCACAAAAATTAAATTACGAAGAAGCAATTAAGTTAATGAAAAAATTATGTGGCAGGAGAAAAGAACCTGATGTTGCTGTTTTTATTGACAGAGGATGGGGCGATAGCGGACAGGTTGCAACTTATGAAATAATAAGAGATGGAAACGGTCAACAACCATTTGCCGCTATTGATGCCGAAACTTTTAATCAACTTCGTAAGGATGGGTATTTAGGCGGCAATACATTAATCACATTTAAAGCCCGAAAACTACACCCGTTCCTTAATGGCAAAAAAGATGAAAGTACTTTAGGCAATAAACTGCATAGGGATGTTGCAAATGCAGGTAGGCATAGATTTACGTTTGGGTAATGTTGAAATTCGGAACGTCAAGCCGATTAAAGAACGGATGTGTGGCAAGGGGCAATATGACACATAACAATGGGTTTTATGCAGGCCCATTCTGAAATTGAGTAAAGATAAAAAGATGAACAACAACAAAATGCCGATTAGTATTCCGTCCGATGGGGCTTGCATAAAACCCATTGTTATGTGTTCGTATTGCGAAGCTGCGGAGCTTCCTTCAAATTTAAAAACTGTTAAAAATAAAACTTATGGATAACGAAATCAAATTGCTTAAAAACAACGACAAAAAAGAATGGAATGATTTAGAATGGATGGAAGAGTTCTATAATTTTTTACGAGGCGATTGCCCTGAAAATATCCATTTTGGCAAAGGGCATGGAATAAAGTTAAGCCCAAATAAAGCCTACAGTATAATTTACTATTTGCAGGAACACTTTCCATTGCTGCCCGACCATATTGAGCAATGCAGCGAATGCAAATCATTGTACGATAGCAATTCATCCGGCTATCATTCTGAATTAACTGAAAAGTTTTATTGTGATAGCTGCTTTCCT
>OFRG01000781.1_pt1 | contig 11058 bp, 6 predicted proteins | sample 1543071 | NCBI WGS metagenome assembly OFRG01 (sample SAMN07774222, study PRJEB24372) | wastewater metagenome | isolation source: WWTP Verbania (Effluent) | place: Italy: Verbania | collected 2015-12 | reverse complement strand
GTAAGTAGGGTATATTCCTTTGCTGGAATGATAAAGAATAAAGAGGAACAAGAAAACGTAATTAATTATACTCTTAAACCAATGAAAGATGCAGACGAAAGAGGGCAATTATTTTATACTTTTTGGATAGGTAAATACAACGGGGAAGAAGTTTTAGAATGTGGTTTTTTATGCCCACCAACAATTCATAAAGTAGTTGAAATTTTCTGTTATACCAGACCGGGATATCAAAAAAAAGGATTTGGAACAGAAGCAATAAAAGGATTGGTAAGGTTTGCGGAAGCGTTTAAAGATATAAAGTTCGTTTGCGCAAGCGTAGATAAGGATAATAAACCATCCCAAAAGATGCTATTAAAAAACGAATTTTATTATTTAGCAGATACACCACAAGGAATGATGGTTTTTAATAAACAAATAAAAAATTAAGTCATGGCAGGTGCAATAGTAGGCCCAGTGATACAAGGTGCAATGGGTACAGTAGGTACTATCTTTAATTCCATTGCAGGGATTAAAGCTGATAAAAAATTGAAATCCTTGTTAGAAACAGACCCGGAATATACAATTTCACCGTATGCAAAAAACACACTTGGATTAGCAACCACACTTTTAAACGCAAGGATGCCGGGTGCTGCTTTTCAGGAAAGGAATATATATGGTACGGGAGCCAATGCTTTGAATAACATCAATAATAATGCAACAGACGCAAGTCAGGCAATAACAGCAGGCGCAGGCGTATTGGGTAAACAAGATGAGCAATTTGGGCAGTTAGGGATGCAAGATGCGCAAGATTACTATAATAGGTTAGGAAATTTGAATAAGGCAAACGAGGGCATGACAGCAGAACATCAGGCGCAATTTGATGACCAAGTAAGGCGTTGGCAAGACCAAGTAAATACAGTTATGACACAATATAAAATGCGTAGGCAAGGAGGCAATGATTGGTCACAATTAGGAGCAGCAGGTGCTTCTTTAGGAAGTGGGATGGGTAAATAAATAAACTAAATAAGTATGAGTAGGCGTGGGGCTATATTACAAGATTACGGAGGTAGATTTGAACCAATGCCGCAAGATGCACAACTTGCGGCGGCCCATTATTATCAGCAAGACCAACAATTCAGAAGTCAATTAAAAGAAAGACAAAAAGAAAAATCTGACCGTGAAGCAGCAGATTTAATAAAAGGAATTGGGATAGACCATATAGGAGATAATACCATTGATTTACTTACTGACAAACAAATACAAGGAGTTCAGGATAAATTATTGGATATGCACATGAAAGGTGCTACAACAACCGATTTAATGCTTTATGCTCAAAGGGAATTGCCTAAAATATCCAATGGTCATACTATTGCAAAAAATAAATATAATCAGATAAAAAGCGGCGTTATAGAACTTGGTAAGGATTATCCTACTGGTAATTTAGAACAAGCCAGAAGTATGTCCACGAAAGAGATGCTTAAAGATGTATTAAACTTTGATGAAAATGGTAATGCAACAGGTTATAAAGACCCTTCAATTATCCCAGAAAAAAATTATGTTACACCGCTTACTGGGGATGAAAATATATCACAATGGTACACGCCAAGCGGTGCATTGGAAACGCATATAAAATCATTGCCATTAACTAAAATAGGTGAATCAAAAAAAGTAAGGGATGCAAGAGGTCGTGAGATTGATAATATTTGGGAAGGGCAGGGAAGTGTATTTTCTAAATTAAAGGTTGACCCAATTACAGGGGCGACAATAGGGCAAGAAATAAAATCTGAAACTGTACCAATAGGAAAAAATCCGGATGGTACAATTAATAATGCAGTTGTATTACCCCAAGATGAATTTAATGTATTAACGGGAACTCCACAAGCAAAAGCTGATTTTTCCATTAAGTTTAGTAATCATTTAAAAGATTTAAAGATAGACCCTAAAAGCCTTGATCCAAGAGCAAAAGATATTTTACAAAGGCAATTTGCACATGATTGGTTAAGTTCAACAGGAATTGAAGGCAGTTCATTTATTACTAAACAAGCAGATAAGCAGCCATTACCACCAAGAGTAAGTGTTAAAATTAATAATGGGGCAAATTCAGTAGATGCTATTGATGTTTATACACCAACAAAAGTTATAGTGGATGAGCATTTTAATAACAAGGATAATTATAAACCTATCGTTACCGATAATGGCATTGAAGTTTATGGAGCCGTTCCGGTTAATTCATTGGATGATAAATATCAGGAAGCTATACTGGCAATAGCTAAAAGCAAGGATAAGGAAGTAGAATCAATAGGAGATATTTTCTTAAAGAAAACAGATGATGGAGGGATTGGAGTAATTAAAAAGGCTGATAATTCCCTTATAACAACAATGACTGAAACTGGCGCAAATATACAAGCTAATACACCACTTGGGCAAAAAGCAAAACAAGAGGCTGTAAATAAAGCTAAAGGGAATAAGACCACACCTTCCGATACAAATAAATGGGATAAATATAAAAGGCAATAATGGCATATCCTTTAAAGACATATAAAACAGATAAAGGGGTTTACGAAATTCCCGAAAAGGAATCAGCATCTTTTTTGAAAGATTTTCCTAATGCTATGGAAGTGGTGGCTTACAAAAAAGGGAAAGACACATTTGATATTCCTGTAAAAGAAGCGCAATCTTTTATTCAGGAAAATCCTGATGCTATTCCAGTTAAAAAAAAAGTCGAATCTATCGGTGGTTTACAAGAGCCTTCGGATGGCGGATTAAATGGTACAATACCAACGATAACCCAAGATGAATTAGATAAGCAAGATGATGTAATAGGTAAAATTCAGGAAGCAGATGCCTTATCAAAAAAGACAAGGTTTATTGGCATGGATGGTGGTGGGAATATACCGGACTTTAAGGCTCAATCGCAAGCTAAAGAAATTCATAACCAGATTAAAGGAATGGGTTATGGGGATAAAGATATTGAAATACTTACTAAAACATTCAGCGACCTACCGAAAGAAGCAGAAACAACAACCGTTGTACGGGAAGGTGGCGTATTAGATACGCCTTACAGTAAAAAAAGTTTTCTTGAATTATATAAGACAGACCCCAAAGCAGCGGTAACAAAAGCCAATGCAGTAAAGAACTATTTTGATTTAAAAAAATCAGCAGGCGAACAAGTAGCACAACAATATAACCGACTTCAAAATGTTAATGACCCCGATAAGTCAATAAATGAAAACATTGATAACTTTTACATTAATAAAGAAAAGCAGAAAGAATTAATCGGCAAAAACCTACCCAAAGAGCAGCAGCAAAAAGCATTGGACAGGGTTGAAGAAAGTTCTGATATTATATTAACCGATATTTTTAATAATCCTGAAAACGCAAAAGGATATATTGTAGGTAAGCTAAAAGAGAAAGATGCCAACTTAGATTTGGCTAACCCTACCTTATTGGAGCAACAAGGTAAAGCAGATAATGACCTAAGTAAATTTACCCTACAATCCATTGCTGATAATTTAGACCCAAAGAATAAGGCTGAAAAGTTAGCATTTAGAAAATATAAGTATGGAGTTGATTTGGATAATTCCGTTAATAGTTCATCAGACCTTAATGAAGCGGCATTAAAATTCGCAGCAGAACAGAACCCGACCATAAAAGGACAGATAGAAAAATTAGGTGGTACAAGATTACCCAATGCCTATGAAGGAGAGATAGTAAATGATTTTCTTAATAATCCAGACGTTATTAAAAAAGCACAAAACGACCATAACTTTGCTGAAAAATATAACCAAGCCAAACAGAATTTATATTTCAATTATCCTGACTTTGCAAAAAAAGAAGTTGCTACAAAAATTTCGCAGGCAAGAGAAGACAAAGGAATGAATAACTGGTTTGCCAATGTGCCTACCCAAGAAGCAACAGATAAACTTGTGGAAGATATGGTAAGGACTGGCAAAATGACCGAACAGGATAAATTGGTTTATGATACTCAAATAAAAAAAGACTTGGGCGTATGGCAGTCAATAAAACGTGGTGCAGGCAGGATACCATTTGGGGCATTTATAGAAGAAAGTCCTATACAAACGCCGGGGTTACTTGAATCAACAGAGAACGCATTTAATAAATCTATTCATGGAGTTGCAAGGTCAGTAGAAGATATTGTAGGTATGGATAAGAATGTATTCCCAGATAAAGAACGTCTTTATAATAAACTTCAATCGGATGCCAGTACCGCTTCTTTAATTCCTAAAAGTATATTGCATGAAGTTGCTATGGGTACTGGCAATTTAGCAGGGTTTGTTATACCAATGATGGCAGGAGGGGTGGCATTAAAAGGAGTAAAGGGAGGCGAATTTATTGCAAACGGATTATTGTTTGAAGGAGAAAATAAAGACAAGGCATTAACAATGTTCCCCGATGAGCCAACAAAGCAATACGCTTACACAGCACTTGCAACAGCAGGTGATGTTATGTTAGGTCATTTAATACCCAAAGGAGATGCAGCTAAAGGTATTGCAAAGACGCTTAAATCGGATATTGTTGATGTGGTAAATAAATTCACCAACAAAGAAATATCAGCAGCAGAAGCAAAGAAAACACTTTTGGATAAAGCCACTTCTTTACTTGGAGATTTAGCAAAAGAAAATACTAAGGTAGCCGGAACAATAACAGGGTTTGGTGTTTTCCATAATACATTGGATGCCTTGTTTGATAAGAACGATATGGGTGCAGGTGATATTGCTACACAAGCGGTAAAAGATTTTAAATCAAACTTTCTTACCACGCCATTATTAGCAGCAATGGCGGTAAAAGGTAAGGCAAGCGGTATCAATGGTAAGGTATTAATGGAAGTAGCTGATAATCCAGAATTGTATAAAAAACTCATTACTGAACAATCAGTACTTAATCCTGAATTAAAGAAAACAGAAGCAGAAAGATTAGCCAACTTGGAAGATGCAGCAGCGATAAAAAAGGATTTGGATAAAACAGAAATGACCGATAAGCAGAAACAGGATTATATGGTCACTGCTATCAATAAAAAAATACTTGAAAGAAAAGCAGCAGGGATAACAGATAAGGCATTAAAGCAGGAAGTATTAAATGAGGCAGAAAAGCACGATACCAATTTAGTATTACTTCAATCAAAGTTTGGAGATAAGGAGTTTAAAGACCTTACCCCAGAAGAAAAAGAAACCATAGAAGTACCCAAAGGCAGCACCGTAAAAACCCAACCATCAGGAACAGAAGGTAAGTTCACTCCATTAATCGTAAATGAAAAAGGAGAACATGAAGTACTTAACCGTTCCTTTGATACTCCCGAAGCGGCAAAAATTTACGGGGAAGAAACAATAAAAAGAAGGCATTTTGATGAAAATATAAAGAACAAGACAGAAGAACCAATAGCCGAAGAACTCACCCCAGAAGTTACTAAGCCTACTGATTTACAAAAAGGGGTTGTTACTGTTTCAGTTAAATTAGATGGGAAAAATATTGATGCAAAATATTTAGACGAATATAAAGGGCATAAAATAGTTGAAATAGACGGCGATGTTTATACCTATGACCCCAAAAAAGAAATTTTATTTAAAGTAGCATTGGATGATAGTAAATCAACAGGTAGTAAAAAAGTAAATCCAGAAGCCAATAACGTAGAAACAGCTAAACAGTATATTGATTGGAAAGAAGGCGCAAATAAAGAAAACAAATTCGTAAAACCAATAGATGTTACCACTACTGATGTAGTAGGTAGTGAAAAAATAACTGGGAGGAAACCGACAGCCGAAGATGGGGAATTTACAATAGAAGGAGATAATTCAGGAACTTATCGAATAAATCCTGTTAGTGGTAAAATTGAAATGAAGGATATTAATGATGGGGGTTGGATAAAGAATGTATCATTTGCAGAGGGTACAATAAGGGCAGCAGAAAAAAATGGGTTTACTACACAGGCAAAACAATCAAGTTATGATGTCAAGAAAACTCCAAAATGGAGCGATTTTAAAAAAGAGGAAAATAAAAAAGGAGAAGTTTGGAATAATAGAGGGACTTCATTTAAAACGTCAGAAAATGGAGAAAATACTTTTGTAGGCAAGGATGAAAAAACGTATTCTATTGGAAGTACAAAAAATGCAGATGGTGAAATATTGGTAGAGGTAAAAGATTCTAACGGGAATGTTATGTCATCGGCCGAGTTTGACAGTAACGGGGATGGCTCATACTCGATAAAAATGGGCGGCAATGTAAAATCAGAAACTAAAGGAATAGGTCTTGCAAAAGCTATATATGATTATGTAGATAGTAATATTGGTAAAATAAAAAAGACCAGTACTACAACTTACGATGGCAGTAATCTATGGAAAAATAATTCAAAATCCGAAAACAAACCAGTAAATGAAGAACCAAAAGCCAATGAAATTCCTAACCCCGAAACGAAAGCAGGTATTACAAATGAACCTCCTCCTGAAAATATCGGAACAGCAGAAACGGGAGAAGAAGGAAGTAAAAAAGTAGGGGTATCGCACGAATCACTAACTGATTTGGCTAAAAGATTAGGATTGAAAGAACCTGAAACTGGGGAATGGCATAGTCCTGAATGGTATGCAGAAAGAGGTAGGCAGTTATTGGAAGCAGGCGCAAATCCTGAAGAAGTAAATAATCCTAATAATGAACTACATGACCGTATATCCATAGCAAGAGCGAATTTAGAAAATCTTGTAAAAGAAGCAGATGTCATTGCAAGAGAAAAAGGTATTGATAGTAAAGAATATGAAGAAGCGCATAAAAAAGTAAACGATTATGCCAATGATGTCGTAAAGAAGTTAGGCACAAAAGCAGGACAGGCAATGACAGCCTTACAAGGAGAAAGAGATATTGATACCGATTCCTTTACAGCCGTTAAAAAAGCAGCAGAAGAAGGGACGGGAAAGCCATTGAATAAAAATCAAGAAAAAAAGATTCAGGAACTAACTACCCAAAACAAAGAATTAAAAAAACAGACCGATGATTTAGAGAAAAAACTGGTAGAGGCTACTGATAAAGCATTAAACGGAGATAAGCCTAAACAAGACAAAGGTAAATTTGAAAAGAAAGCCAGAGAGTTATCTAAAAAAATAATGGATTCTGAATTGCCATCATGGTTAAAGATAGATGACCCTAATGCTTCAACTAAGGGAATGGGTGCAGAAGATTTAAAAAAACTTTTATCAGAGGCTACTATTAACATGGGTAAACTTTTGGATAAAGGGGTTGAATTTGCAGAAGCAGTTAAAGAAGCAGTTAAGGATTTGGTTGATAAACTTGGCAAAGATAAAAGAGATGAAATAGAGAAAGGGTTTACAGAACATTATAAAGGTATTTCCGAACCAACAGTAGCCGAAAAAAACATAGCACGTCTTGAAAAAGAATTAGAAAATTTACAAAAAGGTATTGCTAAACAAAAAAATCCTAAGAGAGATTTAACCGATAAAGAGAAGGAGTTAAAAGAACAGATAAAGGAAGAACGTGCCAATATGGGGTTAGAACCGTCTAAAATGGATAAGCCAAAAACTGAACAGGAGCAAAAGGAAGAAGATGCAAAAGAGTTAGAAGATATTCAGAAAAAATTTGTTGACAAAAAAGATAATAAATTTTCAATAGATGAAGCTAAAGATATTTTTAATTATGCCAAGAAAAATTATTTAGATAAAGATGTATCATTTAGCGATATGTTAGCAAGGGTATCTAATGATTTAGGGTTATCGTGGAGGCAAATAAGTGATGCTTTGACATCTCCAAAAGTTAAACCCATATCAGATGCCATGTGGAAGAAAAGGGCAGATTACATGAAGAATAGGACAGCAACAAAAAACTGGGTTGAATCGCAAAGTAAATCCGTTCCATTAAAAGCATTAAGGAAGGTATCGTCAGCAGTTAGAGGGGTTGCGGTATTCGGGCATGGTGGAATATTTATCGGGACACACGCAGGCATGACCTTATTTAATCCTTCCCAATGGAACAAAGTTATCCCTGCATTTATAAGAGGTTGGAAATTTGCCTACGGTAACAGGGCTAATTATGAAAGAAGAATAGAGCAATTAAGGAATGACCGTAATTATATTATTGCACAAAGGGGAGGACTAAAAAATAATCCAGATGTAATAAATACAGAGGAATTTCAGAAAAGCCAAGAAGTGTTTAAGAAGATAGGTGGCGAAGCAGGTATAAAAGGGTTTAATGCTATCAAAGTTTTAAGGCAAGATTTATTTAATTACCATTATGATAGGTTATCGGAAATTGAAAAAAATGACCCTGAATCTATTGAGCAGATTGCAAAACTAGTAAACAATGCAACAGGGGCAACAAATTTAAAATTACCTGAATGGGTAAACGAAACAACATTTGCAGGAGGTATGGAAGCTGCCCGTTGGGGTAAGTTAACAAGGAATCCTGCAAGAGCAGCAGCGGTAGCATTAAAGGCTATTGTTACTCCCGAAAAGGCTACCACAGCAGAAAGGGTGTTTGCTAAGGTGTGGGCAAGGAGAGTTGGGGAGCAACTTGGAACAATGACCGCTTTATTAATGGCTAATGCAGCATTGCAAAATACTATTAATCCTAAAAATCCTACTAACCTGACAAATCCTAATGATCCTGATTTTTTAAAATTCAAATTCGGGAATTTAACTATTGATCCAACATCAGGAATGAGAGGTGTCGCTATGTTTATGTACGGTATAGGAAAAGTACCATTTAAAACACAAAAAGAATTGAAAGGAGATACAAGGCTACAGGCGGCAGGTAAATCTGTATTTGGGTATGGTAGAGGTAAGTTAGCTCCATTATATTCAACTGTAGCAGATTTTGTAACACAACAAGATTATAATAAGAACCCATTACCATTTTCAAAGGATAAACCAACTCCCGGACATCATAGGTTGACATGGGGTGAATACCTATGGCAAAAAGCACCATTACCAGTTGCGGAAGCAGCTACAGTTACATACAAATCAGCTGAAGAAAGTGGGTCGGATAAGGTTACGTTAAGACACGTTTTTAATGGTTTTTTGTCAGGAGCTATATCCGGAGGGACAGGGTTTAGAGTATCAGAATACGATAAGGAAGAAGCCAAGCATTCGCCTTTTACAGAAGAAGATAATAAAAATCCAATATTCAAATACTTTTTAGATAAGGGTATGGAGTTGCCACATACAAGTTTAAGTTCCGAGGAAATAACTGATGAAAAAAATAGGACAAATAAAAAAGTATCGGATTACCCAAAAGATATTCAAGATAAGTATGAAGATACCCATAAATTATTTTTGAAAAAAGAACTTTCAGACTTTAAAAGAAAAGGGTACGTTTTTACAAAAGAATATTTAACATCCGATGGAGAGACAAAAGTTGAAGTTTATACTGATAAAAAACCACATTCAATAAGAAAATCATTGGACAGTTTAGATAAAGATGAATTAGCGCAAGTATTAAGGATAGCACAATCACAAGCCACAAGACAGACCAAGAAAAAAGTATTTAACCAAAAATGAAAATAATAGACCAAGCAGCAATATGGAACAATGGAATAGTTTACAAGGGTAAAAGACACAAGGATATAGTAATGTCCCAACCAAAGCATTTAAACATAAGAAAGGGAGGCATCGAAGGCTTTGTAACTACATCAGGAATATTTTTAGACAGGAAGGAAGCGGCTGAATTGGCTTATCAAATGGGGCAAATATCCGAACCCGTTGAATCATTAAAAAGTGAACACCTTTATTAAAATTAATTTATGGAAGAAGTAGAAAAACTTCAAAAGGAATTAGAACATTATAAAACCAAGTTTTCGATAGGTCAGCAGGACGTTGCCGTAAACGGGTATTTAGCCTATGTAAATATAGTCAGGCAGCAGGTAGAGTACATCAAAGAGTTTAAAATTAAGGAAAATATTGAAGGTAAGAAAAGCGAAAGCGCAATGTACGACAGGACGGAATCTATTTGGAAAAACCTGCCGGATATGATTACTTCTATGAATAATCTGAAATTAGAGTTGGGAATTGAGTACGATGAAAATGAGGGTAGAGATAAACAAAAAGCAGTATCACCACAATCAATAGGTAAATAAAATGTTCTATCCGGTTAAAGATGGGTCAGTATATAAAATCGAGGATAATGCCTTTGGTTATGTATATGAATGTAACCTTCCACCAATAGGGTACGGGGTTAATAGCATTACGGGGGAAGTTCAGGAAACGGATATTATACAGCGTTCAGATATACCAGAACAGCAGTTTTGGGAAAGGTATGAACTACCTAAAGATTGGAAGGAAAAAATAAAACGAGAAAAGGAAAGAAAGAAATATGACAAAGATTATTTTGACCCTTACTTAGAAAATATTCGTGTCCGTGAATGGAATCGCCGTCTTTGCGGGGTTTGGTTCTGGAACTACAACCCATTTAAAAAAGAAAGTGAGTTATTGTACATAACCGGAACGCATTACCTGTATTGTACCTATTGGATATTTCAGGGCAAGCATATGGACTTCCGAATTACAGATATGGAAGTATGGTATATTTTAAAGTATTGTGAAAACGACCCTGATTGTTTAGGATTAAATTTTTTGACAAGACGTAAATTAGGGAAGACGGCCATTAGTGGCTGTTGGGCATACGACAGAACAAGTAAGCGACCAACTAACCAACATTGCGGTATTCAGAGTAAGGATGATGATGGTGCAGAGGAAGTAATGAAGAAAGCCATTGTTCAGCCGTGGAAAAAATTACCTGAATTTTTCAGACCTATTTACGATTTGATGAAAGGGGATGACCCAAATGAACTTAGGTTTTTCAATACTTCACGTAGAGGATCAACCGCAGAAACAGAAAGAGAAGAAGAAGATGCTTTGGAAAGTTGGATTGATTATGGGCCTGCAACGGAAGGCTATTATGATGGGCCTGAATTGGACACTTATATTTCAGATGAAGCAGGTAAAGTAGAAAAAAAAATAAGCATAAAAACAAGGCAAGACACAGTTAGATAACCGAATGGCCATTCAGTCCGCGAAGGGGCCGGGAAAGACAGCGCTTGAAGCGTGGCTTGCTTGGAACTTTCTT
>OFRG01000780.1_pt1 | contig 11062 bp, 15 predicted proteins | sample 1543071 | NCBI WGS metagenome assembly OFRG01 (sample SAMN07774222, study PRJEB24372) | wastewater metagenome | isolation source: WWTP Verbania (Effluent) | place: Italy: Verbania | collected 2015-12 | reverse complement strand
TCTTCCCCCTCCCCCTACCTTTCGGCTGCAAACCCTTTACCTTGTCAAATAGCTTCTGATTGTAGTCGCGGAACGAACATGACGGTTCCAGCAGCCACCACGGCTCAACCCAACCGACAAAGGCGCCTTTCTCCACACTTGCCGCCTCACCTTCCCAGGTCGGCACCCAATAAGCGCGGCAAATGCGACCGAATCCGTCGTCGTCCTCGAAGGCCTCTACGAGCGAGGTGGCGGTAATCCCGGTCTCCTCCAAAATTTCACGACGCAGAGCCTGCTCTGGGGTCTCTCCCGGATCGAGCTTGCCACCAGGGAAGCCGAGGTCTACGCGGTTGCCCTTGCGGGAAACTGCGAGAATATGCCCTTCGAGAAGAAGCAAGCCGACGACCGCACCGGGGGCTTTTTTCACTGCTGATCACACTGGCATGGAGCCCACCCGCATGATGAACACTCACCCACGGGCGGTGGCGTTGGCGTTGGCGTTGTTCCCGCGACCGTGGCCAGCGAGGTCATTTTCTCGCCTCTCGACGTGCGGCCATTTCATCAGCAATGCGCTCGAGGCACGCGTCGATTTTGTCTAGCCTGATGGTCACCTGGCGTTCGAAGCCTTCGAATTCGACCCGAGTCACCATTTTGCTGATTTGGTCGGTCAGCGCAGTGTGTTTGCTGCCAAGCAATACCGTCTGAGAAGTTGCGCTTTGCAGCTCCAATTCCAGCCGATGCCGGTGCTCATTCAGCCCCCGAACCTGCTCATGCAGCGTGTCCAGTTCGACGCGCTTGCGAGCGAGCCGCTCCTCGACGCGACGCGAAACAGCCTGCAGCCAAAGCCCGAGCAGAAAGACCACTGCGCTAATCGCGCCAGTTACTACCTGCCAGGGGGTGGGCATTACGCCCACCGCATCTTCCGCAAATCGTGGGCAAAGCAGTTGTAGGCGTATTTTCGGATCCACTTCTTCGAGACGCGAAGCGTGCCGCGCTCGCCCCATCGCTCGCCCCACGAATTGCGCAGGCGAAAGCATTCCTTGTCGTAGGCGATCACGGTCATGCAATGCCCGCCGATCAAACGCGAGCCCTCACCGTCGTAGATTTTCGACGGGTCGGGATTCATGAATGTGCCGCCGATGCCGATGCCGAAAATGACGGGCGAGCCGGCTGAAATCTGGGCCTCGATCTGGTCGGGCTCGATCTCAAAAAAGCCGCCGTACCGGTGCTCGCGAGCGTCCCGCATGGCCTCGACGTCAGGGAGCTTGCCGGCCTGATCGAGGGTGTAGGGAACCAGCGCCTCTCGCGCGATGCCCACGACAGCGAGAGACGCGATTGCGGCGGGGATGTATGTGCCTTGCTTGACGTCGCTGAGACCATGCTGAAGGGCGCGACCGATGATCCAGGGCATCATCCTGGAAAGGTCCTCACAGGGTGCGGCCTTCGGGTTTGAGCGGTCGATCAGGTACTCCACAACGTCGGCCAGGGCATTGCCCACACATGATGGGGCCCAAGCCTGATCGCTGATCGGGCGCTTGAAAAGCAGGCCCGCACCCTTGTACGGCTCCGATGACTGAGCCGAAGCCACACCGGGAGACTCGAAGCTCCGGTCGTGGTCGAATCGATCGAGCACTCGATCCTTGTGGTATTCGTAGCCGCGAGAATCTTCGAGACAGCCACCAATGAAAGGGGGCGAGCCCATCACGCGCACGCTTTCGCGGCGGCGCACGAAGCAGCGCGGGCGAGGCACTCGGGGTGCAGGTCAAAACCGTTGTGTTGCGTTGCGCGGCAGAACTGGCCGAACGTCTCGCCGCTTTTCGAGGGCTTGGCCCAAGGGCAATCCAGCTCGAGAAGACGCTTTTCGGCCCTCGCGCACCCGGTGCCGGAGAGGTCAGGAATGGGGTCGAGGGGGGGAACCGTATTCGCTCCGCTGCACGAAGCCGAGGCGAGCGAGAACATCGCGATCACGAATACGACGATGGCGAATTCCTTCATTTACCGCATCCTTCGGCCACGAATTGCGAGCTCGCCTTCGAGGCCACAACCTGAGACGCGGCCGCGAGAGCTCCGACAGCGACGGATCCGATCGCGATAGCGAGACGCGCACCGCTCGACTCCGTGGGAATGATGGCGAGGCCACCTCCGCCAGCGAGAAGAGCGCTTCCTCCCGCGATGGCCGACCACGTCGAAGCGCGATCACTCAGCGTGGCGCATCGCTCGGCGGATGAAACCGCCGCCAATGGGGCAAAGCCTGCGTCGCGAAGCGACTGTGCGCACGACGAGAGGAAGAGCATGACAATGAATGCAAACGGGCGAAGACCGGTCATTTGCGCGCACCTTTCAAGGCTGCCAAATCGATTGAGATAGAGGCCAAAATTCGAGACGCTACCACGAAACGAGCTTGCCAAATACCGGGCGGAAGTGCGCGAGCGACGCCGCCACACATCCCCGCGAGGATGAACGAAATCGTGTAGAAATACCCGACGAGCGCGGCAAGGTCGGAGACGGTGATCGGCGACATCAGACACCCCACTCCCCCATGTGCCCCGATGCTGTCAGTTTGATGACACCCATACGGGAATTGAGGCAGCTCCCCGCGTCTTTGGCGGCGATGTACAGCGAGCCATCGGAAACCTTGACGAGCACGGCGAGCTCGGAAATCGCGCCAGCCGTGACGCCTGCGACGTTTTTCCAGTAGGCCGCGAGGTAGTACCCAGAGAGACCGCTGTCGGTGTTGAAATTGCCGTCTTCACGAATGCTTTGGCCGACAGAATGCTTGACGGAGTTGGCCTGCACGACGCCCGAGAGATCAGCCGTTCCGCCCCAGGAAGATCCGCCAAGAGGGTACGACGTCGGGAAGACCGCGAGCGTTGAAGAGCCGGCAACGACGCCGCGATCGTGGGCCCATTGCGGTGTCCCGCCCGCTGTATGGGCGAAGGCAAGAATCGCGTCAAACCACCGAGAACGAAAATCGATCGGGGCAAGCGGGAAAAGCGGATCTGATCGCGTCAGGATGCTGACAGGTTGCGACATCACCTGCCATGACGCGTTCCACGTCCCAGCGCCGAAATTGAGCGGAATGCGAATGATTCTATCCGCCTGTGCAGGCGCATCGAAGGCGCGGATCGGCCGCTTGTCGGTCGTCAGCGGACCCCACCCGCCATTGGACGAACTGGGGCCCGTGGTCAGGCTTTTCGGGTCGCTCTTGCGGGCAGTTCCGCCGCCGTCCGAGCAGCACGGGGCGAGGTGCGAAGTGCAGGCGCCTGTCCCCGGGTTTTGCGTGGCAATGGGAGCGCAATTCCAGATCCGATCGATGTCGTAGGTCACCGTCGCCGGTGTCGCGGAGTAGTGCACGTGAACGTATGCGAGAGGAATGTGCGCCTGACCAGCCGCGGCCGCAGGAAGGGCCGGCCAAGAGCCTGCCGGATAAGGGTCCGTCGCCGTGACGCTCGAGGTCCCGAGGACCCATGCGAGCGTCACGGTGGACGATCGGCGCGTGTTGTAGGTGCTGCTCGAGTTGACGCCGGTTGTCGTGTCCTGAGCGAATCGGGCCGCAGAGTCAGAGTCCGCGTCGGCCACGATCGCATAGAGCAGATCCCACCGATGCGAGCCAGAAGCGGGAAGCGGCGTAGTCACGTCGACGTCAGCGCCTCGGTAATCGGCAGTCATCAAGTCCCGCTGCGTCTCGGTGGCGCTCGTCAACGGCGAACGAATGCCGGTGAAGGCTCGCACGGTGACCTTGCCAGTCGCCCCATTGGTGCGCACAAGCGAACCGTCGACCTCGGGCACAAGCCAGCCCGCCCGGGCGCTTGCCTCGGTGAGCGGAATCATTGTGCTCGCTAGGGCCTTGTCCGGTGCGACTCCAGCCAATCGCCACCCTTCGGCGACCTCTTCAAGGGTCAGCTTGTAGCCATCAACCGGGGCAATGGGGTATTTTTCCACGGCCTATTGGTAAGGCTTTTGCACGAATCACGTCAAATTGCGGGGTCAATCGCTATTTGCAATTGGACGGCAAAAAGACCGCGCCGCTGGTACAGCGACCGCACGGCACTCACCACCGAGTCGATCGAGTTGGAGCTTGAGTAAACGTTTTGCCCGATGTCTCGGCCAAGCCCCGACTGAGTGGCGATCGAAGCTTGCGGGAAAAGAAATGTCTCCCCAGTGGCCCGCGTCGAGCTTGCCAAAATGTAGGAGTCGTCTGCTGCTGGTGTCGCTGGGAGCTTGTTGCCGAATGCCGGCAAACATACCACGACCCCGCGGGTCGAGTCGCCGCGCAAGGCCTCGTCGTGCGCGCGCCATCGGGGCACACCATCAGCAGGAACCGCGATCGCCGCGTCGTAGGCCTCGGTCCGATGCTCCCACAAAAGGCCCATGCGAGGCACGCTGCGCGGCCGCACGTGACGACGGCGCCACGGATTGACGCAGGGATTCTTCAGCAGCGTGGCCGAGTTTGACAGGTAAAAACCAGACTCGGAAGCCGCGGAACACAACAAGATTTCGTCGTCGGGTCGCTCGTAGTACGTGGCGAGCTTGGTCGTGTAGACGCTGGTGATGCGGTCAATCGCCGCCAGCATCGCGGTTGGTGTGATCACGTCATCATCGCGAAGGATACGCGCCCGGAATGCGTCATCAGACTCGCCCAGCGCACGATATGCGCCCTCTTGCGAGCCTGCAAAGTCGAGGTCTGAGCGCTCGGCGTATTGCGGATTTGCTGTTGCTGCGTAGGCCGAAAGCTTCGAGGTGATCTTTACGTAAGCCTCGAAAAGAGCCGCGGCGATCGCCTCCGCGACACGGCCCGAGCGAAGCCACGAAGGCATCAGCGAGAGCACGTCGTCTGCTGACGTGACGGGAATGTTTTTGACGAACGGCGAAAGCTCCCACGCCGCTGGGATGGTCGGAAACGTCATGCGTCAGCCTTCCTACGAACCCACCAATGCTCGACAAAGAAAGATGTCGAGAGGTCCACAAGCCCGCCGGTGCCCGCGTCCCACGGGCCGCGCTCGTTCATTGCGGTCCAGTCGGAGTTGTGTCCGGGGTCGTTTCCGTTACCGCTTGGAATGCTCGCGGCTGCATACCAGTAGTTTCCCGACCCATCCCAAAGCACGTAGTCATTCGTGCTGTACGCGTTGTTTGGTGTGTACAGCGCAGCGTATGTAATCGCTAGCCAGTATGTTGCGTTTGGTGGTGTCTGCGGTGTCGCGTGCGCGAGAATGCATACGTAGGCGCTGCCACCGTAAGTCACGAAATCGTTTAGGTTGTAGCCAGCATATCCGCTGACGTCCTTCTGCGCGCACTTCACCTGCAAAATGATGTTTGACCCGCTTACGGTCCACTCGATCAGCGGCGCCGTTGGCGGATAAATGCCCCCCGTCTGTGAGCGGGCAAACGAGGCAAGACCTTCGGTGATATAAATCGTGCCGCTATTCTTCCGCACCATCACGAGCCCGGTCTGCACGCCGGTCTCCACGTACCCGTTAACCCAGAATCCTACGCGGTAGAAGATGCCACCCGAGGAACTGTTTGGCATTGTCTTTGAGGTGTTCGTGGGAACGATAAGCAGCGTCGTCCACGAAGCCGAGGTGTCCGTTGTGACGTCTTGCCCGCCGAAGCCTACGCGTTGCCTCATAGGATTAACGCACTCTCAATAAAAAGACTGTATTCAGTATCCCCGTTGCCATTGCACTGCATGTCAACGGCGTTGGTTCCCGCGTTTGCACGAAGTGACATGCCTATTTCGTCAACGAGCCCATCCCCATCTGCGAAGGCGTTTGACCCATTTGCTGTGTCACCGATGATTGTAACCGTGCCCGCGACGTTTTTTGCGAGCACGAACCAGCGGCGAGCACCACCAAACTCCGAGCCGCTGTCATCCTTGAGTGCATGCAGAAATGCGCGGATAGCCACGACCTTCCCCGATGCGAGAGGAATGCTGTGCATGGTGGTCCATGTAGTCGGGATGGTCGTCTTGAGCCCGTTGCGAACCTGTAGCCCCGCCGCGGCTGCCCCTACCGTGATCCGCTCCGTCAGAGGAATCTCCCAGCCGGACAGTCGTAGCGCCCACGTGCTGTCGTCGTTCGTTTGCCCCGTCACAGGTAACTCGAGATCGAACCCATTAACAACAGGAACAATGCCGAATGCTGAATCAGAATCGTACATCTTGCCGACAGTACCGCCACAACAGTCCCCGCCGTTGTTGAACGCGCTTCCATACGTGCCATTCATCACAATAGTCGACATGAACTGACACGAGACCTCGCTTAGGTCTGCATTCTTACCGAGTAGCGTTGCCTCAATAGACATGTGACGTGTTGCCGCTGACCGTAAGATCCCGACGTTGCTCGTAGCGCCTGCAAGAATGTCTTTCTTGAACAGGTGTTGTTTTCTCCAAAAGTACGTCACGAGGTCACGGCCGGAGCGATCATGACTTCGTTTCCGTCACCATCGCGAAGCCAAAGCCCGACGTTCTGTTCGAGGTAAATCCCCACACCCTCACCGGGGTTTGCTGTGGGAACCGTCGTGGCATTGGCGATCAGCGTGATCCCATCACCCACCCCCGAAGGCGCGTCCGTCGCGGTGATGTCGCGCGCAAAATTCAATGCGGTTACGCGATTGCCGGCGACCTTCTCAGCCACTTCGAACATCGTCTCAAAGGTCGAATCTGTGACCCCGAGCTGAAGGCGTGCCGGGCCCTTGAGGCCAGTCGAATTTCGCCCGCCTCCGTGCAGATTCAGAGCACCTCCGTTCAGGACGCCGACGGTGTGGCTTGACTGCGCGCCAAGGCGGAAATCTTGCCCGTGCGTTGAGGCGTTGATGGCCTGCCCGATCCGGATCGTTGTGCCAGCTGCCGGGAAATCTACGCGCCCTGAAAGGCCGGTGAGCTTGACGACGATCAGGGCATCGACCAGCCCTGTCACGTCGCCCGCGTGCGTCACCCATGTGGGATCCGCGCCTGCGGCGTTGGTGCGCAAGACCTGGCCAGTCGTGCCGGCTGCGAGGGCCGTCCATCCGCCTGATCCTCGGTAGGCGATCATCCCTCGCGCGGCGCCGAGACCATCGAGGCCCGGGTTGGGGTAGGTGCCGCTGAGCACACCGCCCGCTGCGCCAGAGGGAGCCGCGGTAGGTGAATCCCACACGGGATTTGAGCCAGCGCCCTGCGTTTTGAGGAATTGGCCCGAAGTGCCGACGCCAAGACCGACCCAGCCCAAGGCGTTGCGGTAGGCGATCATTCCCTGGGTCGAACCAAGGCCATCGAGGCCCGGGTTGGGGTAGGTGCCGCTGAGCACACCGCCAGCGGCCCCTGTAGGCGCGCCTGACGCGCCAGTGACCCACGACGGATTGGCGCCCGCACCATTGGTCGAAAGCAGCTGCCCGGCCGTCCCTGGGCCGATGGATACCCATCCCGAGGCGTTGCGGTAGGCGATCGATCCTTGTGTGCTCCCCAGGCCATCGAGGCCCGGGTTGGGGTACGTACCCGACAAAACACCGCCTGCTGCGCCCGTAGGCGATCCGCCCGAGACCGCGGCGATGATTTGCGAGAGATTTGGAACCACCACCATTGCGCCGTCGTTTTGGATGAGGCCGACGATCACGTTTCCAGAGACGGAGTTGATTCGCTCGAGAACGCCTGTCGTCGCGTTGGCACGCACATAGATTCCGGAGCCTGACGACGTGAGGGCCGTGATCTCCGACGGGAGCGCACCGGAGATCGCGACTCTCCCTCGGCTGCCCGGGCTCGTGGCCTCGGTGAGCACGCCAAGCGGCACGCCGCCGGCCGCGATATTTGCCGACGTGCAAAGCACCATCAGCGGCTCGCCTGCGGTTGTGGAGGCCTTCAAGGCGACAGCAACGCCAGCTGTCAGCGCGTCGCTCACCGGGTCAAGTTTTGGGAATGTGGCAACGAACGGCGAATTCCTGACTTTCACGACCTCGGAGCCGAGGGCAACAATTTGCAGGTCAATCTCGGCGAGCAGCGGAGCGTCCACCGTGGTGGAAGCCGTGATCGATCGCGGAGGGTCTGCGGCTGCGGGCAGTGCGGTCATGCGATGCGCTCCAATCCGTCGAAATGGATCCAATACGTCTGCACGCCAAAAGCGTTGCAAGGCTCAAGCATCTCGACTTTTGCGCACGCGCGCGGAAGGTCGATCGCTCTGACGCGGCCCGGTTTGCCTTGCATGCCGTGCCGCTCGACGCGAGAGACGTGGCTTGGCGGTTGGTGCACTCGAACGCGATCACCCGGTCGAAGTCCGATCAAGGTCATCGCTCGCACCATCCTGTCTTTGTGACTTCGGAGCGCTTGCTCGGCGATCGCGTCCATCATCATGACGGCCCCACGACGTCGATCGTGATCAGCGGCGCGCTTGTGCGGTACCGAGTCAGCACGCTTGGGAAAGAACCACCGTTGGCCTTGTAGTAACCCGGAGACAGCACGTTCGTCGGTGGAGGGTCTGGTGTGGTCGTTAGCGTCACAGCCGAGACTTCATCGTGAATTCGAGCGATGCGGCCGCGCATCATGACCAGGTCAAACATGTATGGATCAAGCCTTCGGTCGAAGTAGTCAACGCACGCTTGCACGGCTTTTGCCCGCAAATCCGAGGCGTTGTAGAAAGTGATTGGCCTCGCCATCGTCACAACTGACGAGATCGTGACATCCGATTGGCTCATTCCGAAGACCGAGATCGGGTCTCCGCTCCCTCGCCAGTCCTCGAGACTCTTCGCGACCTCGTCGAGCAAAGCAGGCGTCGAAAGCCAATTCACGTCGCCCACATAAACGCAACCCACTCCGCCAGAATGCTTGTCTTGAAGGCTTACCTGAACCACGTGTTTGATCCCGTTAACCTTCAGCGCGCCGTAAAGCACCGCCGCCGATGTGCCGCGCTGGCGACCTTGTGACCAGGCGATGTGACGCGCGCGAAGCTCGGGGTCCGTCTCGGATTCCGCTCCGCCCGCCACGCTGACCGACGTCGGCAAAAGCAGCGGGTCGAATAGCGCCGCAGGCAGGCCTGTAAGCGTCAGCCCCGAGGTCGCGGTACCCACGCCAGATTTGCCTACTGATTGGGCCGTGACCGGCACGGTGACCGAGAGCGCTACAGAAGAAATGTTTGTGTCGGCCGAGACAACGACGATCTCGCTTCGCCCCGTGCTCGATGGGCATCGGATCTCCGTGCCGGCGTAAACCGTACCCACGCCAGCGCCAGCACTGACACGCGCGAGCACGCACGAACCGCGAGCGGCAGCGGCACGGAATCGCCGCACAGGGCCACGGGCAGACACGTATGCGTCAAGCTCGCTGCCGTTTGAGCGGTCGAGCGTCGCCGCGTCGAAGGCCTCGACAGCGATCTGATTCGTGCGCACGGAGAGCGACGAAATTGCCCCTGCTAGGGCATCCCATCGGGACAGCGGGCGCGTGTCGACACTGATCCCAAGCGAAGCTTTGAGCGACCCTAGGAACGTGCCTGCGAGCTCCGAGACGCCGGGGAGAGCCATCAGACCACCGCCTCAGCGACCACGGCCGAACCGTCGATCGCAGTACCAGTGATCAGGGCCCGCACGTCGCCGTCGTCGTTGATTTGCGTGATGTCGACGCGCACCGATTGCAGGCGATCTTCTCGCGCGCCGTACTGCTCCAGCATTCGCGCTTGCATTATTGCGAATTGCTCGGGCGCGTTCGGCGCGTTCTGGAAGTCTTCGACGTCCAGCCCATCCGACTGACGATGCGGCACCTCGCCTCGTCGGGTGATCGCTCTGACGGGCAGAGCGGAGAGCAGATTCGGAAGCCCGGCGATCTCCGCGAGGTCGTCATCTGGATCCAGCGCCAATGGCATCGCTAGATCGACACCGTACGCAGCGCGCTCAGGATCAGGATCGAGGAACGTGGGCACGCGCGAAGGGTGCGCTAAGGCCGGCAAATGCGGCAAATGTCAAGCAAAACAAAAGCGTTGTATGCAGTTGCCGTCATGATTTGGCGTTTGGTAGGCATCAGAACGGAATGCGGCCGCGGCTACCGGCTAGCCAGCGATTTCGACCGACCGCTTGAGGGCCGCGACGTCCTCGGGCAGCGCGTCGAGATCGGCGTACCGAACAACGCACCGTGTCTGCGCGTCGGCGACCGAAGCGGGGACCTCGAGGCCAGCTGCGAGGGCTTCGGCGATCATGACCTGGGCCTGGGCAAATGTGGTCAAGTGGCTTTCGGGGTAAGTGATCGTCGTGTATCCACCGGCGTCCACATCGCGCATCAGGATGGTATAGCAGACCTCGAGGGGGGCCTCTGTCGTCCACAATTTGTTTGTGGCATCCCACAGGGGCCGCGTGAGCGCGAAGGGCGCGCCACCGTTGTACGCCAGCTGCACGATCCCCCACTGCGGAATCTTGCCGTAGGCGCACCGCGGCCCAGAATTGACGTTGCTGTCGCCGTCGAAATAGCCGTCCAGCGCCAAGCGCGTGGCTTGGGCTGGTAGCGGCGAGGCCATGCGCGGGCCGGCGAAACGCCTGATGCGGGTCACCAGGTTCTGAAAAAGCCCGTTGTTCGTGCTGGTCTGCCCGAATCGTGGCGGGAAATAATACCCTCGCGGCTTTACCACGGTGCCGATCGCGATCGTCATCCTGGGATGATGCGCCTACATCGTGTGATGCTGCCACGTCAAGCAAAAGAAATCAGTCGATTGTCCGTTGACAAGTCGCCCAACAAGGCGCATAGTGACGGACATGAACAAGCAAGCCGCAATGAAAGCAAAGTTGGCGCTGGCAGGAATCCCGTTCCGCGAGATCGAGTGCTACGGGTCGCAGATCGTCGTCACCAGCGCGTGCGATAACACCGCGCGCAAGTGGGCTCGTCTGCTGAGCCGCTTCGCTACTGTTCGCGGTGTCATCAAGAGCCTCGATGACGCGAAGGAAAACAAAGGAACCTGCCTCCGACCCTCGCATTTGCCGGTGTGGCGGACGTTTGCGGTGATCGCCGGGGACTGAAATTCGCGACAGCGCAGAAGCCCCGAAAGGGGCTTTCTGCTTTTTGTCAGGCCTTGAAGCCAGAGGCTCCGCCCGTGATTTTGCCGGGCAAGGCCACCGAGGTGCCCACAACCGGCGTTCC
>OFRG01000779.1_pt1 | contig 11073 bp, 24 predicted proteins | sample 1543071 | NCBI WGS metagenome assembly OFRG01 (sample SAMN07774222, study PRJEB24372) | wastewater metagenome | isolation source: WWTP Verbania (Effluent) | place: Italy: Verbania | collected 2015-12 | reverse complement strand
ACTCAGGAGCAGTATAATAATTACATAGATAATATAAGGGGAAAATTAAACACCTACAAAAACTCAAATCTATGACTATACTCGTAACCGGATGCCATGATTGCAAGATGTGTGACAAGGATGATAAATGGTGCATGATTCTTGAAACACACGTTCACAGGTTTTATAACGAAAAAACAATACACTCACTGTGTAAACTTCAAACCGAATCAATCACTATTAAAAAGAAAGACAATGAGAAAAATTATAATTAAATTATTTGTTCTACAACAGAAAAAAGACATTGAGACTGGGTATATATACCATAGGCTTAATAAGTATAACCCACTTTCTTATATTACAATATTTGTAACCATTATAGTAGCTTTTGTAATGTTCGGGTATAAAGGAATGTGGGAGGAGTTACCAAATAAACCTTTTAAATGGCAATAAAACCAAAGACAATGAAAACACAGGAATATGTAAAGAAAGAGGCTGAGGCTAAGTGTAATAACTGGCTTGGTATAGGGGCATACGAAGATGGCCTTTCCGCAGGTATTGAACTGGCGAGGGCTTTTGCTGAGTGGGGGCAAAGAATGAAGTATAAGCAATCGGGAGGTAAAAAAGGAAATGGCGAATGGTATAGGCAATCTGCCGGGTATGGTGGCGGGGAACCTCATTTTTACACCACCTCCGAACTATTTGAAATCTTCTTAAATGAACGCAATGAAAAATAAACAAGCAGTAGCCCGGATGAAACGGGTGGTGAATCGTCAGCATTGGGGAGGTAGTTACGGAACTTACTGGCACTGCAAAACAAGGCGTTCATTATGGTATTCATGGTTTAACTAACCCCCTAAAACAAAGGATATGACAAAGGAACAGATACCACCGCCGGAAACAACCGGGAACCAAACAGCGTGCTAATTTGTGGTTATGAGGTATTGGGCTGTCATTCTATTGTTTATCGTTTCCTTGCTTCCATTTCCACATAGATATAGGGTATCGGTTAGTAATTTGAATTATGGGGGATGCGGGTACTATGCTTATTACCTATCAGGAAAACTTAAGGGGTCAGTAGTAGTAAGTGTTAAAGGAGGTAGGCATTATATGGTTTGGAATGGTTGGGGGTATATGGACAACCGGGGAACCTTTATACCACACGCTATTTGGCTATGGTCTTTAGGGGATATAGAACCAATAAGCAGGGAAGAACTAAGGGAACTACTCAATGACCGTTCTCTATGGAATACAAAGTTTGATTTGAGGGACACAGCTTATTTTATATCTTTGTAGAAGTATAGAAACTCCTTACCAGCATAAAACGCTTGTGGGGTGTAAGTCAGGAACCCATTTTTAATCAAATTATTCATCCGCTCAACAAAGATTGTCAAGCCCTTATTTTGGCAATATGGTTGTTAGGCACAGTACGGTAAAATTATGGTAAGTAAAAACAACAAAATTAATAGCTATACCGATATAGTCGGGTGGTTTGACTTTCAAGACATTTATGATTTAGCAGTAGATAAAGCAAAAAATGGGGATGCTTTTTTAGAAGTAGGTTGCTTTATGGGCAAATCTACTGCGTATTTGCTTGAAGCAATAAAAAAATCTGGGAAAGCTATTTCTGTATGGGTTATTGACATTTTTGAATCAGAGTGTAAACACCACGCCGATTTAATAAACGAAAATGGAGGTGGAACACTTTTAGAAATATTTGAAAAAAATATGGCTCAGTTAGGGTTTAAGCCCAATACTGTAATAGGCAAAAGTGATGATCAGTATAAAAACTTTAATGACGAATCATTTTCAATGATATTCATAGATGCCGCCCATGATTACGAATCAGTAAAAGCAGACTTAAATAACTTTTATCCTAAACTTAAATCAGGGGGAATATTTGCAGGACATGATTATGGGGAAGCAACCGCAGGTGTAGGGAAGGCTGTTGATGAATTTGTGAAAGAAAAAAATCTTAAACTTTATGTTATGACAGCGTCTTGGATTTTAATTAAACCTTAAAAAATATATTATGAAACAAGATAGGGATGATTTTACGGCAACAATTATTGGCTTAATATTAGGGTGGTGGGGGTGGGATTTTAGCTATAATATTAATATCGTACACTAATATATTACAATGGGTGTTTGGGTGATTATTAAAATAAAAAAAATGGAAAATTACATTGGGTTTAAGAAAGATTGCTTTTATGGGAAATTGTTTGTTATTGCGATATACCCGCATTTTATATTTAGAATTAACAATAAAATGATTGGAATAAATATTGGAAAATTAAGATATTATAAAGCGTCAAATAGTTTAGTAAAGTAGTATTGTGCCTAACACGTAAATATGTGCAAAAAAAATATACAAACTTACAATCAATTTTGTAGTAATATACTTTTTGAATTGGCAACCCTAAATGGGGAGCAGTCGAAGGAGTTGAGTATTTTATAATCTTATTGGGTGAAATAATTAAACGAGATCAACCGTTATGAACTTCCCGGTAGTTCCCTGTAAAAGTAAAGAAACTCCTTCCCGGCATATTGCGCCTGTGGTATGTATGTCAGAAACCCGTTTTTAATCAAATTATTCATGGAATGAACCCCGTCAAAAGAAACATAGGTAATTGCCCTGTAACAGCCTTTAGCGGCTTTCAGGCGGGTTTTAATCATCTTAGACTGAATCCCGTGACCCCTGTAATCTTTGAACACCCATGCCCTAACGAAGATACATACACCTTCAGCGTACAGGCTCCCGCAATAGGCAATAATCTGACCCTTATCTTCAATTACCCACCATTCACGGTTTTCCTTAAACTCATTCTTAGCATCAACAAAGACACGGGCATCTAAGGATTGTAACCTTTCGTAAAGTTTGGGTTTAATTATCGTACCCCAACTGAACACTTTCACAAGCCTTAACGGGTTCTTCATATATCGTTCCCGTTTTGTTGGTTAGCGTACTCCCCAACTTCGTGCATAAGAAGTTCATCTTCTATTCTTATCTGTTCCTCTATGTCGTGTAGGGTTATGCAAAATTGGTCGTAGCTACCAAGACAAATCATTTCCTCCCCACTCATAAACCTTACCAAAAACTCTTTTTCACTTCCGGGGATTTCAATGGGACGTTCTATAAAGTCAACCATTACCATTGTCCTTCTGTACCCGTATGATTGCGATTGATTTTTAGGGGACGCTATCCCCATGCTTTCCCAATCAGGGCCATCTTCATGCTCAATAGCATACTTTTCGTAGAGTTCAATCCTTTGGCACATTGGCGGGATATTTAACGCTAAATTACGAAAATAGAATTATACCACAATCCCGTTCACAATCATCTTGTTTTCAAACTTAAATCCACCACCTTTATCAACGCTTACAACCGCAAACCCGTGAACATAGTCGTTCCCGTGGGGGTTGTAGTCAACATTGAGGCTCATTAAGCAGCCGGTAGTCCAAGTGCTATGTACTTCCCCTTTCATGTCCACCCATGTATATTGGCTGATTTTATGGCAGTGGGAAGCTACGCAGGAGTGCTTCATCTTCATGTAAACAGTACGGGCCGGGGAAACCGGGGAAGTTGTACCACGGAATAAAGTGTGTCCGTGAACTATTGGGAGTTTACCTATTCGTATATGATCGTAACCCCGGATAGGGATGACGCCTATTTCGTGAAGCATAAACAAGTCCTCTATTGTAAACATTTCGGTTGAGAAGATTTCAGGGGCTTTCTTCTGCATATACCTTTCGTAGCGATTTTCATGGTTTGCGTCCAAGTTGTAGTAAACAGGTATATCAGGGAATTGTTCTTTTATCCAAGTAAGAATATCTATGCAGGTAACTCGTTCTTGTGCAAAATCTCTTTTTGTTGGGTCTTTTTCAAATGAACTAAGCTGGTATGCGTCAATCATATCCCCGTTCATCAAAAGACAGTCTATTCCACGTTCCTTTAAATACTCAACCGTTTTTTCGAGTGCCGCAACATCATGGAATGGGGCTTGCAAGTCTGAAATAACTCCTACCAATTTACAGGAGGTTGGTAGTTTAAAAAACTCTTTTTTCTTTGTCCATGATTCAGGTAGCTTTACTTCAAACTTTAGTTTTTCATCAGCCTTGCCTCTTATTGTTTGTTTTGATACTACTCCGTTCTCCCCACGATGATTTCGTAATGTTTTTCTTGCATCCTCTAAGTCAATGTATAGAGTTGGGTATTTTTTGTATAAAATTCTTGCAAGTGTTCTGGTGTACGCTGTCGGGAATTTATCTATTAGTTCAATAGCCTTTTCCCCTTTGGGACTTAGATTTGATTTCATAAAATCCTTTTGGTTGTCCAAATGTACGGGTTATCATTGACTTATGCAAGTTTTGGGTATGAAAAAACCCCAACTAAGAATAGCCGGGGTGTAAACCTTAATCTATGTGAAACTCTCAAACCAAAAAACGAAATCGTTACCGAACTCTTTCAAAGTGGTATCCTAAGTTGTAGTTGGGGTCTTTGAAAATCTTGCTAATGTAATCGCAAATGTGGGAATCGCTTACCCCTAAATCCGTTCCTGCTGCTACTGCATTTTTGTAGGAACCTATAAACTTTCTTGTTGCCCAATCGTAAACCTTTATTTTTTGTGGGGGCGGGTTGGGGATATTGTCAACGTCAACAACTAATTCCACCTTTTCTTGACTTTTAAGCCCCAATGTCCCGGTTGCAGCCCCCTGATGCCTGTTGTTTGACTTGTAGTGGATGCCTTTTTCATCTTTCTTGATGACTTTGTAGTAGTACCCCTGCTTTATGAAAACGTCCCAAAACTGAAGTTCATAAGCCCGTATAATCCTTGTTTCATTCATGCTTCTGTTTCATTTGATTGTACCGTAAAAAACCCACAATTCCCGTAGTGAACAGCAACAAGTGGGAGTTTAAGTCTTTGGATTAGCATATTGGCATCTGAGGCGGCTTTTGAGGCATTGTAGAAGGTTCGGAAGATATAGGTTATCCTGTCATGGTCAACTAAGCACTTGGTTATTGGGTATCTTACCCTAAATTCTTCAAGATTGTCTTGCAGGGTCTTGGTCATTGGGGGTTATGTTAAAGGTTAGTAATCCTTTTTATCACTACCACTTCTCCGGGGTCACAATAGGCGAACATATTTTGGGTGCATTTAAAGCTATCGGTTATTGGGGTGTACCTTTGTCAGTCCCATACACACTTTACACCTACAAGGACAACTTCCCCTTCTTTTATTTCAGTAAGTCCTATTGCTTTTACTGCTACTGCTTGTATGGGGGATAGTTCATTCAATGGTAGAGTGTTTTTTGTAGTCTGCATATACTTGTTGGAATGTTTTGGGTTCCCCGTCATCTTTAAGCCACATTTGAGGGGTCATACAAAATTCGGTGTAATTGGTGAAATTAAGGGCTTCTTTTTCTGCAAAGTCGTCAAGGATTTTTACGGCATCTTCTAACCTTCCCCCATCCGATGTGGCAGAATCAAGTATAGCCCGTATAACTGAAAACTTAGTCATTGGATTGGATATTTATAGTGTTCGATAATGTTTTCGAGTTCTTTCTGTGGGAGTTGTTTTCGCATAGTTTATTATAAAAGCCCCGTATTGGTGAAAACCGTAAGGGGCTAAACCACCATTAAATAATAACCACACACCTACTTAACTTTCTTTTTGGGTTGTTGCTGACTACGAAGATACGACCTCATGGCTTTAATTCCTTCCATGTTGTATGGGGTTTTATTTAGCCGGTATTGGTAGTACTCCCCTACGTGTCCGTAACGGGACTTAAATTTCTTGGGGGTTCGGCTTATTTCCACCCCAAACTTCTGTTCTACTGACCGGGAAAGTTCACGGGGTATGTTTGTGCATCCAAACAATTTAAACCCGTCCATTATTGAAAGTACATTGCCTTCCAATAAATGCTTGCAGATGTGGGCTATTTGTGTCATTTTAATTAGTTTGCTTAAACAAAGTAACAGGCATTGTACCATAAAGCGGGGTTTTCCCATCCCATTTTTCAATAAACTGTTGCTGTAAAAGTTGAGGGGTAATCCCTTCGCTTAAAATCTTATTGTAATCTCTTTGTAGTTCAGCAAGTTCATTGCGTTTCTTTTGTTCGCTAATTTGTTGGTCAAGAACTGATATGTTTGTATTTACCTCGTTGCGAGTGTCAATCCTTTCCTTTACCTTTTCTGTTGGCGTAAGCGGGCAGGTAAATGTTTTTAACTCAACGCCTATTTTATCAAACTCAGTAACAACTAAAGCCCTTATCTCATTTTCAAACCTCATATTTCCTCCCGTTGCCATTAGCGTGTCTGTCGGGTATTTCCTGCTTATGTCCTTGACAATATCATAAATCCTTGTTTCGAGTACATTATCTTGTAAAGACTTCATAAAGTCATTACCGGCTAATTGTGCATTATTAAAAACCACATCAACCGCCCTATCCTTTTTAATAAAATAAGAATATGATGGCAAAGAAGTAAACGCAGTTTTATCAGCCGCTTCCATGTTCATTGGGCTTTCAAAACCGGCCCTCTGCTCCCATGCAGGAACTTGAAACAATTTCCTACTTCTACCCATGTCCCAAACCCTTCCCGATTGTAAAGAGTAGTCAGATTTCCCGTTTTTGCCAAAATTTTCCATTAGAACACCATAATGGTTTGGTTCAACTCTTGTCCGGCAAGAAGCGAATGAGATTACAATAAAAGCAAGTAATAATAACTTTTTCATTTTTTGATTGTTTTTTTGATTATATAAATAAGTAAACTAATAAACCCAGCTATACAAAGTATTGAAAACAGCATTGAAACCCACGGGTCAAAGTGGTTAAAGATAAAGGCACTCCCCTGAAAAAACAGTATCACTATAACTACTAAAGCAACTACTGTCCATAAAATCTTGTTTATCATATCAGTATGTTTTTTTGATGAAAAATCTTACCCCGAAAAAATCAACGCTATCATTCCCGTCAAATACCCCCTCAACTTTCTTAGCCGCTAAAAGTTCGTCAAGTTTCTCTTTATTTGGGTTAAGGGTTACAAGGTGCGGCATCTTTTTATGTAACAGGTCAATATCGTAACACTCCCATTCAAAAGTAGTGCGGCGGGGCTTGGGGGCTGCGGGTAAAACAACTTCCGGGACAACAACCGTTTCAACCCTTGTAGCCATCCCTACGGCTTGCTCTTGGGCTTTTATGTTTACTTCATCGAATTTGTTTTGGAGGGATTCTTGGGCTTCCCTTGCGTTCAATACAGCTTGGTCATCCCCTGATTCAGTTGCTTTGGCTTCCGCTTCTTTTACCGCCTCTAATTTGCGGATATTGTCTTTCTGTTGCTTGATAAGGGGGGTAAGGTTTTCTGCTTTCCCCACAAGGTCAGGGAGAAATTCAGCGTAACGTGCTTTATTTGCCTTGTGTGACCCTATAATCTTTTCTATGGCTGTCAGTTCACCTAAAGTTTTAGCCCCTGCAATCGCTTGGGATTGGGCTATGAAGAAACTGTCAATGGCTTGCTTTATCCCCGATACCCTTTCTTTCTCCTGTTCAGCCTTCTTTTTGTCGGCTTCTATTTCAAGGGCTAACTTTTTATACTCATTAACCTTTCGGTTTAAGAGTTCTTCTACCGGAGTTAACAAGGATTTCCGGGCCTCATTCCACGCTTTCCAATTAGCGGTGTAGGGGTTTTCAATATCTCCCAATTTCTTTTGTACTGAACGAAGGGTTTTAAGCGAAGCCCCCTGTTCCACCAAATTATCTTTAGTGAATTTAAGGTTCTCTCCTTCTTGTAAAAGTTGTTGGTACTGCAATCCTTCTTTTGAAAGGGCTATTGTAAGTTCCGCTTTGGTAACGTCAATAGCAATAGGGGTGGTTGTTTCTGACATGGGGTTTATTTTAAGAGTTTACAATTTCTTCACGAAGTTTATTAAACATTTCTTCCGCCATTTTTTTGCGGGTCGCAAGTAGTTTCATGTCCTCGTATATAAGTTTATCGGTTGCATTAAATTCAATTACCCTTAACCCGCCTTCTTTAAAAAATGGTTGGTAAATAACCAACGACCCGGTTAAAGCCCCGCAAACCTGCATTTGGTCGATTACCTGAACGTAGTACTTAAATTCTTCCTCACGTACATCAGCCGGGGTGGTACATTTCCAAAGGCGAATATACGCATCAAATGAATATGGGCATTTCACTTCTATAACAGAAACATTCATAGAAAGACCGTCACTATTTGCACTTAGGCAATGTATAGCATCAGGGGTGCTTCCAAACCGTTCCCCGTCTTTCACAAACACCCTGATACACCGAAATTCATTAATCCCCTTAAACTGCCTGTACTTTTCAAGTCCATCAAGTTCGTATGTGTTGCCGTGGGCAATAGCCTGTGACAAAATTTCATCCCGGCAAGGTCTTTCAGACGTTTTTTCCCCCACCTTCCGATACACATAATTTGTCCCGGCTTGCCCCAACCCCTTTGGAGCCATAAGAAGGTAGTTTTCGGAACTTGTAAACCGCCCAACCCTTGCCTTAACCCATTCATCCCTGTCCATTGAAGCCCCGGTAATATTTTCAAGTAGTAACATGTATTAAAATTGGTATTCTGATTCAAGTTGAGCAATAGTTTCATCATCCAAAGCAGAAGCGGCTTTTGCGTATTTCTGACGGATAGCCAAATCAGGTATTCTTTTCTCTTTTTTTGTCCCCGGAACCGTGGTAAAGATGTCTTGTTCAGGATATTGCGTAGGATGTTCCACATGAAAAAAATCCACAAACTGTTTCAGTTCAAGCATCCCTTCTTCCGGTGTTTCCCTTTCCCCCAATTCTGCTTCCAACCCAATTTTTTCCCAAACAGTCCCAATAGGGGTGACTATCTCAAAGGACTTCCCGTAGCTTATTGTCTTTATCTTGCTCATTTTAGTTGTCTTAAAAGTTTAGATAATCCCCTTCCGGGTTTAATAGTTTTACCGGAGTGCCATCCTGAGTAAGGCCAAATAGTACAACGCTGACCGTTAAATAAAAATATTACCGTTGTTTCGTCCGTGTGAAGTATTTCACAACCACATTCTTTTATCTTGTCAATGGCTATCTGAATCCTTATTGGCTGCAACTCCTTTTCCCGTTCCTGATCTAATCGGTTGCTCATTTTCTGTGTTTATGGTGTTTAAAGATTCCCGATGTTCCACCGGATGCGCCCGCCCAACTCATGAGCATCGGACAGTTTGGTTATGAACCACGCACCCGGCTTCAGAACTTCGGATAATGATTTTTAAAGAACCCGATGTAGACACAACTGGACGATTGCTATATGTCCACCGTATGAAAAAAAAGTTACCGTCTGTCCCTCCCAAGAGTTGGAATGAAATATGCAGCGGTTGGTTTTTAAGCCAGTTTTTACTTCCCGCACTTCTTCTATTTCATCCTTTCGCTTGCAAACCGCTTGGGGCGGCGTATGGGACTATTAATAGTTACGGCCAATTTACCTTTCCTTAGGGTCTCCCCACTTGCTTGCTTCCGGCAGACGGTAAAAGAACTTTTAAAAGTCCCCGTCTTTCCGGGGTGTCAGCTTGCTTTTTACGGGCTTCTGATCTGAGTTTCCGCTGGGGAACACGCATCTGTATTTAGCAGGTAGCCGCTCGCATTACCCTATGTATAACTTTAATCTCTTAAAAGTGGCCACCCAACGTGCGACGGCCTATTCCAAACCTTAAACCAACTGCTCAGGGTAATAAATCGCTATTCTCGTAAATATTGCCGATTACTTCAAGATGAAGCGAAGTCTGGTTGTGCAAATCCTGTCTCCATTCAATTTTTGGTTCATCGTATCTTAATACCCACCTACACCCTTCATATTCTACAAAAGTATTTTTCATACCCCTTCTCCCAATTATATCCCCTTCGTAAATTTCTTTCCCGTTGCGGTCTTTAATACCTGTCCAAAACCTTTTTTTATAAGTAGAAAGATCGTTGCCAAATAAAATGGTTTCATTTAATGTTTCCCAAGTAAATGTCATCCATTTACCTTCAATTAATATTTGTACTTTAAAATTCATGCTAATGCTTTTTCGTGTTCGTCTAAATTGATTACTTCCGGGAACCTGTAAGGAGTTAAAAAGTCATCCAGTTCATCCTTTTCCTCTTGTGTAAACTGCCTCCATTCGCTTTTAGGGTGCTTCTTAGCTTCGTATTGGATTGATTGCTTCATTGACTTACGGTGTTCCATCCACATAAGAAGAAAATCCTTAAAGAAAGAAACTAATCCAATCAATAAGGCTACACCACCTACTGCTGCGGGGAATGTATATGGGTCACTCATACTTCAAGTATTTGGGTTAGTACTTTAATGTAGTTGCGGGAGGTGAGTTCAAACCTTCTTTCTGACGAGTCTTTGCAATCGTGCGGATGAAATTCAAATACTTTATATGGGTAAATAGGCATCCAAATTTCATCATGCGAAAACGGGTTGTAAGTTTCACCCCAATAATCATTAGATAATCTTATCCCCTCCATCTGCAAGTCAGTTGCCAGTCTTGCCAGCAGGTAAGGGTCTTTAGAGTGTACTACGGTGTATTGCATGGTTAGAGTTTTTCAATTTCGGTTTTAACGGATTGCCAGTATTCACGGGCTTTGTCTAATGCCTCACTTTCTAACATATACTCAAGAGGTACAATCGGGTTTGCTTTCATTATCTCCTGCACGCAGATTATGGCGCATTGTTTGGCGTTGTGTCTACTGACATTATAGTTTTTTGAATATCCACCATCCTCATCATAAGATATTGATTGGAATAACCTAAAATTGGTAATTAGTTCAAGTGCCTTTTCTTTAGGTGTCATGGTTAGTCGTTTGAAAGGGTGATAGTGCCGGTGAATGGGGTGAAGAAATTAGACTTGCGTGATGGATATGATTCACCTTTTTTGTAATCATCACGATCAATTAGGCATGTAGCACTTTCTTCTGACCAAAATGCAACTATAAATCCGGGGCTATCGGTTGCCTCTCCTATCCACGGGTATTCTCTTTCTTTTACCGGCGTTTCCTTCTCGTTAATTACTGCTTTCATGTGTTTAGTGTTTTGAGGTTTATTTTTTGGGGGC
>OFRG01000778.1_pt1 | contig 11081 bp, 12 predicted proteins | sample 1543071 | NCBI WGS metagenome assembly OFRG01 (sample SAMN07774222, study PRJEB24372) | wastewater metagenome | isolation source: WWTP Verbania (Effluent) | place: Italy: Verbania | collected 2015-12 | reverse complement strand
ACCCCGGCGCCTGAACGTAGGACCGGAACCGCGAGACACGCCGCGCCGCTAGCGAGCGTCGGCATCTGTTTGCACCACAACTCGCTCTGGAAGCCGTAGTTAGCAACACACGTCCGCGGCGCCACGTTGGCCACCGGGTGCACGTCACCGTCAAGCGTGCGCGCGTCGGTTACGTCGAGAACAAATAGGCACTTTTGCCAGTTGCGTACGAACTGGTCATTGGCGGAGCTCGGCGCGTTGAAGGTGTCGTAAGGCGTGGCGACGACGTAGATGCGCCCACCAGACGCCCACGGGCGCGCGAACGGATGCAGGTTGAATGCGGTGCTCGCTCCCGTGCTCGGCGCCACGTTACCGCCGCCGTCGACCGTGAACTTGCGCCAGCCAAGGTAGCCTTGGCGCATCTCGGGCGGCACGGCGTTCTCGAAGCGGTTGCCGACCACCATCAGGCACGACTTGGCGCCCGTGGTGACGATCCCCTGCAACTCGGAATACTCGTTTTGACCGGCGTATTTTTGCTCCAGCCAGGCGCCCACCATCACCGCGCCGCTTGGCGCGAGGGTTGCGGCGTCGACTGCTACGAGGTCCACATTCCCACCAAGGATGCCCTGCGAGCCTGCAAGCCAAACGGTCGTCTCATTCCCGGCCAAGTGATACTGCAGCGGCTGCATCAGCCCAAGCGGCTGGGCAACAGCGGTACCTACCCCGGCCGTGGTGAAACTCCAAACCGTGATGGCGTTCGTGACATCACGGGCGGCGAGAACGAAGCGCGTGGACAACCCCACCGCGTTCGGGCGCGCCTGAGTGACCATTGACAGCACGCCGGCGCCGAGCAGCTGCACAGGCGCGGTCCATCCGCTGGACACGGTTGTCGTGTCCAGCGTGGAAAACCACATGCAGTCTTCCGGGATTCCCAATGGCCATGGGATACGGCGCCAGATCGCCACCAGCGTGTTTCCGACCGAGACGACGGTGCTGACCACCTGCAGGCTCGCGATGTACGGCAGGGTTCCGGCCAGCGCCTGCAGCTGCACCGGGCCGTGCAGCGGTGCCTTCGTGGTCGCGTCGTAGCACGCAGCCATAAGCCCGGTCAGCGTGGCATAGACAACCGCCACCACGCCGTTTGCTGCTGCGGTGTCGAGCACGGGGGACGCGGCGCCCTTCACCGGCGCATTCCCGATGTAGCCGGCCACGCCGGAAGAGGTGAGCGCGGTGCGCTGCACTGCCATGTTCGGCGCACGCCCGCGGTTGGCCCAGGCGCCGCCGCCGTAGACATGCAGGTTCACGCCGTCGAGCAACAGCGGAACCGCGTTGCGGTGCCCGTGCACGCCGATTGCCGCGGTCGCCGGAGTAGCCGCAAGCGCCACATCGCCTGAGCGCTTGCTGTACGCCCCGCCGCGCTCCTGCACCGTGTTGTCCAACGTGCCGAACCCCGCGAGCGGGTCAAGGCTCTCCTGCCGTTGGCCCTGCGCGAGGCCGGCCACGAGCGGGATGTCGAGCTCTTGGCGAACGAGGGGCATCACTCCACCTCGATCGTTGCGACGCCGGCCACGTAGCTCTGGAGCGTCAACGTGTTGTCGTCGTTGCCCGTCAGCGCGCGCTCCAGCGCCACGCCGCCGCCGCCGAGCGTGCTGCGCCAGTCCACGACGCGCCACCGCGCACGCTGGCCAAGGTTGTGCTGCAGGACCACCGTGGCGCCGGCGGTGCCGCACGCGATATCCTCGAAGGTCCGCTTTGCGTTCGAGCGGTTCCGGCGCGACGCCTCGGTCGCCTCGATCGCCATCGCCTGCAGCGAGGATAGTTGCTTAACCAGTTGCTCGGGCTGCGCGTCCGCAGAAAACCGCTCTGCGCGCACCGGCTCCGCGGCCTCGCGCACGAACCGCCCCTGCCGGAATACCTCGCTCATCGCCAGCGCCTCGCGGCCGCGTGGGCCGCCATCCCGCGCACGTCACGCACACGCGTCGGCGCGCTCACGTCCCGCTTGCGTGCGAGCCCGCGCACCCGCTGCGCCATCCCGGCGAGCTCGCCCGAGAGCATCGCGAGCTTTGTTTCATCGGAATCCTTGATGGACATGAGCCGGGCCGCGAAGATGCTCCCGTACGTCTCCCACCCGTTCACGCCGTCGAAGGTCGCAACGCCATCGTCGGCGAGGTCCACGAACGCGGGCACGTAGTCGAGCACCAGCGAGCCCGACGAGGGCACCGGCAGGATCGTGATGTTCGCTCCCGCGAGCTGGTAGAGCCGCGGCCCCGCGCCGCCCTGCATGTAGCCGTCGCGCAGCTCGGCGCTCGCGCCCTGCGACATGGGCAGGAGCGCGCCACCGTCGAGCATGCGCGCGCCCAGGAGCGCGTAGAACGCCGCCGGGAGCGCGTAGTCGGTGGTGCCCGCAACGAGCGCGATCGTCGTGCTCGCGCGGTACCACTCGAGGCCCCGCGCGCTCACGAGCAGATCGTAGAGCTCGGCGAGGCCCTTGTTTGTCCAGCGAGCCACGTCCGCCCGAGGATGCCGCGCGGTCATGCCCTCAGCGTCGGCAAGCCGATACGCCTCGTCGGCAATCTCTGTCAGCGTCCTCGAGCGGGCCATGGGATCTCACTCCTCGTCGTGGCAGCACATCACCAGGCGGCGGAGCGCGAGCCCCAGCGCCTTGCGCTTGTCCTCGGGCACGTCGAGGAGGTCGGCCACGTCGGCCACCGCATCCTCGTAGTCGCCCACGCCGGCGCCGGATTCCGGCGCCTCTTCCATGTCGTCGCTTTCGCCCTTCTTCGGTTTCTCGAGGATGGCGAGCAGTCCGCCGGCCTTCACGCGAGCTTGAACCTGCCCATGTCCAGCGGGCGCTTGGTGACGTAGTTGCCGTAGCCACCCGCGCGCCCCTCCATGGCGTTGGTGCCCTCGAGGGAGTGCATGATCGGCTTCCCGTCGGGCGTGAGCCACATCGGGAAGTCACCCGCGCTCACCCAGCGGAACCCGGCGGGGCCGTAGTTCACGCCGCGGGCGACGTTGAGCGGCGCGTACGCGTCGGGGAAGATCTCCACCGGCGCGCCACCGTGCTGAACGAACTTGATCCCGGTGAATCCGATGGTGGTCTCGCCGCCGTCCGCCGAGATGGCGGGCTTGTCGACGTAGCGCACGTTGTTGCCCAGCTCGCCGTCGAGCAGCGAGTAAAACTCGGGGTCGACGAAGATGTGCGTGAACTTGCTGCCCGCGGCGCTCGCCGCCGTGAGCGCCTTGCGGATCTTGTTCACCGCGCCGACGGTGGCGGACACGTCCTTGCGGATACCCGCCTTGCGCGTGATGTTGCCCGTGTTGCGCACGACGCCGAAGAACGCCGCGGCGGGGACCACGAGCGGATTCCACGACTCGTAGCCGGCGCAGCCGGCCTGGAAATCGCCGTCGATGAACAGGTAGTTCCCGGCCGCGGCAGCCGCGAAGGTGGCCACGATGCCCGCGCTCATCAGCACCGTGCCGGCGTCGGGGTCGATGGTGACGACCGTGAGCCCGGCGCCCGCAAGCAGCGTGTCCGTGCTCGTGTTGCCGTCGTTCGCGCTGAGGTAGATGACATCGCCCTCTTCGAAGTTCTTCGCGGTCTGCGGGTCCTCCAGGGTGATCGTGCTGCCGGAGATGCCGCCCGTGGCGATGCGCCCCACGGCCTGCCCAACGCCGCCGTGGATGGTCGAAGCCTGGCGCAGCATGAGCCGCTCCATCGCCGCGTGGGTCTGGTCGGCGACGAGCTCGACCTGCCGGCCCCGCTCGTTCCGCGCGAGGTGCATCGCCTTGTGGTCGATGGACCAGAGCGCGAAGCGGTCGGCGCTCGTGACCTGGAAGTCCACACCGAGGCTGGGGCTCTGGTTCGCCTTCGCGCGAGCGAAGGTGCTCGACACGCCGTTCATGCCGCCGATGCCGGCGGTGGCGTGCAAGATGGTGCCGTCCCAGTCCTTGGTCTTGGGGCAGAGCGCCCACGCCGGGCACTCGGTCGGATAGAACTGGCTCTCCATCCCGGGGAGCCAGATCTCCTTAAAAATCGAAGCAACGTTGGTCGTGGTTGCAGCAGTCATGATGAATCCTTCAGCCTCGCCGCTTGGCGAGCGCTACGGCCTCGTGGAAGGTCAGCGCGCGCTTGGGCGCCGACTCCAGGCCCTTCGTGGTTAGCGTGCTGGGGCGCCCCCCGTTCGTCGTGCGCGGCGCTGCCGGTGCGGTCGGCTGGACCTCGGGTGCAGGCGCGAATCGGGTCGCCCACTTCTGGCACTCGGCGCCGACTGCTTCGGCGATCTGCTGCATCGTGACATGTCGACCACCCGCGCTCAACTGGTCGGCGAAGTGATTCCCGAGCTGCACGAGCTCGGTGTCGCTCCACCGCCCGCGGAACCCCTCGAGCGCCGGCTGCGCCAGGAAAGAGGCACTCGCCTCCGCCTGTCGCGCCTCGGCCTGTCGCGCCTCGGCCTCGGCCTTCCGCGCGGCTTCCGCCTCGCGCAGCGCGGAAAGCTCCGCGTCGCGCTTGGCCAGCTCGGCGGCCATCTCGCGACGCATGGCCGCGATCTCGCCCGCGGGAGTCCCCGCGAGCTCGGCTTCGCGCACGAGCGCCTCGAGCGCCGCCTTTGGCTCCACGCCGAGAGCGCGCATGCCCTCGAGCGGATTCTCGTTCCAGCCGCGCACCGCGGCCTCGCGCGCGTCGAGCGCCTTCGCGCGCTCGCTCTGCTCGGTCACGCGGGCTTTTCGCTCCGCGTTGCGCAGGCGCAGTGCTTCAAGCTTCGCCTCCTGAATCGAGACCATCGTGCCTGCCCCGGAGGGCGCAGGCGTAGCGGGCGTGGCGGGCGCTGGGCCGGCCGCTGGCGCGCTTTCGGCGGTCGTTGGTGTGCTTGGTGCTGTCGGTGCGGACGGTGCTTCCTGGGTCATCCTGCGGGGGGTTGCGGTGGGGCCATCTCGGGCGGCGCCATCGGCATGTTCGGGGGCGGCGGAATCATCTGTTGCGCGTCGGTGACGAAGCGCATCAGCAGGTCAAGGTTCTCCTGCGCGGCGCCGTCGAGCAGCGCGCGTGCGTAGTGCAGCGAGCCGAGTCGCACGCAGAGCCCGAGGTCAAAGCTCGGCTGCGGGGCGATGTAGAGCAGCTCCACCGCGTCGTCGTCGCGCAGGTCGGCGTCCAGCAGGCGCCAAATGATGTCCTCGATCAGCTGCCGCGGAGCGTCCTCGACGCGTTGGAACTCCTCGAGGTCCGGGAACTCGAGCAGCGCGCGCGCCATCTCGGGCGGGATGAATCCGGAGTTGACCCACTCGGCGAGCTCCGCGCGGCGCTCGGCGGGGTCTTGCGAGAGCGCGCTCGTCGGGTAGGACCGCAGCACGAGATCCGCGCGGTCAAGCTTCACCTCTTCCCACTCGATGCGGTCCACGCGGCGCTGATAGGTGGCCTTCGCGGAGAGCTTGGTACCGCTCTCGGCGATCTCCGTCGCGAGCCGGTAAATCGCCCACGCGAGCGCGACGTGGTAGCGCTCATATTGCTTGCCGAGCAGCACGAAGCGCTCTGACTCGATGTCGCTGAAGGTCCGCAGCGCGGCGCCCGAGTCGAGGCCCGCCGGCTTGCGAGACTGAGCGCTCAGCGCGCTCGTGCCGCTCTCCTCGTAGCTCCACGTCCCGCGGAGCTGCTCGAGGTACTGAAGCGTTTGCGGGCTGTTCGCCGGCGGCGAGACCCATTGCGGTGGCGCCCCGCCTCCGCTCGTGCGGATCACGGTCGCCACGCCGTTGTCGAGGTGCTCCACCTCTACGCCCGAGTTGTCGTCGACGAGGATGTAACTCCCCATCATGTATTCGGAGTCCTGAACCTTCGCCGCGACGCGGTTCAGCTCGAATTGGATGCCTTCGAGGATGTGCCCGAAGCCGTCCCCCCAGTAGCCCATGAGCGGCCGAAGGCAGTGCAGCAGCGTGAAAGGAGCGTCCATGTAGACGTACTCCTCATCGAGGAGCAGCCCACCCGCGGCGCTCACGCAGATCATGTGTCGCCCGTCGCCCGCGTCTTCGCTCGTGGGCAGTCGCCAGCACTCGAGCACGAGCACCGTATCCTCGTCGGAGCGGCTTTCGCGGTCGCGCAGCGGGTCGTCGTTGAACGTCGTTGTCCCCGCGCTCCAAACGGCGTCAGCGTGCTCGGGGTAGAGCGAGGCGACCTCGGCACGGTCGCGCCACTGGTGGCGGTACAGGCACCGCGGGCGCCCGTAGCGCGCGTCGCCGGGGTCAACGTCGAGCTCCCAAATCAGCACGCGCTCGTGCTGGATCTGCGCGCCCTCGCGGTACGTGTGCGAGATCCCCGTGCCGAAGATGAGCGCATCTCGGGCCACCAGTTCGCTCGTCTCGAAGACGGCGAGCTCATCGAACATCCCCGAGAAGAACTTGCTGAGCTTCTGCGCGCGCCGACGCTGCCGGAAGTCGCCGCCCGAGGTGAGGGCCAGCGGCAAGGGTCGCGCCTTCGCGATCTTCGCCTGCGTCGTGTCGACGTTCCGCCGCACAACGTTGAATTGCAGGCTCTTCGGCCCGTACGCAGAGACCACGCTCGAGAGCTGCTCGGTGCCGCCGTCGCCGTAGAGGCACGCGTGCCACACGGCACGCCGGCGGCGCGCTCCGTCGCGGTCGCGCGCGGCCTTCACCGCCGCGAACGCTGCGCCCGCGCGGTTCTCACACTCGTCGTCGTACCACCGCGCGGCGCGGCCTCGGCGGGTCATCCGTCCTCGCGCGGCATCACGCCGGTTGCCGCGAACAACACGCGACGATTGTGCTCTTCGACGCGCTTCTTTGCCTCTTCTCGCGTGAGCGGAGCGGGGCGATCCACCTGCGTCCGCGGAGGCGCGTCGAGCTCGATCTCCCCGAAGCGGCGCACGCCTAGCTCGCGCATCACGGCCACGGCGGCGCGCAGTTCGTCGAGGCTCATGCGCCACCTGTCAAAACAGTGAGATGACAGTCCGCCGCAGCTTGGCGTTGCAGAGCCTCCACGGTCGGGTGGCCGCTGTACGTCGATGCACACCATACCAACTGCGCATCCCCGACCCTGGTCGCGAACCGCAGTGCGTCCCACAACTCCAATGCCGTGGGCTCCGGCCAAACGTCAACGTCGAGCGCGACTCCTAGGCTGAAGCTATGACCGCGGATAGCGGACGGGCCTTGCTCGGCTTCGAACGCAGTGACTGAACACCCATTTCGCTGCACTTCAATGCCGGTCTGGATGCCGGTCTGGCATCGAATCGAACGAAGCGACTCGGGCGACTCCCGAGCGATCGCGTCAAGGGTGAATGGCAGCACGCGTGCTGGGGCTACCAGGCCGACGCGGACCCGAAGCGCGCTTGGATTGAATATGGCAGACGAGATCAGCTGGATGATGGCGTGACTCTTCCCGGCTCCGCGATCGCCCACCATGCCCCACGTTCGCCAGCCGGGCCCCGGAGGGAGTTGCCCAGGGCGCGCAGTTCCTGGCCACTTGCTCATGCTGACATATTCCGGCTCCACGAGGATCATCGCAGCACCGTGGCGATCATGCGCGCGACGCCAGAGACGCGCAGGCGCATCACGCGGAAGCGAACGAAGGGCATCATCGGCGCCCCTTGTCGCGGCGCGGGTCGACAGGCGGAGAGGCAACGCCTCCCGCTGAGAGGGGAGGTTTGACGGGAGACGCCACCTCTCCGCCCGTCGAGCGCTCGGGCCGATAGGATGCCACGTTCGCCGCGGGCACCACGAGCGGCGGGCCGCCGGGCTCGACGATCTCCACCGCGCCATCAGGACGCAGCACGAGCGGCGGGCCGAAGTGACACGACGACGCGCCCCGTGCGTGCACGGGCACGATGGTCTGGACCCGCGCGAGCGCGGTCACGCTGCCCCCTGGCGCGCCCCGCGGAACGGCAGGCTCGCGCGCTCGCAGGGGCCGGACAGCGCCTCGAAGAGCTTCTTTGCGACGCCTTGCCCGCGGAACTCTGCCCGCACGTAGACGTGGTGGAGCACCGGCGGCGCGGCGCACACATAGCCGATGATCGCGTCGGGGTCCTCGGAGTCGACCGCGACGAGGCGCACGCCGCCGCCGGCCTTCCATGCGGAAAGCATCGTCCGCGCGCAGTCCTGGCAGAGATGCCGGCGGCCGGGCAGCTCGCCGGAACGCGCGATGGTCGACGCCAGGTAGGCGGTATCAGTCTCGCGCGCTTCTCGAACTACAACCGGCATGGGGTAGGACAAACAATGTCATACCTCGCGGTAGATGGCCAGCCGCAGAACGCGGCACCCCTCCGTGAGCGCCTCGGGGGCGTGCGCGGGCGTCACGCGGCAGCACGCCGGCCGCGTTTCGTAGATCGCGCACCGGTTCGTCGAGCGCTCGAGGTGCCTGCACACGCCGTCGCCCGAGTCGAGCGCGCGCGCAGCCTCGGGGTCGGACAGCAGCCCCGTGGCCAGCGCCCGGCAGCACGCCCCGCACCCGTTGCACGACCAGGTCATTGGAAGGCCGTGCTGTGTTTCAGGCTCCACGCTCGTCGCCTATCGGATTCGCGGGATCTCCCCGCGCACCATGCGGCACAACCTTCCGACGCGAAGCATAGCCGGCGCGGGGCGGTCACCACGGCTTTTTGCGCGCCGCCCGCAGCCGCGAAGAATTCTCACGCAGCACCCGCGCCTTCAACACCTCGGCCTCGCCCACCTGCGTAGGCGCGGCCTTCGGCGGGCAGCGAGCCGACCACCAAAGCGCGAGCGCGACCACCTGCACGATGTCGAGCTCGTGAGCCCCGGACAACCACGCCTCCAGGAACGGCTCAGCGAGCGGCAGGGCCGCAGGCACGCGCAGCCGCGCGCGCGCCCCCTGCATCGCCACGCGCACGGACGCCACGAGCGCGCGCTCGGGCACGTGCCAGTAGCCCACCGGGTCTTGGCTGGTGTTCGTGCCCGTGGTCACCACGACGGCGACCACGTTGCGCGCGGGGCCCCGGCACATGTCGATCACGGGCCGCCCCACACTCGTCGCGTCCAGGATGAGCGCCGCCGAGAAGCGGTCAGCGAGCCCCGTGAACCACGCGGCGATCTCCGGGTAGGACAGCGACGGTGCCGAATGCTCGAGCGCGCGCAACGTGTCGCCATCTGCCGACTGCTCGACCAGCGCGACGAGCGCCGGATCGCCGAACCGCGCCGCAAGGATCACAGGGCCCACGGGGTCACCTCGTCGGTCAGGTTTTCGGCCACGGTCTCGCGAGGCGCGCCGCTTGCCGTGAGCCCGAGCAGCTCCACGATCGCGTGCACGAGCGCATCGAGGTCGCCCGGGCTCGTCGCGTGCGGCCCTGGCTCCCACGTCGTGAGCGTGTCCACGAGCGAGTCGAGCTCAGCGCCCTCGACGTGCGACACCCGCCCCCGCTCGTAGGCCGTGCCCACCGGCTCGGCGCGCCGCGACTTCTCGCCCTTCGCGCGCACCTCGCGCACGTAGATTATCCGCGGATTGTGCGGCGGCGGAGCTTGCCCACGGTCGAGCACGACGACGGCGATCCCCCGCGGCGTCGCGTCGCTTCGGATGTTCTGCGCGACGAGATCCCCGCCGGCGTTCGTCTCGACCACGATGCAGTCGCACCCGCCCGCGAGGTAGCGGTCCACCACGAGCGCGGCCCACACGCCCGGCGGGTAGCGCCCGGTAAGGTCGGCGATCACGTACGCCTGCCCGTCGAGCCCAAGCCCCGCCTCCACGATGCCCGTCGTGTCGCTGCGGCGCCGCGCCGTGGTCGCGTTGTCCACCGCGAGCAGCCGGCGCCGGAGCCGCGAGGGCAGCGGACGCGTGTGAATGACCCCGCGCGCCACCGTCGCGCCGCCCTCCTCGGCGTCCGTGTCGATGCCCTCGAGCTCTTCGCGCCCCTTCCGCGTGCCCTCGTAGCGCCGCAGCATGTCGGCCACGTAGCCCGCGCGCAGGTTCGCCGCGTTCTCCGCCATCGTGCCGCCGACGAGCCGGTGAAGCTCGGGGTTCTCCGCGGCCTCGCGCCGGAGCTGCCGCAACAGCGGATTCCCGCGCTGCTGCGTGCAGTCCCACACGATGCGCGCGAGCCCGACGCGCGTGGACAGTTCAATGTTGCTCCACGCCTCCATGCGTGTCGCGCTCCCCCAGCTCTGGATCTCCGTTGCCCAAAACAGGTCGTAGTTCGACCCGCGGATTTTCCCCGGGCGCTCCGGCGTGCGCACGTCCGCCTTGGCGCCGTTCGGCCACGTGAGCTGGAACGTTGAAGGGTGGTACTCGGGGCGGTTCCGCGGGTGCGCCGTGGCGATCAGCCCGTCTGCGCCGTTCACCAACAGCAGCTCGCAGTTCGCTTCGTCCTGCGCCGCGAGCCCGATGGACCGCACGCGGCCCGCGTTTACCTCTTCGTTCACGTAGCGCGAGACCGCCCACGTTTTGCCCATGCCGCGAGCGCCCAGGAAGCCCCACCAGCGCCACTCCCCGGGTGGTGGAAGCTGCTTTGGTCGCGCCCACGCCCGCCAGTCGTGCCAGAGCGCCGCAAGCTCCACGACGGACGCCTCAGCGATGCGTGCCTCAAGCTCTTCGCGCGTGAGCCCCGCGAGCAGGGCGTCAATGGGGGCCGAGTCGGCGCTCATGCCGGGTGCCTCCGCCGCAGCAACGCCTTGCAGCGCTCCGCGGCTTCCACGAGGTCGGGATACGCGTTCGGGTCCGCCTGCTCGGGGGGCGCGGCCTTCCGGCGCGCCTCGAGCACCGCCACGGCGCGCGCGGCTAGGCTCGCCTGCGCCGGGATGTTGTCGTCGAGCTTCGCCCGCTCGAACGCCTCGCGGATCTCGAGCCCCCACCAGTCCAACTGCGCGAGCGGCGCCTCGGCGAGCTCGTCGGGGTCGCTCGGGATGCCGGGAAGCGTCCGATCCGAGCCCGGCGCCGGCTTGGGGGCCTTCGCGGGGGCCGCGTCGCGCTTCTCAGCCGCCATCCGGTCGATATACCGCCGCACCGTCGCCCGCGAGGGCGCTCCAGCCCCCAGCGCGGCCACGATCGCCCTCTCAGAGCGCCCTTGACGCGCCATGGCAAGGATCTGAGCGCCGATTATCTCGTTAATTTTCATGGTTTTACGCGCCGTTGGCACGCTTTTGGCCCACGTTGGCGC
>OFRG01000771.1_pt1 | contig 11163 bp, 20 predicted proteins | sample 1543071 | NCBI WGS metagenome assembly OFRG01 (sample SAMN07774222, study PRJEB24372) | wastewater metagenome | isolation source: WWTP Verbania (Effluent) | place: Italy: Verbania | collected 2015-12 | reverse complement strand
GAACTTCAGCAAACATCGAGGGAGGGACGTTTGCCCCTCCCTTTTTTCATAATTCCACGATCGGGTGCTGCTTGCCGTCCGCGCCTGTGTAAGTGTCAATTGGGCGCGGAACGATCTGCGACCCAGCGATGGCGCGATCATCGCGCAGGGCGTCACTTAATTTTCGCAACTCAGCGCGCGGGATCGGGACCTCTATGGTATCGCCGGCATCGCCGTTGATTTTGCGCACTCCCCGAACTGACAAGTAGTAAAAGCCGTCGCGCTCGTTGAGCGACACATAGGCCGGATAAATCGCTTCCGGCGCGGTGTATGAGAATTTGTTATTCTGCATGCCTTATTGCTCTCCTCTTGCTTCTCCAGCTGTGGCGTGGCCTTCATTCGTAGGTCATGCTGCCGACTCCACGTTTTCCCGATCAACCGCTATCACCCGCGCCGCTCCAAACAGCCTCGCTTCAAGCCCGACACGTTTCGCCGTCACCCACTGCACTGTGCCGACACGACCTGCCAGCGATCCTGTCTTGACCACCGCCTTGCCGCCCTTGCGCAGCCAGCGGCGATGACGGGCGGCACTGGCCTCAAAGATGATCCTGGCGACCTCCGCCTTGAGTTCCTCGATAGCGTGATCTTGAATCCAGGCCGGATCGTCGCCCGCATGCAGAACACCGCTGACATCCTTAACGGACAAAACGCCGTGCAGCCAGAGCGCACGGACGCTGGTATGCTCGGGTGCCCTGACAAGCACATACGGCATCAGCACGGTAATAAAGCGCTTCCGGCGTGTCCTTGTGCCCTTGGGAATGATGCGCTTGGCCACCATGGCCGGGATATAGGCGCTCTCGCCACGGCGACGCAGCCGCTTTCTGACGGCGCGGGCCTTGTTGGGGGCCGTTGTCAGAGCGATCCATGTCATGGGCTCAAGCCTTCTGCTTGCAGGATGGCTTTGCCGATGAGTTTTGGGACTTCTGGCGTGATCGCATTGCCGAGGGCGTGTAGACGGCGGCGCTCCATCGTGACGGAAATCCCATAATCCTCTCGTATGCGCGCGAGATAAGAGTCCAGCGCACGCCTTGCTCCAAGAGCCGCGTTGCGGCGCTCGGCTGATGTCTTCTCCTCGATGCCAAGTGAACGGAGGTACTTGAAACGTCCTTTCCATCCCTCGCGTTGGGGCGTGGCAACAATCCAGACCCGCTTTCCGATGAAGGGTAATCCAACATCAAGACCTCGTAGCACTCGCCATTCTGCATCATACCTGATGCGGGCCAGCGACCCGAGAACATCGCCCATTCCTCTATTAAGCAACTCTGCGACGTTCTCAATGATGACGTGGCCTGGTCGTACCTCGCCAATAAGGCGGGCATACTCAAACCATAATCCGCTGCGCCCGCCCTCAAGTCCCTTTCCAATGACGTTCGCAATCGAAACGTCCTGGCACGGGAACCCGCCGCATATGACATCAACGGCAATTCCATCAGCAGCAAGTCGTTCTGCTGTGAGTTCTCTAACATCCTCGTAGCAGGGAACGCCGGGCCAGTGCTTTGCGAGCACGCGTCTGCAGTAGGGATCGATCTCGCAGAAGGCGACGGTTTCAAATCCGCCGGTTCGCTCAAGTCCAAGGCTAAATCCTCCCAAGCCAGAAAAAAGATCGAGAACCTTAAGCTTCATACCGTTCGCCTCACCGGCTTCATCTTCTTGGATTTACGCGCCTTGATCTTCGCCGAAGCGTTCGGATACCAGACGGATTTTTTGATCTTTCCGTCCTTGGAGATCTTGATTCCCCTCACGGGTTTCGTCGACATGGATGCCCTCGATAAATTTTTCCGTTGCCTCGTGGATGGCCGCCTGACAGAGCATGATGAGGCTTGCCGTGGTCGTGCCGTTCCAGTCGAGATAGAGGCCGCCTCCGTTTGGCAGCACGCCAATGACCACCACGTCACACAACGGCTGGGCAGCAGCACGGGCGATGATTTTGGTTGTTGCGGCGCTCAATTATTTTCGCTCCAATCCAAGTAACTGTGCTCCATAGATCGATCTAGCCTTCAATTCTCGCTGCGATTTATTGAGCAAGAACGTCAGGACGTTCTCGGCCTGAGCAGCATTTAGCCTGGAAACGATGGGTATGATCTCCTTGAGAGCAGCAATCTCCTCATCGTCATCTACTGGCTTCGGCGCGTACTCCATTTTCTGTTCTCTCCTCAAAATGGGATCGTGTCGTCTGCAAACTTGTCCTCAAAGGCAGGCTGCTTCTTGGTCTCTTCCTTGCGCTCCTGGGCCAAGTTTTCCTCGATGTAGACGTTCCACTTCCCAGGTTCCTTGCTCTCGCTGATGATCAGCTGAGAGGCACCAAGACGACCACTGTAGAACGTCCCATACTTCCCCTTGCGCTCGTATAGCTGACCAAGAAAAACTCTGTTGCGCTTCTCGCTCATTCTGCTGCCTCCATCAAATCGAGTTGCTTTGGCGGTTCTGGTTTGGATTGTTCGACGAACATATCTGGCTGCGCATAGGCATCTCGAATGCGCTTGCAGGCGATGTCGAAGTAACCGCTATCAATCTCGATCCCGATGAACTTCCTGCCTAGCTTGACACAGGCAACGCCTGTTGTTCCTGAGCCCATGAAGGGATCTAGGATGGTTCCTGTAGTCCAGCGCGCAACGTGACACATGAGCTGAACCGGCTTCTCCGTTGGATGGCTTTCGTTTCCCGTCCTGGGAGCGGAGATAACATCGCTCGGCCTACCGCTAGGAAATGAATGTTTTGGCCCTGGATAGAAAAGAACGACTTCTGTCTGCCTAGCGTGCTCGCCGTTCAAGTCGCCCATAGACCAGTTATTTTTGATCCACGTAACGCACGACTTTGGCCTTGGCACTTCCGCCAAATTATCCCATCGGCAAAAGACATACTTGCTGTGTGTCGCGTCGATGCGGCAAGCCCACTGCAAAGCATCTGGGCTATCGTCGTTCTCGATGGCATGAAATTTCGGTCTAACCACCGGACGGTTAGACCGAAATTTCATGCCATATGGAGGATCGGTCAAAACAACATCAACGACCGGCAACAACGGCAAGACTTCTCGACAATCCGCATTGATCAGCCAGCAATCGCCTATGCGTTCTTGCCTAAAGCCGTGCAGCTTTTCTCTCATAGCGGCAATGGCCACGTCATAGCACTTGCGGGCATTGTCGGCGGCGTCGTAGTCGTCATAGTCGTCAGTCATTCCGCAGCTTCTCCGATCTTCTCCAGCACGCGCTCAAGAATCTCTCCAAGGCTCTCCCAGGCGCTCTCATCGTCTTCTGTCATGCAGGAATCTCCTCGTCATCTGAACCGACAGATGGAAGGCATGACCAGAACTCATGCTCATCCTCGAAATCCGCTTCAGAGAGACCGGAACCGGCGGCCCAATGATATTTGTTCGATTTAGATAACGCTGAAATGGCTGCCTCGCGGAACGTCTTGCCTTCGCAGAGTTTGTCCGCGTTGGAAGGGTCGAGATCAAAGAACCCTATCTTCCAAACGTTACCCATGCGCATGATCGTCAGATCACCGTAAAAATGCTGATCCGCCCTTTTGGTCAGAGCTTCAAAAATGACGTCATCAAAATTCATTGTGTCGGTCATTCGGCGTCGTCTCCAAAAAGAATATCGTGGCCCATGCGGCCAACGCGGAAGCGGTTGAACGCGGGGTCGTGGATCATCTCGCACAGGACCGGACGGCCCATGGTTTCGTGATCCTTGACCTTGTCAACGTGCAGGAAGGTCGGGCCGTCAATGTTGCGCCACATGCACAAACCTATGTCGGCTTTGTTGCCCCAATTGGCGCTGTCGGCACCGTCGTTGAGCGTCAGCAGGCCGTTTTTCTGCAGGCGCTTCTCGACGCCGTCCTTGGGCGGATGCAGCGCGCAGATCATCAGCAGGTTGTAATCGTCGGCAAGCTGCTTCAGCCGCATGATGAAGGCGCCGACGTAATCCGTCTTCGACATGCCGCGTGGAACAACGTGGTCGATCTCGTTGAAGGGATCGATCGCAACCACGCGAATGCCGTAAGTTCGCACGGCGTATTCGATCCGGTCGATCAGCCTGTCGGCATCGAGCGCCGTGTTGCGCTTGCGGCGGAAGAACACGCAGGCCCTGTTGATCTCGGCATCGGCTTTGGCGATGTCGTCTTGCGTCCATGTCGCTTCCACAGACCCGATCAGATGGCGGCGAAGATCGCGCTGGAAACGCGGCTTCACCCGCTCCTCGAAGCTGGTGATCAGGAACCGCCAGCCATGCAGATGCCAGAGGTTGATCAGCAGTTGCCGCAGGAAGACGCTCTTGCCTGAGTTGCCCGTCACAAACACTTGGCCGGGAGATAGACGGCAAACAAAGAAACCAGTGCTCGTCGTCAGGCAGTACTTCTTCCCGTCATCAGACGGTACGCGATCTACCGCGCTCCAGTTGGCCCGTGTCAATGCTCCCTTGGCGTTGGCGCAGACGAGATAGTTATCTCGCTGAGTTTCAGGATTACCGTTCTGAACGAACACGCTCGCGCGCTTTCCGCATGCGCTGAACAGGTACTCGCAGAACTCCGCGTCAGCAGGATCTGACGTTGACAACACAAGACGGCTGTCGTCGTAGATGTGACCGTCCCAGTGCTGCAATTCATCGAAAACCACAGCGAGTTGACGCGGGGACGCATTGCGGAACTGGGAAAGCCGCTTGTCCTCGTTTCCATCAAAGTCAAAATGCGTTTCAGTCGGGCGCTGCGAATACTGCCGAACTCGGTAGGGCCTATTCAGCGCATCCAATAGTCGTGCAAGACGCTCTTTTTTGCGTTCCTTTCGAACGCACACGCAGATACGGTTGTTCACCATTTTTTCTCGGATACTGCCATCGGCGCATACAGCTACCTGCAAGCGAATTTCATCGTCTGTTAGCGGCATGTCAGACAACGGCGGAGGATCAAATGTGCGGATCAACGAGTAGCCGCTTCCGTGCTCACTCTGTCCAGCCTCCGCCAGATCAGCAGTTGTTAGCACTTTCTTGGCGCCAAGTTTTCCGACCACCGGCCAGCGGTGTTTGTCACACGCGACAATTTCCGTAGTGCCCCCGTTGCGTAGACGGAGAAACCCATCAGGTGCATCGGCTACGACGCGACCGGCCTGCTCGTACTTGGTTGCCCCGGTCTCAAAATCGTAAACCAGAGCCAAATCGGTCTCAGTCCACTCGTCCAATCGCTTCCAGCCGGACGGTGTATGGAATTGGGCATAGCCTGGAAGAGGCCCATAGGGGCCCACTATCGGCATGAACGCTGGCGTCGTGATCCGCAGGCCGTGCCGGTCAAGGCCGTCAAAACCCGTTTCGAACAGTTCGACGGGGCCTGGGTCTGGAATGTCGTCAAGACGGGCAATCTCGTCGAGCCACATGCGCCGCGCACCGGCAACAGCGGCTTGGATGTTCTGCGGCTCGTCTGGCAGGTACGACCACAGGCAGCGCTCGTCTCCGATGTTGACCGCGATGGTATCGCGCAGATGCTCGCCACCGGGCGGGATCAGGATCACGAACTGAGACCAGAAATCAATCTCCGGCAACAGGCGGCCCTCGCTGTCGAGCAGCATTTCCGGCGCGCTGGCGTTGCGCACCGAACGGATGCCTTGTGCCCGGCATTCCTGGGCAGTTGTCTCGTCTAGCACGAGCACCAGGGACGCATCGATTTTGGAATGGACGTTCACGACGCAACGGCCTCCTTGGGAACCCACTTGCCGGGGCCATACCGCGACGGCTTGAAGACCATGTTGGAGCGATCAGGCTTGGCCGGCTTGCTGGCAGCGGCGTACCGCGCATCTCGGTCGCATTTCTCGGCAACCTGCCGTGCAAGCTGGGCTGAGACCTGGGCTTCAAGCGGCTTTCCGCTGTTGGGCTGGACGAAATTCATCGCTTGCAGAAGCGCGAGATCAAGCCGGTTTGCATCGCCGTCGAAGCGTCCAAGCCATTCGGCTCGGTATCCGTTGTGCAGGATGAGCTTTCCGTTTTCGCAGGTGACGGTTCGATGTTCCGGCTCCGGCTCGACCCGCATGGCTTGCGTCCAGAACTCGCGTCCGGTCGTTTTTTTGTTTTCAACGGGTCTGGGTGGCTCTGGCTGCGGTGCAGGCGTCACGCTCTCGTGCGCGCTAAAAGAGTTATTGGTAGTCTTGGTAGTATTGGTATTCTTTGTAAGGGTATGGCCCTCAACCGGCCCCGAACCGGCCCCCAACCCGTCCTCCAATTGGCCTTCTAACTGGCCCTTCTCGTCATACTTGCTCTGGTATTTCTCGTAGTTGCAAATAGTTGCGATATTGGCGTACCGGCCTTTTGACTGGCCCATTTCGATCATGTTTTCAGATTGCAGAAGTGCGAGAAAATTGCGCACCTTTTTTTCAGACCAGCCCCATATCTTCGCAAGATATTCACGACCGACAGGCACTTGTCCGCGCTCTAGGGTGAGCACGACATTGGACTTTGCAGGCTTGAATCTGCGCTGCTTCCAAGCGGCATTCGCGATGAGCCAAAGCCATGCCGACCGAGGGCAATATTCGGCTCCATCGAAAACGGGATGATCGAGCATTTCGACGGATGTTCTGATCCATCTCGCCTTAGATTGGTCAACGTCTGGTGTCATAGCTGCTAACCGTGGTTGGCGTGAAAGGTTTGCGTACTAGATCTGTGTTGCGTCGCGTCGTAACCAGTGTGCCCCTTGTCAGAGCGTCTGCATCAATGCAACGGCCCTGCTCCTGATCGAGTGGGGCCGTACTGTTTTGCGCTTCCTTCAAAAGCCCAAGGAGCTGGGGAGCCCCTTGGGAAGTTGGGGAGGAAACGCTCAAGGAGATGAGCTACGCACACGGCGAGGGCGCTCGACCGTCCGGACCCGCATGAACAGCGCACGCGAGAGCGATGCCCATGCAACGGCGAGCGCCCTGCGATGGGCGCTGAACACGCGGACAAACATTCATGCAACTGGAACTGGAACTGGCAGCTATCGTTGCCCACAAAAGGCTAAGTGTGCGCTGCCGACATAAATTGACTTTATGTTGCTATCGCCGTACTGTCAACATCGTGCCACCGATAATTGTGTTGACGTGCACTCAAGCGGAGAACGGGCACACTCCGCGCATGGATAGGTTTCATAGCGAAGTCATGAATGCTTTTTCGAAGCGCCTGAAATCCGCACGCGAGGCGGCCGGGTTTGAAACAGCAAAGGAATTTGCTGAGGCATTGGGTGTTGAAGAAAACCGATACCGCCACTGGGAGCGAGGATCGGCACAGCCAGACTTGGCCATGCTGACAAGGATAACGAGGCTCTTGAAAATTGAGCCTAACGACCTTTTCCCTCTAGCCTATAGGCGAAAAGACCAGGGAAACCCCGGAGGCTCAGCCCTGGCAAGCTGAGTTCAAGCGTCGTTTTCTTTATGTGCCCCGCGAATGATACAGCCTGACGTGCGGCACTTTTCCTTCCACAGCACAGATAAATTATTTTTACGTTGCCTATTGACTGTGCTCACAAACATAAAGTAGGTTTACGTCATCACCGGGGCGGCAACTCCTTTCCAACCTTGTCGCCACCCCAACCAACAGGCGTTGATAAAGGAGCCCCCGAGGTTCTGACCGCCGCCCCGGTGACGCAAATTCCAATCCCGGCAGCGAGGGTGCTGGGAAACCGGGGGATGGCAACCGCAGTCGCTCGCGGGCCATCCCCCAAAGGGGCAGACAATGGCATCAGACAAAAACCTCTGGCTTGGCATTCTCCAGGACGCAGCCTCCGATCTCAACGCCATCATCGACGAGATCGCGACGGGCTATCTGATCTACCGGAACATCGACGAAGGTATGCGCCACGAGCTGGAATACCTCTGCCATCGCATCAACGAAACACGCGATGAGATCGTCAGGGCCAATGAGCCTGAGCCCGAATTTGTTGCTGATCCTTACAAGGAGTTCCGCCACCTCAAGAGCGAGGTGCTGTGATGGGGGACTACGAAATACTTCGCGCCTGCTGGCTGTCTGGCCAGATTCCTGACGATCACATGCACGAGATCATGCTGCGCGATCCCGACTTCCTGGACTGGATGCTGGAACGCGCCAGCGAAACGGAGGCCCCATGAGCGACATGCACACCATGATGACGCAGGCACCGTTGGATGCAGCATCCAACTCGCTTTGTTGCGCCTTCCTTTACATGAAGGACCGAACTGACCTTACACCTGAAGAAAGGGCAGCGCTGGAAGCTGCAAAGGCCGCTGCTGATGTCTTTAGCATGATGGTCTTTGACAGGATTGTCAGTCCGCGCCTTGCGGCGCTCCAAGCAGAGGACGCCCCATGAGCGCTTCAAACAAGGTGGTCCGCTTCTGGAACAACGTCAAATCGCAGACCGTCGAGCCTTACGCGTTCGAGGACGATGACGAGCCTGCCCAGGAAGACCACGACATGGAGCGGCTGGCCAAGGGGATCGAGATCGCCACATCGAAAGTCGTGCATTGCGAGGGCGAACTGATCAAGGCGCAGGAGCTTCGCAAGCGCTGCATCGAGCGGTTCAATGCCGAGAGGGTCAGAAGGGGGATACCTCATGAGTGATGAGGCAATGCTGATGATGGCAGGAATTTGGGTTGCGTTTTGTTGCGCAGTTTCGGAGGCCGCGTTGCGGCGTCAAGGTGGAGTGAATGATGACGGCAAAGCAGATCGTGGCACTGACGGTTTATCTCGCGGGCCTGATGGGGCTGGCCTTCATAGCCATGGCCTACATCATCGGGCCGATCCAATAACGGGACACAATGAACATCGAAGCGAAATCATCGACCTTGAAGCTGCTCGCGATCGTCTCGCTCTCGCTCGCCGGGCTCGTGCTCGGGATCTGCGTCGCGCATCTGATGTGAGGGTGAAGATGTGGTGCAAAAAATGCGGGACAGCGCACATATCTACGATACCTTGCCCGACGTGCCAGCGTCAGAAGATTTCTGACAACGCAAAACTTCGCCGCGAAGGCGTCTCGGCCAACAACGGCAGTTGCATGGATAAGTTTGATCCTAGGAATCCTAATAAAATCGCGCCCAACGACTGATCACCTGCTGGGGTTGATGGTTCAAAAAGGAGACATTGACGATGTTCACTGACACGCAGATCAAGCACATGGTCGAACGCTTCCTGATGTGGAAGCTACCGGCTGATTTCGGGCCAGATGGCGGCGTGAGTTTTGATCCAATCGCCAGCAAAGGCACGCCGCACGAGTTCCGGCGCGAGCCGGTCGGGACAAACCTTCTGACGTTCACGCAGGCGGAAGCGATGGTGCGCCACATGATCACCGAAATGCCCGAAGGCTGACACGCAAAGGAGGGGAAAATGACCGCATTCGTTAGAGACCTGCACATTCACGGCGAAGCTGCCAAGGTTCTTCTCGCCAACATCCGTGACGTGATCGGCGATGATGAGGAAATGGCGCTGGTTGCCGTAGAGGGTGAAACCGGACTCAAGGAAGCCATTGGCGCTGCCGTGGACCGCATCTTTGAGCTTGCGACCCACACGGAAGCCCTTGGCTTGCAGATCAAGGCCCTATCGGAACGCCGTTCGCGGTTTGAGGTTCAGTCCGAGAGGATCAAGGCGGCCCTTCACGTTGCGATGGGGCAAGCAGACTTGCGTAAGCTGGAATTACCGCAGGCCACACTGTCGGTTCGCGCCGTCCCGCCGAAGGCTGAGATCACAGACGAGGCTCTGATCCCCTCGAAGTTCTGGAAACCGCAAGATCCCAAGCTCGACAAGAAAGCTGTGCTCGACGCGCTCAAGGCCAAAGAGGCTGTGCCCGGCGCGATGCTTGGCAACGGCGGCGAAACACTCGCCATAAAAGGAAGCTGACCATGGGAGTGCCAGCACTTTTCGAAGGCAAGCAGCTTGATCTCATTCGCCGCACCGTCGCCAGCGATACGACGCCGGCCGAATTCGAACAGTTCATTCACATCTGCCGGGCCGTGAACCTCGATCCGCTGCGCCGCCAGATCTACTGCTTTGTCTTTTCAAAGGATAACGCAGCCAAGCGTCAGATGACAATCGTCACCTCGATCGGAGGCTATCGCTCAATCGCGGATCGTACCGGCAACTATCGCCCCGGTCCTACCGAACTCGTGCTTGATCCCACCTTGATCGACCTGGACACAAATCCAAAGGGCATCAGCCACGCCGTCGCGACCGTCTACAAATTCTCTCACGGCGATTGGCATCCGGTGAGCGAAACGGCCTATTGGGACGAGTTCGCACCCATCATCGAAGAAGGCGATGGCGGGTCTGAATGGGTCGATACCGGCAAGAAATACCCTCCGGGACATGCCAAGGCTGGTGAGCCCATGATGCGCAAGCAGCAGGTTGGCGAGATTAAGCCGGTCCTTGATCCAAAGAAGGCGCAATGGCGCAAGATGGCGCGCGTCATGATCGAGAAGTGCGCCGAAGCCAAGGCGCTGCGCCGGGCCTGGCCGGATGATTTTGAGGGCCTTGAGGTTGAGGACGAGATCGACCGCCGCGCCTCCCTTGATCTGACCGCCACGGAGCTTGCTGACGAGGCGGCAACAGCGCATCGCCTTGAAATGATCGGCGGAGCAAATGCAATCACGATTGATTGGTGCAACGGCAATCCTCTGGCGCGAGAACCTGTCGGCGGATTTGGCGACAAGGCCATAGGCTATCTCAAGGCCAACCCCGCGATGGCCTCCGAATTCGAGGAACGCAACGCCGTCAACCTCCGTGAATATTGGGCACGCGACAAGTCTGGGGCATTGGAGGTCAAGAAGGCGATCGAGGCGGCCAAGGCCAAGGCGGCAATCGTGGACGCCGCCGAATGAGAGGTCTTGATGTCCAGGTGGCAGACCTATCAGCGCATGCTGGTCCAGATGGACAAGGACAGGGCCATGCGCCAGCGCCGCAGCCGCGATTGCTGGCCCATGTTTTTTATCAGGAAGAAGCACGATGACGGCCTGCCCGCACTGCGGATGCAAGATCGACGGGAAGACCAAGCCGAGGTCGGCGCCTCAGCTCCGGCGCTTCTTTGCGATGCTGCGGGCGATGTACCAGCATTGGCCGGAGACTGCGGCGGAGTTTCAGCCGGGACTGACCAAACTGACGGCGCTGTCGATTGAGGCCGCGCTCAAGGCAGCGGGTGCTTATGCCTTCATTC
>OFRG01000770.1_pt1 | contig 11164 bp, 13 predicted proteins | sample 1543071 | NCBI WGS metagenome assembly OFRG01 (sample SAMN07774222, study PRJEB24372) | wastewater metagenome | isolation source: WWTP Verbania (Effluent) | place: Italy: Verbania | collected 2015-12 | reverse complement strand
GTCAAACCTGACCTCGTTTACGGATCCCCAAAGGTATCCAAGTTTGTAAACTATGTCATGTATGACGGCAAGAAAGACACTGCGCGAAAGGTGGTGTACGATGCCCTCGAAGTCATCAAAGAGAAAACTGGTTCAGAAAACCCGGTAGAGATTCTCGAGCTCGCTCTCAAAAACACGGGTCCTCTCATGGAGGTTCGTTCGCGACGTATCGGTGGTGCAAATTACCAGGTACCACGAGAGGTGCGTGCGGAACGTCGCTTGGCTCTCGCTATGCGCTGGATTCTCATCGCAACCCGGTCTAAAAAGGGCCAGCCGATGAAATTCCGTCTCGCAGACGAGCTCATTGCGGCATCGAAGAATGAAGGAGAAGCAGTGAAGAAGCGCGAAAATACGCACAAGATGGCAGATGCCAACAAGGCGTTTGCTCACTTTAGCTGGTAGGTAACCAGTGAACGGGCAAGAGAATTGACAAAGGGGTATCCATCCTGATAGGATGTTAACACGCTCTCGTTTGAGCATTATTTTTTAATATGGCAAAAACTTCAGTAATCGTAAGGGCACAGAAAAAGCCCAAGTTCTCGTCCCGCATCGTGCGGCGCTGTTTCTTGTGCGGACGAAAGCACGGATATCTTCGAGACTTCGGACTTTGCCGTATCTGTTTTCGCGAACTTGCAAACGAAGGAAAAATTCCAGGCGTAAGAAAATCCTCCTGGTAAATCAGAATTATGAAAACCCCTATTGTACATGACCCCATCGGCGATATGATGAACCGCTTGAAGATCGCGGGTAAAATTGAAAAGGACACCATCACGGTCCCTTATTCAAAACTTCGCTTTGCTGTTGCAACACTTCTCGAGACCAAAGGCTTCGTGAAGTCAGTGGCAAAGAAAGGCAAGCGAGTCATCAAGGCTATGGATATCGAGCTTGCGTACCACACCGATGGAAAGCCAAGAATTTCTGCGGTACGCAACCTCTCGAAGCTTTCCCGCCGAGTGTATATGGGAGTGAAAGAGATTAAGCCAGTGCGCCATGGGTACGGAATGATTGTCCTCACCACGCCGCAGGGGATTATGGCAGGAGATGAAGCGAAGAAACAAAAAGTAGGAGGGGAAGCCCTCTTCGAAGTTTGGTAAAATTTTATGTCACGACTTGGAAAACAACCCATTGTAATACCAGAGAAAACCGAAGTTACAAAAACCGGTCGCGTGTTCCGCGTGAAAGGTCCACTCGGTGAGCTCACTCGCGAATTTGAAAATCGCATCAAGGTCACTATCGAAGATGGTAAAGTAACTCTCATTCCTTCAAATGAGGAGATATTTACTCGCGCTCTTTGGGGCACCTACGCTTCTCACGTGAGAAACATGTTCAAGGGGGTACACACTCCATTCCAGAAGAAACTTATCGTAGAGGGCGTAGGCTTTAAGGTAGCTATTGCTGGAGACACTCTCACCCTCAATGTCGGCTTCTCTCATCCGGTTCTTATAAAGGTTCCTGCCGGCATCACGGTCACTGTAGAAAAGAATACCATCAGTATTTCAGGAATCGATAAAGAAGCCGTCGGAGCATTCGCCGCACAGGTGCGCGCAAAGAAAAAGCCAGAGCCGTACAAAGGAAAAGGTATCCGTTACGAAGGAGAGGTCATCCGAAGAAAGCAAGGTAAGAAGTCTGCGTAGGAATTTTTAAGACACACAAACATGAAAGCCATCAAAGAACAAAAACGAGAACGAAGACACAAGCGAATCCGATCTAAAGTCGCGGGTGATTCTTCTCGTCCACGTCTCTCTGTCTACCGCTCGAATAAGTACATGTACGCACAGATTATTGACGATGAAAAAGGACTCACCCTCGTGTCCGCAGGAGATTTTATTCTTGGTGAAAAGGGAAAGAAGCAGACCAAGCTTGAGCGTGCAAAAGCGGTGGGGGTCACCCTCGCTGGACTCGCGAAAGAAAAGAAGATTACGAAAGTTGTCTTCGATCGCGGAGGCTTCTTGTATGCCGGACGAGTACGAGCTCTTGCCGAAGCACTCCGAGAAGGTGGACTTGAATTTTAATAAAGACCATGGATACAAAACCAACAACCAGTAACAATAGCAGAGGAGGTCAGCGACCATCAAACGACCGCAATGGCGGAAGAGGCGGTTCTTCATTTGGCGGAAAGAAAGGCGGCCCAGGACGAAAGGGAGGTAATGGTCGGGGCGGTCCAAAAAAGGGTGGTGGTGAACGATATCGCCCAGAATACGACCAGAAGATTTTGGCAATTCGCCGTGTGGCTCGCGTGGTCGCTGGAGGTCGCCGTTTTAGCTTCAGTGTGGCTATCGTGGCAGGAAATCGTCAAGGAAAAGTTGGCGTAGGTACTGGAAAGGCTGGAGATACTTCTCTCGCTATTGAAAAAGCATTCAACAATGCTCGCAAAAACCTCATGACGATCCACCTCACCGACAATAAATCTATTCCTCACCAGGTAGAAGCGAAGTATGCGAGCGCACGAGTCGCCATCCGCCCAGCGGCAGGAAGAGGTCTTGTTTCAGGAAGTTCTGTTCGCTCCGTACTTGAGCTTGCTGGCATTACCGACGTAACCACAAAGCTCCTTTCCCGCACGAAAAACCCTATCAATAATGCTCGTGCTACGATCCTCGCTCTTGAACAGCTTCGCGCACCAAGAAAGTCTAAGAAAGAAGCAGAAGTTGTTGAAACTGTGGACGCACCTGTCGAAGTAGCAGAAGCTAAGCAATAAAAGAATTCCATGCAAATCCATCAGATAAAAAGACATAATCCGAACAAGAAATCTCGACAAGTTGGGCGTGGTACTACTCGTGGAAAGACAGCCGGTCGCGGTACCAAAGGTCAGCGAGCTCGCGCCGGACACAAGATCCGCCCAGAGATGCGCGACATTATCAAAAAGCTTCCAAAGCGTCGCGGATATGGAAAGAACCGCGCACGAGGCGTGTTTGCCGACAGAGTGCGCCCAGCAGTAGTAAATTTGAAAACCCTTGAGACAAATTTTGAGGCAGGAAGTCTCGTGACCCCAATTCTTTTGCTCGACAAAAAACTTATCTCTCGTCAAGGAGGCAAGACTCCTACGGTAAAAATTCTCGGAGGAGGAGAGATTTCAAAGGCACTTACTCTCTCTGGGTGCATTGTTTCCGAGGGGGCAAAGGCAAAGATAGAAAAAGCTGGTGGGAAAGTAGCGTAGTAAGCGTAATAGATCTCATCAAAATATTATGAATTCTTTTTTTGAAAAACTTCGGCTCATCTGGCACGATAGAATTCTTCGTAAGAGGATTCTCTTTGTGTTTTTCGGTCTTATGATATTCCGCTTGCTTTCCGCGATTCCTATCCCAGGAGTTGATCCGACAAAGCTTCGTGGTCTTTTGGCAGACTCACAGTTTCTTGGCTTTTTGAATATCTTTTCAGGTGGTGGATTGAGTAATCTTTCTATCATCATGCTTGGCATGGGGCCCTATATTACGGGGAGCATCATCATGCAGCTTTTGACCGTAATGTCCCCAAAGCTCAAAGCCATGTACCACGAAGAAGGGGAGATTGGCCGCCGTAAATTTACACAGTATTCTCGACTCCTCACGGTGCCACTCGCAATACTCCAAGGTTTTGCTCTTCTTGTGGTTCTCGAGCGACAGGGCGTACTCCCACATCTTGAGGGATGGTCTCTTGCTATGAACCTCACTATTATTACCGCAGGTGCTGTCTTCCTCATGTGGCTTGGTGAACTTATTACGGAATTCGGTATAGGAAACGGCTCTTCTCTTATTATCTTCGCCGGTATCGTCGCGGTTATTCCAGCAAAACTTTCACAGCTTCTGATTGTCTTCAATCCAGCAGACATCCCAATCTATATTGGATTTGTTCTTGCTGCCATTGCTGTGGTGGCCGGAGTCGTGACTGCTACGGAAGCTGAGCGTCCGATCCCGATAACGTATGCCAAGCGTACTCGAGGTACAAAATCATACGGAGGTATTTCTACCTACCTTCCGATTCGTATCAACCAGGCTGGTGTCATCCCAATTATCTTCGCCCTTTCTATCCTGGTATTTCCACAGCTTATTGCCGGCCTTCTTGCTTCTGTTACAAATCCTATCGCTCAATCTGTATCTAAAGCCCTCACGACATTCTCTCAAAACATGTGGATGTACGGAAGTGCCTACTTCTTCTTGGTACTCATCTTTACTTTCTTCTATACCGCGATTACTTTCGAGCCCGACTCTGTAGCAAACAACCTTCAGAAAAATGGTGCATTTATCCCCGGTGTTCGACCAGGGCAGACCACCGCAGAATACATTGGAAAGATTGTAACCCGTGTGACACTTGTGGGGGCTATCTTCCTTGGTCTCATCGCTGTCCTTCCGTTTGCAATGCAGGGCATTACACAAAACCAAGCTCTCGCTATCGGTGGCACCGCCCTCCTGATCGTCGTCTCCGTAGTCCTCGACTTCATCAAGAAGATCAACGCTCAGCTCTCAATGCGCGAGTACTAGTTTTAGCTCCTTTTGGTCCACCCTCATGGATTCGAACCATGAACCGCTCGGATATAAGCCGAGTGCTCTAACCATTGAGCTAAGGGTGGTCGGGAATATTATACCCTTTTCTCCGAAAAAGAGAACCAGGGGGCTAATCATGAGGCAACAGCGGAAGCTTTACGGTAAAAGTCGTACCGTGTCCTTGATTACCTTTGTTTGATTCGAAAGATATGGTGCCATTGTGTGCGTCGACAAATGTTTTCGCTAGGAAGAGACCCACACCGTAGCCGTCGGGAATCTTCCTCCGAGCGTTCTCTGCACGGAAGAATTGGGTGAAGATCTTTCCCTTCTCGTCCTCAGGAATACCCATACCGCTGTCTGCAATACGAAAGACAAAGTATGCTTGCTCTTCTCCTGTCGTCACAAAAATATTCCCCCCCGGCTCAGTGTAGCGTACGGCGTTTTCGAAAAGAGTCTGAACCACAGAAATAATCTTCTCTTCGTCGGCACGAATGCCGCGGTTGGAGATGGGAAGAGTTTCTATACGAAGCGAAATATTTTTCACATATGCGGAAGAGCTCATCTCGGAAATACCCTTGAGTATTTGTTGCTCCACAACGCTCGTGTTTGTCGTCTCGAAGTTGTATACCGCCCGACCGGAAGAGGCTCGAGAGGAAGCGAGCAGGTTTTCGACGATCCCAAGAAGACGCACGTTTTCTTCGTAGAGTTTGGTAATACGCTCACTGCTCTCAGAGCCTTCGGGGGTATTTTTGCGCATCTCTTTGAGGCTCCACATCATGCCAGCGAGTGGTGTGCGAAGATGGTGGAGTATTGTAGCCAGGTAGCTCCCCATGCTTTGATTGGCAAATACCTGGAGGTCGTCACACTTCTTCGCTCCTTGTTTTTTCCCAATTGTATAGCCAGTAAAAACGGAAATCGCCACCACGAAAACAACTGCCGTGGTGTTTAAAAGCTCAACAGGAGTAAGCGTTAGCATGGTGGCCCAATGTTTTGTTAGCCTTTCAGTATTTCTTTAACTTTCTCCGTGATACTGTCGAGATCGAAGTGTGCTTTGATAAGAAAGTCTCGGGCACCGAGCGACATAGCGCGCTCAATTTCACTTTTTTGCCCAAGGTTTGAGAGGATGATTACCGGAAGAGCTGGGACAATGTTCTCCCCCTTGAGTTTCTCGAGAAGCTCAAAACCATTCATGTCTGGCAAAAGGAGGTCGAGCAAGAGGAGGGCGGGGACAGCTTGGTGTATTTTTTCGAGCCCAACTTTAGCATCGGGGCAATATTCTACGCTGATGCCGTTTTTCTTTAGGTGTTCGGTGAGGAGGTCGCCCAGAAATCTGTCATCTTCGACGATGATTACCTTTTTTTCATTCGCGTTGTCATTCATAGGGGATACGTAATTTTATGGATAAGATTTTAGGTTTCTTGCTATTAAAAGTACCCCATAATTTTCTTGGGCGCTAGGGAAAACTTTTCGCCAAAGCGAGGACTGTGATATAGTGATAGATGAAAAGCGAATATTACCAGAGTACTTACTAAATATTTTAAGTGAGACTATGAAAAAGGTCAAAATATACACGACAAATACTTGTGTCTACTGCCGAATGGCAAAAGAGTTCTTTAAACAGAACAATGTCTCTTACGAGGAATATGATGTCGGTACTGATGCCGTAGCTCGAAAAGAAATGCTCGACGTCTCGGGGCAAATGGGTGTGCCAGTCATCACCGTCGAGGGCGAAGCGGAACCAATCATCGGTTTTGATCGTCCGCGTCTCGTGAGGGCACTCGGTGTGGGCTAGCCATACCTTGCCCCTGTAGTTCAATGGATAGAACAGATCCGTCCTAAGGATTAGATGCAGGTTCGATTCCTGCTGGGGGCATATCATTCGTACGCTTTCTTTTTATCAACAAATTTGCTAACATTTTGAACATGGACGGGGAAAACAATACGAAAGGGGAGGAGAGGGAGATGCTTGAGAACTTGATGGCATTGACGCAAGAGAATAACAAGATGCTGCACGGGCTTTATCGCTCTATGCAGTGGTCGCGAGCTCTACGCATCGTCTACATTCTTGTCATCTTGAGCATCATGTTTGGTACGTATTACTACATACAACCTTACGTGGGAGATCTTGTAGATGCCTACCTTGGGACGCAAAACCTCCTTCACTCCTTGCCTACCGAAGTTTCCCGTTAGGTTTGAAGGAGATGCCGAGATAGCTCCACCAGAGGCGGACAAGTGTCTTGGTAGTTGTTGAGTAAAAGTAGCTATAAAATTGTCATGCCGAGATAGCTCAGTTGGTAGAGCACGTCCCTGAAGAGGATGGGGTCGGCGGTTCGAGCCCGCCTCTCGGCACCACTTGCCATAATTCTTATTTCCTGTATATTAGACATCATGTTAACTCTTGCTGCACAAAAACGAGACGTAAAAGAAAGCATAAAGGGGCTTCGCCAAGGCGGATTTCTCCCGGTGGTTTACTATGGACCAAAAACATCATCGACATCAGTAGCTGTCAAATCCACCGAATTTTTGAAGGTATGGAAGGAAGCCGGTGAGTCAGCCATGGTGGAGCTCGAGGCTCCAGAAGGTAAGATTGAAGCCCTTATTTACGATGTAACTTTTGACCCGGTCACGCACGCCCCTGTCCACGCAGATTTCTATGTTCCTGAAAAGGGAAAGAAGGTTACTGTTGCTATTCCTCTCGAATTTATTGGTGTATCTCCTGCAGTAAAAGACTTTGGTGGACTTTTGGTAAAGGTTTTGCACGAGATTGAAGTAGAAGCACTTCCAAAAGACTTACCACACGTTATTACAGTGGATATCTCAGCTCTTAAAGATTTCGAAAGCCAAATCGCCGTGAAAGATCTCGCTTTGCCTGAGGGTGTTATCGCTACTGCCGACGAAGAAGACATGGTGGCTGCCATCTCAGAAGCCCAGGAAGAAAAAGAAATTGCTCCAAGCCAAGATCTCTCATCTATTGAAGTAGTAGAGAAGAAGGGAAAGAAAGAAGAAGCAGAATAATAAGACAAAAAGAGGGGGAAAGTAAGATCTCCTCCTCTTTTTTCGTCTTGTATCATGCCAGGTATAATATGGTATACTTCATACTATGTTCATGAAAAAAAATATTTTTTTGCTTAGTGCCCCATCACTCACTGCATTTTTTGTGTGGTCTCTGTTGCCTTTCTTTGCAATCGCTCAGACAGGCTCAACCCCCGCCCCAGGAGACGCACAAGTAGAAGCCCGAAAAGCACAACTCCAGGCACAACTCACTGAGCTAGAAAAAGAAATTTCAAACCAAAACTCCCTGCTTCAAAACAAGCAGAAGGAATCAGTTTCTCTTGAGCGTGACATTTCTATTATCAGTACTCAAATCCAAAAAGCTCAGCTCTCCATCAAGGCTCGCGATATTGCCCTCGCAAATCTCAATGATGATATTGGCGAAAAACAAAACACTATAGGCTCCCTTACTGAAAAAATTGACCGCGAAAAAGAAGCGCTTGCCCAGCTCCTCCGCAAAACAGACCAAGTGGACGGTCACTCTTTTGCAGAGGTTTTGCTCGCGCATGAAAATATCTCAGATTTTTTCCTCGACGTTGACTCGTTTGCTTCCGTAAACGGAGCACTCGAAGTCTCTCTTGCTGCCATTAGTGACGCAAAGAAGCAGACCGAAGAAGAGAAGCAGGCTCTTTTGGAAAAAGAGCAAGAAGAAGCTCAGCTCAAAAAAGCCCAACTCCTTGAAAAACAGCGTATCGAACAAAACAAGAGTGAAAAAAATAAGATACTGAGTGTTACAAAAGGGCAAGAAAAAGAGTATCAAAAAGTCATAAAAGAAAAGGAGAAAACAGCTGCCCAGATTCGCGCGGCACTCTTTGATCTTTCTGGTGCGAAGGCGATATCGTTTGGAAAGGCACTTGACTACGCAAATGTGGTGGCGCAGAAAACCGGTGTGCGTCCGGCATTCCTTTTGGGAATTGTGACCGAAGAATCAAACTTGGGTGAAAATGTCGGCACCGGAAACTGGAAGACAGACATGCACCCGACGCGCGATGTCCCTATTTTTCAACAAATCACTTCAAAGCTAGGATTTGATCCTGACAAGATGCCCGTTTCAAAAAAAGCCTGGTACGGCTGGGGTGGTGCCATGGGGCCTGCACAATTTATTCCGTCTACTTGGGTACTGTACGAAGATCGTATTGCTGCACTTACTGGACACGCGGTACCAAACCCGTGGGATCCGCAGGATGCCTTCATGGCTGCTGGACTTCTCCTTTCCGACAGTGGTGCTGCTTCTCAGACAGCTAAGGGAGAACATGACGCTGCTATGTGTTATCTCGCAGGATGTGGAAATAAAAACAAACCATCTCTCCAATTCTACGCAGAAGATGTGGCTGACCTCGCTGCAAAATACCAGAGCCAGATCGATATCTTGAGCCGATAGAGCGGCCTCATCTGGGTACTTGCACAGAAATTCATCTTGTTGTAGGATGTTGATACTATGAAAGCAGATATCCACCCAAAGTACTATATGAACACAAAGGCCAGCTGCGTATGCGGAGCCGAGTATGACGTGGCGTCCAACGAGCCGACCATCCGTCTCGATATCTGCAGCAACTGCCACCCGTTCTTTACGGGCAATACAAAGATTCTCGACATCGCTGGCCGCGTGGAGCGATTTGAAGCTCGCCGAAAAGCTACCTCCAAAAAGGGGAAGTAAATGACTCTCGAAGAGTACAAACAAAATTACAAAACCCGCTATCTCGCTGAAGAATACGAGCGGCTTTTGCGTGAGGAAGAAGATTTGAAAAATCTCCTCGCTTCGGATGATGGGATGAAAGATCTCGCCGAAGAAGATTTGAAAAACCTCGCTCTCCAAAAAGACACCATTTGGAAACAAATGGAAGATACTCTTTCTGGTTCTGGCGCAAAAGACAACGGAGGTGACGGAAACTCTCACGAAGTGGTGCTCGAGGTGCGAGCTGGTGCCGGCGGAGAAGAAGCCGCACTCTTCGCAGCAGATCTCGCTTCCATGTACGAAAAATATGCTGCAAAGCGCGGGTGGGACTGGAAGCGACTGGACGAATCGCTCTCACCGCTCGGCGGATACAAAGAAGGCGTTTTTGAAATTCGCGGAAAAGATGCCTACGACGATCTCAAGTACGAAATGGGTGTGCACCGCATCCAACGGATTCCCGGCACAGAAAAATCTGGACGTATTCACACTTCTACCGCATCAGTAGTCGTCTTGCCTATTCGCGAACACGAAGAAGTGGCGATCAACCCCGCAGATATCGAAATGGAATTCTCTCGCTCTGGTGGCGCCGGCGGTCAAAATGTTAACAAAGTGGAAACTGCTGTGCGTGTCCTCCACAAGCCGACGGGTCTCGTGGTGCGCTGTACGAGTGAAAGAAGCCAGCTCAAAAACCGCGAAAAAGCTCTCGCTCTCCTTGCGGCAAAACTTCGAATTATGAAAGAGGAAGAGGATGCAAAAAATTCTTCCCTTGAACGTCGCGAGCAAATCGGCACAGGTGACCGCTCAGAAAAAATTCGCACGTACAACGTTCTCCAAGACCGCATCACCGACCACCGGATTAAAAAATCGTGGCACAACATAGAAAAGATTTTTCTCGGTGGGCTCGAGCCTATTATTGAAGCGATGAAAAACCAAACTTCTACTTCAGAGGGAGAAGATTTAGATTCAGCAGAAGACTCCGACGAATAATTTACTCTCTTGTTGGGGATAACGTTTTTAAGAAGTTCTTTTGCGTAGTATACTGTTGTATATGCTTCTCAAAAAACGCGAACTCCTCGAGCGTGCCAATCTTTTTAATGCTGACGTACCGGACGCGTCTTCGTCTTCCTCTGTTCCCCCAACCGACTTTCCAGGCGCGACGAGTCAAGCTGATGCACCAGAGCCTCCCGTACAGGAGAGGACATCTCCACCGGGCGACTTCATTCAACCAGCACCACGCCCGGCTCCCGTACCTGAAGACTTTCCAGAGAACGAAGCCGACCAGGCAGACAGTAGCGTGACTTCAACACGGGAAAGTCTCGAGACAACAGAAGCGGAAAAAGGGATGACTCCGGCCGCGTGGCTCAACCAGGTGTTCACCGAAGCGATGCGTCTCGATGCCTCGGACATTCACATTGTTCCGGAAAAAGATTATCTCTCCGTCCGCTTTCGTCTCAATGGACTTATTCACGAGGTCGCACAGTGGGGGATTGAATTTCATGATACGGTCCTCTCGCGTATTAAGGTTATCTCCGGTATGCAGGTGGTGGAAAAAAATATCCCGCAAGACGGCCACCTTGAGCTTCTTCTGGAAGGAATGCCGAAGAAAAACGCAGAGGGCGAGCTCCAACGCAGCTTCATGGATCTCAACTTCCGTGTTTCAACAATGCCTACCATTAACGGTGAGGTGGCGGTGCTTCGTGCGCTCAACAAAGAGCAAGGTTTGCTTTCTCTGGAGAGCGTTGGATTTTCAGACAAGACATTGCTCTCAGTTAAAAAGATTCTTCGTAGAGGTCATGGGGTTTTCCTCGTCACGGGCCACAGCGGCTCGGGTAAAACCACCACGTTGTATTCTATTTTGAATTACCTCAACGACAAAGATAAAGCGATCGTGACCCTCGAAGACCCGGTCGAGTACCACCTTCCAAATGTGCGCCAGTCGCAG
>OFRG01000769.1_pt1 | contig 11166 bp, 11 predicted proteins | sample 1543071 | NCBI WGS metagenome assembly OFRG01 (sample SAMN07774222, study PRJEB24372) | wastewater metagenome | isolation source: WWTP Verbania (Effluent) | place: Italy: Verbania | collected 2015-12 | reverse complement strand
AGGCCAACCTGTTTGGCAATGTCGATAACCGCACCCCCCGGCCCCACCAGCCCTGTGACTGCTCCGGTTAGGGGGTCTGTGGCGAAGTACGGCTTTAACTCGGTCTGCGGCACGGCCAGTGCCCGATCTGTATCGGTGGCGCGGCCACTATTAACAAGCTCTTGCCCAAATTGATCGCCTACGGTGTAGGTGCTACCCGCCGCAAGCAGCGAGCCGGATTCGCCCATAACGGTGGAGATGATTGTGACGCGCATGGTCATGATGATTGCCTTTATGTTGTGGTGTTGGTTGCACTGGCGGCGGCGCCTGCAGCGGCGGCCAGTTGCTGCGGGTTGGGGGTAATGGCCAGCACGACGCCAATGCGCTCGCGCATGGTCTCGGCGGCTTTGATCTCAATGAGCAGGTCTTCGTAGTCCAAGCCCAGTTTGCTGGCCACGCTTTGGGGGCTTTTGAGGCCTGCGTTAATGGCTGCAATGTCGGCCTCAATGTCTTTAAGCGGGTCTACCCACTCCCAGCGGCGGCCCTGCCAGGTGTGGGCGCTGAATTTGTCGAGCTTGGTAATGGGCAGCGTGCTGCCGTTGGGCAGTGCGATCTGGCCCATGGCCAGGGCGGCGGCTATCCACTCGCTAAAAATGCGCTCTAAAAAGCTGCCCGCAAACCATTCTTGAATCAGCATCCATGCGTCGCGCTCTTCCAGGGTTCCGCTGCGGATGCTGCTGAATGACACGCCCTCCAGGTCATTGGCCAGTGCGTGGTAGGCCACGCCCAGGCCGCTGGCGATGCCGCGCAGGTTGGCTTTGACAAAATCCGCATACATGGCGGTTGGGTAGTCGGGGTTGAAGGGCTGAAACTGCACGCCCTCGGGCAGGCTTTGGAAGGTGCCAGCGTCGGCCTCCATCATCAAGCCACCATCGGCAGTGCCGTCGTCGGTGCCGGTGCTCACCACTTCGGCTTGACCGTCTGGGGTCGTAAAAAAGCCCATTTTGCTGGCCCCAACGCGGGCGGCAATCACTGCGGCTTCTTCATACCCGCCAAGGTTATTCAGGCGCAGCATGGCGGCGTGCGCCCATGGCATGCCGCGTATTTGCTCGGGGCGGTCTGCCATGAATTCGTGGATGATGTCCTCAGCCACCACGCGCACGTGCGTGTTGCCTTGGATGCCGCTGGTGGTTTGGTACAGGTCGCCGGGGTGGGCGGTTTTAAGGTGGTAGGCAACGGGGCGGCCGTAGGCGTTGATTTCGACCCCCATGCGGATGGCGTTGCGCACGCCTTCGGCGGGTTTGTTGAGGGCCGTGTCCAGGCGGTCTATATCGAGCAGCTGGATGGCAATGCCAAACGGGTTGGCAGCGCTTTTACCGCGCACGATTTGGGCCAATACTTCGCCATCGCGCGCCGCGGCTTTGATGCCGAGCTGGCACAGGCCGGTGAGGGTTTGACGGCCCGTTACATCGGCCACGCCTTTTTTGCCAAACTTAGCCCAAGCGGCTTCGATGGCGTCGTTGGCCATGGTGTCTGGCATGCCGGGCTTGTCGTACACACGCGCCTGGAAGCGAAAGCCATTAGGGCCCACCACGTTGGTGGTGACCATGGCCAGCCATTTTTTGACGTATTCGTCGTCATTGGCCAGCTTGCGGGATCTAGCGCGCACGCTGTCGAGGCTGCGGTGTATGTCGCTGTTGGCGCTGGCGCTTACCGTGGACCAGCCTTGTGTGAGGCGGTTTACCTGGGCGGCGGCGTAGTTGCGCTGATGCTGGCGTGGCCGGGCTGGCAGCAGTGTGATGGGCGTTAAGCCCGCACGGTCTTGCGCGCCGGGGCGCTGCTGCAGCCACTTGGCCAACACCACGCTGCTTTTTTGCGCCACGCGGCGCTGGTCGTACCAGGGGGCGGCGGTGGGGGTGGTCATCGGGTGTTGAACCTGACTTGTAATTGATTTTTGGGCGCCAGGCCTGCGGCAAGGCGGGTGGCGTTGTCTTCTCGGGCTACTTCGGCCATGAGTTTGCTGCGGAAGGCTAAAAAGTCTCCCGGCGTTTGGAATTGCTGCTTGCGCCCTGCTATCTCGTAGCTGTGCAGGTAGGCCTTGGCGCCATAGGTTTCCATGGCCAAGTTGACGGCGTCGAGCGCTTTGCGGGCGCTGGTGCGGGTGTCATACGTGGCGGCGGCGGCCAGGTTGGGCGCCACTACCATTTGGCCGGTGCCCACGGTGTAGCGCTCAGCGGCTTGGGTGACGGCTGCGTGCCAGGTGTAGGTGGCGGCGGCGTAGGCGGCGCTGGTGGCAGCAGGCACGGTTACCAAATGATCGGCACCGCTGGCAGTGGCGGTAATGCTGATTTTGGCGGCGCTGTTGATGAGGGTGTAGCTGAGCACCCACCCGGCGCTGGCGGGGTAGTCTGCAAGGCTGCGCAGCCAGGTGATGGTGTCGCCAGCGGTAACGCGGCTGGGCTCAAGGGTGGCGGTCATGCCCACGATGGTGGGCCGTGGGGGGCGAAATGTTCAGTCCCAATTTGGCACGGCTGGGCCGGTTGGCCGCGCTATTTGCTGCCCAGCAGCCGGTAGCCCGTGGTGCGTGATACGCCAGCCTGGGCAAATACCTCAGACATTGGGCGCTGCTGGCGAAGGCCGTGGGCCAGTAGCGTGGTGCGGGTGGTGCGGTTGAGCTGCTTGGCCACGTAGGGCTTGCTGCCGCCCCATGCGGTGCGCAGGTCGCGCTCGATGGTGGCGCGCAGTTCTATGGGGGCGTTGGGCACATGCTGCGCCAGGCGTGTGAGGAAGTCGTCAACGATGTCGGCCATAAAAATCACCACTTCTTGATCCAGCCGCCTCCCCGCTTTGGCAAGGGTGCGAGTTTGCTTGGCCTTGCCTGTGCATTGGGGTGCATGGGCACGGGGTCTGCGTCTGGTGATCGTGGCGGCTCGTTAACCGCCTGCGTTATGGTGTTTTCCTCTACCGCGACAGGGCCTAGTGTCGCATTTTTTCCGGCGCGGGTCAAGATGGTTTGCTCGATGCGGTCCCAGTCTGATTTGGTTAGGCGGTGCAGGCGCACCTCGGGGTGGTGGGCGGCGGCGTAGGCGTAGACCCAGGTGTCAAGCGGCTCATTGCGGGCACCACGGCGGTTGATAAAGCGATTTTTGCTGGGGTCGTAGGTCTCGCTTACCAGGCCGGGGAAGTATTCAGCGGGGAGCTGGTCGGTAAAGTGGGTTAGGCGCTGCTCGGGCAGTTTGTCGGCGTCGGTGCTCAGGCGGCTGTAGAGCCAGTGCTTGACGCCGACGGTGCCTACGTGGTGGACGGTGACGCCACGCTTGTCGCTGCGGCCTTTCCAGTCCACATCGTGCAGTTTTCCCTTGCTGAGCACGGGGGCGTTGTTGGGTATGGCGCCAAAGATGGCCATGGGGCGGCGCACGCGGCGGTCTCGCACGTAGGCTTTGACGGCTTCGGTGCGGTGGCCACCGGCGTCGATGGCCATGGCCTCGATGCGCAGGGTGGTGCCGCAGGCGTGCTGTATGGGGGTGTTGAGTAGCTCAGTGAGGGCGGCCCATACTTCGTCGCTGGCGGGGTCGCCGGGTAGCTCTACATAGTCCAGCGCCCAGAAGGCCATGCCACGGCCCCAGCCGACGATATGGACGGCGAGGCGGTTGTCTTGGGTGTCGATGCCTGCGGTGATGACCAGCACACCATGCGGGGCGGTGCGCAGGGGGTATGGCTCGGCCCGGTCTGCTATGGCGTTGTGTTTGACGGCGCGCATGGCGGCGTCTTCCCATGGCTCGGCCAGTCGGTCATTCAAAAAGGTTTTAAGGCGGGCGGGCTCGTTTTGCACATCGCGCCAGGTGTCGATAAGGTCTAGCCAGCGGGGGCCTAGGCCAAACTGGTAGTACAGGCAGTTGATGTGGTAGCCGCGTGCTTTGGCGCCGGGGTTGGCGGGCACCCACTGGCCGTCTCGAATCATTTGGGTTTTGTGGTGCTCGTCGATATTGGCGCCGCATTCTTGGCACACATACCAGCACTGGCGTGCATCGGGCGTCCAGTGCAGGCCCGCCCATTCGAGGTGCTGCATGTGGCCGCAATGGGGGCATGGCACATGGTAGCGGCGCTGGTCGCTTTTGAGCCACAGCTGCTCGATGCGGCTTAGGCCCTTGATTTGCGGGGTGCTGATGTAGAGGTGTTTGCTGGTGGCGGGGAATGCGCTGGTGCGGGCCTTGAGCATTTCCAGCGGGTCGTCGCCACCGCTTAGGTTGTTGGAAAATTCGTCTACCTCGTCCACGATCATGGTGCGCACGGTGGTGGACTTGAGGCGGCTGGGGGAGCCTGCATGCTCCATGTAGAGCTGGCCACCGGCGAAGTCTTTGAAGGTGCGGGTGTTGGCGCTGTCGCGCGAGGCGCTGCTGGTGAGGGCTTTTTTTACCGCGGGGGATTCTTCCACCATGGGGTTGAGCTTTTGGGCAACCCACTTGTTCATGGATACCTCGCCCGGAAGGCAGACCATGACCGGGCCGGGGTCGTGGGCCATGACGTAGCCCAGGGTGTTGATGGCGGCTTCGGTCTTGCCGAATTGCACGGGGAACATCATGACCACCTCGCGCACGTTGCTCTGCACGCTCATGCAGTCCATGGGCTCACGCAGGGGCGGGTTGGCCGCCGTTATCCATTGCCCTGCCATGGCGCTGCCTTTGCTGCTGAGGCGGCGCTCTTGGTCGGCCCATTCGCTTACGGTGAGCGCCGGGCGCGGGGCCAGGGCGCGGGCGATGGCGGCGTAAATGCCGGGGGCGGCGCTGGGGGGTTTGGTGGGGTTGGCGGCGGCGGGTTGCATGGCGGGTGTATGCGTTTTGGGGCTCTAGCCCTCGTGGAATGTGCGGGTGGTGCTATGCATTTGATAGCCTCTGCTGCTGGACTTGCTCAAAGGTTTGGCCGGTGGACTCTAGGGTGGCCTGCTTGCCGGTGAAGGCTTGCCAGCGGCGCACGATGACGTCGCAATACTTGGGGTCCAGCTCCATCAGGCGGGCGATGCGGTTGTTTTTTTCGCAGGCGATTAGGGTGGACCCACTGCCGCCGAAGAGGTCTAGGCAGGTGTCGCCCGGCTTGCTGCTATTTTTCAGCGCCCTCTCTGGTAGCTCCACTGGTTTCTGCGTCGGGTGAAACTCATTGGCACCCACTCGCTGCAATTCCCACACCGTTTTCTCTGTGGTTGGTCCGTACCATGCTGGAGAAAATCCTTTTTTGTGCAAGTACATGCAAGGCTCGCAGTTTGGGATGTACTGCGACATAAATGCGCCCAATCCAGTCCTCACCTTGTACCATTGGATTACTGCGCGAAGCTCCAAAGGCAGGCGAGCCAATGCTGCGAATGTGGCAATGGATTTTCTAGATGCAAACCAGACATAGAAGGCAGCGCCATCGCTGGCGTTTGCAATGGCTGCTTTCAATGCACCATAAAACAAGCCAGTGAGGTCATCGCCAGCAAGTTCGTCTGCAATGATTCCGTCGCGCTTCTTTTTGTTGTGCCCTCCTTCATACGAAACACCATATGGCGGGTCTGTAAAAACCATATCAACGCCCCCCCCCAGCGTCAGTGCTTTCACAGCATCAAGGCTGGTGCTGTCGCCACACATGAGCCGATGCTTGCCCATGACCCACACATCGCCCAGATTGGTGACCGGCGTGGCCTGCACGGCGGGGGCCTCGTCCGGATCGGTCAGGCCGTCGCCTGGCTTGGCGGCGTCTTTGCCATACTCGCCCAGCAGCGCGGTCAGCTCATCGGCGCCAAAGCCGAGCAGCTCCAGGTCGTAGCCATCGGCGTTGAGGTCTTCCACCTCCCGCGCCAGGGTGGCCATGTCCCACCCGGCGTTTTCAGCCAGTTTGTTGTCGGCGATGACATAGGCGCGGCGCTGGGCGTCGGTGAGGTGCGCCAGGCGGATGGCGGGCACGGTAGCCAGGCCGATGCTCTGCGCGGCCATGACGCGGCCATGGCCTGCGATGAGGGTGTTGTTGGCGTCGATTAGCACCGGGTTGGTGAAGCCGAATTCTTTGATGCTGGCGGCGATCTGCGCGACCTGCTCGGGGCTGTGGGTGCGGCTGTTGCGGGCGTAGGGGACCAGGGTGTCGGTTGGCAGGTGCTCGATCTGGTCGGGCAGGCGGGGGGCAATGGTGGTCATGACTGGCTGGCGGCTTTCTTGAGTTGGTCGAAATGGTGGCTGGCGCTCTTCAAGGTGTGCTCGAAGGCCTCGCGCAGGGTGGCGCGCACGGCGGCTTCGTCTGCCTGGGCGGCGACGATGGGGGCGATGCTGGTGGCGAGGTTTTCCAGGCGCTGGCGTATCTCTACCATGGCGGTGGCGACTAGGCCCTCCACTTCCCGCGCATCGCGCAGGGTGCCTATGGCCACCTCATAGGCGCGTTTGGCTTCCAGGGCGAAAAACTTTTCTTTGACGGCGCGGGCTTGTTGGTAGCTGCTGCCGATGGCGGCGTCGCGGTCGGTTGGCTGGGCGCGGGGGGCGGGTTCGTCTGGCCGGTCATCGTCGGGCGCTGGCGCGGCTGCCCGGGCGGCTGCGTGGCGGTCGGCCACGCCTTGCTTGCTGGGGTCTTTGCCTGCGCGGTAGGCGGCTAGGCTCTCGGTCTTGAGCCACAGTTTGCCGTCGGGGGCGCGCACTGCCCTGCCCGTTTTCTCCAGCTCATTGATGTAGCTGGGGGACTTGGCGCCAATCAGGTCGGCCAGCTGCTGGCGGGTGATGTGGTTGGGGTCGGTCATTCCAACTACTCAACGCCGTGGGAGTGCAGTAGACCCATCGCTATGCGTTGCATGTCTTTCAGGTGGCGCTCGGTTGCGGCGAGACTTCCAGCGCTGCCTGTACCTTCGCTTGGTCGCAACCCGCAACGCCACAAACTATCGATAAGCTCCTGCGCCATGTCATTGCGCAAAGTGACTGTTGGCTCGGTGATCTCGCAATCACTAATTTTTTCCATGGCAATCGATTTGCCAATGGATGTGCTGCCATCTCCATGCCTATGGAAAAAAACCATTTCGATATCGTTACGCCAAGCTGCACGCTGGCACATTACTTCCAATTTCATGGGGCTTCCCTTCATAAAAATTATTTGGCGTTGGCCAGGGCGCGGGCCAGCTCGGCATCAAACGCGGGCTGGAATTTTTGGGCCACTACTTCGCGGCCCAGTTTGTCCAGGTCGATGAATTTGCGGTAGTTGGCCGGGTTGACGTAGAGCACCATGGGGGTGATGGCGCTGCTGGTGCCGGTTTGCATGCGCTTGTAGATGCCGGGGTGGTGGCCGCCTTTGCTGCCGGGCAGGATGACAAAGTAGCCAACGGCCTTTTGGGCCTTGCCTGCGCCAGTGCGGCGGTAGACCTGCAGGTTGGTGAGCTGGGCGCCGATTACGCCCAGCATTTCAGTCAAGGCGGCGCGGCGCATGTTGCCGTAGCTATCCACCGGCATGCCTGCGCCCGGCGCAATGGTGAGGCCCGCTGGTAGCAGGCGGCGGCCACGCAGCCAGCCCTCCAGCTTTTTGTACTTACGCGGCCCGCCGGTAAAGAGGTGGCCAAGGGCTTTGTTGTAGGCCAGCGCGGCGCCTTGGGTGTCGGTGCGCAGGGCCACGGTGGCGGTCAGCGTGGCTTTGTCTGCCTTGGTGACGCTGAATGCGCGCAGGGTGTAGGCCGTGGCGCCGCCTTTGAAGGTGCTGGCCATGTCTTTGCGCAGGCGCTCGTTTATGGCGTATGCGGTGCTGGTGAGTGCCCGGCTGGCGGCATAGGTGGCCTGTTTGGCCTGGGCGCCGAGCTGGGCTTGCACTTCTTTGAGGCCGGTGATTTGGATGCTGACTTGCATGGCGGACCTCAAAAAGGAAATTTCTGATACCCGGCGTGCAGCAGCCATCTATCGGATGGCGACTTGGGGGCGCAGCTGTACCACGAGCGGCCCTTCTTGCGTTGGTTTTCGCTGTTCCAGGCATCGGCTTCGCAAACGTCCGTGCGGCGGCTGGAGCGCTTTACGCCATCCAAAACCTGGCTGCGCCTCATGGACTTGCGGCTGGCGTTTTGCTTTGCCCAAATTTCTAAACGGGCATTCCATGCCACCGCCATTGTTTTTGGCTGGTTGCCCCATTCGGTGAAGTCAGGGACGAAATGGAAGGATTTATTCATGGCAGGGCCTTTAATCGCGTTTTGGGGCGTTTAACTGGTTGATGGCACCTATGCCCCCAGCCACAAACTCCTGCGGCCCCGTGAGGGTGACGGATAGGCCGCGCAGGCCGGGGAATAGGCTGTGCGCTTGCAGGTCTTGCACCAGGGCGTGGAGTTCGGGCCATTGCTTGACCATTTGCTGCATGTCGCGGGCGTTGTCAGGGGTGCACCGGATGGTGCGGGTGGCCGCTGGGGCGCAGGCTTTGGGGGTCTCTTCCATTTTTTTACTTTCAAAAGAATGAGTAAGGGAGTTGGGCGCGCGCGTGGGGGTGTCTGTGCCGGGTGTGCCGGGTGCTGTGCCGGGTGACGTGTGAAAAAACGTATATAAATCAAGCATGTGCCGGGTGTGCCGGGTGTGCCGGGTATATATACGTGCGTGAGTGCATGGGTGTGGTGTGGGTGCGGTGGTTTCGGTGCCTGTGCGTGCGTACGTAGGAGACCCGGCACACCCGGCACAAGAGTGAAAGACCCGGCACAAAGCCCGGCACAGGCCCGGCACACCCGGCACAAAATGGGTGGTTTGGCTCATGCGTAGCCCCCGTTGGTGTTTTTGTAGTCTTTGAGGGCGGTTTTGAAGATGTCGCAGCGCTCGGCAAGCCAGTCGGATTCGTTTTGCCCAACTGGCGGGAGGTGGCCGTCTGGCAAATGCAGGACGCGGGCGGGGTTGCCGGTGCCACCCAAGCGTTTGCGCTCTACCCTGCCCTGGTGTTTGCGGTCCACGGCGTTCATAAACTTGGGCTGGTTGAGGGCTTTGAGGCCTTGGCGGTGGCACCAGGCGCTGTACAGCTCGTAGAAGTCTTGGCTTAGGCAGGGGGTGAGTAGCTTGGGGGCGGCTTTGGCGGGGAAGCCGTCGACGTCGCCTTTCTCAAACGCGAGCACAAAGCGGCTGGGACTGTCCAGGCTTTGGTCGATCAGCTCGCGCTTGGCGTCTGTCATGGGGGGTTTGCTGCTGGGGCCGAAGTCGCCCAGGTCGAGGTGCAGCAGGTAGTGGTGCAGTGCGGCGCCGCCGCCTGCGTCTATTTCGGCTTTGAGGCCGGTGTAGAAGTCGGGGCTTAATTTCTCGGGGGTCCAGATGACGGCGTGGCGGCGGTCGTCTTGCTCCACGATGGTGGGCATGGCTTCGTTGGAGAGGAACACCATGTTCACATGGTTGCGCTCGTCATACGCGGCCATGTTTTTGGGGTTGATGCGGATCCACTCGCCGGTAATGAAGGCCTTGAGTTTGTTCTTGACGTGGTACAGGTCGGAGCGGGCGACCACTTCGTCGGCGATAAGGAACAGGCGGCGGCTGGCCCAGTCGTTGAATTTGTCTTCGATGGCGCTCTGGTCGATGATGCGGCCGTAGCGGCCGTAGATGCCCATGATGACCTCAAAAAACATGTTTTTGCCGGTGCCTTGGGGGCCATGGACCACGATGGTGGTTTGCATCTTGGCGCCGGGGTGCTGTATGGGGTAGGCCAGCCAGCGGATGACCCACTGAAATAGCTCCTCGGGGTTGCTTTCCTTTGCGCACATGTAGCGCAGTAGGTCGACCAGGTATTCACAGCTACCGGCCACGGGTGTGGTGGGCCAGCCTGCCCAGAGGTTGCACTCGATGGCTTTGTCGCTGCAGGCGGGGTCGAAGCCCACGTTTTCAATGCGCACGATTTGGCGCTCGGGGTGGTCTGACCATTCGCGGTGGATGAAGCGGCCCATGCAGATGTCGCGCATGTCGCTCAGGGGCAGCATGCAGTGCTCTTGGTGGTCGAACACGGTGCCGCCCTGGCCATAGACGAGGGCGAAGCGCTCCAGCAGTTCGTCGACTGTTTCAATAGGGCGCAGTGGGTCTTTGGCTGCTACCCCGCCCCCCTTGGGTGTTTCTGCCCGCTTGGCAGCGGGGCGCCAATTCAATGCCGTGAGGCGGGCCTCAAGCTGGACGCGCACCACATGCAGGCCTTCGAGGGCGTGCAGGTCGTTGAAGTCCGTCAGTTTGGTGCCTTTGGTGTCGAACGCAGCCTGGCGGGCGGGCTGGTCGGCAAAGGTGGGGACCACAAAGGCGCCGCCGACTTCCATGGCAGCGGCGCTGGCGCATGTGACGCCGGGGTTGCCTTCGCTGAACATGTCATCGTCGGCGCATATCAGTATGCGGGCGGTTTTGTAACGGTGGTGCAGTGCCGCGGCGACCGGGGCCAGGTTGCCCGCGTCAAAAGCGACGGCTACGGGCAGGCCGGTGGCCTCGAACAGGCTGGCGGCGGTGGCGTAGCCCTCGGCCACCAGGATGACGGCGGCGCCGGATGGCATGCCAAGCAGGTGAAAGTGGCCCTTTTTGACCAGACCCTTGGGCCAGAATTCCTTTTCCAGCAGCTTGCGCGGTGCGCCCTGCCCTGCCGCCTGGGCGGCTGCAGCCTCGCCCGGTGCCTTGCGTGGTGCCCGGCCCCGGATGATTTGCAGTCCATGCACTTTGCCGGCCACATCCAGCATGGGGATGGCCATGGCGCCCGATGGGCTAAAGCGCACGCCGTGCCCGGCTACGCCTTTGCGGTGCAGGTATTCACAGTCACCGTCTTCGGTGTATTTCTTCCAGGCGGCGCTGGCTGCGATAGCTGCACGCTCGGCGTCGGCCTTGCGGGCGGCTTCTGACTGGCGCTTGTCTTCGGCCAGGCGCTTGCGCAGGCTGTCGCGCTGCTCGCTGGTCAATTCGTTCTTGGTGATTTCGACCTTGGTGGCGTTGTTGTCCGCACCGCGCCACACGCCGTAGCTGCCGACGATCAGTTCGTCGCCGTTGGCCAGGCGCATTTCGTGCAGGTGATACCAGCCGCGCTTTTCAGACTCGCCCTGCACCTTGCAGCGGCGCAGTTTGCCTATCTCCAGGCTGTCCACCATCAAACCTGCGGCGGTCAGTTGCCCCAGTACGTTGCCGTAATTGCTGCTCATCGTGGTGTCTTTTTTGTTGTGTAGAGGCGTCAGTAACTTGCGCTGCTACTGTTTACATAGCAAAAGGGGCGCGCATTACC
>OFRG01000767.1_pt1 | contig 11200 bp, 10 predicted proteins | sample 1543071 | NCBI WGS metagenome assembly OFRG01 (sample SAMN07774222, study PRJEB24372) | wastewater metagenome | isolation source: WWTP Verbania (Effluent) | place: Italy: Verbania | collected 2015-12 | reverse complement strand
AAAGAGATAACTTACTTAATTGCGTAAGTATATGTATATATCTACAGTTTTTTCTTGTTATAAATCAATAACTTACAAACAAAAAAAGGTACTGTATAGTACCTTTCTATTGTCTAAAAGGTACTGTGATGTTACTCTTCTTGTATCTTAACTCAGGAAGTGCAACATGAAAGTACCTAACAGAAGCGTGACGAGTATATCGTTACAGGTAGACTCAAGCAAGGAGTACAACGTAAGTCTGACTGCAAAGAAAGAAGGTTCAAGTTTACCTTTATTCAATATGCTTGGGCGTGGTGGCATTAATTATGATACAGGGGTAAGAAGCATGGATATGACAGAAGTGTTGTTTAACCTATCCCACAATACCAATGCAACTTGGCTTATGTGGTTACTGATTAAACATCGTAACTATAAAACCAATGTAGCAAGACTGGAGCCTAAAGACTTTACGGATGCTGAGGTAGGGCGCATTAAGAGAGGTCGTAAAGAACTTGAAGGGTTAAACGTAGTGGTAAGGTACAAGAATAACCACTACTTATTTAACCCTATAGCTGTAATACCTGCTAAGGAAAACTACATGAGTGTTTGTACACAGTGGTTTGAAATTACAGTCCAAGACGTAAACGTATCTGCGTTTGTTCCTATTGGTTCGTAATATCGTACTTGAGTAAGTAAGTATAAGTATCTACTATACCCCCATGATTACTTAAATAAGAGAAGGTTATGGGGGTTCTTACTGTAGAGCAATTCAAACAAGCTCTGCCTAGTCAGTTCAAAGCATCAGTAAACCAAGAGTTAATTGACCAGATTAACACGACACTTGCTGACCCTAACTTATATGAAACTTATAGAGATAACTTACTAAGCTACACGCAGGTAATGCGTGATGGTAAGTTTAAGATGAGTGACTACATCTTAGCGGTTAAGTATTGTTCCCATAAGATTATGGGTGCTAGTAATATTGATGCCTTTGTTAAAACATTCCCTGATAGATACCAGTCTTACTTAGCCAATGGTACTTCTTCTAAAGACATTGCTTCTTATGTCACCGCGTATAACAAGAATAAATTAGTTAACCTTATCTTAGAGCAGTCACTCATTCCTTCATGGGTTCTAAACCAAGACCTGTATCAGAAAGCCATCAATGTTCAAGCTGAGTTAATGATGAGTGCCAACAGCGAGAAGGTACGTAGTGATGCAGCGAATAGTTTACTGACTCACTTAAGACCTCCTGAAGTACAGAAGGTTGAGCTGGATATTGGTGTCAAGAAAGATGGGGTAATGGATGACTTGAAGAATGTGTTGACTGAGTTGGCTTTAAAGCAACAGCAGTACATTGCAGCAGGTATCACACAGATTAGTGATGTGACCCAACAACGCTTAGTGAGGGTAGTCGAGCATGACAGCAGCCCTACCTAAGAAGGTCACTGAGTACTTAGCTGAGGTTAATTACTCTGATAACAATGGCTTCGTTCCTAGTACCTTCTCCCTTGAGATGGTTAACCTGATTAAGTTAATTGATGGGGGAATGACTGAGAACATTACTCCCACTGTTCATTTAAAAATCTTAGATAGTTATGTTGATGTGTCGGGTAAAGACGTTATCAATCTTTGTCACAGGGGTATGGCTAAGACCTCATTGATGGAGTACTTGATATTCCGTATTGCTTTGTATGGTGAGTTGCCTAGCTTGGGCAAGATACCTCACATGATTTATGTAGGTGACACCATTGATGGTGGTGTGAAGAAGATGCGTAAGGCATTGGAGTTTAAGTTTAATAACTCTGATTTCTTACAGCAGTACCTACAAGAAGTGAAGTTCACAGACATTCGATGGGAGTTCATTCGTAAGGATGGTACTTCATTAGTGGTTTCAGCCTACGGGGGTAAGACCAACATTCGGGGTACGAGGGAGAATGGTTCTCGTCCTATCTTGGCTTTACTTGATGACATTATCACAGATGCTGATGCTAGAAGTCCGACTGAAATTGAGAACATCAAAACCAATATCAACAGTTCATTAGAAGCAGCACTCCATCCTAAGCGTAGAAAGATTATCTGGAATGGTACGCCATTCAGTGCAGCAGACCCATTGTATGTAGCTGTTGAGTCTGGTGCTTGGATTGTTAACGTATTCCCTATCTGTGAGAAGTTCCCTTGTATTCGTGAAGAGTTCAGGGGCTCATGGGAAGATAGATTCGATTACGACTATGTAATGAAGATGTACGAGAAGCTCAGATTACAAGGAGCATTGGCTTCATTCTATCAAGAGTTAATGCTTCAGATTTTATCTGATGACACGCGGTTGATTAGTGATTCAGACTTGAAGTGGTACTCACGTAAAGCACTGATGGCGAACAAGGGTAACTTTAATTTTTATATCACTACTGACTTTGCTACCAGTGAGAAACAGTTCAGTGACTTTAGTTTTATCTCAGTATGGGCAGTAAACAACAAAGGGTTTAAGTATTGGGTTGATGGTTTATGTAAACGGCAGACAATGGACAAGAACATTGATGAGTTGTTTAAGTTCTGCCAGAAGTATTCACCCCAGTCAGTTGGTATCGAGGTCTCAGGTCAGCAAGCTGGTTTCGTTAGTTGGATTGAAAGAGAGATGCTTACCCGTAACATATTCTTCTCATTGGCTTCAGACAGTAACGAAGGTAGGGCAGGCATACGCCCCAGTACCTCTAAGCTCCAACGATTCAACGTAGCTGTACCTTACTTCAAGATGGGTGAGATGTTCTTCCCTATCGAGGAGAAGGGCGGTGTAGCACTAGATGAGATGCTTGATGAGTTGAGCTTAACCACAGTAGGTGGATTTAAGTCTAAGCACGATGATGCACTTGATACCATCTCCATGCTGCCACTCATGCCAATATGGTTGCCAAGTAGTTCTACTGAGTTTACGCAAGGCAAGTCAAAGATATGGGGAACTACCGTTGAAACAGGTAGTGATTTTACCGCTAGTTATTTTTGTTAGGTGATATATGAAATTAGTTGAGATACTGGAAGCATTGGCTGGAAGTGAGTTAGCTAACCTAAATTGTGTGGTGGGTGGTGCAGTACTTGAAGCCAAGATACCTGCCATTGTTACTGCTATTAACATTGGCTTAGTTAAATTACATACGCGGTTCCAGTTAAAGAAACGTTTATTATCTTTGACGGTAACTTCAGACAGATTGGTTTATGAACTGGACTCATCCAATGCAGTAAGTGTTAACGTAGGTGGTTACATCCAAGACGTAGATGACCCATTCACTGATGACCTTATTCAGATACTCACCATGACCACAACAGCAGGGGATAATATCCGCTTTGATGGCTTCAATGGTGTGGTGTTACTTAACCCTAAAACCTTTCGTTTTGCAAAAGCACCCGAAAATGATACTTACGTAATTGAGTATGTAGCACGTCCAGCTAAAGTAGTGTACGTCGATGACACGAGTATTAAAGTGAACTTACCTGATGCTTACTTACCCCCTTTATTGGCTTACATTGCTTCTCGCTTCTATAGCCCTGTAGGTATTGCACTGGATTCTAACCGCAACAGTTTAGATATGAGTTACTTACAACGGTATGAGACAGAGTGCCAACTCTTAGAGAACAAAGGGATTAACACAGGTAATTACCTTGAGTCCGACAACTTCACACAACATGGTTTTATTTAAGTAGGGGGCAACGTGGAACAACAAATTGTAGAAGATATTAAACCAGCAGGCTGGACTAAAGCCCCTACTCTTTTGGACTTAAAGAAGGACTTTGAACAGACAGAAAGTTTCCATGCAAAGCAGATTGCCAATCTTAATAGATGGGAAGAAAGCTTTGATGTACAGCCTATTGCTGAGAACAAAGAGAAGAAAGCACAATCACGTATTAACCCTAAGTTAATCCGTAAGCAGTATGAATGGAGATGCTCTTCATTGAGTGAACCATTCTTCTCTACGCCTGAGTTGTTTAAGGTTAACCCTGTTACGCACGAGGATACTAAACGTGCCAAACAGAATGAGTTAATTCTTAATTACCAGTTCCAAACCAAGATTAACAAAGTACCTTTCATTGATAGCCTCATTCGTACTTGTGTGCGCGAAGGTACAGTGATTGTGCGTGTGGGTTGGCAGTACGAAGAAACTACTGTAACCCGTGAAGTCCCAGTGTGGTCTTATCAGATGATGCCACCTGAGATGCAAGAGCAGATGCAGCAAGCTATACAAATGTTCCAGACTGAACCTGATACCTTTGAAGCTACTATCCCTGAGAACATTAAAGCCAGTGTGAAGGCTTCAATGCAGTATGGGCAAATGGTACTAGCAGAGCAGACAGGTACTCAGACCATTGAAGAAACCAAACCCCTAATTAACAAACCTACTTTAGAAGTTTGTAACACCCGTAATGTTCGGATTGACCCTACGTGTGAAGGGGACATGGATAAAGCTAAGTTTGTTATTCATAGCTTTGAATCCTGTTTAGCAGACTTGAAAGCAGATGGTCGTTATAAGAATCTCAAGCTAGTGGCTTCAGGTTTACAAGAACAAATGTCTCCAAACCATAACTACAGTGATGTAGGTTCATTCACCTTCTCTGACTTAGCACGTAAGAAGCTCACAGTGTATGAGTATCACGGCTACCGTGATGTTGAAGGCAAGGATGAACTTACACCTATCTTGGCTTCATGGATTGGTAATACGTTGGTACGTATGGAGGAAAGTCCATTCCCTGATAAGAAGATTCCCTTTGTTGCCATTCCATATATCCCTGAACATAACTCTATCTACGGTATTCCTGATGGTGAGTTATTAGAGGATAACCAGAAGATTCTTGGTGCCGTAACTCGCGGTGTTATTGATTTATTAGGTAAGTCTGCTAACTCACAGACAGGTATTCCTAAAGGTTTATTGGATGCCACTAACTTAATTAAATACCGTAAAGGTTTGGACTACGAGTACAACCCTTCAAGTAATCCCAATGCTATTTTCATGCACAAGTTTCCTGAGATTCCTCAGTCAGCGTTGTGGTTAATTAACCATGTCAACAATGATGCTGAATCGTTATCAGGTATCAAAGGATTCTCAGGACAGGGTATTACTGGTGCTGGTTTAGGTGAGAATGCTACGGGTGTACGTTCAGCAATGGATGCAGTCAGTAAGCGCGAGATGAGTATTCTTAGGCGTATTGCACATGGCTTATTAACTATTGGCCGTAAGATGTTATCCATGAATGCAGCGTGGTTAACAGAGGAAGAAGTAGTTCGTTTAACCAATGGCGAGTTTGTCCCAGTACGTACTGATGACTTAGCAGGGGACTATGATTTAAACCTCTCTATCTCTACCGCAGAGTCAGATGACAGCAAAGCCAAAGAGCTAAGTTTCATGCTACAGACGATGGGCAATACGATGGGACTTGGCTTGGCTCAAGTTATCCTGTCTGAGATTGCACGGTTACGTAAGATGCCTGACTTGGCTAATCGTATTGAGAACTACCAAGCTCCGCCTGACCCAATGCAAGAACAAATTCAACAATTGGAGATGGCTAAGTTACAGGCTGAGATTGCATTGCTTAATGCTCAAGCACAAGAGGCAGCAGCTAAGTCTCAAGTACAAGGTGCGAAGGTAGGTGTTGAACAAGCTCGCGCAGAGAACTTACAAGGTGAGGCTGATTTGAAGTCTCAGAACTTTGTACAGAACCAAACAGGGGAGAGTCATCTACGTGAATTAGACAAACAGACCTTAGCTAATCAAGGTGCAATTGAGCGAGAACAGGTTAAAGGGGATTTAGCTAATGATGCACAAAAGACCCAACATAACTCTGAATTGCTTAAGATGATGGCAGGTGCACAGCTTGGCGGTAATCAAAGCACTAGACAGGTTAGTTAAATTACTATTTAATTTACTTACTTAAATAAGTAAGTGTATAAGCATGACTGATATAGACGTAAATAACTTACTGGCACAGCACCGTCAGGAAGTGGCTCTAGGTGATGCAATAGTGCAGTTGAAACTAACTGCACCTTTTAAGCTGGTGTTTGAGACTAACCTGTTTACCCAACAGGTTCATTCATTGGTTTTAAAGTTAGCAGCACTCAGCAAACCAAGCCCTGAATACGATGAAGTGGTACGTGAGTTAGACGCGATTAGTTATGCCCAAAACTATTTACAGCAACTAACTGTAAAGGGTACGGAAGCTGCTCAGAGTATTAGAGAAGCTAATGTCTTTTTATCTAACAACGATGAGGATTAATTATGTCAGTGGAAATCCCAGAACAAGATAACAGCGAAGAACTCGCTGCAATGTCTGACGAGGATTTTTTAAACAGTGTTAATAGTGCAGAGACAGTTGCTCCTGTGCCAAACACTGAAACTCCTGCGAGTGAAGTAGCACCTGTACCCGAAGCTGAAGCAACTGCTCCTGCTGCTGAAACCACTACCGAAAGTGCTTCAGCAGATACTCAACCTGAAACGCAGACGCAAGCTCAGGTGGACTACGAAGAGTTCTTCAAAACTATTACTAAGCCGTTTAAGGCCAATGGTAAAGACTTCCAAGTACTTGACCCTAATGATGCTATCTCGCTTATGCAGAAGGGAACTGATTACGTTAAAAAGATGACGGAGATTAAACCCCTACGTCGGATTGGTAAGTTACTTGAAGAAAACAAGTTAAGTGAAGATGACTTAGCTTACTTGATTGACCTGAAGAACAAGAAACCTGAAGCGATTGCCAAGCTGTTGAAAGACAGCGAAGTTGACCTGTATGGTTTCGATGTTGAGCAAGGTAAAGACTACGCTCCTGTGGCTCCTGTTGTTAATGAAGTTGACGATGCACTACAGAGTACCCTTGATGACCTTCAAGCTAACTCTGCATCATTCAGTCAAACCATTGCAGTAGTAGGCCAACAATGGGATGTCAGTAGTCGTGAAACCGTAGCCCAACATCCACAGTTACTTCGTGTTCTTGATGCTCAAGTGGCAAATGGTACATTTGCTAAGATTGATAGTGTCATGCAGTACGAGCGAGCTTTGGGACGTTTAGATGGCATGACAGATATTCAAGCTTACGCTGAGATTGAACGCAGATTACAAGCTGCACAACCTCAGACACCTCCGATTGTACAGGCTCCTGTTGTTATTCCCCCTGTTGTTGCTCCCCAACCTACTGCCCAACAGCAGAAGTCAGTAGAGCAGCGTAGACAGGCAGCTCCTCCTCGTCAAACCAAAGTTGAATCAAAGCCTTCTACAACTAATTTACCTGCTATGAGTGATGAGGAGTTTATGAAACACCTCGCCCAAGCAGGTCTCTAATGAGGTCTAAGTTATGACACAGCAATATAATGCTCCTACTGACAGTTCTCCTTCTTCAGTTGGTGTGCAAATCACGACTCATGCCTATGAGCGTAAAGCCCTTATTGAAGCTCGTCGTGAGATGTTCTTCGGTCAGTTAGCTGACGTTACTTCCATGCCTAAGAACATGGGTAAAGAGATTAAGCGTTTCCACTACTTACCTATCCTTGATGACTCCAACATCAATGACCAAGGTCTTGATGCTGCTGGTGCAGTTATCGCTACTACTGAGTACACACTGGCTATTCCTAGTTTGATTGGTAATCCAAAAGACCAAGAAGCTGCTGGTGCTGTGACTACTAAACGTGCTTATGCTGCTGGTGATTACGTTTACTGTGCTAACGGTGTAGCCAACACTTCTCGTTGGAAGTTACAAGTCGGTGCAGTTGCAGTTGGTGGTGATGCTACCGCAGGTACTTCTAAAACCAATGCTCAGATGGCTACTGTTCTTAACACGAACATTGTCGGTGGTACATTCACGGTTCTTGAAGATGTGATTACCTGTTCCAGCTTGAATATCTACTACACAACTGAAGCCGCAGCTACAGCAGCAGCTAAGATTGTTGGTGGTTCCGTTAAGATTCAACGCTCTGGTAACTTGTACGGTTCCAGTAAAGATATTGGTTTGATTCCAAACAAGATTCCTTTAATCCATGAAAATGCGGGTAAAGTGAATGGCGTTGGTATGACCCGTATCGACTTAACTGGCACTATGGAGAACTTTGGTTTCCATGCTAGTTATACTGCGGATTCGTTGAACTTCGATACCGATGCTGATTTGTTAATGCACACTAACCGTGAATTAATGAATGCAGCGATGAAGATTACCGAAGATGCTTTGCAGATTGACTTAATCAACAATGCTGGTGTTGTGCGCTATACAGGTAACGCTACTAACAACTACACGTTGAATGAGAACGATGCGTTGACCTATCGTGACCTCATGCAGTTGAGCATTGACTTGGATAACAACCGTTGCCCTAAACAGACAACTGTTATCACAGGTACGCGCTTAGTTGATACTAAAGTCATCCCTGCTTGCCGTGTAGCGTACATTGGCTCTGAGTTGATTCCTACATTGGAAGCAATGGAAGACTTACATGGTAATCCTGCATTCATTCCTGTAGAAGCCTACGCTGCTGGTACTACTGTGTTGACAGGTGAGCGTGGTCGTATTGGTGACTTCCGTTTCATCATTGTGCCTGATATGGTTCGCTTCTCTGGTCAAGGTGGTTACAGCACTTCTGCTACGTTCTACGATACGAACGGTATGTTGGATGTGTTCCCAATCTTGGTTGTTGGTGAAGAGTCCTTCACTACTATTGGTTTCAATACTGATGGTAAATCCAACAAGTTCAAAACCAAGAACATGAAACCTGATGAGCTTTACAGCTTGGATAACCCATTTGGTAAGAAAGGCTTTATGTCTATCGAGTGGTGGTACGGTTTCTTGTTGTTACGTGGTGAGCGTTTAGCGTTAATCAAAACCGTAGGTAAGATGTAATTATCTACTTGTCCTACACTTACTTACTCACGTAGGTAAGTGTAGTGCCTCCTTACTCTAGGATATTTAGCATGAAAAGTTTAGAAGAATTGAAAGCACAAGCAGATGAGATGGGCTTGAAGTACAACGGCAATATCTCTGCAACGACATTACAACAACGTATCAATGAAGCCTTAGCAGTTGATGACGAAGTAGTAGAAGTACCTGTTAGACCAGTCAACCCCATTGCTGAAATGCGTAAACAAGCGACACGTTTACTACGTGTAACGATTACCCCAATGGATGTATTGAAGCGTGACTATCGTGGTGAGTTCTTTGAGATTAGTAACCGCGTACTCAAAGTTAAACGCTTTATTCCTTACGGTGTACCAACACATATTGAAGCCGTATTACTGACTGAAATTCGTAATCGTAAGTTCCGTATGACCATTCCAGCTACCCGTGAATCTGGTGCTGAATCTCGTTTAGTTACTGCGTATGCAATCCAAGAGTTGCCTCCGTTAACTGAGCAAGAACTGAAGAACTTAGCCAAAGCACAGCAAGCCCGTAACAGCATTGAGTAAATAACTTGGAGTAGTACATGACCGTCACTATTGAGAATACCGCAGTTGATACCACGTTAAACATTGCGGAACTTACTACGGGTTCTTTAACGGGAACTGGTGTATTTGATGTACTACTCCAAACCTTACGATTACATCTTGACCGTGAGTTCACCAGTGGGCGTATCACAGGCACAGCGTATGCAACTGTGTACTCTCAAGCCCTTACCAGTTTCTTAGGGCAAGCAACTGCTTATTGTTTAAGTAAAGCTAAGTTGGCTTTAGAGCTTCAGCAGTTAGAAGAACAAGTCACCATCCTACAATTACAACAAGCCAAGTTAACCGCAGAGACAAACCTTGTTGAGAGCCAACAAAGTCAAGTTGAAGCTGAGACTGCTAAAGTGCTTTATGAAACAACTTATGTTCTTCCTGAGAATGTGAAGGTCATTAAGAACCAACAAGACCAGTTAATTGCTCAAACCAATAAAGTGACTACTGACACTGTTATCAGTATTAAACAAGGTCATTTGACGGATGCTCAAACCTGTCAAGTTAAGGCAGAAACCAATAAAGTAAATGCTGAGGTGACTCTCAAGTTACCTGAAGACGTTGAGTTAATTAAACGTAACCAAGCCTCTGTTACAGCGCAAACAACTCAAGTTACTGCTCAGACTGCACAAGTTACTTACACCACAGCTAACTTACTACCAAAACAAGTTGACCAGTTGACAGCACAGATTGCAGGAACAACAGCACAGACTGCACAGGTAGCCTATACAACTGCTAACTTACTTCCAGCACAGTTGGCTCAACTGACTGCACAAACCGCAGGAACAACAGCACAGACTGCTCAGGCAGCCTTTACAACCACTTACCTGTTGCCTGCCCAGTTAAGTCATACAGAGGCTCAGACTGCCAGTGTTGATGCACAAACAGACTTGTACACTCAGAAGAAAGCCACTGAATTAGCTCAGACCGTTAGCACACCTGCTGCAAACTCAGTCATGGGTGTGCAGAATGCGTTAATGGTTAGGCAGGCCGAAAACTACGAACGTGATGCAGAACAGAAAGCGGCTAAGATTATGATTGATACTTGGAACGTAAGACGTAACCAAGACCCTGATACAGCAGAAATGCTCGAAGCCAACAGATTACGGGAACAAGATATTGGTATAGCAGTTGCCGCATTACTCGCAGGTCTGTCAGCGTAATGGGGGGTATCTTTAGTACTAAACGTGAAACTAAAGCGTTTACAGCTATTCAACGAATGTCTGATGATGACAGTATTATCTTGTCATCTCAGATTGCAGTAATGCACTACATCTTAGAGAATGCAAGTAAAACTTCCACATCAATATCAGACAAGTCCTTACCCAATTACCTTATTGAATACTCACAGAGAGCCTTACCTCGTCGTTGTGAGCAGGCATACAACTATGCCAATAGCGGTCACTACGCCTATGGTTTGCCAACGGCAGGGGAAGCCACAGTACAAGGGGTAAACCTATCTACCGCAGTCAAAGCCTATCTTGATGCAACATCAGGCCATACAGTGACTATGGTGTACGCATTTATTGGGGATGCTAATTATCAACACTTCATGTGGAAGAAGTTAGAAGATGAATATGGGTACAATCCAACAACCAATGAATTAGAAGCCTTAAGCATTACAGAGGGTTTTCCCTGTTACCTTCAGACAGGTAAATTAGTCTTTGGTTCTGCTACTGTTCAAAGTACTGAGTCAGGTTCTGTAATGGAGCAGTACGGGTACTCTACAGAGAGTGGGGAGTGTGCTGCTCGAAGTCAAAACTTAAGTGCTG
>OFRG01000766.1_pt1 | contig 11223 bp, 21 predicted proteins | sample 1543071 | NCBI WGS metagenome assembly OFRG01 (sample SAMN07774222, study PRJEB24372) | wastewater metagenome | isolation source: WWTP Verbania (Effluent) | place: Italy: Verbania | collected 2015-12 | reverse complement strand
ATTACGAGGCCTTAGCTCAGAAGCTCCCGGTTAACTCCCCGGAGTACTTCAAGGTTATCGAAAGCCGCATTTCAGGCACAGCGCCTGCCGCTGACGAAGGTAGCTCTCCTCTGTCGTCAGCGGCGGCTCCGGCTCCGAAGCCTGCTCCTCGGGCACAGCCTTCAGCGCCCCCTAGCCGCGAACCCCCGACAGCCGGAGGCGCACCGCGTAACCAGCGTCAGGTCACGCTCTCTAAGGAGCAGCAGGAAGCCGCTCGCTTGTCTTTCCCGCACCTAGAGCCCAAGGCGGCTTACACCCAGTATGCGCTCAACCTGATTGAACTCACTCAGGAAGGAAAGATGGGCCGTACTACCCACTAATTCGCAACTGCTTAGGAGGCTAGCATGCGAAAGAAGAAGCCTAAGCCGAGGGTAACTCCTCGGAAAAACGAGACACTTGATACGCTCCAGCGGTTTCTGGATAAGGTTGTTCCGGACTACACAAAGCGGCTTCAACGCGCTGAAGCAATTGCGTTAAGCAAGGAGAACGAGCTGGCTTTCCTTAAGGACAAGCTGGCGGGGCTGCTGACGGTGGAGCAGTTTGAAGCTGCTAAAATCTGTCAGATGGAGCCAGCGCTCTACGCTTTGAACTGGATTGAGCTACAGACCGAGGGGAAGATGGGCTTCCAGGCTCCCTCTTTCCCGAAATACGTTCGTAACCTTGCCACCCTTTAGACAGGGTTTTGGCGTTGCACCAGAAGGAACCGTATAACATGGCACCCCGCCTTCGAATTAAGACTGTTCCCCGCGCTCCTGCCCACGCTCCGGCGCGGCCTGCCGCTCGGGAGTCCCAGCACGAGGCTGAGCACAATCCAGAGCGGCGCACAAGGAGGCGCAAGTCCACCATCAACGACGACATCTTCTTTATTCCGCCGGAGGAAATTCCGGAGGGGTCGTCCTATGAGTGGAAGCGCTACACTGTTCATGGCTTGGAGGACCCCTTCTATCTTGCGCAAATGCGTGAGCAGGGTTGGGAACCTGTGGACCCGAAGCGTCACCCCAGCTGGGTTCCCCCGGGCTACAACCAGCCCACCATCATCAAGGGCGGTCAGATTCTGATGGAACGCCCGATGGAGCTGACCTTGGAAGCTCAGGCGGAGAATCGGAAATTGGCCAAGCAGCAAATGCGCGAAGCCGAGCAGCGGTTGGGTATGGCCCCTAAGGACACTGGTACGCGTGACCTGCCGGAGGTTAAGCCCCGCATCCACAAGGAAATCGGCCGCATGGTTCCGACAGCCATCGAAGAGTAAGCCAGTATGGGTTACTTGGTACCTGAATTCGCGGGGGTCCATTCGTAGGCGACCGTTGGCGTCAGCGGCCCTTTCAGGCAAAAGAGGCTATCTCTGGCCCCGCATATTTGAACGATCCGGTAAGGCAGCCGTCCAATGAAACAAGCTTCCAGCTCAAAAGGTTGGAGGCTTGTTCGCGTTATAGCGCCCCATTTTGTAGCCGGATTTGAGACTGACGGGGTAATACGTCGGGCGGCCCCGATCCTCAGGTATCTAATCGGAAAGACCGACTACGAAGCGTATGTTTATATCAGACGTAAAGGTTGGAGAGCGACGTGGATGGGCCAGCCGCTTTTGCAGGAGATTGTATTTCCACCCTTGAGTGAGGACGAAAATCCCAGATCTTAACGCAATCGGAAATAGAGCCCAATGACAAAAGATGACAAGAATGAAGACCCGTCGCTGGAGGAAGTTTCAGCGGAGTTAGAGGGAATTGGCCTTCCCCCCATAATGTCTCTGTTAGAAGCAGGCGATAAATGGGGCAAGGAAGCGCGTCAGCGTCAGGTTCTCTCTATGAAGTGGGAAGACCTGCCGGGGTTCCCGGGTACCCAAATCCGAATGGTGCTCGTGGAGGGCGAATATGCTGGGTATGAGATGACCGGGACCAACAAGCCGCCCTCGGTGCACTGATGCGAATAACGCCTGAATGAGTTGGTTTACAGAACAGCGCCAGGAATGGATAGCGGAGACTGTTCGGGTTTTCGGATACATCAACCGCGAGCATATCGTTCGCAAGTTCGGAGTGTCTGTCCCTGCCGCTTCAGGTGACCTTAAGGTGTTCCAGAAGCGGAACCCCGCCGCTATTACTTACAATTCTACGACGAAGCGTTACGAGGAACCTAAGCCTAATGCTGCGGAACTTGCGAAAGAGCTGCTAGACACATGAGTAAACTTGTTATAATGACCATTATTTGCTTTGTGCCTGATGGTAACAATCTAAAAGAAGCTTGGCGGATTGAGAAGAACGTAACGCTTGAGCACTGTCTGGTTATGAACAGAACATTTGCCCAAGGTGGATTTCTTGCAGCTGTTACTGTGCGGTGTTCTGGTTACTTATCCGAATAACTATTCCGACAGGTGAATAATACCCGTCCTCATAAAAGTTCTTGTCGAAGCGAATAAAGTAAAGTAATTGGCACAGCTACAAGGTTTAGTACTCGGGTGAAGCGGTAGCATACCGCATAACGTATTCCCAAGCTGAAGGGCCGCGCAGGTCCAGAAGACTCAGCTAATGGGGCACCCCTAGAGTCAAACCAGCCTTCTCCCAATCCGGCTACCAGCACGCTGCGGTAGCGTTCCTAGAACCCTCTAGGCTTTCCTCAGGTCCGCGCAATGGACGGGGTGAGCCAGAAGCAAGGACGCTTATCATGGCGAATACGCAGGGAGCTTTCGGGCTCATGCAGATCGGTACTGCCTCTGGCATGCCGAACTTCGCGTCAAGCGGAAACCCGCCGTATCGTGTGGCTTCGACCTACGCTACGGCGCTTTACACGGGCGACCTCGTCCGTATGAACGTTTCCGGCCCGACGGGCTATATCGAGCAGTGGGCTGCCGGCGACGGCGGTACAGCTACCAAGATTGTTGTAGGTGTCTTCCAGGGCTGCCGTTACTACTCGACCAGCCAGAAGAAGATCATCTGGAACAACTATTGGCCGGGCTCAGACGCTACAGGCGACGTGGAAGCGTTTGTCTGTGACGACCCCAACGCCCAGTTCAAGATTCAGGCCAACGCAGGCCCGATCACCCAGGCAACCATCGGCCAGACGGCTGACGTTGTTGTGAACGCGGGCAGCGCGACCACCGGTATCTCCGGGATGGCGCTGGACACCCCCACGACCACCAACACCCTCCCCCTTAAGGTGGTCAACATTCTCACTTCACCACCCGGTGCTAATGGTACTGACGTAACGACTGCGTATAACTACGTAATCGTCGCGTTCAATAACCAGCAGTACAAGACCCTGTTGGGAGTATAATCACATGGCTATTAACGTATCAGCCGTCCGTGACCTGCTTCTCCCGGGTCTTCGTGGTGTCACTGGGGAATACAAGCAGTGGCCCGCTATCTGGCCGAAGCTGTTCGACCAGGGCAAGTCGGAAATGGCACAGGAGCGTACCGCTTCTATGCGCTTTCTGCCGCTCGCAGCCCTCAAGGTTGACGGTGGTCAGACCCAGTTCGACAACGGTGCAGGCGAAGTCTTCGTCTACAACCAGCTTCACGTCGGTATTGGCCTTGGTTACGCGATCACCCGCAACACCATCGCCGACAACCTCTACAAGGCGCAGTTCCGCCCGTCTAACCTCGGCCTGCAGCGTTCGTTCGCCCAGACCAAGGAGATTTACGGCGCTGCCGTGTTCAACAACTCGACCACCTACGACTCCACGGTCGGAGGCGACGGCGTGTCGCTCTTGAACTCAGCCCACCCGCTTCCTGCGGGCGGCTCTGGTCCGTCTACCTGGGCCAACACTCCTACCGCTGCTCAGGTTGACTTGAACGAGTCCAGCCTGCTTAACGGCATGATCAACATCCAGACCGGCTTCTACGACAACGCTGGTCTGCGCATGATGGCCACGGGTAAGACCCTCATCATCCACCCGAACAACGAACCGGTAGCTCAGCGCTTGCTGCGTGCCGAGCTTCGTCCGGGTACGGCGATGAACGACCCGAACGTTATCGGAACGGTGGCAGGCGGCGTGACTGACTACATCAAGAACGTCTTCTTCACCTCTCCGTACCCCTGGTACATCAAGACCGATCAGCCGGGCTTGCTCTACTTGGAGCGTGAGCCTTTCGAAATCGACATGCAGGTGGACTTCACGTCCGACAACCTGCTGGTCAAGGGCTGGGAGCGTTACAGCTTCTCGTACAACGACCCCCGTGCCCTCTACGGTTCTACGCCGTCGGCGTAAAGTCACTCAGTAGCCCGGGCCTAACCGCCCGGGCTTCTTTCCCCCAATTGCGAAGATCGCTGACGCGTAGTTCGGCGGATACCTAGAAGGGAATAACAGAATGACTACCCCCGGCTTTAACCATCCTTCCTACCTTGTAGGGCAGTTCGGCACTCCTGTGTGGGGTGTAGGTAATCAGCCCCCGTTCACCGGCAACTGGTTCTGGGTGGACGAGACCAACGGCTCAGACGGTAACACGGGCGGTCCTTCCGACCCGCTGGCTACGCTGACGCAGGCTCTGGCCCTCTGTACCTCCAACAACAATGACGTGATTTTCCTCACCGGTACCGTACACGTTTCGGCTACGGTGACGTGGAGCAAGTCCCGTGTTCACCTTATCGGCCTGGCACCCACGCTGCGTTCTAACGCCCGTGCGCGTATCAGTCAGACTGGCTCAACGGTATTCACCCCCCTAGTCAACGTCACCGGCTCGGAATGTATCTTCCAGAACATCGGAGCCTTCCACGGCTTCGCTAACGCTTCCGCGCAGATCTGCTGGACGGACTCAGGTGGCCGCAACAACTACCGCAACTGTGCCTTCCTCGGAATGGCTAATGCCACTGCCGGGGCTCAGGCGGGCGGGCGTTCGCTGGTGGTGGATACGGCGGGCGAGAGCAACTTCGAAGGCTGCCAGATCGGCCTCGACACCATCACTCGTAGCGCCGCTAACGCATCGCTAGAGCTGAAGGGCGGCACGCCGCGTAACACGTTCACGCGCTGTATCTTCCCAGTTCTGACCAGCTCGGCGACCTCTCTGTTCATTAAGACGTCTGGCTCAGCTGCTATCGACCGTGACCAGGTGTTTGAGGATTGCTCATTCATCAACCAGATCGGCTCTACCTCAACGCAGATGACGGTCGGTGTGTCGATGTCGGCGTCGTCAGGCGGCCTTCTGCTTATGAAGAGCTGCTCGTCTATCGGCGCGACCAAGTGGGGCGACACTGCTGCCCTGGCACAAATGTACGTGGACGGTGGCGCTCCGACCGCAGCTACTACGGGTCTCGCAGTCAACCCGGCGTAATACTCTTCGGGCTTACCCTGAGCGCAGGCAGGTGTACCTGCGCCCGAGCCCACGGACCCGGGTGTCTACTCAAGGATTATACGTATGTCCCGTTCACGTCATACCGCCCGCGCTTCAGGGGGAGCCGTCAAGGTCTACTCTGGGGGCGACTCCAACGTCATGAAGGAAGCCCACGAGCGCAAGCGCGGGGGTAAGGTTGCCCACTGCGAGGGCGATGAGATGAAGGCACGCAAGGACAAGCCCAAGCGGGCTTCGGGTGGTGCAGTTGCTGCTGCTACGCCTGCCCGTGCTACCGGGGGAGCTATTGGTGCCAACAAGCGCCCGCTCTCTACCGCTGCCACGTTCAAGAAGAGCATGGCTGAGAAGTAATACGGACGACTGACCGGCTCTTATTTCCGTCGTCCGGTGCCTCCCCTAACGGCGAAATGTCCCCAAGGGCTGGTCAGTCTCCTCCTCGGTCTTGCTCCCCGCTGGGCCGAGGAGGTCTTCTAGCTAAGGAAGGGCCTCTCATGTGCGCACTAGCTTGGATCATCCTTCTCGGAATAGCTGCCTACTTCGGTTACCAGTACTGGCAGAAGACTAAGGCCCCCAATGCCTGAGCGTAGCCTAGAAGAGGCTAAGCGCACGCTGAAGGGAATGGGCAAGACTATAGCCCACAACACGCCCGGTCCGAAGCATCTCTGGCAGGGCTTTCTAGAAACGCATGTGTACTCGCCCGCGTTTCCGTTTTTGGTTCTGATTGGGCTCCTGCTTCTATTCGGACAGCCGCTCATGGACTGGCTTACAACGCCAGACGGGTGCCACCGAGAACCTGGAAGACTGGTGTGTGCGACAGGAGAGTACGGTAATGGTTGCTGGAGACTTCATTGCATATAGCCTAGGTATATCAGCGCTGCTACTTGCAGCTGCTTATGCCTATAAGTTGGCGTTCCGCTGATGAATTGGCAGGGGTACTTCATCGTGTTGGGTTCCCTCGCTACAGTGCTGGGCGCTGTTATCTGTGGTGTGATCTTCACCGGGCCTTGGGCCAAGCTGTCCCTTACAATCGGAATTGTAGGCTTCTGCAGTTGGATTGTTTTCGCCCTCTGGGTTGCTAACCAAATGAACACGGACATCTGATTATGCTTGAGGGCTTCTACATGGTAGCAGGAATTCTTTGTCTAGCCGCTGCTGGAGCTGTCATTGCTTATCTAGTACTTCTAGCTAAGGAGTTTGAACATTGAGCAAGCTCACCGCTGCCCAGCGTAAGCGTATCTCCGGTGGGGACTTTGCTGGACCTGACCGCTCTTATCCCATTGAGGATGCGTCCCACGCTCGGAATGCCCTCGCCCGTGTCTCTCAGCACGGCTCTGCGGAGCTGAAGGCTAAGGTGCGGGCGAAGGTGCATGCCAAGTATCCCAGTATTGGAGAGGGAGAGTCCTCTAAGTCTCGGAAGGACAAGCCCGAGCGCTGCTCAGGCGGGGCAATGCCGAAGAAGTGGCGTGCGGATGGGGGTGCTGTAGAGGATGCCAAACAGCGGCTCGGAACAGGTCTCAAGGAGCGTGAGGCTCGTCTCACCAATCCTATGATCTCCCCTGAAGAGCGTGCAGGCCGCAAGGCAACTTCGGATGCGTTCGCTTCTGGAGACTATGATTCAACCGGAACGTTCAATCCGCTTAAGCGGGACTCTTGGTCCGGGCGTAAGCGGGGCGGGGCGGTCCCCAAACTGGACGCGGGAGCCGGTTCCGGCGTAGGGCGCTTAGAGCTCAGCCAAGCCACCAAGAAGGGGCATTAAGTGAACACAGCCACCATTACGCTCGCCATAGCGGCTGCCAGTGCGAACAATATCGCCCTATCCCAAACCCCGGGGGCAGCCGGAAACCTCACCCTGAACGGCTCTACGGCGACTGGAGGGGTGGCTACGCTGGACGTAGCCCGCCGTGTTCTATTCACCCCAGCCGGGGCCGAAGCGGGCAACAGCACTATCTGGACCGTCTACGGTACCAATCGTTCCGGAGCCGCCATTCAGGAAACCGTCAACGGTGTCAACAACCCGTCGGTTGTATACACCAACCAGGACTTCCTGACGGTCACCCGCATCGCCGTCAACAAGGCACAGGCGGGCGCGGTTACGGTCGGAACCAACGGCATTGCGTCGTCCCAGTGGTTCCAGCTTAACACCATGACGAACCCTATCAATGTGGGGGTAGGCGTCACAGTAACGGGAACCATCAACTTCAGCGTTGAGTACACCTATCAGGACCCGAACACCCTGGCCCTCGGCTCTTACCCGACAGTGTGGACCCAATCCGCTCTGGCCGCCAAGACGTCGGCAACGGACGGCAGCTTCACGTTCCCTTGCTGGGGCATGCGCCTCACCCAGAACTCGTTCACGAGTGGGGGTACGGCTACCGCAACGTTCATCCAGGCTGGTATTGGCTAAAGGGGCGGGCTTATGCTGCCAATTAGAAAGCCTTCTTCAGAAGAGACCCGTACTAGGTTCGTACAGACGCTCCGAGGGCGATCAATACGTACTGCTCCGGGCCGTTTTGCGGTTTACGTTGCAGTCAATACCCAGAACAATAAGGTCTATGTTGGGGCAACCAGTATAGGGGTAGAACGCCGAAAGCGTACCCACGTTAATAACGCAAGACGAGGTGCTCCGGGTAAATTCTATACTGCTATACGCAAGTACGGAATTGATGCGTTTGAGTTTCTAACTTTTGGTGTGACGTACAGCTGGGAGCGAACTCTAGATATTGAGCGGGAATTAATTTCGATTCTAGGCGCAACAGCAGACTACAATACCACCAACGGTGGTGGCGGGTCTTTTGGTTATGTTTGGTCCCAAGCCTCTAAGGATAAGCTGCGCAGTAGTCTTATCCAGCATTATGCTGACGGAACTCCGAGTCCGCGTAAGGGCAATAAGCTTTCCGAGAAGCAATGCGCCGCTGTAGCTTCTGGTGCCAAAGCTGGCTGGGCTAAGATCAAAGCAGACCCTGAACGTTTTGCAGCTTTAAGAGCTCAACGTAGAAAGACAATGCTAGCGCGTTACGGTAAGGAAGACCAGTAAAGTGGCAACTTCTGGAACCTACAATTTCGCGCCTAGTCTCGGTACGGTTGTACTGAGTGCTTATCAGCGCCTTCAAATCAGGCCTGCTGCAATAACCCAGCAGCACCTTGACGATGCTATGAAAGAAGCTAACTACATGCAAGCTGCATGGGGGAGCGACGGAATTCTCTGGTGGACCGTAGAGCAGATCAGCGTACCGCTGGTTCAGGGTACTCAGACCTACACAATTCCGACCAACATTATCTCTGTGTTGGACGTAGTGATCAATAACGGTTCTTCGGACCGGTTGATCCTGCCCTTCTCACGTACAGACTTCGCTTCGCTGGGGGACCCCACTACACAAGGCTTCCCTACTTCCTATTGGTACAACCGGGCGCTGGTGCCTACGCTAAACCTGTGGCCGGTTCCGGACGGTTCAGCTACCTACACCATGAACTACTATGCGTACACCCAGACACAGGACGCTACCTTCGGTAACGGGGCGCAGCCCGCTGTTCCGAACTGGTGGCTAGACGCCTACGTTGCCGGGCTGGCGCACCGCCTGTCGCGCATCTGGGCTCCTGCCTTAGAGCAGCTGCGAAAGAGTGACGCGATGGAGGCTTACGCAGTGGCCTGTAAGCAAGTTGAACCGTCTCCGCTCTACATTACACCGGGATTAGCAGGGTATTTCCGATAACAGCAGGGGGAATAACCAATGACGCTTCAGGACTTCGCTGATAACGTCAACCGAGTGCTCCCACCAGGGCTTTACGCAAGTGTTACAGAGAAAGGAATACAGGTAGTTGGCGACGAGCAGGCGGGACCGTTTCTGGTGCATCACCACCTACCCCGCTTTACTTATTGCCTAGGCGAGCTGAAGCAATTGATGGCTGAGGCTATCCAGCACGCCCGGGAACCTCAACAGTTGTCCCTTCCGTTCGGAGAGTTCAATGAGCGCTGAGATCATTCAGTTCATTCCGCGTGCACCTAAGATCAAGTCAATTGACGACCAGTTGCCGGGTACGGCGCTGATCCGAACGCTCAACGCCATTACTTCGCACCGTGACTATGACCAGGACCAAGGTCCCTACATTGAGGACAGCAGTAATTGGGGAGACGCCCTGGTTACCCGCTATCTCAATGGAGAACCACTAGATTCTCTCGAGGAAAACGGACCTAATCAGTCCGCTTAGGCGTTGCAGCTACAGGGGGGAATAAGCCCCTCAGTTTCTGCAAGGAGAACACCATGTACAAGTTTACGGACACCAAGGGACGTGAGTTCGCAATTAACCCGGATCACGTAGTAGCTGTCACTGCTGCGGGGCCTACTGAAGGTGGAAAGGCTGTGATCCACACGGCAAATGCCGCCTACGACGTTGACTTGGATGTGGAGCACGTGCTGGCTATTCTGCACGGAGAGAAGCCTTTGAAGGAAAAGCCGGTTGCGGCTGAAGAGGGCGCATATCCGAACGACGAGCAGGCTCGGGCCAACTTCGAAGCTGGCCAGCGGGCTCGGGGTAAGTTGAACGCTGCGTAATACCTGAGGGATACCAGCTACCGGGGGCGCAAATGCCCCCGGCTTACTAAAATGGATAAGAGAACATGGCACGGCCCCACGGTAAGTACGCAGCAGTTAACGCCTCTAATCCGGAAGCTTTTGCTGAGTGCGACCGCTGTGGGTTCTGGTATAACCGGTCGAAGCTCGTTTGGCAGAACGCCTGGGCCGGAACGCATTTGTACAATACGGGGTTACTCGTCTGCCAGGACCGCTGCTACGATATTCCGCAGGAGCAGCTCCGAACAATCATCTTGCCGCCTGACCCGCCTCCGGTTATAAATGCCCGCCCGCCGAACTTCGAGTACGAAGAGAATGGCCCGGTGCAAACTACGCTGACAGCCGACGTGCTGCAAGGCGCTACCACCTTACCAGTGAGCTCTGCCACTGGCTTTGTTGTCGGAAATAGCGTCTGGATTCAACTAAACAACGCTACGTTCGCACAGGAGACGCTTACCGGAGTTAGCACCGGCTTGAGCACGTTGACGCTAGCGTCTCCCTTACCCTTTTCCGCCCCTAATACGGGTTCTGTGACGGTTTCGAACTAAAGCTTACAGCTGAGTGCAGCTGCGGTGGAGGCAGAATTAGAAACCCTACTGACGCAGAGCCGCCCAGCTGTGTCTTTGATCACCCCTCTGCCGGGGCAGCAACAGAAGGAGCCGCCTGATGGCGAACTACTACACTTCCAACTCGCTTGCCGGTACGCAGCAGGCTTGCTCAGCTACCTACAAGACGCTGGTGAACGTTTACGCGTCGTCGGGTACCGCTCTGCGTCGCGGTAAGATTTACGACCTCCTCGTCGGAACTAACGGTACCCCGGCGGACAACTACATGGAGTGGGACGTGTCCCGCTTCAGCGTCACAATCAGCATCTCAGCTACGGCGGCAACCCCGTCCCCGCTGGACACCGCTGACTCGGCCATGCTAGGTGTCTCGCTTGCCAACTCGACGGCGGACAGCACCTATCTCACCGGTGCGTCCGTATTCTACGTAGGCGTCAACCAGCGTGCATCCTACCGCTGGGTTGCGGCTCCGGGTTCGGAGTTGGTCTACCCGGCTACCGCGCTTAACGGCTTGGCCCTTCGTACTCGTTCAGGTGGCTACACCTCGACGGCGACTGGTGCGCTGTACACCCAGGAACAGTAAACTGAAGCGGGAGGCGTTTCAGTGGCTGTTGACGTTGCGGGGGTTCTCAAGGACCCAGCAGTAATAGCCCACAAGCTTGTGCACAAGCGCAAGTTTGTGGATGCTATTGCTTTGTATGACGAGCTGTTGGCTACCACAGAACGTCAGGACCTGTGGGTTAACCTGGGCGTGGCGCTCCAGGCCCTCTATCGGTA
>OFRG01000765.1_pt1 | contig 11233 bp, 14 predicted proteins | sample 1543071 | NCBI WGS metagenome assembly OFRG01 (sample SAMN07774222, study PRJEB24372) | wastewater metagenome | isolation source: WWTP Verbania (Effluent) | place: Italy: Verbania | collected 2015-12 | reverse complement strand
CCACCCTGCTGGTCGCGTTCGGCGCCGAGCCCGTGCAGGACAACAACCCGCCGCCGGCGCGCGCGTAGGAGTCGACCATGGCCAAGTGGACCGCCACCGTCATCGCCCGCAACGAGCAGGACACGATCGAGGAGTGCCTGCGCTGCATTCGCAATGAGGCGCCGCCCGAGCAGCTGAAGATCCACGTCATGGTCAACGGCTCGACCGACGCGACCTACAGCCGGGCGATCTCGTCACCGTGCGCCACGTCGATCTATCGGGACATCGTGCCCGGCAAGGCGCGGGCCTGGAACGCGGCGGTCCACTACCTCCTGGCCGATGCAGACGTGCATTTCTTCGTCGATGCCTACGCGCTGGTGCGGCCCGGATCCTTCCAGGCCATGGCCGACCAGCTCGCAGCCACCCGCGCCAACGCCTGCGCCGCCATCCCGCGCTCCGGCCGGTCGCAGGCGATGCTGGCCCACGCCGCGCGCATCGGCAAGATCCACGGCTCGCTGCACGCCCTCTCCGGCGACTTCGTGGCGCGGATCAAGCACCGGCGCATCCGGCTGCCGGAAGGGCTCTACCGCGTCGACGGCCTGGTGGGCTCGATGGCGCTGCACGACCTCGACCACACCAAGGGCTGGAACTACGCGCACGTCGCCTGCGCCGAGGAGGCCGGCTGGGTGTTCCAGTCCCTGTCGCCCTTCAGCCTCGCCGACTGGCGCCGCTGGTGGACCCGCCGGCGCAACCAGCGCCTGGGCGCGGAGCAGATTGCGCGGCTGAAGCCGACGATCTATAGCCAGGGCTTCGAGCACCTACCCGAGAAGGTCTGACCCGTGACGATCGACCCCTACGCCGAGCTGCAGATCCCGCGCGACGCCACGCCCCAGGACATCCGGGGCGCCTTCCTGCGCGCGTCGAAGAAGGCACACCCCGATGCCGGCGGATCCACCGAGGCCTTCCTGCGCGCGAAGGAGGCCTACCGGATCCTGCGTTCGGACAAGCTGCGCGCGCAGTGGGACAAGACCGGCAAGGTCGACGAGGACGAGCCCGACAACAAGCAGGCTGTCGCCCTGGCGGTCCTGTCGCAGTGGCTGATCCGGGCGATCGACGCCGTCGACACGCCAGAACAGGTCGACATGATCGACGTGATGAAGCAGGTGATCCGGCTGACCAACGCCGATCTCCAGAAGTCCGTCGTTGCGATCGAGACGAGCATCAAGCGCATGGGCCCGCTGCGCGAGCGGTTCTCGCGGCGCGTAGACGACGGCAAGCCCAACCTGATGGCGCTGGTGGTCGCCGGCCACATCGCGCAGGCGACCCGCGCGCTCGAGGAAACGAAGCTGAAGATCAAGAGCAACGCCGACACCATCAAGCTGATCGACGAATATCGCTACGAGTTTGACCGCGCGCTCCAGCCCAGCTGGCTCGGCACCGGCACGGCGACGTCGTCATGGGGCATCTAGATGCGCAAGGCGATGCTGTGCCTGGTCTTCGCCGTCCTGGCCTTCGCCGGCATCGCCACGCTGCTGGGCATCGCGGCCGGGCAGATGCACGAGGCCGACTATGGGGTAGAGCGATGGAAGCCGTGATGGCGGTTGGCGCGCTGCTGGTCCTGGCCGCGTTCCTGCTCTTCATCGGGCGCCTGTGAAGTCCTGCGCCGCCTGCCGCCACTTCCAGCCCGCGCCCAAGATCGGCGCCGGCGGGTTCTGCTACCGCTTCCCACCCTACAACCACCAGCGATTCGTCACGCAGATCGTCGAGGGGCAGCCGAAGACCGAGGTGATCTGGGTGCCGTCGCGCGCCTGGGTCGACCTGGTCGAGCGCGCCTGCGGCGAGTTCCGCTGGCGCCAGTGGTGGCGCCGCTTCTGGCGCTGAAACGGGAACGGCCCCGATCCCCCTTGGCAAAGGATCGAGGCCGTTTAGGAGCTAGTCCCAGCTGCAATCTGGCGAGAGAGCCGGGGCAAGCGGGCGAAAGATAGGAGAGCTGGATGGACGACGTCAATCGCAAAACTGGCTACGAGGATCCGCGGCTTACCTTCGAGGATCTGGAGGCGATGACAGGCGCGGGCGTGCGGATCGTCGGCGTGGCGATCCGGTACGACGACGTGATCACCGCGGTGATGCCGGCGCCGAACCGCCACCACAATTTGATCAGCCACATTCATGGGGTCACTGGCCGCCCGGTGTCGGGCTCGGCAAAGCAGGGGTTCTGGACCAGCACGAATCGCTGGGTCAACCGCCATGACGCCTGCGTGATCGCCCGTGCCGCTAACCAGTTGATCCGAAAGACCGGGCCCGAAGACATCTTGTTTTCCGAGGACGTGTGGTAGCGTCGACGTCGGCAGTCCCCGCGGACAGCCAGTTTTCTCTTATCCCTAAGCTCGCGACTTTTGATCGGCGGTTTGCGATTGCAGCCGCCGATTTTTTTTGCCACGATGCCCATGCGCTCTGATCCTTCCAGGCGAGAGGAGGTGCATCATGACCCCGCCGGCGTAAAGCCCGGCACAGCTCAAACCTCTATGCAGAACATACCCATCTTCGCGAACGGCGCCGCAGCCCATTCCTACCCGGAACCCAGCGGCGCCGTTTCATTTTACGATTGACGAATGTGCGCCACGTGCTCAATGATCTGCACGTCGAATCCCTGGACAGGAGCGGTCGGAGCTCGACCAGCCACCCGAAGTGGGTCGCAGCTTCTTAGGATTATCGGTGGCCGACGGTTCCAGATAGGCCCCGGGCTTAGTGCGCAAGGCACGGTAGGACTTCCCTCCGCCCGCGGGTGTCGGGTAAGCGCATAGCACCAAGAAGGGCCTGATCTGGGACGCTGGATCGGGCCCTTCGCTTTACAGGGGGCAGCATGATCACCATCACTCCGCTCACCGCCGCGATGGCCGTCAACGCGCAGGTGGTCTGCGACTGCGGCAACATCACATTCGAGATCGGCATCGCGGTCAACCGAGAGAACGGCAACAACTTCATCCGCGTGATGCAGTGCTGCGCCTGCCGCAAGCAGATGCCGGCGACGCACCAGTCCAACGCCGAGATCGAGCCGAGCATCATGAGCGGAAGGCTGGTGTCGTGAACCGGCGCGCGTTCCTGCTGGGAACCACGGCCGCGATCGCTACGGCGGCCGTTCCCAAGCTGCCACAGGATCTCGACTGGCGGGAGATCTACGAGGAGTGGTGCCTGCCCGAGGCCACGCTCAGCGAGAGCGCGCTTATTCACGAAACCTGGGAGCGCGCGGCCGACGGATCGTGGAGTCGTCTGGCCTGTGAACTCGTCGACGGGAAGGCCAAGGTGCTTTCATTCGAGCGGGGGCTCTACACGCCATTCATCATGGCAGGGCGCCAAACTAAGATCCTCGACCTACAGTTGGGGTACAGCATTCCTGTCTATGGGGACCGCGTTGCGCTCAACTCGATGGCGCACCCTGACCAGACGGCGCCTGGGGCATGTAGAACTCCCACAGCGCCCGATACGACGCGCGGCAGCTGACCTGGTCGTTCTTCGACAGCGCCAGGTAATCCCACTTCGCGGCCGGGTTCACCTCGAAGTCCGCCGGGATCTCGGGCATCGGCGGCAGATCCTTCATGGCGATCGGCGCGGTCTTGGTCGTGTCGCGCCACCGCTCGATGACCATCGTGTTCGGGGCGGCCGCCTTCTTAGCGTCGGCGTTCAAGCTCCCGCACCCACTCAGCATAGGCAGCAGCAGCAGCATCGACACCGGCAGGGCATACTTCGACACGTTCACGGATCTTCTCCCGCACGATTTTGAGTTTTGGGGACTGGTTCTGCAGCTCGGCGATCCGCTCGCCTAGCACCTTCAGCTGGTGCGCGTGGTCGGACTCGAGCTTGGCGACGAACTCGGTGTTGCCCGCATTGGCGGTCTGGCACGTCCGCAGGTTCGCCTCGGCGACCTGGCGCCGGTCGATCGCAATGTCGATCGTGCTCTTCTGGTTGGCGATGGTGACGTCCCGGTGCGCGACCGTGATCTTCAGCACCGCGATCCAGACCACCACCACCAGGATCGCCACGCCCAGCGCGATCAGCTTCACTGCCGGACGCGCCACGAAGGCGGCGATGCCGGCCGGGCCGGCGGCCGCGGCGATACCCAGGTAGCCCATCGGGCCCGTGATGAAGCCGACGATGTCACCCAGGAACGGGATCAGGCTCAGCATCTACGCCCCCATCATCTTCTGCTTGGCGAAGCGCCGGATCCGCGGCGCATAGTGGCGCGTCTCCTCCGCGTTCTTGTCGCCGGTGATCAGGTGCAGGCACGCCATGATCGGCTCGTAGAGCGCCGGCATCCCGCAGGCCCTCTGCGCCTGGATCAGGTTCCCGGGCCCGGCGTTGTAGCTGCCGAAGGCCAGGTTCTCGCGATCGTCGCGCGGCCGTTCGCTCTTCCAGACGTTGCGCATGTTGCGCAGATACCTGCACGCGAGGTCGATCTGGTTCTCGACGTCGTAGGGGTCGACCAGCCCCCGCCCGGCCTGGCGCGTGATCTCTTCCCACGTCTTCGGCATGAACTGCATCAGGCCGCGCGCGCCGGCGCCGCTAACGGCGCGCTCCTTGCCGCCGCTCTCCGCCATCATCTGGCCCCAGGCCAGCTCCCAGGCCGACACGCAGCCCCAGCGCGACACGGCCTCCTGGAAGAGGTGGTCGTACTTCGAGTGCAGCACCAGGATCGCCTTGGGCTTCGGCGGCAGCGGCGGCTTGATCACCGGGGTGACGGGCTCGCCCTTGGGCATCGGCCGCGGCGGCGGCACCGGCAGCTCCTGCGCCGGCGTGGGGTCGACGTAGGGCGCCGGCGTGGGCTTCGGCGGCGGGCTGCAGGCCGCTACCAGCAGCGCCGCCAGCGCCACCAGCGCCTTCACTTGATCACCGTGGAGACGAAGTAGGCGACCGCGATCACGCGCGCGCCCAGGTAGTTCTCCTGGCCGGGCGTGATCGTGAAGAGCTCGCCGCGCTGCTTGCCGCGGCGGATGTCCCACCACGCCAGGATCGCGGTCATGAACCACACGCCGACGATCATCTTGACCGCCGTGACCTGGATCCGCACGACGTCGGTGTCGTCGAGGTTGGTGTAGGGCAGCGCCAGCATGATGATCAGGCCCGTGACCAGGATCGGCATCATGACCTGGAGCGCCACGCCCAGCTTGACCAGCGCCACCCAGAACGCCCTGGCGACGGCGCGGCCCCAGCCAAGCACCACGGAGTCGGCACGATCGAGGAAGGCCTTCAGCTGCATCTACTCCTCCTTCGCTGGCACCTCGGGCCCTGGCATCAGCTGTTGCAGCAGATCCTGGACGCCCGGCAATTGCAGGGTGCATTTGTAGCAGACCGCGCAGCCGGCCAGCGAGATCAGCAGGATGAGGGCGGCCGCCGCGCGAATCACGGGTCGACCACCATGGCGCATCCCAGGATGCCCAGGATCGCCACCAGCGGCGCCATCCACGCCCAGCGCCCCCAGTCGTCGGGGCTCAGGATCCTGGTCAGGCAGACCATGGCCAGCACCTGGATCGCGCCGAAGGCGACCGGCCACAGCGACTGCGACATCCACACGACGTTGAAGTCGTTGTCGGCCCCGTACCAGAAGGTCAGATACCAGCCGCGGCTCAGCGTGTGGCCGACGAAGAAAACCGCCAGCGCCGTCGCGAGCTGGTCGCGCATCCGCTGCAGGCCGAAGCGGTAGGACTCGATCGCCAGGTATCGGCTCACCACCATCAGCAGGTAGACGCCCAGGACCAGCAGCGACAGGTTCACCAGCTGAAAATAGATCGGCCTAATCATGCTCGGACCCCTCGCGCATGGAGGAGCCCCGCATCCCGCGCACGGTGTCGGCCAGGGCGACGTCGGCGCGATCGCGCTTCAAGGCGCGCACGGTGAGCTTCGCCTTCACCTCCAGCGCGCGCTGGGCCCGGATCGCCTCGTCGAGTTTCAGCGACGCCTGCGACGGGCCGAAGATCAGCCGCTCGAGCCACGCAATCATGGGGAACCTTTCCCCTCCAGCTTCGACCGCAACAGGTCCAAGGCGTGCGTCGACTGGAGGTTGGCCGCGATACTCGCCTTGGCCAGCTCCATCACCTTGTCCGAAAGCGTCACGCGCTCCTTGCGCTCGTGATAGAGCCACAACGCTGCTACCACGATCGCGCCGCCCGAGCCCGTGACAATCCCGTACAGCGAGCCCCATTCCATCACTCATTGCCTCGCATCCTGTCGATCCCCCTCTGCCACTCGCGCTGCTCCGGCCGGTCCTGCCGGGGCATCTGCTTCAGCATCAGATCCGCGCGCGGCACCTTCTCCTTGATCAGTGCGTTGCGGATCTGGTTGCGGCCAAGCGGAACGCCGGCGCGGTCGGCGTCGCGGCGGGCCGCCTCCATGTCGTCTGGCTTGTCGGCGCGGGCGGCGTCGACGATGCGGCGCAGGTAGGGCGCCTGGTCCTTCTTGCGTTCGTCGACCGTGCGCTTCTGGATATCGCGCGCGTCGGCCATCATGGCTTCGCTCAGCGGCCGGAACCCGATCGTCTTCTGCGCCAGCTCGGCCATGGTCGGCTTGTACTCCAGCGCGCCGCCCCGATACGGGTTCGTCATGATCAATTCGCCGTCGCGATTGCCCTGCCAGAACCGCGCCGGGTCGGTGATCGCCATCCCCAGCGGCAGGCCGCCCATCACGGTCTCGAAGGTCTTCGCCGGCGCGCCGAAGCCGGGCGACACGGCGCGCAGGTAGTCCGCGGTCGTGGCTTCCTGCTTGGCCAGGTCGGCGATCTGCTTGAACGTCCCCAGCGTCGGGCCCAGGGCGTCGCTGGCCTGGGACGGGATGAAGCCCTGGCCCATGCCGACACGCTGCGACACGTCGACCTCGGCCAGCGCCGGCAGGCCGCGCAGCAGCATCTGGCCCACGCTGCCGATGCCCTCGCCCTTCGCGGCCATGTCCAGCGCCACGCGCTTCATGTGCTCGATCGGCGAATAGTCAAACAGCGCCTCCATCAGCCAGTCGAAGAGCTGCAGGAAGGGCAGGCCGACGGCGCCGCCCATCAGCGCCATGCCGAACAGGAAGCGCGCGACCTCGGGCGTTGCCCAGCTGCGCGGGTCGAAGGCGCGGCGGGATTGATTCCGCAGGCCGAACACGAAGGAGATCTGGTTGACCATGAAGCGTTTGAACTGCAGCGGCAGCTTGGCGACGTGATTGCGCAGCAGCTCGGGCGTGTTGAGGTTGGACGAGAACTGGGTGCGCTGCATCTGGCGCGTCGCGCGCTGCATCGCGATCTTCTCTTTCGCCCCGCCGTCCAGCGCCTTCTCGTAGGCGCCGAACCACACGATCGCGCGGTTGATCGCCTCCGCGCCCTGGAACATGAACATCCACGCGCGGCGGAACTGCTGATAGGCGCCCTCCTCCCAGCCGCGGTGCTCCAGCACGTTGGCCGAGGTCTCGGCGATCGACAGCGCCGACTTGATGCCGGCGCGCTCGAGGAGCTTGGTGTCCGTCGTCGTGCGGCCGCGCGCCTGGTCCCAGAAGGCGTTCGCCGCCCGGTTGGTGCCCTTGGCCCAATACTTGCCGCCCAGGACCGCGTAGGTGTTGACGTTCTGCCCCAGGTTCACCAGCGCCGAGGCGATATTGGTGAAGCCGCCCAGCTTCGCCATGGCGACGTGCTCGCCCAGCTTCGCGGTCAGCGCCCTGGTCTTGAAGTCGCGCCCCTTCTCCAGCGCCATGTAGATCTGGCGGCCGATGTAGCCGCCGAACGCCACGCCCAGGTAGGGGTTGCCCGACAGGCTGCCCATCGCTACGCCGGCCAGCGTGCCGGTCGCGATCGCGCCGCGCGCCGGGGTCAGCCAGGGCTTGTCGAGCAGTGCGTCGATCTCGCGCTCGATCGGCTGCTTCCGCCCCAGGATGTCGCGCAGGTAGCCTTCCCAGAACTTCTGCCGCGTCGGGAACGCCGGCGACTGGCCGCGCGCCGGTGACATGCGTTCGCGCTCCAGGTGCTTCACGACGTCGTGCTTCATCTTGTCGGTGACGATGTAGCGCACGATCGAGTTGGTGTGCAGCGCCAGCGCCCGGTTGGTGTCCTTCAGCCAGCCGTTGTAGGGCTGCTTCTCGCCAGTGACCGGGTCGGTGAACTCGACGCGGCGCTGCTTGAAGCCGGCCCAGCGGCGCGCGTTGGGCACGCGGGCGATGCCCTGCAGCATCTCGCGCACCATCTCGTCGGGCATCGCCAGCGTCTTCTCGAGTCGCGACACCATGCGCCCGTAGTCCATGTAGCTCAGCTCGGTGCCGACCATGCTCTCGGGCCACTTGATCATCTTCGGCTCGATGGTCAGCTTCGCCGCCGGCGCGGTCTTCAGGAAGTTGCGCGCGGCCTTCAGCGCGTCGGACTGGGTATCGTAGAACCCGTCGTCGCTGGTGATCTCCTGCAGGATCGGCTGGCCCTGCGCGTCCACGCCGGTTTCCTGGAACAGGCGCCACGATCCGATGAAGCGATGCGCCATGTAGCCCTGGCGGGTGCGGACCATGCCCTTCAGCAGGCGCGCGTTGGCGCGCACGTAGCTCGCGAGCTGGTCCTTGAACTCGGCCGCGTGCTGCGGGTCGTAGAACTGGATGCCGTCGATGCGGTCGTCGATCTGGGTCAGCTCGGCGTTCATCGTCGCCGGGTCGCCTTCGCCGCGGCGGATCTTGTCCTTCAGGTACTGGCGCCGGTTGAGCATCGCGGCCAGGTCGCGGCCGGTGACGTCGCCGTGGCGCTCGGTCAGGTCGACCATCTTGCGCCGCGCCGCCTCGCGCTCGGCGCGCACGGCCGGCATCATCTGGCGCTCGTGCTGGTCGAGGAGGCGCCCTTCCTTCTCCCACAGCTTGCGGATCCGCTGGTAGTAGCCGGCCTCGCTGGGGGTCAGACCGCCGGCGGCGAGCTCGGCCGGGGTGAAGACCTTCTGGTTCACCTCGCCGTCCCACAGCACGGTCTCGACGCGCTCGACCGATGCCTTGCCGTTCTCCTTCTCCATCTGCTGGTAGATCCTGGCACGCTCGGCATTCAGGCGCTCGGCCCAAGCCTGCCCCGCCTGCTCCAGGTCCATGTGCCGCTGCACGATGGCGCGGTCCTTGGCGAAGCCCTTGGTCGCATCCAGCGCGGTGAAGAACCAATGCTGGAACACGTTCATGTCCTGGTTGCCGGGCTGCTGCTGGATCGTGATCTTCTCGCCCGGCTGGATCTTCGTGCCCTTCCACAGGTCGGCCATGAAGTCCTGCACGGGGCGGACGATCTTCGCCAGCCCCTTCTCGCCCTGCGCCGCCTGGACAATCGCGTTGTCCATCTGGCGGCGCTGGCGCTGCTCCTTCGCGACGATCTGCACTAGGCTGTCGTCGAAGAGCACGTAGTTGTAGGTCGGCTTCTCGTTGATGAACTCCTGCAGCTCGCGGCGCAGCTCGCTCAGCTTGAACTCCGCCGTGCCCAGGCGCGCTTCCGCGCGCTCCGTCGCTTTGCCGCCGAGCTCGATCTGCTTCTGGATGTCGGCGCGCAGCTCTTCGACGCGCTGCTCGGCAATAATGATCCCCACCTGCTTCGAGTTGATCAGCGATTGCTTGATGTTGGCGTTGGTTCGGCTGCTGGCGTCGTGGTAGCGGTTGCCCGGGATGCCAAGGTGGCGCAGGAAATTCGAGACGTGCATCGCGGGATTGTCGCCCATCGGATCCTTCGGATCATCGAACAGGGCGTCTTCCGAGGCGAAGCGGGTGAGCGCCTGGCGCAGCTCGTTGCCGGTGTAGGTGTCGTCGTTCGGCTCCATGATCGCCATGCCGCGGTTGTCCATCATCTCTTCGATGGCATCCCAAACGCGCTGGGGGATCTTGGCCAGGGCCTCCTTGACCTTCTCGCTCTGCTGCGCCAGCGGGGCGTCGAGGTCCAGGTATTCCTCGTCGGCCGGCGCGAGATCGACGTGGTAGAGGCGGCCGCGCGATTTCTCCTCTACGGTCCTCCACCCGTCCTTGATCATCCCGTCGATCATGTCGGCCATGCTGGTCATCTCGTCGGCATGGTCTGTGTTGGGATACTTGCGGGCCTGTTCCCGGGCGTCGTCGCGGATCTGTTCGATCGTGAAGCCGTTGCCCATCTCGGCGGCCAACGCCCCCACCATGTCGTCGCCGTGGCCCTTCTGCTTCGCCCATTTCCCGATGGCGCTGAAGTCGAACTCTGGCACTAGGCTGCCGTCCGGCGTGCGTAGCTGCCGCGTCTTTCCCTTGCTGCTCAGCGTTTTGCGATACCACTCAGCGATCGACTTCTTGCCGGCGAAGTAGAGCCCCCAGCCGTATACCTGCGCGCCCTCGCCGGTGCCGATCTTGTCCAGCGAGAATGTCTCGAAGTCGTGCGGGGTGCCGTGGTACGCCGCCTGCTCCAGCGCCAGGGTCTCGCTCTCGGTCAGCTCCAGCGCAGCCGCATCGGCGCGGGCGGCGAGCTGGCCCTGCTCGATCTGGCTGAAGAGGTCGTCGATCGACTGGATGCCGCGGCCGCTGATTGCCTTCCATGCGCGCTGCAGGAACTCCTTCAGCTTCGCCAGGATGCCGTTGGTGCGCTCGTCAAAGCGCGTGCCGCCGAGATAGTCGCCAAAGGCCTCGGCGATCGCCTCTTCGTTGCGCGCGGCGATGTCGAGCTCGGGATAGCGGCCGTCGATGTCGTAGGTCTCGCGCCAGGTCGCGGCCTGCTTCTCGAGCTGGGCCCACGCCTTGTCGTCGATCGCGCCGACCGCGCGCAGGTAGTGGATGCCCTCGTGGCCAAGCGTGTTCATCATCGACGGCTGCCCGGCGCCGCGCATGGCGATCAGCACCAGCGGCAGTCCGCCGTCCATCTGCACCATGCGGCCAAGCGCGCCGCCCAGCATCTCGCGGTCGGGCGCCACGGCGATCGAGAAGTTCTCGCCGAACATGCGCTTGCCCAGCGCGTCGAGATCCGTGGCGATCTTCGGCATCGCCTTCTCGGCCGTCGGCGTGAGCGGGCGCTGGTCCTTGGTGACCAGATCCATCAGGTCTGTTTGATTGCGCGCGCCTGTGTCGAAGAGCCCGTCGTCGGCCGCCTGCTGCGGCTTCTTGCCCTTTAGGCGCCCTTGGCCCTGGCGTTCGGCGAAGTCTTTGTCGGAGATGCGCTCGGCGCCGGGGATGACGCGCTGGTCGCCGGCGTCAATTTTGTCGATCGAGCGCGCGCGTTCGCCAGGCTCTGCGACGCCGCGCCCAAGTTCTTGGGCTTCGCGCGGATCGGCGCCGGCAGCGA
>OFRG01000759.1_pt1 | contig 11280 bp, 18 predicted proteins | sample 1543071 | NCBI WGS metagenome assembly OFRG01 (sample SAMN07774222, study PRJEB24372) | wastewater metagenome | isolation source: WWTP Verbania (Effluent) | place: Italy: Verbania | collected 2015-12 | reverse complement strand
GCGCCGCAGGCGACCGGGCGCGACGACTACCCGCCCGAGGGCGGTCACGTCGTCGTGAACGGTGCGTTGGTCTACCAGCCGTCACCGTCAGCAGCCATGGACCGGCTGCTCGAGTCGCCGACTATGGGCACGATGGCCGGACCCGTGCGGGAACGGCTGGACGTCGTCCGCGGTGCCGGAATCACGCTCATCCCACAGCGCGATCTGACGGTGTAGAGCGGGCGCGAGCTCAGCGAGTGACGATTCGAGGCCGATTTCCCTCATACAGGGCATGACGCTCACCACTTCGTCTTCCCGTTCCCCGATCGTCCAGTGGGCCGCCGCCGTCGTCGCCGCCCAGTGGTTGGCCCTCGGCAAGCAGCTCGACCAGGTCCTCGCGCTCGAGGCGTTGGGCGGTCTGGACGTCCGCATCGCCAAGCGTGGCAAGCCGAGCGAATACGAGCGCGATCTCGCGGCGCGTGTGCTCGCGGCCGGAAAGCGTCTGCGGATCCACACGTGGATGGGCGTGCGTGACGGCGCCGACGGGCCGAGCAAGGCGACATACAAGGACGGATTCGCCCAGGGCGAGCAGCTCGCGAGCGATGCGATCGTGCTCGGCGCCGAGGCCGGCGGCGCGAACAGCGAGCGCGACGTGTACCGAGGGCCGAGCGGCTTCGCCAACCCGAAGTGCGCCGACGTCGTGCGCGGCATCGGTGATGGGTTCCGCCGCGCGTCCGGCGACAAGGCGCTGCAGCTGATCGACGTGGGGCTCGGAGACCCCGCCTGGCACTACAAGCGCGCGGACCTCGACCACGACGGCGACCTGGACACCAAGATCCCGGCTGACGTGGTGGCGCTGTACGACCGGAAGGGCACGATGGCCTACCAGGTCGACGACTCGCCGACCATCGTCGAGGACGCGGAGCTGCGCACGGCCCTCGATCGCGCGCGCAAGGTGTGGCCGGCGCCCATGTCGATGACGGCGTGGCTCGGCGTCGGCCGCCAGGACGACCAGGGGCGGGTGTGGGGCGACTACGCGGGCGCGCGCGCTGTGATCGCCGATCGTCACGCCGGCCTCGACGAGGTGGTTTGGTACGTCGGCTTCGGCGCGATCGACCAGGTGCTCCTCGGGCACCCCCGTCACCCGGCGCTCGTCGAGCTCGTGCCCGATGTCGCTCAACTGTAAGGAGGCGCTCTTGAGTGAGGAAAAGCCGTCGACCCTGCCCGTCACCACCCCGCTCCCGCCATCGCGCTGGACCCCGCAGGCCGTCATCGGATTGCTCTGCCTGGTCGCGGCCACGGTCCTCCGCCGCGTGCTCGACGACGACACCGGTCGCGACGTCGCCGACGCGCTGATGTTCCTGGGCGGCTCGCTCGTTGGGTGGGCGCCTTCGTTGCCGCCGATCAAGCCTCCCGATGGCAAGGGGGGAGGCGGCACGACCGGCTTGCTCATCGGGTGCATCCTGGCGTCGCTGGCGATGCTCGCGCCCGGGTGCGGCACGGTCGAGCGCAACGGCGACGTGCTGGCCTTCCAGCTCCGGCCCGACCCGGAGCGGCCGAAGCCGGCGTGCCTGTACCGGCTGACGGTCGACGGCGAGCTCGTGCACTACGGCGCGATCGACGAGTGCCCGGCGGTGCCGGTGTGCGCGGAGCCGGAGCGATGACGCTCGAGGACATTCTTCGGCTCGGTGTCGCCTTTGGGGTGTCGAAGGCGCGGGACTGGCTGGCCGACGCGGGGGTCACGCTCACCGACGAGCTCGTCAAGGAGCTGGAGGCCACCGCCCGCCACGTCCTGCAGGGCGCCCCGGGCGTTACGCACGCGAAGCGGCTCGAGGTCGACGACCAGCGCTGACCGTCCAGCGCAGTTGTTGGAGCGGTTGTTGGAGTTCCCGAATCAGCTTGCGTGCCAACACCAGCTCGGCTACAAGCTGCGCCGCGTGCCGATGTAGCTCAGTTGGTAGAGCAGCTGATTCGTAATCCCGACGGGTCGCTAGCGATACCAGTAGGTTGCCAGCAATGGTTTGGGAGCGGCGACGAGCGGGGTGGCCGTGACGCTCACCGCCGCCCGTATAGGGCGCTCCCGAACTCGAGAATCACGCCGCTTTCTTCGCGCGCATCATGCTCGCGCCTCCGCGCCTCGACCTGAGCGATCGCGGCGACGAGCGTCGTGTCGGAGAGGTCGGCGTACCACCGCTGCGTCGTGCGGATGTCCGCGTGCCCGAGCAGGCGCGACACCTCGTAGAGCGAGAGCCCACAGTCGAGCCAGTGCGCCCCGGCCGAGCGGCGCAAGCCGTGGAAGTTGACGCGGGTGACTCCTGAGCGGTCCACCGCGGCGCGCGTCTCGCGAGCGAGGTTGCCGAGCGCCGAGAGCCCGTCGTCGCCGCAGAAAAGGTAGCGCGAACCGGGCCACATGACGCGCGCGCGCCGGATCCATGCCTCGGCGCGGTCGGTCAGCGGCACGACCCGCGCCGACCCCTTCGGACGCCACCCCGTGACGTCGTCGGGGCCGACGTAGATCGCTCGCCGGCCGACCTGGCCGCGGAGCCACTCCGGGCGCGCGTGCGCGATCTCGCTCTCGCGCAGCCCCGACTCGAGCACGAAGCCCGATCGGATCTGGTGTGATGGCTGGCATTCGGTGAGGTACGCCTCCCATTCGGGGTACGGGAGCGCCGCGCCAAGCGCGTGGGTGGTGTCGATGTCGATGTCCTCGGTAGGGTCGTCGCCAACGGCGCGCCATCCCTTCTCGATGGCCCACCGGAACGCCGCACGGATCGTCCGGTGGTAGGTCGCGATCGTCCTTGGGGACGCGAGCGCGCGACGCGGGTGGTAGGTGCCAGCCTCGACCGCGTCGAGGAAGTCGACAACATCGAGCCGGTACACGCGACGCGGCAGCCTCTGCGAGCCAACGTGCCGTGCGAAGAGGTCGAGCACCTGCTCGTAGGAGCGGCGCGTCGCCGGCCGAAGGTGCGACTGCCCAGCGAAGCGCGTCCCGAGCTCGGCCAGTGTCAGCGGCTCGGGGTCGGGTCGCTCGAGTCCGCCGCGCTGGTAGGTGCGCCAGAGCGTTTCGGCGAGCTCGCGTGCCTCGGCTTCGGTGGCGAGCTGCCGATCAGTCGGCTCACCACCTCGGAAGCGACAGAGGACACGGAACGCGCCGCTCGGCCTCGCGTAGATGGTGACCTGGAACTTTTCGTCGGCCCATCGGTCGACGATGGCAGGGCTCGAGACGGGTCGGCCTCCAGGCATGACGGCTCTCCTGTGATGAGCTCGATCGCTTCGCGGAGCACTCGCGCCTCGGCAAGCTTAGCATGACCTTCACGCTCGCACGCGCGAGCGCGCAGCTCGAGCTCGGTGACGACGGCCGGCAGCTTCACGGCCGCGCCTCGCCCTCGCCCCGGCGCACCCACACCGGCTCACCCGACAGGAGGTGTAGAGCCTTCACGCACGTTCCTCGCTGAAGGCGTCCGGTCATGCTGCGCAGGACCGGACGCGCGGTCAATTCTCAGCCGTCGCCGTCGCCGTCGCCGTCGCCGTAGCCGTCGCCGTAGCCGTAGCCGTCGCCGTCGCCGTCGCCGTCGCCGTCGCCGTCGCCGTCGCCGTCGCCGTAGCCGTCGCCGTAGCCGTAGGCGTAGCCTGATTTTGCGCTCATCGCCCATTCGGGCGCTTCGGGCAAAATCCCGAGCTCAGTTACCGCGCCCAAGGAGCATTCTCCCACTTGTCGATAGCGGCATCGGTCACGTCAGCGATGGACGTGATGTTGAGAAGTTCGAGCCGATCAGCGGCGGGGCCAATGCGGCATTGATCGTTAGGGCCAGCTTCGGCCAGACCCAAAAACCCGCGCGTGCCCGACCAGCGAATGCAATTGCGGGCTCGGCGCAGAATGATCGTCGTGCCGTCGCGCGATTCCTCGTAACCGAAGAACACGCCCCGGTTCGCGGTAGTCACCAGAACGGCTCGCGCGTCAGCGTTCGCCTTCTTGGCCGGTGCAGTTGCCTCTTTCGTCGCCATCATTTTCTCCTTCAAAAACTTATTTGGTCATCGGCTCTTGGATCAGGAGCTAATTACAGCCCCTCTTTCACAACCCCAAATCCCCCCGAACCTCCTCCGCCAGATACGCCGCCGCCGTGTCGCGGATCGCGTCGGCAGCCGAAGCCGCAGGGTATTCCAGAGCCTCACACGCGCGGACCTCCTTCTCGAACGCATCCGTGGCCGCAGAGAACGCCGCCCAGGCGCGGGCAAGCTTCTCGCCGTGGAAGTTGAAGTAGGTCACGCGGTCGTTGTGGGTCATGTCGGAAAAGTGGGTCATGGGGGTTTTGGGGCTCCGTGGGTATCCAAGTCCGGGTTAAGGAAGCGTTACGCGGACAGGGCGAAAGTGTCAACACACATTCATACACATTGACACACCATTAAGGCCGTCTTAGTGTTTCGCCCATGAAGACCAAACCGAAAGACGCCGCCCTGTCGATCCGCATCCCTAGTCGCCTGAAGGCGACGTTACAGCGAAACGCCGAAGCGGACCAGCGGACGCTGGCCGGGTATGTTGTAAAGTTGCTTACTGAGGCGGTGGCGGGGGTGCGGGGGAAATGACCTTCCAGCGCGGCCCCAAAAACTGGCGCGACCTCCCGAAAGGCGTCCGCAACAAGTGGCTGGATCAGGAGGCCCAAATCGCCGCCGCGAAGGATACGCCGACCAGCGCGGACGAGGTGATGACGGATGCGGATTTTGCGATGGCGAGGGCGTTCAGGGATGGCGCCGGTCCCGCGCCCCGCAAGCCGCCCGCTCAGCGCGAACGCGACGAGGTGCAAAGGCCGCTGGTGAATTACCTGAGGAAGCACCTCCCCCCCGGCAGCGTGGTCTTCTCCGTGCCGAATCACGCCAGATCGAAAATGCAAGTGCTGGCCCTGATCCGCGACGGCCTCAAGCCCGGCTTCCCCGATCTCGGTCTGCTAGTGAACATGAGCACCGCCGCAGAGCTGCGCCCGCCGCTGGTCTGCTTCATCGAGAATAAGCATCCGGACGGTGGCGTGCTGTCTGCCGCCCAGGAGCACACACAGGGCGAGCTGGTCGCGTTGGGCTTTCCGGTGCTGTGCGATTGTCGAAGTGTTGAGCAAGCCTTGGAATGGCTCAGGAAGCAGGGGGTTGAAATCAAATGACCAAGCTAATGAAGCGCGACCGCGACACGCCCACGCGTTCGCCATGGACCGAGGAGCGCAAGGTTAACTTCCACGCCGGCCTTCAAGCCTCGAAAGCCGTCAACACCTGGGGCCGCGAGGAAGAGGATGCGGCGCGGAAACTTTGGGAGGCCGGCACGCCCGCGCCTTTAGTCATGGAAGCGATTAACGCCATGTTCGGCAATGGCCGCACGGTTAATTCCGTGATTGGCCGCATGCACCGCATCGGCGCTGTGTCCGGCAATCCACTGAAGCTCACAAGCAACCCGCGCCAGAAGCTGACGCCCGCGGAGATGCTTCTACGCCGCGAAGAGATCGCCCGCCTCCAGGCCGAGCGCAAAGAGCGCAACCGTTTGAAAGACCTGGAACGCACGCGGCGCAACCGCGCGAAGAATATGAAAAGCCGCTGGGCTGACCCGAAGTGGCGCGCCGAACAGACCAAGCGCATCACCGATGGTATGGGCCGGGCAGTGCGCAAGGTTTGTGTCGCTTGGGAGCCGCCCGTGACGCGTCCTGAACCCTGGCATCCCCTGCGCGATCCGAAGCCGGCGTTTTTGCAGAGGGGGTAGCAATCCCCGCCCGCTGGGCTATCGTCACCCGCAGAAGTCCCGCCGTGACTGACGGCTAACAACAAGCAAGGAAGCAAACCAACATGCGAATCATCACCGCCGACGAACGCCTGGCCGAGCGCCACGGCCCCAAGCTCCTAATCGCCGGCATTTCCAAGATCGGCAAAACCTCTCTTCTCCGAACCGTCAATCCAGAAGCCACACTTTTCGTTGACCTCGAAAGCGGCGAGCAATCCGTGCGTGACGTGCCGGTCGATTCCGTGCGCCCGCGCACATGGAAGGAATGCCGCGACCTCGCCTCTTTCCTCGGCGGCCCGAACCCGGCGCTAGGCGACGACAAACCCTACAGCCAGGCGCACTATAACGCGGTGGTCGAAAGCTTCGCTGACCTTCACCTCGCGAAGTACGGGCTCTACTTCATCGACTCAATTACCGAAGCGTCGCGGCTTTGCTTCGCGTGGGCGTCGGAGCAACCAGAGGCTTACAACAAGGACGGCAAGCCTGATCCGCGCGGCACCTACGGCCTACTCGGGCGCGAAATGGTCAATTGGCTAAACCAAATCAAGCACGCCCGCGACAAGGCCGTGGTGTTCGTCTGCATCCTGGAGGAGCGCGAGGACGACTATGGCCGCAAGTCCTGGCAATTGCAGATCATGGGCGGCATGGCCGGGCGCGAGTTGCCGGGGATTGTCGATGGTGTGGTGACGATGGCGCTGATCGACAAAGGGGACGAGACCCCGCCTGAAAGATTCTTCGTCTGCCGGCCCGACAATCCAGCGAAGTTTCCGGCTGGGGTTCGCACTATCGAGAGCGAAAGACTGGAGATTCTGGAGGCGCCGGATTTGGGCGCGCTTCTGGGGAAGCTTTCGCTGTAAGGGGGTGAGTGAAATGATTGATCCGATCCTTGGCGGGTGGGCCAACCAGCAGCTAGCCCTCATAGAAGTGAGGGAGAAAAAATTGCAAATCGTAATGGCCAAAGAGACGCTCAAAACGCGGGCCAGCCTCGAACAATATTGCAACCTTCTTTACGGCCTTGCTGACGTGCTCTGGCCGATAAGGCCGTCCGATCTCACGGAGGAAAAACTCCTGAACGAGATCAATCCAACCAACCAAGAAAGCGAGTAAACCAACATGCCTAGCAAACTCTCAACCGACTTCTCCAACGCCGAACCCTCCGGCTTCGACACCATTCCGGACGGGACCGAAGTCCCGGTCATCTTCAAAGTCCAGGCCGGCGATATCGAGGACGGCTGCATTAAGGTCGGCAAGACCGGCTCGTTGATGCTGAACCTCGAAGCCACCGTGACGGGCGGCAAGTACGCCAAGCGCAAGGTCTTCTTCGGTTTCTATATGGGGCGCGAGGACGGCGAGCTGACCGATGGCCAGCAAACCGCCGTCGATATGTCGCGCTCCAAGCTGCGCTCGATTCTTGAGGCCGCGCGCGGCGTGTCCGCGACGGACGAAACCCCGGCCGCGATCAAGGCGCGCGCTATCAAGTCGTGGCGTGACCTCGACGGCTTGGAGTGCTCGGTCATCCTCGGCGTTGAGGAGGGGACCGGGACTTTCTCCGACAAGAACGTCCTGAAGCGCGTGGTCGGCGTCGGCAAGGAAAACAAGGCGGCGCAGGAAGCGGGCGCGACTGCTTCCGCATCCAAGGCCGCAGCGAAGAAGGGCTGGTAAGCCAATGGCTAAGGAAGCGACGGTCAAGACGCAACGTGTCCGCCAGGATGAAAAGATCGTCGCTTCCATAGAGCTACTGTCCGCCCATCCGTTTAACGAAGTGCTAACAGCAGAAGAGGAGCGCGGTCTCGCGGTCGCGCTTCCTCAGCTTCGCGAGTTCGCGACCGTCGCGGGCTTTATCGACAAGCCTCTGACCGATTGGTCGCGGCAGGAGGTGATGCGGTTTTTGGCTTTGGCGGTGCGGGCGGCTGTGCCGTTGCGTTCGCTGCCGGATCACGAAGCCTTTCGCGAGTTCAACGACGAGTGTCCGATATGATCGACCTCAACAGCACCAAGACTAAGCTCCACGTCTTTTCCAACGCGGTCACCGCGCTGATCGACACTGTCATCACTCAGGACGACCGGCTCCGCATGGTGACGAAAATAATAACGGACCTTGAGGCCAACACGCCCACCCCCGAAGACCGCTGGGGCCGTTCAGTCTCGGCCTCCGCGATCGGTGACGACTGCGCGCGCCGTGTGCAGCTTGCGATCTGGCCTACGTTCCACCCCAACGCCCCTGAACCCAAGCGCCTGCCCCTGACGCAAAAGGACGGCGTGATATTCGCGCGCGGCCATGCGACCGAGCCGATGATGGCTGAGTGGCTTAAGGATGCGGGTTTCGGAATTTCCACGCACCCGATCGACAAAGAAACCGGCGAGCCATCAGAGTGGCAGCACGGATTTGTAACCGCAGGCGGTCAGATCAAAGGCTTCGCTGACGGTCTTATCAATTGCGTGCCGCCCGATTTGTGGTCGCCTGCGTGGCTCGGCATAAAGCCCCTCTGGGAGCACAAAACCCTAGGTGACAAAAGCTGGCGCAAAGCCTGGAATAACGGCGTGGCCAAGGCGCATCCGAAATACGATGCGCAGGTTCATCTGCTGATGCCATACATGCGCGCGGATGCGACGTTGTTCACGATGCTGAATGCGGACACGGGCGCGGTGTATGCGGAGTTGCGTTTGTGCGACCAGACGCTCGCGCAAAAAACGTCCGATAGGGCGGTGTTGATTCTGCAGGCGACCCGCGCCGGTGAGTTGCTGCCCAAAGCCGCCGCAACCCCAGAAGCTTTTCCTTGCGCCTATTGCAGATTTAAGGATGAATGCTGGGGCTGACCGACTGCGCAATAATGGCGCGGGGTGGCGGGGGTTACACATTGTCGCAACATAGATACTCGTGGCTTATCACGGCGGTCGCGCCTGACGGCGCGCTCAAGACAATTCAGGTCAACGGCGATGAGGTGCGCATCGGTCCCAATGGCGTGCTGTACTTTTTTGGGCCGGAAAAAGCCTATTTAGTCGCGGCCTTTAGCGCTCAAGCGTGGCGTGAGTTTGAGATTATGTCTCAGGTCACAGGGGGCGGAAACGGCTTTTTCCCTATCAGTGACGGCTCACTCCTAGACGCGGAGTGACGCCATGGCCAACGTTCACGAGCTGCCGGTGCAGCCTGACGAAGATTGTATGGCCGGGCTTCTCCATTCGATCTTTCAGCAAAGCTTTCATGGCCGTGTCGAAATTGCCTGGATCGCCAAAAGTGGCGCGATCGGCGCCAGGCTGTTCGATCTTACCGAACTAGACGAGGCCGCGGCCTGGGCGGCGCGCGCCAACGCCAACGCCGGACAGAACGTCTATTTCAGTGCCGGGCTTCGCTCCTACGAGGCCGAGACCAACGAGCGCGCCAAGAAAACCGATGTGATCTCAGTTGCGGCTATCAAGGTCGATTGCGACGATCCGGGTTGTCTGACGCGCGCGCTCAACGCTGCCGCTGATGGCGGCTTTCCGCCCAACATAGCAATCTTCACCAGCAAGGAGCCGAGCTTGCGCGGGTCGCTGTGGTGGATTCTAGACGAGCCCGGCGACCAGCACAGGGCCGAGCGTATCGAACAGCGCCTCATTGCCATGTTCGGCGCCGACAAGTCGGCGTGGAATTGCGACCGCATCATGAAGCTGGCCGGTTCGGTTGCGTGGCCAACCAAGAAAGACCGCGTAATCGAAGTTACCGGGCATTACGAAGCGGTGACGCGGCGCCAGCCCTACACACTTGACGAAATAGAGCACTCGATTGGCCGCGCCCAGATTGGCAAGACCAACATCGCTGACCGCGTGGTCGAAATCGAACTCAACGACGCCAAGCGCACAATTGACGTTGCGGAGTTTTTGGAGGCTGCCAGGGCGCCGGAAAAATTCCACGAGTTCGCGCTGCCGGCGATCATGAGTCTGGTCCGCAAGGGCGTGCCGCCCGAGCCGATCATTGAGCTGTTAGGCGGCGCGATCGCGCTGGCCGGTGTCAATCCAAAACAGCGTCACCGCGAGATGGTGAACATGGTCCGGGGCGCCGTTCAGAAGGTCGTTCCCGCTGCGCCCACCCCACAACCAGACGCCATCCCGGCCACGCCCGAGGGACGCGACCCGTTCCCGCTGATCGCCCTGGATGAAATCGGCATGCACGGCCCGCCCGAGTGGCGGATCGAGGGTCTAATCCCCAAGCGTGGCTTCGGCGTGCTCTACGGTCCGTCTGGGGCCTTCAAGAGTTTTGTAGCGCTCGACATGGCCCTGACAGTTGCGCACGGCCTGGATTGGCGCGGTAAGCCTGTAGAGGGCGCTGGCGCGGCTTACATCGCTGGCGAGGGCACCTATGGCATTCAGAACCGGGTGTTGGCCTGGCGCAACAGCCGGGGCCAATCGAGCGCCCCCAACAAACCATTCTGGCTCGCCCCGGTCGCGGCCAATTTCCTAGACGCGCCGACGGTCAAACTCATAGCCGAGCGCCTGGCGGCCCTGCCAGAGAGAGTTGGCTTTGTCGTGGTGGACACTCTGGCGCGATCGTTCGGTGGCGGGAATGAAAAGGAATCGGTGGATATGGGCCGGTTCGTCGCGGCCTGTGACTATATCGGCGCTGCCTGCAACGCCTTCGTTCTAGCAATCCACCATACCGGCAAGGACGAGGCGCGGGGCGCGCGCGGCTCCAACGTGCTCAAAGCCGCTGCCGATGTTGAGATTTCGATTACGCGCGGCATAGGTGAATCCAGCGCCGTTCTTAAGGTCACGAAAATGAAGGACTCGGAGGATGGCGCGCGCATTCGGGTTCGCATGGTTCCGGTCGAAGGCGTCTTCCCCGCGACCGGTGAGGTGGTGACCTCATTGGTTCCTGTGATCGAGACCGAAGACGCGGCCAAACCGTCAGGCCGAATCGGCAAGCTTGAGCGCGCCGTGCTGTCGGTTTTGGAGGATGGGCCAGCGAATTTCGGAACCATACAAAAGCGACTGGATGCGGATAAAGGTTCCCTTGGAAGGGCCTTAAGGGGGCTTTTAGAGAAAAATTATTGCGTGCAAGATGGAAACCTATGGTCTTTGGCAGGTGGCGTTTCGGAAAGCGACACAGAATCAGATGATTAGAAGTCGAAACGCCACCTATGCCACCTGGTGGCGTTTTTATCCCTGCGTAGGTGGCGTTTCGGTGTGCGCTCCCCGTAGGGGCGCCACCAAGTGCCACCAGCAGCGCCAGTGTGGCGTCATCAAGAGGAAGATTATTTCTCTCTCCGTGCTGGTCTGGGCTCGTAACTATTTTTGGTCGCGCCCCTTTTCATCGGCCCCGAACAGTGCTCCCCTCCACCTTGGGCTGATGGAGATTTACCGGGGCGGTTCGCTCGGGGGGTGATCAGCGGCAATAGGGCCGCAGGCGGAACCTCCGACCCAACCTCACACACCCCGCGATCGCCAGACGCCCACCCCATGCCGCGCGGTGGTCCCCACTCGAAACAACACCGGACGGCAAGCTCAGCAGTACGACCAAGCATCGGCGCGCCGGCTACCCGCTCCAACCCTAGGCCGGCGCGCCACCCCTT
>OFRG01000758.1_pt1 | contig 11312 bp, 21 predicted proteins | sample 1543071 | NCBI WGS metagenome assembly OFRG01 (sample SAMN07774222, study PRJEB24372) | wastewater metagenome | isolation source: WWTP Verbania (Effluent) | place: Italy: Verbania | collected 2015-12 | reverse complement strand
ACGCATTTAGAAGATTTAGAACTAATGTTACATTTATTGAGCCAGGTGGAGACGCAACATTTGCAGTCTCTAATACAAACGATATTTTTACTACGTGGGGTGCTAGTGCTGTAGCCACAGATTTTGTTCATGGCGGACATGTAAAATCGCATACTCACCCCTTCTCTGGTGGTGGGTATGGTTCATATATACAAACACCTAATGGTGTTGTAAGAGATTCGGGTAGTCGTATAAGTTTCTTTTTGTATATAAATACACTACCAGGAGCTTCACCTGTTACTTATAGTAAGATACTCGGTATAAACGTCGCTGGTAGTTCTTCTGTATTTTACTTACGGTTGACGAGTGGCGGTATTCTTCAGATAGCAAATAACTCTAATACCCAATTAGGGAGTGATGGCTCTACACTATCAACTGGTGTTTGGTATCGTATCTCTGTCGCATATACAATCACTTCTACAAGTGTCAATAGAATTGAAGTTTTCAAAGATGCAGTCTCAGATATATCAGTTACTAATGGGACCCTGACACAAATTGTTTCGTCGGGGGTCACTTTTGGGAACGTAAACGATAATACAACAGCAAGCCTTAGAACAAGTGACTACTATATAGATGATTCTAGTTCACTTACTGATACAGGAAATATTTGGGTTACAGCAAAACGAACTGTTGCAAATGGAACATTAAATGAGTTTACTACACAAGTAGGTTCTGGTGGTTCAGGATATGGTTCAGGACATTCATCACAAGTCAACGAAAGACCACTTGATACCACAAATGGGTGGTCATTATCAAACACAACCAGAGCGGTTGAAGAATACACTATAGAGGGAGCTTCTGCGGGCGATATAGATATATCTAGTGCAACAATCGTTGACTATATGGGGTGGGTTTCTGCAAAAGTAGATTCAACATCAAACAGTCCTGTACATCGTATTATTGTAAATGGTGTACAACAAGTAAAAACACTAACTATATCTGATGCGGTTTATACGAAAGTTGCTGGTTCGTCTATTTATCCTACAGGTGGGGCAGACATAGGAATAGATGCTCAATATACAACAACTCCACATACCACCACACTAAATGAAGCTGGGATTATATTTGCATATATTCCCGCTACTGAAAGTACTGCCCGAAAGACGTGGGATGGACTTGTAAAGGCTTCTATAAAAACATGGCAAGGTATTGTCGATGCTAGTGTTAAGACATGGGATGGTTTACAATAATATGACACCCTCACAACTTGAACAACTCCAAAAGACCATTGCTGTATCGATTGAAAAAAACGTTAATGGAAAGATACGACTGCTCGACCAAAAAATAGATGATTATATAAAAGCAGATGAATTATGGAAAAATAGTGTCACTCCCTCTATAGATACTATGAAAAAACTTGATGGTTTTACATCGATTGGTGGTACGATACTTAAGGTAATAGTCTTATTAGGCGCTGCCACAACTGCTATCTGGGGAGCGATAACTTTTCTTAAAAAATGAAAATCCTCATACTCACACAAGGTGTAAAACAACAAGCAATACTTCTCATGGGACTTAGTATGGCTAAAGAATATGCTAAGACTATCGGACTAGATTTTGAATACACATTTAAAGAAACTACTAAAAAATTTAACTCCTTTACTTTTGAGAGCGATGTTGTGGGACATGCAGTTGGAGTGAGGGGAGAGGAGATTATTGATGAATACACTGGATATAAGGTAGTTTGTTTGATATTTGATGCAGATAAGATATATCCTCGACCAACAAACCCGATGCAACAACCTCTCACTATTCATGGAGCAACCCCAATACAGATACCAGAATTTTGGTATAATGTATATCCTGAAGTACTCTGTGATTATTTCTTACATGAAATCTGTCATGCAGGGTACTGGTTTGGTAACAATACTCAGGGTGATTTAACTCATAAACAGCAAACTTTCCCACAATGGCAGAATAAACAACCACATGAGTACTACTTATGGCTCCTACAAGGGCTAAAACAGTACCTAGAACAAGAGAAACCCATGGAACCTATACTACGACTAAAATCAACAAATAAAGAGGCTGTAAAACGATTACAGACGCTTCTCAATACTAAAGGTTATGGTCTCATCGTGGACGGTGATTTCGGTATGAAAACACTCTCTGCTGTGAAAGATTTTCAGAAAGCTGTCGTATTAACTGTAGACGGAGTAGTTGGTCAGAAAACCTGGGCTGAATTAAAAAAAAAGCCAAAATGATAGACCTCTCAAAATGGAAACTCACACCTAAGCTCGAAGCAATAGCACAAGAGTTTTTATACCAAGCAAAAGTAAAAGGATACGATATAAAAATAACTCAAGGATTTAGAACAGCTAAATATCAAGATGATTTATATGCCCAAGGACGTACAAAACCAGGTAAGATAGTTACATACGCAACCAGTAAAACAAGTAAACATTGCCTAGGTTTGGCTTTTGATATTTGTTTCAATGGAGCTAACCCATATCCAGATATAGATTCTAAGTGGAAGACTCTTGCAGATATAGGAAAAGAACTCGGACTCATTCCAGGATATTACTTTAAGAAGTTTAAAGACCGCCCCCATTACGAAATATAGTAAAAGGATATATACTATGTTTATCTTAGATGTAAATGGTGGACTTATGGCTAAGTTGTTCATTTGTTTCTCAAAGTAAATATTTCCTCTCATGGAAAATCAGGAAAAGCGTTTGATGCATATATATTTTTTTCATATCTCACACCACAGACCCGCACGACGATGCGGTTTATCTGTTTTTAATAATGAACTGTAAGCGATGTAAAACTAAACAAGTGAAAGAAAAATATAAACCATATTGTTCTTCGATGTGTGCAAAGAATGAAGGATATATCTACCCAACTAAAAAAGCAAAACATCAGTTAAATATTCTGTCAAGGAGTTGGATAACACGGAAGTAGTATACTAAATGCACCCTTCGGGGTACGATTATGGCAAAAAAATCCCAAAAATTAAAGTGGTATCAATCAAAAACAATTATTGTGGCACTTGTCACAGGAATGATTGGTATTACCACAGCGTTTAGTACTCAATATCCTGAAATAGGTATGCTTATAACAGCAAAGGCTATTCTCGATATATTACTACGTTTTGTTACAACTACACCTATAGAATAGTGGTAACCGCTTGACTTTCGTAAGAAGTCATTATGATAAAACTCTTTAAAATTATAGGAGCTATTTTAACTGTAATATTGATAACCACAGTATCACCAGTTATGGCTCAAGCACCTACGGAAACAAAGGTGTTGTCTGTAAAAGAAACTATTGCGTTCTACGCGGAACAAAATGGTGCTAACAAAGAAGAATTATTAAAAGTCGCAAAGTGTGAGAGTTCGTTCAATCCAAAAGCCACGGGTGATGGAGGAAGGGCAAAGAATATATTTCAGTACCACTATCCAACTTTTGTCGCTTTCTCTAAACTTATGGGAGAAGACTTAGACTATCACTCGTATACCGATCAGTCTAAATTAACTTCGTGGATATGGGTACATTATCCACAGTATAAGAAGCATTGGACGTGTTACTCTATGTTATACTAAAATCCTCCTATTCGACGGGAGACAAACAGGCAAATATTTGTATACAAGTTATCCCCTTTTCGGGGATTTCTTGTTTTAGGTATATACTTAATACAAACCTCTTTAATATGAAAAAGGATAAAATTATCGGTCGCCCTATCAGGCTCAACCGACAGGTTCTTATCCCTAAAAAGGGTGAGAATTATGCAGAAGTTGTCTTTCTCGGAGACTGTCACTTCGGGAGCCCTCAGTTTGATAAACCACGCTTTTTAAGAATGATAGAGTATTGTTTCAAAAACAGTATCTATGTATTCTTGATGGGGGATTTAATCGAAATGGCTACCCGTGATTCAGTAGGAGCTGGAGTATATGAACAAGAATACATTGGACAAAGTCAGTACGAACAAATGATTGATATGTTACTGCCGTTAGCAAATAAGAAACTCATTATTGGAACTTTAAATGGGAACCATGAAGAGAGGGCTTATAAGTCTACAGGTATAAATATCGGTAAGATGTTCGCACGGGAATTAAAAGTCCCGTACTTAGGCGATGCTTGTTGGAACCAATTTAAAGTTGGTTCACAGATTTATTCTATTTACTCTCTCCATGGACGTACAGGTTCACGGTTTGATGGAACTGCCCTTCTTGCTCTTGAACGTATCTCGACATCATTTTTCTGTGACTTGATTGTTATGGGTCATGCTCATAAACTTATCTCGTCTACAGTCACAATTCAAAGGATTGAAAACCGTGTGGTAAAAGAGCATAAAAAAACTCTTTTAATTACAGGCTCGTATCTAAAGTACGATGGTGGATACGCTCAAACAATCGGCTTACCTATGTCAAAACTAGGTTCTCCTAAAGTAAAGTTTCATTCAGACAAGAAAGACATTTTTGTATCCTGGTGAAAACTCAATCCCCACTATGGGATTGCAAACAGCCTCCGTAGGGCTGTTTTTTCATGTATACTTATTAAAACTATTTAATATGAAAAATAGACCTCCCTCAAAAAAAGAGAAGAGACGTCGTAAGTACATCAAACACGCTATGAAAAGTACATGGTCCAGTCTCAAATCACATCTTGGATGGGCATACACTGAGGAACGTAACAAGAAACTTGGTAAAAAGAACCGCAAGTTTGACATCAAATGTGTCCGTGAATATGTAGACACGATGAAACTACTCTCTAAGCTTTATTAACACCCTTGTGGTGTTTTTTATTAGGAGTACACTTATCAAAAAGGAGGTATTATGAAAAAAGTAATTCTTCGGCTTGGGTACGTCAAACTACTCGCTGTTCTCTTAATCGGTTGGGTATGGATAGTCTCGAAAATACTGAGGCTCTCACCTGATGTACAGGAAAAAATTATCGTCTTTGCTGTTGCACCTATTTCAGAGACACTCTTTTATCTGTATCTCCCGATGAAACTATCGGAAATACTATTTAAAAGGTTCTCAGTGCAATTACAAATACCGATAATGCTCTTTGCGGGGTTTCAATTTATTCTTTTGCATGTTGATAACTACATGTATGGTGGAAGGTATCTAGCCTGTATGTTTCAGGGAGTAATGTACTACGCCTCATACCTGTGCATAAATAGGTATTGGAAAAAAGGTGGAACATGGATGGCTATACTTTTACACACTAGCTATAATTTATCAATTGCATATGCACTTCCTCACTTATAGAGGTTAAAGAGTTGACTTCGGTCACTCTTTTTTATATACTAAACTTACATGACAAAATGTAATATAAAGAATTGTACTGATTTGGTTTATCAATGCGGTGTATGTGGTACGCATTATCACCATTTAAGAAAGTATGGGGAAATACGTCGATCGAGAAGAGAGCTAAACGAATTCTTTGATATGGGTGAATATTTTGCTGTAAATGTTTATAGTAGCAACCTCCTACCTATAAATCAGTTTTTTATATCCAAGGAAGATATAGATAAAATAAAGACAAAGCATTGGTGTTTACAAAAATCATCTGTGAAAGGGAAATTTTATATCAAAGAATCTAAACCGTTGAAAGCAAAATATCTTCACAGAATATTACTAAAACCTAAAAAGGGGATGGAGGTAGACCATATAAACGGAAATACCTTAGATAATCGTAGAGAAAATTTGCGAATATGTGATAAGGTAACTAATGGACAAAACAAAGTTGTTAGGGGAACTAATTTTCATAAACAAATGAAAAAATGGAGAGCTTATACTACTGTACGAGGTGGTAAACAGATAAATTTTGGTTTTTTTGACACAGAACAAGAAGCAAGAGACGCTTATTTAAAAAATATAGTAAACTATAGAGGAATCTTACGTTACTAAAAAATACAATCTATGACAAAGAATCAGGAACGTATCTGCGCAGTCATTGGAATAGTTATACTTTCTGTACTTATTGCAGGGATTATATCTATCCTCTCTGGACTGAAATAACCCTTTGGGGTTATTTTTATGATAGACTAAGTACAAATGTTATTGTATGAAACTTATAAAAGAACCCACGTACATTCTCGTATGTCGTTCAGCGTTCTGTGTTCATTGTTGGCAACAAGAAAGACCAGTGAAAGGTAACAAGTTTTTAGTCTATGGAACTGATACTCAAAACTTTAAAAAGAAAATAGCTCATCAAGGAGGTATCAAAGGTTTTACTCCTCATCTCTATACTATACAAATCCCCTACAAGAAAACCGAAGAAGGACTGATACTAGCAGTAAAGGTATGTTTAATAGATGGATGCGGTATAGATATAGGTAAGATAGAGTCTAACGGGAATTTTCAATTTAGATTTTCATTTGCTGAAACTGTTGCCCTCACTACTGCTTCAGTTGAAGCATTGATAACACTGTGGCGCTCACGAACTGGCTACGAACTTCTCTAACACCATATTTCCCAAAGAGGCGATATGGTGTTTCTGTTGTACAATATACTGTAGGTATATTTCTGGGGGAGTGATGGACTCGTGAGTCATGAAACGATTTCATCCTTTTCGGTTACGGTATACCAAAACTGATACCTCCCCAAAAGTATATCTACGCAAAACAACCCCTAAGGGTTGTTTCAGAATCGATTATCAGAGCTTGTATCCAGCTACGGGTGACCTCTATCAAAGAGGATATACAATTAAGACGATTCATTGTATAATTTATTACGTGAAGAAAAAAGTAAAGCAATACTCCCAAGCTCAGTGTGATAAACTCCTCTCTCCTATTATTCGAGAATTGCATCCAGTTTGTCTTTTAAACGGCACAAATCCTAACTGCACCTATAACACCGAAGTAGCTCATCACCACGTCCATAAGTCAAAATCACTCGCTTTACGGTACTTCTGGGATAATCTCATACCGCTCTGTAATCACTGCCATTTAATGCTCCACATGAATGAATCATTCTGGGCTTCTAAGATCGTACAGATACGAGGATTGGAATGGTTCTGTCAATTAGAGAAAAAGAAGAATGAAATCTGTAAGCCAAACTATAACGAGATTTATCAGACTCTTATTGAAAAACAAAAGAAACTGAATTTATGGTAGTACAAATCCCCAACTAGTATTTATAGAAGAAGTTGTATACTTAATGAATGGATGAAGAAACGACTACAAAAAATATCTCACAAGGTAGCTTCTTATCTTCTTTTGCACGAAACATTGTAAACCCCATTTCAGAAGATTGTAAACCCCTCACCCGCACTCAAAAGCGTGAAATAATCCTCCAAGAAATATACTCATACTACCTAGCAGATAAAGACAATAGAAAGAAAGAGAACTGGAAAAGATACTGTCAGTGGTGTAAAGATAATTATAAAGCTAATACGCCAGAGAATGTAAAAGCTTTCAAAAGGAGTAAGTTGTATATAAGAGAGGTATCATTTGCTAGTTTTTCGTGGTGTTTGAAGCATTTACCCCTAGAGGATTTCTATGTTGTATTAAGTGAAGTGAAGGATCGTCAGAATCGTGGCAATAATGTCTCAGCATGGCTTGGTGGACTTTTCCCCAGATTGACTTCTTGACACAATAATAGGTCTGCTATAATGTAAATGTCTTGGGCATAAAAGGACTCGTATCACAAACTCCCAAGACTGTGGTGCCAGTCCTTTTGTGTTAAGACGGTCTACCCAAATCTAATGCTATTGATTCCCCGAGACTAAAATAACAGGGGGCAAGCGTACAATTGAAACAATGGCTCCGAAGTAAAGTTATAGTGCTCATTACAATTAAATGATAGTAGGAATAGTGCGGGTGTGTCCTGCCAAAAGATATGCAGGTAGCTCATGTAACACTAGCGGACCATGTATTGCAACGTGACTATACGAGTAATTTCTAGTTAATGGATAAAATTCTGTACTAGACGTTTGGATTTATCTCTCGTCAAATCGTTGTCGCTCGCATTATTTCTATTATCAAGTCTCTATACTCAACAGGGTATCGGTGGCTAAACAACAGTATGTTAAATAGGAAACGAATAACTTTACTTTGGTGAATTGAAGAGATTGGGTGGTTGGGTGGGTACTACTTAGTATTACAAGATTAGAAACAAACAAATGAAAATAGTAAAAAATAATTGTTTTGGAGGTTTTAGTTTAAGTGATAAGGCTTATGAGAAACTAATAGAATACGGCATACCAGTTCGTAAATATGAACAGGAGGAGAGAAATCCTATTACTGGTTTATATGATAATAAGTCAGCGAATAATGAAGGAGAAGTTATTTTTGATAGAGATTTAGAAGATGACGATATGAGTAAATCAATGAGGGGTTTTTCTGGTAGATATTGGAGTTGTTTTTTAGATAGACACAACCGAAACCATCCATTACTTGTAAAAGTTGTTGAAGAACTTGGTGGAGGACATAGAAAAGGGGCAAGTGGCGAATTTGCTGATTTAAAGGTAGTTGAGATTCCAGATGATATTGACTATGAAATTGATGATTATGATGGTGTCGAAACTATCAGAGAATCGCATAGAACTTGGTAATATGAAAAAAGAGTTTAAGTCATTCCCAGTCCGTCAATTAAGAGCATCAGATAAAAACTGGGAAGCGTTTAAGAAGAAAAAGAACGACTCAGGTAAAACATGGGATAAGTTTATAAAAGACTTATTGGAGAAGAAAAAAATCAGGTCTATCATGGAATAGATATATATACAGTTTAATTACAAAACAATGAAAAAGATAAAAATGACAATAGAACTTAAATACGATGACAAAATGATGCACGGAAACAATAAAGAAAGCCGTGATTGGTTTTACAATGATATTTTGAAATCGAAGAGAAAAAATGACCTAGTCCTTCACTCAAATGAAATCGGCGATGAAATAGGAACAGTTAAGGTCTTAGAAGTTTTAGATATTAAATAAAGAGAAATAAATATGAAAGATTGGACAGGTAATAAAAGAACAATATTCTCAACCTTGGGAGCTAGTAGTCACTCAGAACATGACAGGGAGGAAAACGATTATTATGCCACCGATCCCTCGACTATTGATGCTCTTTTTAAAGTTGAGAACTTTGGAGATACTATCTGGGAACCAGCTTGTGGAGAAGGTCATTTATCAAAGAAAATAGAGAAATACGGTAAAAGTGTATTATCTACAGATTTAATTCAACGGGGGTATGGAACTGGGGATATAAACTTCTTACAAGAAAAAGAAGTATGGAATGGGGATATAATTACAAATCCACCCTATAAGTATGCTCAAGAATTTGTTGAACATTCTATGGAACTTATCGAAAAAAGTGATGTGGGAGGTTTAAAAGTTGCAATGTTCTTAAAACTTACTTTCCTAGAGGGGCAGAAAAGAAAGAACCTATTTGAAAAGTATCCACCGAGATATGTATATGTATTTTCTCAACGACAGAAATGTGCCATCAATGGGGATTTCGAGAATACTGGCTCAAGTGCTGCTTGCTATGCGTGGTTTGTTTGGTATCAGAACTATAAGTGAGCACCAGAAATAAGGTGGATATAAAATCTTGGTTGTTGACAAATAGATATCCACAGCATGTAATGTTTTACATGTACCCATAGCCATGGTACTATATAAGTGTACTTATTAACAGAATAATATGGTGTATCAAAATCTGATGGTGTGTGGTTACTACGCCAATCGTAGGATCCTCGAGAACATATCATCAGTTACTGGTACATCATCAAATATATGAAAACTTGGTCATCAGAAGATATAGCACTTATAGCATTCGTAGGTTTACTAGTAACAATAGTAGTTAGATAGTATGAAGTATCAACGGCACGATAATTTCACAAAACATAACAACGACCATAACTGGAAGAATGGGTGTGACTTTTGTAAAGAGCCTTTTGAAGAAGAAGAGCAGTTTACAAGATTCGATGTTCAAATTTCATGGATGCGAGGAGATGACGAAGTTTTCTGTTTCCATAAAAGATGTCAACAAAAAGGATTAGAAATGTTACAAGCTAAATTCAACTAATATGTCAAAATCAAACGAAGAAAGTTTAAATGAAAAAGAGTTTAAGGATAGTGAAGTAGAAAGTACTCTACCAGCAGAGGAAATAGTAAATGTCAGTGGAACTGTTCCACTTCCAATAGAGAATGTAAGTAGTACTTCTAATCCAGAAGAATACGAAGTAAAAGAGTACGAAACGGTCGATGAATTAGAAGAAGGTATGTCACAAGATGACTACATAGATAGTAACCCTAGAGAGTTTTATAACAAATAATATGAAAATAGTAATACCAGAGATTGAATTACTCCCCGAAGACTGGGCAGACAATCTCATAAACAAAATAATCTGGGGAAAGGAAAAGATGCTCTATGATAAGCCTAAAGTAAAGAAAGATGAAATACACTCTTAGAATACCTACAGTACAATTCGGATACATAGAAACCATCTTCGAAGGTACTGCCGAAGATGCCTTTGAAGAACATAATCGTCTTATCAATCTTCAGAATGGAGGGTTTGGTATACCTAGAACTGAATTTAACGAAGCTCTTGACCAATACCTCACAGATGGTTCAGGTAACACTGAAACTTATCTAAAGATGAGTAAAGAACAACAATCAGTTATACAAGAAATTAAAAAGAGTCTCGCAAGACTTAATAAATAATTATGATTATAGAAAAAACAAACGGAATGGGGGGATCTTGGATTGATAAAAAAGAACTCCAAAAAGGAGATATTGCAAAGTTAACAACAGAGGCTAAGTGGGTTGAAGGAACGAATGGCAAGCAACTTGTAGCAAAGATTAGGATTAAGGGACAACTCGAAGACAAGAATACTGCAATAAATACTCCGACTAGAAATGCTCTTATTGAAGCATTTGGTGAAGATTCCAATAGTTGGATAGGAAAGCATCTTACCGTATCTGTAGAATCAGGAATATTTGCTGGAAAGAGAGGGATTGCTTTATATTTGGTACCTCAAGGTTTTGAAGTCAAAGAAGATGAAGGTGGTTATATTGTAATTGGAAAAACAGGAGTGACTTTGGACAATATCAACGATCCAGAGGAGCAAGTAGACTTGACAGATATTCCATTTTAATTTATGTCTAAATCAATCATAGGTTTTAAGGGTACAGATAAAGATTTAAAATGTCGTGGTACTCAGTATGAAGTAGGTAAAGAATATCAGATTTCAGGTGATCCAAAATTATGTGACAATGGATTTCATTTTTGTCAAAATCCTCTTGATGTATTTAGTTTCTATCCATTGAGAGATGGTAATAGGTTTGTCCAAATAGAGGCACTAGGTCCAGTTAAAA
>OFRG01000755.1_pt1 | contig 11339 bp, 10 predicted proteins | sample 1543071 | NCBI WGS metagenome assembly OFRG01 (sample SAMN07774222, study PRJEB24372) | wastewater metagenome | isolation source: WWTP Verbania (Effluent) | place: Italy: Verbania | collected 2015-12 | reverse complement strand
TGGCACTACGGTAGCCGTTACTACGGTAAGTTCAGCGCTGGCGACTGACTTCAACTGGACGACCATTACGGGTGAAACGTGGATAGCCATTGACTTCACGATTACGACCACGGCTGGCGGCACATTTCTGCCCAGATTTTGCCAGGGCACCGCGCATACGTCCGGAACCGCGACCGCGTCGAGAGGGACCTCGCTTAGCATGACCCGTATCAGTTAACCATGAGTACGCCACGAGTCCGTCAAAAATACACCGTCGCGCCTATAGGCCGTAAATATGGTCGATGGACAGTTATCGGCAAAGGACCTGACCGCATCACGAAAGGGCGCGGTCAGGTCATGGATATGTGGATTTGTCGATGCGAATGCGGCACGGAACGTGTTGTGACTGCTCAAACTCTTGCAACAGGGCGGACCAAAGGTTGCGGGTGTTATCAAGGTAAACATCTTAAAGGTAATACTATGCGCCGAAAAGCCAAGGGCGAATTTGGGCATCGGCAATTATTCAAACGCTATCAAGAAACAGCAGTCCAAAAAGGCCACTGTTTTGAGTTAACGTGGGAACAATTCAAAACGTTAACCACATCACTGTGTTTTTATTGCGGATCTGAAGGTGAAGACTACAAAGGCGGCAGGAAAAAATGGGGCGCATGGGGAACGTTCACCGGCTGTGGCGTAGACCGCTACGACAATGACCAAGGCTACACGGCGTCGAACAGTGTTCCGTGTTGCAAGACTTGTAATTTTCTAAAAGTAGCGCGGCATGGCGATGAGTTTATCGAGATTTGCCGTCGCATCGCAAAACATCAACGTCCAGCTTCGTGGAATGCGGGGCTACAGCTAATGCGCGTTAGTTAAACGCATTTCTAAGGAGTAAAGCAATGTCTTTTAGCAGCCCATATCAGTATGTCCTAACCGTGGACAGCACGGACTCGCCGGTAACAGTTCCGGTGGGCGTGGACCTTGTTCTGTGCGATTGCACTAGCGGGGCCATTACGATTGACCTATATGACCCCGGAACGCACTACGCGACCAGTTCGCCGGGACAGCAACCCTACACGTCTGGGCAAATCGCGGTATTCAAGACCGACAGTTCGGGTAATGATGTAACGGTAACGACGGCGGCGGGCGCGATTGTTGGCCCGGATGTCTTAGCCGACCAAGGCGCGGGCGTCACTTATACATCCGATGGATCGGCTACTTGGTATGCGTTAGCCGGTTCAACTCAAAGCCTTGACCCAACGGACGACCCGACCTTCGATTCGGTTACTTTGACGAATTGGATTCGGACGGGATTCGCCACGACCGCGACGGCGGCGGGGACGACAACTCTAACCGTAGATTCCAAGCAGATTCAGGCATTTACGGGAGTCACAACTCAGACCGTAGTATTGCCCGTAACGTCCACTCTTGGGACAGGCGCATGGTACGAGATTATCAATAACTCGTCAGGTGTCGTAACTGTGCAATCGTCGGGCGCGAACACGGTTTTAGCGATGACCGCAAATAGCCGTGCGAAATTTATCTGCGTTCTGGCGTCGGGCACGACGGCGGCAAGTTGGGCGGCAAGCTACGCACCGGCTATTACCATTACCGGCACGGGAGCTTACGTCTTGCAGACGAGTCCGACCTTGACCACTCCGGTTATCGGCGTGGCGACGGGTACGAGCCTAGCGGCAACGGGGTTGATTAGTTCTAGCTCGCCCACGACGGGGATAGGCTACGCGACTGGGGCGGGTGGCGCTCAAACTCAGCTAACCGACAAATCAACCACAGTGGTATCGAATACGATTACGACCGCGATTACGATGAATAATGCGGCGCTAAACGCGGCCACTACGGTTAGTTTTACGTTTACCAACTCAGCAATCGCGGCGACCGATACTGTAATTTGCACGCACCAATCGGCGGGTACGAGCGGCGCTTATACGGTGAATGCTTTCCCCGGCGCGGGGTCGGCGGTTATCAGCGTGCGGAATAACACGGCGGGTAACTTGTCAGAAAGTATCGTGCTCAGGGTTACGGTAATCAAGAGCGTGTCAGCTTAACCAAACTGATTCTTCATGGGTGGGGTAGTGAAGGCACGCTCCACGCTCCACCCTCGAATGAACAGACGTTTGTAAGTAACGAGGTATTTGAGTTGCAATTCACGACACCAAAACGCCAACGATTGGGTTTTATCTTGGAACGTAATCATTGGCGTAGTTCGTTTATTGTTAGCCTGCACAATCTTAGTTACCCAACGTACATTGCCAGCTTCATAGTGACCATCAGTGTTAATGCGGTCGAGTTCGTATGCAGGCGCGGGTTTTACTCCGATTTCGTTGAAAAACTCTACAAAGTCAGTGAATCGAAACTCAATTCCGCGTCCGCCATAGTCAGCCCAATTAGGACTTTTGGGACTTTCGCATCGGTGTTTGGCGTGGTAGTAGGCGTTATATTCAGGCGAGTGGCGCATCCCGTGTTTACGGGCATACGGGATATGCCTCAAACATTGACAACCCGGAACGCATTTATTGGGTTTGGTGGTAGAATTGGATTGCATTTAGCTTTCTCCTAAAGAAACGAAGTTAAGTGCCACGGCGTTGGGCGGACTAGGCCGCAACGCCAACTTAGATTATAACACAATGGCAACCGTTGAAATAAGCGAATTCCAAATTCAAAACTGCCGCTTTAGCGGGGATACCGCCACGTTAAAATTGTGGTGGGACCAGGAATTTACAAACTCTGACGACATGCCTGTAATGCCGTCAGTCGCTAACCCGTCTGGATTCTTTCTTAGCGTTCCATGCACCATTAACACATCCACCCACGTCTTAACCGTTCCCGCCTTTGAGGTGGACAGCAGTAGTGACGGGGAGCCTAATACTGCGTTGCTTTCCGCGCGTTTTTTTAGCGCGAACGGCAAAGCCCAACGCTACTTATTCCAAGGGTGGAGTGTCCCTGCCAGTCTAGCTCCGGCCACAACCTACGCCACACTTCAGACCTACAACGACGCACCGAGGCCCACGAATCCACCGCGAGTCTTCCCAACTTTTGATCAAGTTGAGGAAATGATAGCGGATGCTATTTCGGGCGGCGGCGCACCTAAAATGACGACGGCCATTTATGGGATTGGCAAGTTGTCTAGCGCGGCGACGGATGTACTAGCGCCGATTGTCCTAAGCGCCACGGAGCCTATCTACACGGGTACGACGGGCGTTCGGGCCATAGCAGAATTCAACACCCTAGCAGCGGCGATTGCCTCGATTGGTTCCACGGTAACTACTCTCTTGATACCCACGAATGTCACGACGAATTCGGCCACCGTTCCGAGCACCTTGACCTTGGAGTTTGGGGAAGCGGGTAAACTGACGGTGAATTCCGGCCAGACGGTGACGATTAACAGCAAGCCGAATTTAATACCCGGAAAGCAATATTTCTTTGGTACGGGTTCGGTAGTATTCGGAACGAACGCGGCATCGGACGGAGTTGACTTAGGATGGTGGGCCGCGAGTGGTGATACAGTAACGGCACCCTTGGCGAACGCGCTCACTAGTTTAGACAACTGCTCAGGCGGGATACTGAATGTTCCGGCAGGAACGTGGTTAATCGGCACGACGGTCGCAGTGCCGGATGGTGTGACGATACGCGGCCAAGGGAGTACCTACGATACAAGTCCGAGCGTTACTACCTTTTCGCTAGATGTGCATGATGCGGCCTTCACTTGTGAAAATGCGTTTCGGAATATTGCCTTTAAGAACCTGCGGATTCTCGGAACGGGCAACGCTTCGGATGTAGGCATTCTCGCAACCGGAGCAAGTCCCGATACAGCGTTTGGTTTGCGAATCGAGAACGTGATTTTCAACGGCTTAGGTATCGGAGTAGACATCAACTCGACGGCGGGTAGTTGGCAGTTAGAGCAAATCAACATCAATTATTGCTACGCATTGAATTGCGCGGTTGGTATTCGATGCAACACGATCAATTCCAGCATCAGTATTACTGATATGGGATTCGACTTACCCGCGTCTGGTATTGGTTTCTTGGCAACTACCGGAGTAGGTCAGCTTTACATGAATTCGTGCAAGGGTGGCGGCACCGGCACGGCGATGGTGGATATTCAGGCCACGGCAATTCATACGTCAATTACGATTGAGTCATGCGAGAGCGAAGGACCGACCTACTTTTTCCGGTGTGCTTTAAGTGACTTGAATGTTGGCGTAAATCTTATCTCGAATGTGATTCAGAATAAGGTACGGATTACCGCTGCTTGTTTGCTGAACCTCATTGGTAATGAGTACACCGGCACGGACATTCTGGAATTCACCGGCGCATTGTATTTTACGAGCATAGGCGAGCCGGGATTTGAGACGGCCTTTGCGGACGCCACGAGTGCCGCTGCGATTCGTTTGTATAGCGTAAACGACACTACCTACAACATCATGGAGCGGGGATTGAAGGTGCGCGACCACGCGCTTTCAGCGGCCACGCCGATAATTGATAGTTACAGCGATACGACAAGTAAGGTATTTCTAAGGTTGGGGCAGTCGGTCGCAGGAACGCCAACTAACACTTACACGTTCACGCGAACGGCTAGTGGCAATACAGCGGGATGGCTGGCGATTACTGGTAGTCAAACGGTAGCCAATCGCGGGCTGAGTGTGAACGGACAGCTAGAATTTGCGTCAGAAATTGCGACCGTAACAACGTCACCCGCTAATAAGGCTGTAATTGGACTAAATACAAGCCAACTGCTGCAATGGAATACTCATGGAGGTGCCACTAAGAATTTCGTTGGGGCTACCACTTCACAAACAGCGAACCGGCTACAAAAAGCCACAGCGAATACCGTGGTTGCCGATTCTGCCATCTCAGATGTGGCAGGTGCTGTGTCATGGTCTGGTTCACTGTCGGTCACAGGCTCCGGGGCGTTTTCAACTACCCTCTCAGCAGGCGCGACGACACTTGGCGCAACGACCGTCTCGACACTTGGCGCAAGCGGCACGTCAAGTTTAGCCGCAATAACCGGAACGACCTTGGTTGCGAGTAGTTCCGTGACGGCAACTAAGTTCGTAGCCACCAGCGGGATTAGCAATTTTTTCAAAGGTGCAGCGGCGACCAGCGCAACCGCGTTAGTCCCAACGGGCAATGTGAGTCACGTCTCAGGGACGACGAATATTACATCCATTGACGCGACAGGAATAACCGCAGGTACGGTACTGACATTGATTTTTGACGACGTGCTCACGTTCACAGATGGGAACAACTTAAAGCTCGCGGGGAACTTTGTCACTACCGCAGATGACACAATTACCCTAGCGTTTGATGGGACGAATTTTTACGAAATATGTCGGTCAGTAAACTAATCAACGTGCTTCCAAGCGGTTCGAGTGACTACACGTTCGACTGTGTGTTCGGATATGCCATATTCCCGCGCCAACATTGCATAGCTATATTTCCGGGGAATATATTTGGCACGAATCTCGCGCACAATGATTTCTGTCAATTTGGCGCGATGGTGGGCTTCGCCGTGAGAATGCAACAGTGGATTGCGACGAAAATGGTGCATATCTCCACGTGGCAATCGCTCAGGGAACTTGCGCGTCCAATGATTGTCACCATAGCTACCACGTCGCTTTTGTTCGCGATCTTGGTTGTTATCCAACGTTGTGCCGAGAAACAAGTGTGTAGGGTTGCAGCACGGTGGATTATCACATCGGTGGAGAACTTTCATCATGTCGGGGTCAGACTGGTAGTGGATAAAATACGCGATGCGCGTAGCGCGGTAGCCTATGCCAGCCACGGTGACGCCGCCATATCCGTCTTTGTCGCGATGTCCCGTCCATTCCCAGCATTCATCGGGTGTGCCAGTGGCAACGTGTCGCCAAAATCGCTCAATCTGTTTAGTGGTAAGGGACGGTATGTTAAGATGCTTTCTAGCCATTTCATTTCTCCTATAAGTGATTTGGTCAGAGCCTGTCAGACGTTTCCGCGTTTGGCTGGCTCGCTTTTTATTTTAACACAAACAGCGAGGTGTTCAAGTGTCTAGTTCAGTTGACCAAACTGGCAGCGAACCTATTTTCATTGACGTAATTGACGAAGCGGGCGTGTTGTTGTGGGAAGGCCCGGTACGGCTTTTCACAGCGAATGTGTCATGCAACGGCAATGCGAGTACCGCGTGGATACAATTCTTTGATGCTGCTGAAGTCGCGGACGTTACGATTGGTACGACGGACCCAGTATTGTCGATACCAATTCCGTCCAACGCGGTGTGGGATGCTCAGTGGACTAAACCGATTGCGTTTGGCTTCGGGATTGTCATTGCGTGTACGTCCACAGCGACGGGCAGCAGTGCACCGAGCGGCGATGGAACGGGCAGTTTTAGTGTGCAATCTGATGGACTTTTGAACGGATAGAGGTGACGCGGTGAGTTACTATTTTGATGTTGACGGCCTAGACCCAAACGGGAACGCCTCGGCCAATAATTTCATTCCGTCCTACACAACGACCGCTACGGCGGCTGGCACAACTACGCTTACAGTTGCGTCCACCGAGATACAGCGCTTCACCGGCTCGACCACGCAAACAGTGGTACTCCCGGTGGCGAGCACGTTACCCAAGACGGGTTTCGGCTTCTGGATTGTGAACGATTCGTCTGGCGCGCTCACAGTGAATTCCAGCGGTGGTAATCTAGTGGCGACCATCACGGGCGGGAATCGTTTGTGGGCATTCGCTATCCTGCTGACCGGCACGAGCGCGGCGTCGTGGGACACGGCCAACGTGGGCGGCTATCTTAATATTCCGTCTAATGCCCAATCTGCGGCCTACACGACCGTTCTAGCGGACAGCGGGAAGTCGATTGACCATCCGGCCAGCGATAACAACGCGCGGACGTTTACGATTGATTCTAACGCCAATGTCCCGTATCCGGTGGGAACGTGTATCTCGTTTTCCAACATGGATTCTAATGCGGTTACGATAGCGATTACGTCAGATACGATGTACTTGTCAGGTGCAGGAACGACGGGTTCGCGGACACTGGCTCAGTACGGCACGGCGACGGCGCGAAAATTAACGAGCACGACTTGGTTGATTAGTGGAGTAAACCTTACTTAGATGGGCGCATTGCAACAAATACTGAGCAGTTACGGCGGGGCGTCAGGCGTCCCGATTGCGCTCGTGCAGCAGAAGGTAGGCTCAGCGGCTGATGGGTCATCTGGCATTACAGTCACGTTTGACGCACCATTGGCGGCGGGAAGTAGCGTAATTGCCTTACTTGAGCCTGATCCTAAACTATCCGTTGATCCAGTTTTAGTCGGCGGTGGCGCAGGTGCTTTAGCTTTAGTGCTCGAACAGGCTGGCACAACCAGTCTGCAAATATGGGTTATTCACGGCGTTACTGGCGGTGAGACGGGATTAACTTTTACATCTACGGCTGCGGTTCCTGTTGTTGCAAACGTTAGTGAATGGAGTGGTTTAGCGAACGCAGGAGCAGAAGCGACGAATAGCACAACGGGGGTTAGTGCTAGTCCGGCGATAGCTGTCACTCCAACATCTGCATCCAATCTCTGTATCGCCGCATATTCTACGCCTACAGATGATTACGCAAGCGGCCCGACGGGTGGGTTTACGCGAATGACGTCGGCAAGTATCACAGGCGTCTTTATGGAAACCGCTTACAAGATACAAGCAGTTGTTGCTGTAGGTGCGGCAGAATGGAGTATTGATAATCCGGCGACAAACTGGACTGTTGTAGCTGCGGCCTTTGGCGGAACTTAAATCAGGAGAAAAACATGGCGACAGAAATGGTATTTGCATTTGAGACGGAAGCGGATTTCGTCAACGCGGTGAACGCAATTATTAACAGCCGTGCAACCCCAGAGCGCGCGGATGGTTCACTGTGCCAGCGTGCAGATGCTAAGACGGCGTTTAACGTGCTGGACTTCCAAACGCTATCGAGCGATGGCACACCCGTTAATGGTATTGGCGTCACGCCGATTGCTGAATGGGACGGCAATGTTGAGGGGTTGAAAAGCCACCTTAACGATGTGGTTATCGCGGCGATAAACCTTGGTCGGGTAGCACCGTGAACGCAACCAACAGGCAGTTAGAGATTCCCCTAACGGGCAGAGCACTAACGGGTAGAGAGTAAGTATGATAGACCTACGCGGATTCGCCAGAAAGACAGGTGGCGCGCAATTAGCGCAAGGTGGAAGTGTCTTTACGGACGCGAACCGCGCTTTAGGCGACGGACAAGAACCAATCCAAAGCCCACATCCCTTGGCTGGCCTTGCTGACCTACTAAAGAACGCGGCGAATCCGACCAGTGACAATCCGGTGACCGTAGCGCAACCGCAAGGCGTAATAGACACTTCTACTCAGACGCCGCTGACCGCCACGTTGCCGCTACGCCCTGAAGTTCAACCGCAGCCAAATCTTGATCTATCGGGCCTAGCACAAGGCCAAGGCCCGCAAGGGGTCGCGCAAATTGGAGGCCCACAGGCGGGCAGGCTTAACACAAGGCCAGACCCCACGGCGGACCCTGAGACTTATCGCCGACAGGTAAATGAGTACAAGCCCGAAGATCACAATGGACGGCTAAAGAGCATAATCATCCAAGCTATCCGTGGGCTAGCGGACGGGTATAACCGAACGGGTAGCGTAGCGGGCGCGTTGTCCGGCGCGGCGGTTGGTGGAATTGCGGGCGGCGTAGACCCATCACAGGACGAGTATTTCCATAACGAGAACTACGCGAAGCCACGGAGTTTTGAGCGGGTAAAGGAACAACTTGGCATTGAGAAGGAAAAGGCGGGGATTGTTGAAAGCGAAGCGGACGCGGCATGGAAACAGCAACAAGCTATTGAGGCACCCTTAAAGCGCGAGGAAGCGGCACGTAAGGCCCGCGTACAGTCTTTGCAGAAGCAGCTTCAGCTAGTGTTGGGTAAGGGCCAAGGATTGAATCGGTCCGACCCGCAGGCCGCACGCTTGATTGCTGCGCTAGAAAAGGAAGGACTGGATACGCCAGATTTGGACGCAGACATAGTGCGAGCGGTTCCGATACATGATGATGTTACGGGCGAGGATTTCTGGGAGACGACGAGCAAGGACGGCACCGTAAGGCGCACCTCCACGGGCGGTAGCCATACGTCGGCCACTAAGGCCGGTCGGGACGAAGCTGCACGGCGACAATTGGTACAACAAGAGTTCCAGAAGGCTCAACAAGAAAGAGCAGTGGAGAACGCAATCAGAGTAAAACAGACTCCCGGCGCAAAAGCCGTGGGGAGTGGCGGTGGCTCAGGCGGTGGACGGTCAGGCGGTAGTTCTAGTGGCGCAACGAATCCACACGCGGACGCCGTACCAAATGACGAAAAGATGCTGGAAACGGCGAGGAAATACACACTACCAATTGAAGGTGAGTCGGACGCGAAGTACGCCAAACGAGTAGCGGCAACCTATAAGCAATTGGCGATGCGAAGTGATGCCGTGGTTCGGGGTGAAGCCCAACCAATGACCAAGAAGGAAATCGAGAAGATAGCGCAAGACTTAGCGGATGATATAGTGGACGCGATACCCCAAAAATGAGATGCCTTTCGACGAACCCACAGATGATGAAGTGCTGGATGTCTTTGACACCAAGCCGAAGCGTAAGGGCATTTACGACGTAAGGCCCGACCGTATCCGTTCGATTCCTGAAGGCGCGGACCAATGGAGTATTGACGACCTACCGAACATTGCGAGCGAGTTTGAAAAACGTACTGGTCAGAAGTTACCCACTAGAGCGATAGGTCAGGGTAATATCCACCGTTCGCAGCATTGGGACCATCGTAACGCTTTTGACGTTGGGTTGAATCCCAACACCCCGGCAGGCAAAGCGCTGATTGACATTTTAACCGAGAGGGGCGCTCCCTTTCAGGCGTTCAACCGTGCGGTTAGGAACTCCAAGACAGGCCGAATTTCATCTACTGGCCCGCATATTCACGGCGGGATGCCCAGCCGGTCCACGACAGAAAATATTCCCGTCGGAACGAGACTGTCTAAACAAACCGCGCAACCAACGGACGAAGTGTTAGATGTTTTCGATGCACCGTCAGTCATGCCAGAAAACACATCGCCGCTTCTCGCTAAACCATTTACGGGTGATGCGAGTGTGTCAGATAAATTCTTTGCGAAGTTTCCCGAAGAAGCGGCTAATTACGGCAAAACCAAACCCGTACAGCATGACGATGAAGTTTTAGACGTATTTGATGAGACACCAACGGTCCCACAGCAGCCCGTAAACACCCCTGTAACCGCTCCGCAGGGTCAAACCCAAGCGGTAGTATCCCCGAATCAGCCAAAGCCCGCAGAAGTGGCGGTTGCGGGACTGGCAGAACTAATCAAGCGCAGCCAAGGCCCAGACGTGCAAGCTGAAGCGATAGACGCCGTTAAGTCTACACTGAATAACACGCAGACCTTTTCGCCGGAAACCGTACAGGGCGCAATTAACGCAGCGGATAATATTACCGCCCGTGAACAGCGGCGGAAAGAGATACATCGGCAGCGTGTTATTCGGCAGCAGCGCATCAATCGACAGCGCCAAGTAGCGCAACAGAGCCAACCCCTACCCCAAGCGGGACAGTTTGCGGTATCGGAAGCGGAGCGGTTGGCGGGACAGCCACAGATTAGCTTGACCGGCCCGACGCCGATGCAAGGAATGGCCGAGCGTGCGGTGCGTAATCCGCGAAATATCCAGTATGCGCGAAATCGAGTTCCGCTAAATCCGGCATTGCAGAACGCCGCGCCACAGAACGCACCGGAAGGCTTTGCATACCAGCCTAACCAGTTTAGCGGGCTAGGTGGGCCGCGCACTACTCCGCAGACGCAATTCGTGGGCGACCGCCAGCCGACTCCCGAAGAAATGCGGGCAATGGAGCAACGGCCATTTACCGGCCAGCCCGCCACAAATCTATTGCGGAATACGCCCACGGTGGCTAATCGCCAACCGCCTGCAAATCCGATGATGGAGTCTATTTTGGAAGGCCAAGGTCAAGGCGTTTCGATAGATGACATTGCGGAGATGAAGTCGAACCGTGAACGAGTAGGCGGCAAGCCGACGTTGTTGCGGCAGTTGGCACAGCAAGCGCCAAAGATTATCGCGGACACGGAAGCGGAAATTGCCAACCTGCTAGAAAACCACCAACGTTATACGACCATGCAGGGGATCGGTGGCATATTGTCGGGCGGTGAAGCGCCTAAAAATGAGTTGACGGAATATCTGCGTAATCGCGCACAGATAAACGCAGATGCGGCCAACTATCGACCAACGACCGAAGGAATCCCTGCGACGGTTTCGCGCAAGCTGATGGAGACGGGATTCAGCC
>OFRG01000754.1_pt1 | contig 11344 bp, 11 predicted proteins | sample 1543071 | NCBI WGS metagenome assembly OFRG01 (sample SAMN07774222, study PRJEB24372) | wastewater metagenome | isolation source: WWTP Verbania (Effluent) | place: Italy: Verbania | collected 2015-12 | reverse complement strand
GCACTGCTCGAAGCACTTGAAGCAGTGTGGGTACTTGAGGCGCTCGTGGCACTTGTTGTGCTTGCAGAAAAATCTACAGCGCCCACCGCAGCCGTCTGTGAATCAGCGGGTGGAGCCATAAGCTTGGGGTCTAACGAAGGAGCCGCGGGGATCTTTTCTGAAATCTTCGAAAAGGGGCCTAGAATATCTTCAGCCTTGGCTTTTCCTAAAATTGAATTCGCTTCAGGGATAAATGAAAAAGCCCAAGCACCGGCAACAATGCATGTAATGCCTATACTGATGCCGAGCGTAATAATTTGCCTCGTCGCTTCCGACTTTTTTCTTATTTTATTAAGGAGTTTAAAAAACATATTGGGTTAAACCTGCGGAGCAAGCACCACAATTTCGCCTTCTTTGTTTTCGAGATCTTTTCTTTTAACCGTTAGTTTTTCTATAGACGCAACCGTAGCGCCCTCTTCTTTCAAAAACTGCTTAAGTGCTTCGTCTTTTTCATCTTTAAAATGCATAGGGATGATCATTTTCGGTTCAAGGTTCATTGCAGTTTTATAAGCCTCTTTGGCGTTATACACACCGCTTCCCGCTTCACCGTTTCCGCCTATTGGAACAAAAAGTATGTCGACAGTGTCGATTGCATCTGAAAGTGTGCTCGGCAATGGGCTGTTCTGCGCGCCGAGGAAGAGCATATTTATACCATCTACAGTGAGCGAATAAATAGTATTTACGCGTTTGCCGCCAGCGCCATTGTCTTTATTAGCGTGCTTAGCGTCATATTCTGAACTACCAGCAATGCCGTGAACAAAAATACCATTCGTTTCGTATTCGCCAGGGCCAGAAACAACAAAAGGCGTTGTTTCGCCGTAAAAAAGGTCTGCCCCTCCATTCATATCTTCATGTTCAATAGTTTGAAGCACAATGTTCGCGCCGAACTTGCTCGATTTAAATGCCGAGTTTTTAGCAGGAGGATTTAGGGCAATAGTAAGATCGCCGTACTGTATCTTGAAACATTCGTGACCCAAATAAGTGATAACCATGGGGGTATTTTACATTAATTAACAGGAAAGACAAAATTAGCTTGACTGAAAGTTAGTTAGGTATAAAATTGCAGGGTGGTAAGGATGGGAGTTAACAAAGCCGTCACAAATGTGGCGGCTTTGTTTTGTGTATTTTTTTAGAAATTTTTTATGATGGCTTCATATCAGCCGCCTACAATAGAAACCAAGTATGAATTGGTACCTCATACTAGTGGGCCTGCTAGTGGTCTAGACTCCCATCCTTACCACTTGGGAGCTGCGGGTTCGATCCCCGTCAGGTCCACACCTTGACGAATATTAAGAATGTGATATAAACATGTCATGTTCTTTTTATTTTCCCGCGGGTTTGGCTGCATCTTTGAGGACTTCATGAGTCTTAAAAGATGCAGCTAAATGAAACTCAAACAACAACCCCACATGCAAGAATCCATCCAGAATAACCTCATTCAAGTACTAAGCGGAAAATTCCCCAGAATCACGTTCGGGAGCAAGAAAGTGAGAGGCAAGCAAACTGTCAATGTGACTGCATTCTTGGAAAAGGCGCCGGTCTTTGAAGACCTGGACGCGTTGACCAATGCGGTGGAGCATCATTACTCCGCACTAGACTATTCCTGCAGCTATTCAGGCGCTACGGCAGTCCAGATTCATCTGCTTGCCAAAAAAGGCGAAGGGTTTATCAGCTGCAATGCGCTTCTGTTGGCTGCCAGGGAAATAAGACTGGAGATAAGCTGGTAACCAAAATCAACAAAGGCATTCAGCCAAAAAAGCAACACTACCACCATGTCGAAAGACCTCTGGTGGCTGTTTTTTATTTACGATTTATTTTAAGTGTTTAAATTCATTTAAGGAGTTTTATACATAGAATATCCTCCTCTGCAATGGGGAGACTTGCGAGCTCGACGGAGCGAGCACGAGGAAAATCCTAGCAAGGATTTATCCGTGCTCCCCATTGCAGAGGAGGATATTCTATGTATAATACGCAAGCACTTTTATTAACCCGAATGCGGTGTAATCCCTGCTGTGTACGTTCGCTCCAACGGCCTAAAAACCGAGGGGCAGAGCTTCAGTCAATCCAAGCAGAAGCGCCGTGTTCCCCATCTATTAAATGACACCAACAAAAGTTGCAGATTCAGACGTTACGTCTGACCTTACCGCTGAAGAGCTAGAGCTTGCCCCGAAGAACGATACGTTCATGGGAAAGCTCCTTGCCGACACGGCTAACCCGCCAAGTATCGGAGACCTCGTAGAAGGCCCGGTTATCGCCATCGATAAAAAGGGAGTATTCATCGACCTTAAGCCATACGGTACGGGTATTATTTACGGCCGCGAATATATCAACGCGCGTGAAATTATCAGAAAGGTGAACGTCGGCGACAATATCGCTGCGAAAGTTGTAGACATGAGCAACGAAGATGGCTATGTTGAGCTTTCACTTAAGGAAGCTAAGCAGGCTCTACTTTGGAGCGAAGCTGAAGCGGCTATCAAGGCGCGAACGGCGTTCGATATTCCTGTACTCGAAGCAAACAAGGGCGGTCTCTTGCTTTCATGGCAGGGCATCCATGGTTTCCTTCCTGCATCGCAGCTTAAAGCAGACCACTACCCTCGCGTAGCCGACGGTGACAAAGACAAAATTCTCGATGAACTCAAAAAGTTTGTTGGTCAGAAGCTAACAGTTACAATTATTAATGCAGCACCAAAAGAAGGTAAGCTCATCTTCTCTGAAAAGAGCCCCGAATCTAAAGACAAAGAGCGCATCATCGGCAATTATGCTGTAGGCGACGATGTCGACGGTACAGTTACAGGCGCAGTAGACTTCGGTGTCTTCATCAAACTTGAAGAAGGCCTTGAAGGCCTCGTTCACATATCAGAACTCGACTGGGCTCTGGTTGAAGACCCTCGCACGATGTATAAAGTCGGTGACAAGGTTAAAGTTAAAGTAATTGAAATCAAAGACGGCAAAATCTCCCTCTCTATTAAGGCCCTCAAGCCTAACCCATGGAAAGAGGCTGAGAAGAAATACAAGAAAGATGATGTCGTCACCGGTGTCGTCATCAAATTCAACAAGCATGGCGCGCTCGCTTCAATTGAAGAAGGTGTCGCAGGCTTGGTTCATGTATCAGAATTTGGCAGCGAAGCTAAGCTTCGAGAAAAGCTCGAGCTCGGAAAAATCTACACATTCAAAATAAACCTCTTCGATGCGAAGGAGCAGAAGATGGCGTTGGCGTTCGTAGACAAAAAATAAGAAAATAAAACACCCTCATGCTCGTCCGGGATGGTCGAGCATGAGGGTGTTTTATTTTCTTATTTTTAGCTAGGCAAACACAATATAGAAATTATGAAAAGTTGAAAGGGCTGCCAACATTTGCTGGCAGCCCTTCGGGTTGATTGACTTGTTGTCGAAGCGGCCACAGGAACATGGCTGCCTCTAATGACGGCGGAATCCGCGAAGATAGCTGACGGCCGCACGGTGGGATGCGTGATGGCCATGTGGGCCAATTTTCAGGTGAGCATTTCTACCTGACATTTCACGAATCTGCCGAGCTGAGGTGGTAACAATCTGAGGTGCCCCCACGACTTTGACCGGAGGACTGTCAGTGCGGACGCACATGAGGTACCCCTCAGACCAATAAAGTTCATCGACAGACTGAATATGCCCACCGTCGGAAAGCTGTTTGAGGGCCTGCCTGAGAACTTCATCACGGTACTGCTTTGCAAGTGAATCCGGCAATTGGACGACGCCGCCTTCGTTTTTTGGATGTGTTTCGATTTGAATGGAAAGTGCTGTTGAGACTGGCATGATGTTCTGATTTCTGGTTTTGGTTGCTGGACTTTGTTTTACTGTTCGTTGCCTTGCCACGTTCAGACACAATATTATTGCGCCCGCTTATCTGAGTAAAACAATACCAACTATAAAAGATACGTCAATATAACCCTTATTTTAAGCCTTATCTCTAAATTGACACATATGTATAAAAAGTGGTATAGTTACACTCAGTATTTTTTCAGTTCCTTTCATATTTGAAGCGGGTGCAAAACGGTATATATGCTCGATAAAAAAGCCTATGACCCTTTTGTACCCGCCTCAATACAATAATTGTTGAAGTGGGCTTCATAAATAACCAGTAATCCAGCAGCAAACATCCAGCAAAACCATGACAACACTCCTTCCCAGAACCAACCATCCCCAAGCATTGCCTCATCTGGACCGCAAAAAGCAGGAACCGGCCCATGGCAACTTCCAGACATGCAGCATCGAAGATGCCGCCGAAAGCAGCGGCCGATTCTTCAGCCCCGACAGTGTGGAGACAATTTTCCGAATCCCGGAGAAACACCTTCCGCACAGGAACCACCCAGTTCCCTTCGCACGAAGCATGATTGGCAGCAGCGATGCCGCCGTTGTGCCTTGCTGCGGAACTACCGCCATGGATCTCTGTTCGGCAGCTATCAGACAGCAGGTGGACATCGTCTTCAGGATGAACACCGACCATCAAAACATGCTCCTGAAGCAAGTCACACCGCAGTCTTGGCAGTTGGTTGACGTCAACCCAATGACAGCACCAAAAATCAAAGACGGCCCTCAAGGTCACTGGCGCACGCTCGATATTGCAACAGCCCTCAAGCTTTGCATCCTGAGCGTCGTGCAGCAGCAGAACATCCTGTTCCGCACCTGCTACTTCTTCGGGCAAGTGCCTCGAAAAGGAGCGGGTGACGGCTCTTCCCGGCGTGTTCTGTTTCACCTGACAGTTGCAATCAAGGAGCGTCGCATCATCATCGCCAGTCCAGACGAATGTCTGACCGGCGCAACGCAAACCCTGCAGACGATTCTTGCACCCGAGACATGGTGCCAGCGTCATCTGGTTGTGCAATAGCCCGCTCCAGAAAAACTGAAAAAACCAAACCACCCCGCGCTTTCCTCCCATGTTTATGGGTAGGAAGGCCGGGGTTTTTGTTTTGCTTTTTTATTTTTCTAATTTTTTGATAAGCAAATAAATCAAAATTAATTAAACGTATTCATCGCTCTTTCCCTTCCTTCGATGATTATCATTGTAAGAGCTTCTGAAGCTTTTTTGGCGGTTTTTTTCATTTCAGCCAATTCGTCCTTTTTGAACGGGCCGACGATGAAGTCGAGGATTTTTTCACCGTTCGGCTTTCTCATTTTTCCGGAAGGGGTTTCTGGCGAAATGCCGATCTTTATGCGGGTAAACGCTTCTGTTTTAATAGCCCGTTTAATTGATTCAATGCCTTTATGGCCGCCAGAACCGCGGTTAAATAGTATCTTTATTTTACCTATAGGCATGTCGAGGTCATCGTGAATAACTATGAGGTGCTCAGCCTTCTTCACACTTGTTATTAGCGGCTTCACCGCATTGCCCGACTTGTTCATGAATGTTTCAGGCAAAAGCACCATGACCTTTTCGGTCACTTTTTTCTTGCCGGCCTTGCCGGATATTTCACCGGAAGACACGAGCGACTGGTATTTTTTATTGAGCGTAAAATCGGAGAGTTCATTTTGTTTGGCAAAACACTCGGCGGCAATTCTGCCGGCATTATGCCGTGTTTCTGCGTATTTTTCACCTGGGTTTCCGAGTCCTGTAATTATATACATATGTATGCCGATTTTATCTGTTTTTTATAATATTTTGATTTTATCACAACTTGTATTATGATTCCCCTATCATGCAAGAGGAAACTACTGTATTTACTGAAGAATTTCCTTCAAAATCGAAAAAGAAGCGAGAAAGCCGCGATATTTCGTGGGGTGCAATTGCTGCTATTTTCGCCGTACTAATATGTGTACGACTGTTCGTTGCTGAACCTTTTCTTGTGTACGGCAGCTCTATGGAACCCAATTTCGAAACCGGTGACTATCTAATAATAGACGAGCTAACCTACAAATTAAGCTCACCAAAACGCGGTGACGTTATAGTTCTTGTACCGCCCGACCAACCAACCAAGCATTTTATTAAGCGCATTGTTGGCCTGCCAGGAGAAAAAATAACAGTTAAAGGAAAAGACGTTACTATCGTAAACAAAGAACACCCCGAGGGGATGCTTCTGAATGAACCTTATGTAACTTTCCAAAGTACAAAAGAAGCCGTTCATACACTTACAAACAACGAATACTTCGTCATGGGCGACAACCGCGCCGTTAGTTTCGACTCAAGAAGCTGGGGCCCATTGCCCGCGCAAAACATTACAGGCAAAGCGATGGTCAGGCTGTACCCTTTCAACCAAGTAGGTGCAATACCACGCATTACAGAGCAAAAGTAACAACCATGAAAACAATTTCGAAAAACCACACAAAGGCCGAGGCGATGGCGAAGCATTACGGCTTTCATCCTTATCATTCTATTTCAATTGAAAAGCAAGACATTGCTAAGGTAAAGAATTTTAAAGACAGTAAAAAACTCTCTATTAGCGACAAGAATGCCGCCCTTAATTTTGACGACCTGCTTGAAGAAAAAATTGCAGTTATGAGACTTTACCTTGAAAAGAAAATGTCCGAAATGCACCAGCCTCCGATGATTTTTTACAGCGGCCCAGTGCAAGGCGACCCTCATCACGGTGCAAAGAACAAAACATTTAATATGGATATTATTGGCAACCCAAAGAGCATTGCCGACGCCATCATTATTGAAACTGCCTATGTCATCCTTAAGGAGCATATGCCCGACGACGAATCTGAGCTTCTAATAGAGCTCAATTCTATCGGCGACAAAGACTCTTTCGCCCGCTTCAGCCGCGAATTTGCCCTATTCTGCCGAAAGCACCTGCCCGACCTACCTGTTGCATGGAGACAATCTCTTAAAAAAGATCCGTTTTCACTCTATTCGTGCGATGAAGAACTTTGCTCTTCACTTATAGACGAATCGCCGAAGCCAATGACCTACCTTTCGGAACAAAGTCGCGACCATTTCAAAGAAGTTCTTGAATATGTCGAATCGCTTTCGCTTCCCTACACAATTAACCATTCGCTCATAGGCAGCAAGCATTATTCTTCTGGAACTATTTTTAGAATTGTAAAGATAAACAAAAACGGCAAAAAAGAAGTTCTCGCAATTGGCGAACGTTACAATACGGTGTCGCGCAAGGCATGGGGCAAAAAAGAAATTCCTGCCATCGGCGCTGCAATATTTATTGACGAAAAAGCTTCAAAGAATGCCAAGATGCCGGCAAAGCAGCCAAAAGAAGCGCGCTTCTATTTTATTCAACTCGGCTACGACGCTAAGCTTAAAAGCCTATCTATTATAGAAATGCTTCGTGTGGCAAATATTGCCGTACACCAGTCGCTGTCGCGAGATAAGATCACCAGCCAGCTCGCCGCAGCTGAAAAGATGGCAGTACCCTACATACTTATTCTCGGCCAAAAAGAGGCCATCGAAGAAAGCGTCACTGTACGCCATATGAACACCCGCGTCCAAGAAACCGTCAAAATAATAGAGCTTGTCACGTACTTAAAGAAACTGCCTTAATTTGGGTCGTTTCTCATACTAGTAGGCAATATTCAGGAAGACTGCTCAGGCATGCAACTGGGCTTTGTTGTTTTGGGAGACTTGCGAGGGCGACTGGCCCGAGCACGAGGAAAATCCTAGCAAGGATTTATCCGTGCTCCCAAAACAACAAAGCCCAGTTGCATGCCTTTAGACTTCATGATATATTGACCCCCTATATGATAAACGTCGCAGTAGAAAAAAACGCCGCTGAAAGCGGTACATCAACGCTCCGAAGATTCACTAAAAAGATGCAGGAATCTGGGGTTTTAAACCGTGTCCGCGGTAACAAATACACTCTCAGAACTCTTTCTCATTACAAAAAGAAAAAAGGTACCCTCGAAAAGATCCGCCGGCAGTCTGAACGCCTTACGCTCATTAAGCTCGGTAAAATCCAGCCTGTAGCGCCTCGAACTGGCCGCCGATAACATAAATATACGCGCGGGCTAAAGCTGAAGCAGCACAAAGAATAGAATGAGAATTATTTTCGAAAGCCCTACCCTCTCAATTTCATCAACGCTTAGCCTCGCCTCGCAAAAAATAATTCAGAAAGAGCTTGCCGTAAAAGGCGGGCTTTTTTTGAATATGAAAGATGTGGCCCTTGGTAAAAAATACGAACTGAGCATTGTCTTTGTAGGAAAGAAGCTCGGTAAAAAACTGAACACGGAGCATCGCAAAAAAAATTACGCAACCGACATACTCAGTTTTCCTATAGACAAAAATGCAGGAGAAATATTCTTGCAATATGAAGCTTTGAAGAAAAAAGCCAAAGAATTTGGCAGAACTCCTGAAAATTATTTACGTTTTTTAGTTATCCACGGCCTCATCCATTTGAAAGGATTCGATCATGGTAGTAGAATGGAGAGTGAAGAAGCGCGCGTTCGAGCCTTGTTCAAAATTTAACAGCAAAGTCTTTTTAATACGTACCTTACGATCGTACTTATGGCCACCGGTCGCACCATCTCTGTCGGCGTCGATGTAGGCACTTCTCACGTGAAGGTGCTCATTGCCGAGCAAGATCTCAAAAACGAAAAAGACGCACCTCGTATTCTTGGTTCCGGTTCTGCCGAAGCTAGGGGTATGCGGCATGGTTATGTAACGAACATTAACGACGCGGCAAAAAGCATTAAAGCGGCAGTATCGATGGCAGAAAAAGCGGCTGGCATGAACGTGCGAAAAGTTCTCGTATCTGTCGGCGGTGTTGGCCTCGGCGCAATTATTTCTTTCGGCGGTGTTGCAGTAACAAAAGCCGATAACGAAATTACCGACCTCGATGTTAAACGTGCCATTGAAGACAGCGAAAAAGAGCTTCCCAATTCATATATTCAGAACCGAAAGGTAATTCACACAATTCCGCTCGAATACCGCATCGACGGCAAGCGCGTTCTTGGCCGCCCGCAAGGCCTTAAGGGTATGCGGCTCGAAGCTCGTGTTCTATATATAACCTGCCAGGCCCATCATTTAAGCGACCTCATGCTCGCCTTCGAAGAAATTGACCTTGAAATTGTAGACGTGATGGCGGCACCTATGGCCGCAAGCTTAGTTACTTTAGGCAAAACGCAAAAAATTGCTGGTTGTATTCTTGCCAATATTGGCGCTGAAACTACTTCTATTATTGTGTACGAAAACAATGTACCCATTTCCCTCGAAACATTTCAAATTGGTTCGAACGACATTACAAACGACATTGCCCTCGGCTTAAAACTTTCGCTTGAAGATGCCGACCTCATAAAACTTGGCCACGGAAAAATTCAAGAAATCCCAAAAAAGAAACTCGAAGAAATTATTGTGGCGCGTCTTTCAGATATTTTTGATCTCATCGACGACCACTTAAGAAAAATCGATCGTAACGGTTTGCTACCCGCCGGCATCATTCTTACAGGTGGCGGCTCGGGCATTCCGAATATTGAAGAACTAGCAAAATTGGCATTACACCTTCCAGCAAAACAAAGCCGCTTGCGCCTTGAAGGCAATATAAAAAATATCGAGAACGATTTTGAATGGGCAATTCCTTACGGATTGGTAACATACGGCTTAAACGATGAAGATGGGGTCTTCGGTGAGTCAAAAGGCCCAAGCATTACAGGAACTCCTGTCGGGGTTATACGCTGGGTCAGAAACTGGATCAAAAAGTTCTTACCATAATAATAGCTTTTTTCCTCATATTTTTCTAATATAAGCCTTAATATAGGCCATATTTTACATTTCCTTATTTTTATATCTTTTTCATTTTATGCCATTTACATTTGAATGATTGGTGCTATCATTTGCCCATACATTAATAAGCCAATCTAAGCCTATAAACCATTTTCCATGCCACAAGTTAAACCAGAAATCGAAACATTCGCCCGGATCAAAGTAGTTGGTGTCGGCGGTTCAGGAAAGAACGCCATCAACCATATGATCAACTCCAAAGTGCGGAGCGTCGATTTTCTTGCAATCAATACAGACGCGCAAGACCTTCATCACGCATTAGCGAAAAAGAAAATTCATATCGGAAAGAATCTTACTAAAGGCTTGGGCGCCGGCATGAACCCAGAAGTTGGCAAGCGAGCGGCCGAAGAAACTCGTGAAGAAATTCAAGAGGCTCTTAAAAATTCAGACATGGTCTTTGTTGCCGGAGGTTTAGGCGGCGGAACATGTACAGGTGCCGGCCCAATCATTGCAAAAATTGCGCGCGAAATGGGCGCTCTCACAATTGGCGTCGTCACAAAACCATTTTCATTCGAAGGTCAGCAGCGAATGCGTTTAGCTGAACAAGGTCTTGAGGAGCTTAGCAAAGCTGTCGATGCTCTTGTTATAATTCCAAACGACAAGCTCCTTGCTGCCGTAGGTAAAGACACAACAGCTAAGCAAGCCTTCGCTATGTGCGATGAAGTGCTCAGACAGGCTGTAGAGGGCATTTCAGACCTAATAACAATGCCTGGCTCGGTCGGTAACATCGACTTTGCCGATATTCGAGCCGTACTCGAAGACGCTGGTTCTGCCCTTATGGGAATTGGCACAGCGAGCGGCGAGAAGCGTGCTGAAGAAGCTGCAAAAGCTGCCATCAGCTCCCCTCTTATCGATATTTCAATTCACGGCGCTAAAGGCGTACTCTTCTCAATCGCCGCTGGCGACGACCTCACAATGTGGGAAATTCAGGAAGCTGCCAAAATTATTACTGACAGTGTCGACCCTAACGCTAAAATTATTTTCGGAACAGTCAAAGACGACAAACTTAAGAAAAACGAGCTCCGCATTACAGTCATTGCAGCCAACTTCGGCGATTCACATTCAGCAACTCGCAGAATGTTCAGCGGCAATGTCGAAGCAGAAGAAACTGCAGCTCCAGACTCAAAGCGCGGTATTTTTCACTCACTTTCATCTTCTAACCCAAACACTATAAGCGGTGCATCTTCAATTGCAATTCCTGCAAATATATCTTGTCCAGATGAAATAAGAGCGGTGTTTGGATCAGTAGAGATTTTTAGAATTGAACCTTTTGGAATAGCAGTACCGTCGGCAACTGTGTATCTTGCATATTTTGTAGGTGCTTCAATACATACTGCTTCGTTTGCCATTACCTGATATTAAACGAACTTCTATTTAAATGTTTTGTTAACCGAACTTCTTCTTAAAATACGGGTTGTACTTCCCTGTCATCAACTCTTGTTCTTTCTGCATTAATTTTATAACGTTCATATCGAACCATCCTAAGCAGAAAATTGCAATAATGCCTAAGAATCCTAGCATCACAGTTTGGATTGTTGTAAGTTCGAATATGATCTTTATAGAAGCCACCAAGATCAACAAGTTCCTCGCCCAATAGATTAAGCTGTT
>OFRG01000752.1_pt1 | contig 11366 bp, 11 predicted proteins | sample 1543071 | NCBI WGS metagenome assembly OFRG01 (sample SAMN07774222, study PRJEB24372) | wastewater metagenome | isolation source: WWTP Verbania (Effluent) | place: Italy: Verbania | collected 2015-12 | reverse complement strand
TACATTAGCTTCCGTCAGTCTACCTCTGGATAGGAACATGTTGTCTGCATCATATCTGATTAGGATGCTCTTGTAGTCGATCCCATAGTACCTACACTTGCTAGTTATGGTCGAGTAGTCCATATTCAGCATAGAGCACACGTAACGAATCCTACCAGAACACATTGCAAACGCCTTAAGTAACGAGAACCGTGATATATAGGTTTTAGAAAACCCAACACCTCCACCGTACAACCGATTGTATGTATCCATAGCTTTTTGGCGTACAGACTTATCATATGCTATGACTCTGGCATTATACACAGCATCTTCTAGGTTGAAGTGTTCGGCCATGTGATCCTTAGCTGACAATATCTGCAAATTATTCACAGAGTTATTCAACTTGTTATGGTCCATATGGTGAACGTGCTTACCGGAGGTATCACCCATAGCTTGTGATGCTATAAAGTTGTGTTCATTCAATTCCTTGCCATGCTTAGCATACAGCCGAGCATACCCATAGGATTTCATGCCCCGTGATAGTGCCATGACCCTATCTTTAGGCTTCAAGTCTTTAGCCATACACCAGGACCCATCTAACTTCCTGACCCTGTGGGAAGGTGTCAAGATTGTATCTCCTGTCCTACCTGTGTGACCTGTGTTCTTCCATGTTATACGAAGTGTTTCCTCATTTCTACCAGTCTGGCCATGCCACAATACTTTCCTCAAGGAAAGTGTGCCATGCTCATCATAGCTATAAACAAGGTCACCCTCTTTGATATCCTCGATCTTAATACCTTTGGGGTTCTTTGTCAAATCGCGGGGACACTCGATATATGTTCCCTTTGCTACGCAAAGGCGGCCTGTAGTGGTTCCTCCTGATTTCTCGGAACCACCGGCCCTAGCAACATCACTTTTTGCAAGTAAAAAGTCGGGATGAAGGCGATTTTCTACCTGAAACTCTTCCAAGTTCTTCATGAACTTACGTTGAATGTCGAGTAGCTTACGTAACTTGTAGATCATGTACCAGACCCACTGAACCTCTGACTTTTGTTCAGAGGGTGTCCAAGAGGATTTGCGATACTGAAGCTCGGCATCATCTTCTCCACCAGAGATGTCGTTTAACACATCCTCGTCGAGTCGATAATCTCCACCCTTCGTCTTGTTGTTCATCGCTTCCAGGGTAGGCAGCATGCCGGTCTCAACTAACAGTTGAGCCAGGAACTTCTTCTTGTTGGGTTTGATGGCCTCGTTATACAAGTAGTCGAAGGTTAGCTTACCAAACGGATACATCTTGGTAGGTGTGCTCTGCTTGATAACCTCTGGCACCTGTGCCAGGGCTCTCTGAACATAGTCACTACCTATCAGGAAGTTCTTGATGTTGGTTACCTTCTCATTGATAGCGTCAGACACGATCTTGTGCCTCTTCATATCAATAGGAAGGCCCCACCGTTCAACATGAGAGAACGTAAATACGTTCTTCTTGGAGATGTCGTAGGCCATGGGGTTCCACGCCTTCTCTTCCTCCATCGGGTCGAGTATTTCATACTCAAGACGAGCAGTAAAGTGCGTGTCACACGCACCATACTGATATAGAGTATGCAGGTTCGTGTCGGAGAAGTTAGCAGAGCCTAAAGGGCGTAGTTGCTCTTGCTGTTCAAGAAGCTCCTCCATCTGTGCTTCCATACCCTCAAGGTCGTAGATCTCCTCTTCTGCTGACTTCTTAGCACGGACTTTTTTGATCTTACCCGTCTTGGTATGCTGAACCTCAGGTTCAGGCTCAAGCATCTTCTCCAGTGCCTTCGTCTTGACCTTATTGGCCTTGTCGATGGCTTTCTGGAGGGTATTGATGGCGTTACGTACCAAGGCATGGGAGTCGGCTATCGCCTTATTAGAGCGGTCAATTTCCTGCCATAGAATAGTATCGTAGGCATTGATGTTGAAATACATCATCGCCAAAGCCTTAAGACCATTACCAGTCCTGCCCTGATCCACAGACACGAACTTCAAGAACGTACAGACATAGTCAAGAATCAAAGCATACACGTTTACCTTATAAACGGCGTAGATGCACTGAAAGTCATACTTGATGTTATGCCCTACGATAATCCTGTTCTTACAGATCCTTGTAAACAATCTGGAAGATAGGACATCGTGGGTGAAGACATAGGTCTTATACTTAGTCCCTACCTTTTCTGTTATTTGAAGCAAGATGATCTTGACGTTCTTGTGCCAGACCGTCTTTCGCACCTTGTCCTTCTTATTATGGTTATCCTCAATATCAAGTATGATTTTAGTTTGTAGCGTCTCGGCTATCTCGAATGCTCGATCAGCCTTGGTTACCAACTCATACTCAACGACTTCCTCATGGAAGTCACCTGAAGCCAACTTATCGGCCATTCCAAAGACCCTATAATACTCATTGAACAGGTCTTTACGGCCTGACTGATGCATTACAGGGTCATAGGTCACCAGGACAAAGTAGTCGAGTTCCTTCATCTTGATGGGATCACCTATGGCCTTGTTAAGGGCTTTAGGTGCATGCTCCTTGAGAACAGCTTTCATAGCTGTAACTCCCAAGCATACAACGACTGAAGGTTTGATGTTACGAATTAAATTGTCAAGGAAATCGTTGGCACACGACATCACTTCTGATTCGGATAGGACGACATCCTTGAGTCCCGACTTATTCTTACCTGGGTAACAAGTGGTAGCGTTCGCTAAAACCCATTTGTTATCTAAGCAATTGAGATACATAGAGGTCATTCCGTAGCCTGACCTATCCGTCATGGGGCAGTTTTCGGCATCCTCAAACTCCGTAGGAGTTTTGTAGACGACTAGGATTGTCCCATTACTTCGATGCGAATCCCTGGAGTCAAACACGGGTTGAATGTTGTAACTAAGATTAGTCCCCTCAACATGCCGGTTAAAGCATTTGCACGATAAACAAGTTGCGCTTGCAGCAGGTTTATCACTGGCCATTCTAGCAGACAAAAAACCGTTACTCAGCCTAATTTGGGTCTCCATGACCTGTAGCTCATCTTCCATCACTTGCCTTCAATCTTTCTTCCAGTTCCTCCACTGATAACACAGTGTAGCGTTTCATCTCCGAGGCCACTAAGTGGCCCCCAAGACCTTGTGCTTTATGCTGTGCTACAACTCTACGGACGTTCTCAAGAACGTCATTAGATTCTACTGGAGGACTGAAATCTTTCTCTGATAGTACTACTTCCAGGTTAGGTGTATTGCCATCTTCATCGTCATGAATAGCATCCCAGTCTACTTCATTATCGTCACTAGGATCCCGTAGCGAGTTGATATCCAACACTTCTTCGTCTACGGTGATGTTTAGCTCTTCTGACATGTGACTCCTTACCTATAACCATTGTCAAACTGCCACACACGGGCAGTGTAATCCATACCGTCGGTGTATAAACTCATCTTGGCTGCTCTGTCTCGTTTTGCTTCACGTAGTGAAAGCTCTCTAGCAGCCTCTAATTCTACGTCTACAAAGTATACAGACTCATTCGATAGTTCTACATCGACAACTGAGTTTAGCACATTTGTTGGTAGTTTGTCAAGCCCTGCACTAGTAACCCAACCATATCCTGTAATCAGGAATTTCATATAGTCTCCTATAAGTTACTGCCCGGTAACCGAGGCAGTGTATTTGCTTCTGTAGATACTATAGATCATTACTGGGGAAAATGGAAGTGTGGTCATGTTAACATTCTTTCCAGTTTGGTTAACATGGTTGTAACCCTATAGTACGATACTACTAATTACTAAGTTTTCTATGAAAACTACTTGACAACATGTTAAAACCATGATACCCTATATATACTATATAATACGAAAGTAAGTTGTGTAGATTCCTAACCTGTTCACTGATCAGTATAGCACATAGGTTACTGATGTGCAACTACTCGCTGAATTTTTATAGGGAACCAAACAGAAACATGAATGCTGCCTCGTTGAAACGGGCAGCGATGTATAGGTGAAAAGCAGGTTAAACCAAGAGTGTATCCAACTCTAAAGGTATGCCTGCAGCCTCTCTAGATTTTACCTCCACAGCAGTTGACCCACAAGGTAACCCTACTCCCAATAATGCGGAGCAAGGGGCTACTTTCACTAGAGTGTTTACATTGTATACGGGTGCTCTAACAGACCCCCCTGTAGACCTGGCTAACGTAACTGCTATTAAAATGCAGGTTAAGAACAAGGTTGGGGGGACTCTAATACTTGAGGCATCTACTACCAATGGTAGGATCACAATAGGGTCACCCACTACACTAGGTCAATTCACAATTACCATACCTGAGACAATAATGGAGGCTGCTACTCCATGCTCAGCGACTCACCCTCACGTGTATGATATCAAAGTTACCTTCCAAGATGGGTCTGTCCTGAGATACTTTGAGGGTTTCTTCGAGATCAAAGCTGGTGTAACTAGAGATGCCTAGTGATGCTATTGTATCTTTTCAAACCCTAACCGCTACAGTAAACAACCCCGCTTAGAAGTACCCTTAGGTCTAGGAAATACCACCTCTTTGTATAATACTAAACAAGGTGTTATCCCGTATTCACGGCATTCGTCAAATCAAAGAAGGTACCCTACACACGTGTGTCCGTACCAACAATGAGGCTTTTACTATTGTAGCCGGAAGGCCAGTCAAGTTTGACTCGACCGGGTGCAAGTTAGCCCAGGCTGATGACATTGCTAACATAGCTGTGGGGATAGCTTATAACACGGCGGCAACAGGTACAGCCGTTACTATTGTACTCATGGGTATATTGAGCGTAGCAGATTGGACCGTAGCCAGTGGAGGAAGTGCAACCCTAACCACTAATAGTTACTATTACCTATCACAGGGAGCCGCCGGGATTTTGACGACTGTACCTCCGTCTAGCACAGGGCAAGTATACCAACCATTAGGCATGGCCGTCACCACAACCGACTTCTTTGTCCAGGTACAAACTGCTATAATAGTTTAAGGAGATCTCATGGCTGCAGAATTACCCCTAATTATGAAGGGTACCCCTCTTAACCCTAAGAGGATGGTGTCCGGTGCTGACTTTGTAGCCTTGGGGGTGGGTGGCACCGGGGTTGACCTCTCCACCACAGGTGGGGCTACCCACGTGCTCGCACAAGATGCATCACACGTCGTATCCGCTAGAGCCTTAATCGCTGCAGATATCCCTAGTTTAGCCGCTTCGATTATTACGTCAGGCACTCTGTCAGTGACTGTGGGGGGCACAGGAGCCAATCTATCCGCCACAGGCGGAGCTAATCAGATCGTCAGGCAAGATACACTGGGAGGGGCTTTTACTGTATCCGTTCTAGCAGCCGCAGATATCCCCAACCTGGCAGCGTCTATCATTACAAGTGGTCAGCTAGCTTTAGCCCGAGGTGGTACGGGAGCAGACTTGTCTGCTACGGGTGGGGCTAACCAGATCGTCAGGCAGAACTCCCTGGGTGGGGTTTTCACTGTCTCTGTCCTCACTGCTGGGGATATCCCTAACTTGGATGCGTCTAAGATCACTTCAGGTACGTTTGCCACAGCCAGGTTGGGGTCAGGCTCCCCTACAGCGAGCACCTATGTAGACGGTGCAACCGGAGCATGGACGGCTCTACCGACGGCTCCCAACGTACTAACTCTGACTAACGGTGAGGCGTCAGCATTTATCGTGGGTAATGTAGTGTACTCCTCGGCTGCTGGCACTGTAAAGATGGCTAAGGCAGACGCCTTAGCCACATCTGAGGTAATTGGGCTATCCCTTACTGCAACGTCTGCTGCAGGATCTGCTACTATCCAAACCGGAGATACTGTAACACTGACTACCGGACAGTGGGATGCTATTGCAGGTACCTCAGGGGGATTGGGCTTCGGGGTGGTGTATTACCTTTCAGCCGCCACAGCAGGGTTGCTCACATCCACAGCCCCAAGCACCACAGGTCAGCAATGGGTCCAGATAGGTATAGGGCTCAGCACTACCCAAATGAAGATTCAGATCCTAGGCCCTATTGGGGTATAGTGCTTGACAGTAACATACACGTAGTGTATGCTATTAACGATACCTAAAGAGAGGACTCATGTCTTTAACTACTACTATCCCCCTTAAGCTAGGCACCAATCAAGTCTCTCGGTTTGTTTCCGGGGATGGGGTAGGGTTAGCCTGGGGAGGAACAGGGCAGGACCTATCTGCATCCGGTGGAGCTACATTTGTACTGGCACAAGACGCCTCCCATGTCATCTCTGCCAGGGCTTTAATTGCCGCAGATATCCCCAACCTGGCTGCCTCCATCCTTACGACGGGCCAGGTCGCGCTGGCCAGGGGCGGGACGAACGCGGACCTATCAGCGACGGGCGGGACCAGCAAGTTCTTGAAACAAGCATCCGTCGGTGCCGCCATCACGGTGGTGCAGCCGAACATTGGGGACATCGCCGGGGGTTCCCGCCCCATGGTAACGGCCGATACTTACTTCTTCTATGAGTCCACCACGTCTGAGGCCGTAGCCTACTGGCAGGGGGACGGACAATGTCAACTGGGCCGGACAAGCCAGGCCCATTTCTACGTTGCAGCCGGAACCGGTGACACATATCTTTACAACCCTACGGGGCGTTTCAGTCGATTCTATTACAACAACGTGGAGAAATGGCGAATTGGGACCACCATGCTGGAAGGGGACCGTGCCGCTCTCGGATACAGCCTTGGGAGCGCGTTCGACCCGGGCACTGGCGGGCTGGCTCTCAATGGTCAGCTCTTTGTAGGGGCCGGAGCCATCAAGGGTAACAACGGGATCTACCTCCTGGGAGATTCCGCCGCGTTGACGACCGGTTACGCGGCGATTGGCGGGGGAAACGCCTGGACCCAGGCCACGGGCGCAATGTGCGCGTTTTACGGAGTCACCGCAGCGGGTATGCCGGGAGCTGCAGCATACTACTGCGGTGCATCGGGGTCCCAGGCTAAGCACGTTTTTTACGACAAGAACGCGGCGGCACAACTCACTATTAACGAGACCGGACTCACTGCCACCGTCATTGCTGCCACTCAACAAAATTCTGGCGGGCGCACTGCCAATTTCTCCGCTCTCAAATACTACAACTGCTACTTGTGGGGCCACACAAATACTGAGTATGTGAACTCCATTGGAGCGTTCAATTCCAACGGCGAGCCCTTCATCGCATTCTACTGCTACCATTCGGCCACATCGAACACTCTTGCAAGGGCTTCCGCCACAAATGTCCCGTCATGGATCAGGGCGTCGTATCTCGGCTACATTTCCCTGTGGAAGGGCAATACAGGCACGGTCAATGGCGACATCACTCCGACCGAGGTCGTCCGCTTTGGGTTAGTGACGCCAATGCTGGAGGCCGACAGGATTTCTCTGGGCACAATCGGCTCCTCTACTGACCCAGGCGTTGGCGGCCTAGCCTTAACTAACAGCCTCCAGTTCACCGGAACGGGCGTCACTAACACAGCGCTTACCCTGATACAAGCCGATGCTTCCGCTGGAAATATGCGACAGCAGGTTCCATTAGCAAAAGCCTGGTCCGTATGGGTCGGGACAGGACAACTTCTGGGGATTGATACGAACGGTATCTACCCTGGGAAAGGTATCATATTCAACAATTCCGCTGGGGTGGCCAATTCCGCTCAAACTCAAATCTACCCCGACGCTGCAAACGGGAATCTTTTGATCAATGTCCCCTCTACTAAATCTCTCTTAGCGTATGTGGCGGGGAATCAGATCTGGGCGTCAGACGCAAACGGATTTAAGTTTTCTGTAGGCGTTCGTGCTATTCCGCAAATAAAAACCACCACCTACACCGCAACTTCAGCCGACTACATCCTCCTTGGCAATCACGCCGCAACTCCCTTCACGATTAACCTTCCGGCCGCAACCGGAACCGGCCAAATCCTCTTTATCAAAAATATCAACACCGCAAACGTTACGGTAGACGCCAACGCTTCCGAAACAATCGACGGTTCACTCACGCAGGTTTTGACCACCAACCAGGGAATTATGATCGTTGACTATGCCACGGGCCTCTGGGCCATCGTGGCCGCAAAATAAGTAGGACATCATGGGATTAATCTTGAGTAACTATATACTCGGTGGCCGACGATAACTCAGAGCCCGACAAGGGCACCATCTGGCCCAACGCCTACTGTCCGTCGCCGCTTCGGTGGGGGCCAGCGTGGTGGAAGACAACGCCCACGGACTCTACGCCTCCTACAAAGGGGGCCCCCTGGGATCCATGGGGGCCCCTTCCACCCTCAGCTTCCACGAAACCAAGAACTGTGGCTGTGGCGAGGGTGGGCGCTGTTGTTCAAGTTTCCGCAACAACCTGCATCACCTGAACCTTCGGGAAAGTCTACATTTATGAGGGCAGACCTTATGAGGCAGACCAAGATTAACTACAACTCACATAAAAACAAACACATCGGAGGGTAAAGTCATGTCATATAAATTCCAACAGTTCATCATCCCGGATGTCGGGTTTTCGGTCGTCGATGCCGTTATCAAACCAACCGCCGGGCGCTGGCAAAATATGTTCGGGCGATTCTCTATGCCGATGGAGGTTGCTTTATATCCTTCGGTTGAAGCCTCTCACACTGATGACTCCCGCTTAAAATACTCCCTTGGGGAGTTCCTGAAAATGATGGGAGAAGACCCCAACGGTAATGGGCGTGTAGATGGGTTGCAACCAGAAGCATGGAACAGGATCAAATCGGGGCTACTCGAACTCATCTACACCGAATTTGGACTCGAATACCCGGTCTTCACCCAAGCGGAAAAGGTGTAACACTTGACTAATATGATTGTTATGTGTATCATGTCAGAATCCTAAGAAGTTGAGGGGCACCATGAACAGTAAACAAGAAGATAAGACCTTACAGGATCAGTTACGTGATCTGGCTCTTGATATTGCAGACACGCAGTCTCGTGTATCTGCAATGCATAAAGATCTAGCGCAGGGGGAATCCTACCTGGATACGTGTCTCCACAAGTATCAGATCCTACTGGGTCAACTGTCCGTGCTGGACCAGTATATCAAGCAGCAGTCTGCTAGTCAGGCATCTGTGTACACTGCTAATGACAGCAAAACAGTTCCGGCGTATGACTATGCCCAAGAGGGTTTGGAAGATGGAAAGAAACCGGCACAAAAAGTTAACAAATAAGTAGTTGACATTCTTCCCAGAAATGTGCATAGTGAGTCCAAGGGAACGAAACAAATCGTAAGTCGAGAGGAAATAGAATATGAGTCACAAGTCCAAAATGATTACTGCTGAGTTCCACGACGGAACTAGTAAGCAGGTCGAGTTCAAAGCAAAAGGCCTTTTACGTCAGGGAGATACTCTGCTTGAGTGTGTAAGCTCCATCCCTAAAGGTGCCAAGCCTGGAACGTTAAGGGGTGGAGTCATTGCTGAGGGTGAGGTCACTGGTCACGCTCACCGCCTGCAGGGTAAATACTCTGTCCACGTCCATGACGGAAAAACCTACTTCACCGTTGGTGAAGGTGGAGTCCGGTATGCCCACGAGGATCACGGTCACCTGATTCTCCCCGAAGGCACTTCTTATTGTATCGGAGCCGATACCACGAAGTCCAAGACCAACGTAGCGACCCCTAACACGAACTCTGCCACTCCGTTGTTAGGTTCCACCCTTAAAGTCCAGCGTGAGTGGTCACCTGAAGGAGATCGGAGCGTTCGAGACTAATGGCTACAACCATTAAAAAGCTCACCGAGGAGCAAAAGTCCTGGATCCCTGGAGTAGTGTCACACTGGATCAATTACTCCCTCAACTTTCCTGAAAAGGCCGACACAGGTATGTATCTGTGGCAGCCTCCTGCCCCAATCAAGGACCTTCAGGAAAACATGGATTGGCTGTATACTGCAGCCAGCCTCCCAACTCCTCGTGTATTAGAGGTAGATTCTCCATATAGTATGCAACTCGTTGCTAACCTTATTCAGAAACTACCGTGGGACTCTTTTCGAGGAGAAGAAGAAGACATTGATTGTGCCCTACGTGTAGCACCCGCTATGGCAGCCGACCTGGCTCCCAACACGACTCTGCGTAGGGCCGACATCATTGCTTCTCTCCAGAAGCACTTAGGGGTAACTTCCCTGAATGAAGAAACCAAGGAGTCCCTGGATACCCTAACGATGTCATACGTCCCTACGGCGTGTATTGGCATCGGGCACGATGCTGGTTGGGCAGCATACTACTCCTACTACAAGATGGTAGGTGGTGACACCATTAGTAATAATGAGCACCGCCTGAAGATTGTAGAGGCTGGTATCTGGGATTGCATTGTCCTCTATGATATTGCCATCGCCTGCCGTAGGCCATTCAAGGTGCGGTTGGATGATCAGCAGCGCCTCCACTCTCTTGAGAGTCCTGCCCTTGAGTGGGCAGACGGTCATAAGCTCTACTTTGTGGCTGGGGTTCACATGCCTACAAAGTATTTCACTGACCCCAAAAACCTCACGAGTAAGGAAGTGTTCGATCAGTCAAACGTAGAGGTCCGTAAGGGTCTGATTCAAGTCATGGGTGTCGATAAGTTCATTGCCTCCGCAGGAGGCACTGTGATCGACGAGGATGTAGATAGCTCCGGGATGCCCCGTCTTCTGATTCGCATGAACACTAAAACCAGCAACGGTGATACCTTTACCGTCGTTGAAGTAGAGTGCCCATCGAAGCATGACAAGCACTACCTGTTTGTTCCACCGAACATGCTAACCTGTGCTAAAGCTATCGCCTGGACCTTTGATGTGGAAGATGAATATTACGCACCTCTAATAGAGACGTAATGGGCATTGAGGTAATGCCTGAGAGCGCCGGTGAAATTGCCTATCTCCTAGAGATAGCCAAGGAACACCTGTACTCTTGCCGACACGGAGAGGATGGCAGAATGTGTAATCACTGCAAGATCTGGCTACTAACTGCAGATGATTACATGCAAGACCTGGACTACTGTGTTCACCTGGAAGAAGGAGAACACCAACCTCTAGGTCCTGTGAGCTATAATCAACTCTTCGAGTAGTTGACCCTTTGAAAGCCCCCTGTTGGGGGCTTTTTTTATTGGCTCAAGGATGGAGTCACTCATAGCCTGCTTCTCTTCCAGTATTTCGTGGATACGGTATTCCATGGGGTGGTTGAGAAGGATGAAATGGTAGTAGCAAGGCTTTGTCTGACCCATTCTGTGAATACGCCCCTCAGTCTGAATATTATTAGCTACAGTGTAATCACGATCTATAAAGATCATCCTAGAAGAGTTCTGCAGGTTTAGGGACACCCCGGATGACCGTATGGTCATCGCAAGTCCCTTGAGTTTACCCTGTTGGAACTCTTCTTCGATTTTAAGACGTTCTGCAGC
>OFRG01000750.1_pt1 | contig 11374 bp, 23 predicted proteins | sample 1543071 | NCBI WGS metagenome assembly OFRG01 (sample SAMN07774222, study PRJEB24372) | wastewater metagenome | isolation source: WWTP Verbania (Effluent) | place: Italy: Verbania | collected 2015-12 | reverse complement strand
CCGCCCATCGGCAAACCACCAGCAGGAGAACTAATTCCACCACCCGGCATTGGAGGCATTCCGCCAGCTGGCGGTGCCATATCCGCTTCCGCAATAATAAATTTTCTGAATCGCATCAATCTATTTATGCCTTTTTGACTCGCAAATTATCGACTTCTCAATAAAACAAATACTGGTGTCGGAAATCTTGCTCAAAAGGAGAGGAAAATGGAAACTGCGCAGCAACTGTTCGTGAATTTCGGATCAGCATTTGTCTCAAAAGAAATGCTGATGGTCTGCGGATCATTACTCGCAATATGGCTTGGTTTCAAAGTAACTCTCGGAATTGTTCGCCTCATTCTTGGTTTCATCAAGAAAGTTTCTTTCTTGAGCATAATTGCAATTACAATGTGGATCGGCGGCTTTACGACAACAACCTTCAGTTTGGGAGAATTGGCCTCAAGGCACACTTCCAGCCCCGAATTATCTTCTGATAGTTTGGAAAAAATTGCCTTAAGATCAAGCAATACAGAAGCTGTTGCTGCTGTGTTGAGTTATGCAAAAGAAATAAAGGCAAAAAATGAAGTTGTGCCTGAAACTGTCTCCCTTGGTAACGTAAATCCAGTTATGTCTATTAAGGATATTCCTGCATCAATTTATGCAGGATCACTTGGCTTTGGAATTGCCGTTGCTGTTTGTGGTATTGTCTGCTGGGCACACCGAAGAAACCCAACCTTCATGACCTATTACAAATAACTCCAAAAGAAGGAGCGAACAATGTTTTACGTTTTGCTGACTGGATCAGGTGAAGGTTGCGATCATTCAATCGGTTGCAACATGCGCTGGCAAAAACTGAGAGCCTCTACCTTCAAAGAAGCAGAAGAGGAAGTAAGTAATTTAGTCGATTTGTTTACTCACATTCCTATCAAAAATGCACTGATACTGGACGTTGCCAGCTACGGGGATTTTGACATCAAACTCGATAGGGAATTCAAAGAGGCTCGACAACGAAAGGAACAAGAACAAACTGACAGAGCGAAACGAAAATCGGAATACGATAAACTAAGACCCGAATTTGAAAAAAGCATCTATAGTGATGGTGTTGTCTCAGGTTAAAAAAACTGACTGACTAGGAATCTCCAACTGTTTCTCAAAATTGAGAGGAAATCATGGAATCTCTTCTGGAAACCCTACAGAAACTCGGTTTGGCCCTGTTGTCGAAAGAAACACTCATCGCATGCGGTATAGCAATCGCATTAGTGCTTATATGGAAAACCGTATCTGTGATTGTTCGGTCCGGGATGTTTTTGAGTAGAAAGGTGTCTTTTATCTGTTTAGGCTCTACAGTGATGTGGATTGGCGGATTGACTTCGATAGGATTTGGCATCGGCGAACTGAACACGAAATCTAGTCCAGCAGTTGTTTCATCTCTAAGTGAGATGAATAGTCGCCAAGAGCCTTTGCCAATTTCTTTTTGTACAGGTTTAATTGGGTTTGGTGCTTCTATATTGGTTGGCAGCCTAGTATTGTGGTGTTACGACAAGAATCCGTATTGGGTTCCAAAGAAAAACTGAAATTTTTGAGATTCCTCTTGATTTTTTGATTTGACGTGCGTATTATACTTGAACAAGGCTAAAAGAAGCCAGAGAAACATATGCGATATTTATCACTCAGTTCGTTGTTTTCGTATTCCCTGTCAGGGGACACGTAAGCGCTTGGACTGAGTTAAAGGGCAAAAAGCCCGAGATCAGCCAAGCTGATCTCGGGCTTTTTGCGTTTGTATTGGTGAATTATGGCATAAAGTCCGAAAAGTTGAGATGAAAAAAGGTAGAAACTGGAAGAATGGGGGAGTGGTTTAACCCAACAGTCTTGAAAACTGTCGTGCCCGCAAGGGTACCAAGAGTTCGAATCTCTTTTCTTCCGCTGTTAGTTTGTTCTTTGAAAATTTGGATGTTAATACGGAATCGCAAGCCGATGGGCGACGGCACCCGTTTCGAAAACGGGCGAGGGTGAATAGCCCCTTAGAGATTCGAATTCTCTCGATTCCGCTGTAATTTGGAGCGTGTCCGATTGGTCGAGGAAATTGCTTGGAAAGCAACTGGGGCTTAATCTCCCTTGCAGGTTCAACTCCTGTGCGCTCCGCATGCCCGGTAAGCTAATCTGGTGAAAGCGCATCCCTGAAGAGGATGAGAGGTTGGACCGAAACCAACACCGGGCACTTGTTCAATTTACTTTAAGGAGGATCAATAATGATTACGTTAATTGGTTTCTTGTGAGCACAATTCCGTGCTTACAGGAGAAACGAAGATGGGTTACAAGTGGCGAATTTTAAGGCATCCCAAGACCACTCAAGAACGACGTGAAAGTGGTCGTCGTGGATTTATCAACGAAGATGATTATCGAGTTAAAGTAAGATCGAAACGGAATATGAAAAATCTGCGTAATGCTTGGGATGATATCTGTCGTCGTGATTGGAATGAAAAAGGATGGAAGAAATTGCGTAAGACGCAATATAAATGAAAAAATGGAGTCGCTGCTGAGTGGGATCAGAGTTGGTCTGTAAAACCAATGCATTGCGATAAGAGGTTCGATTCCTCACGGCTCCAGTATATTTTTTACAGTTAGGCAATAAGTTTGGTTCCTTCCTTACTAAATAAATAAGTAAGGAAGGAACCTATGCCATACACTACATTTGTTATAAAACAATGCCCAATTTGTAAAACTGAATTTACGACTAAGAATAGGACAAAAAAGACATGCAGTCGGAAATGTGCGGGGATAAGCACAATTCCTTTTCAAAAACCTAAAAGTTTAGAAACAAGGAAAAAATTATCTTTAGCTATTAGACAAAAATATGAACAAGATAATACTTTTAAACAAAGGGTTTCTGAAGGTTTGAAAAGATATTATCAAAAAAACCCAAACAATATTTTAAGAAAAAAGAAACTGTCAAAAGCAGTTGGTAAAGGAACCAGAGGTAAATTTAAACAAAAAACAGCTAAAAACATATTAGATTTTAGTTCAAGAACTATCAGAAAAGTTCTCAATAGATTGGAAATCGGTTGTTCAATTTGTCGTTGGAACAAGGATGTATGTGATATCCACCATATAAATGGCAGAAAGATTAGAAACGCTGATGATCATTGGAATTTATGTTATCTTTGTCCGAATTGCCATAGGCTAACTCATAGTGGTAAAATTCAAAAATGTCAATTAATTAACTTAGATGAGTTTATTGGTGAACGATGGAAAGACTGTTATTATGGATAACCCAATTACGGAGTAGATTGCAAGTGGCTATGCTACCCAGTTTGCTAAACTGGCAGACGGCGAAAGCCGTCTTTCGAGTTCGACTCTCGACTGCTCCGCTTTATGATTAAACAAAAAGAATATCCTTATTGGTGTGAAAAATGTAAAGAATTAACAACTAATTCTAACGCAATTATTTGGATTAAGAAAGGTGTTGAATCAGTACCAACTTGTTGGACCTGTAAACATCGTTTAATTCCGATGCTTGAAGAAGATAGTGGCATGCCCTCATGACGTAATTGGCAGCCGTAACAGTTTCAAAAACTGTTGTCCGAAAGGGCGTCCCGGTTCGAGTCCGGGTGAGGGCACTGTAAGTATGCCGGGGTGCTGAAACGGTAGACAACGAAGATTTAGAATCTTCGGTCCGAAAGGACGTGCAGGTTCGACTCCTGTCCCCGGTACTATGCCTAGGTGATGCAATTGGCAGACATCTATCACTCAGAATGATAGTTTTGTGGGTTCGAGTCCCACCTTAGGCACTGAAAATAAACAAGCCGAGATGCTGGAACTGGTAGACAACGGAGACTTAAAATCTTCGGCCCCGAAAGGGGCGTGTGGGTTCAAATCCCTCTCTCGGCACTGAATGCCTAGGTGATGCAATTGGCAGACATCTATTGCCAGAAATGGCGTGGAGGTTCGAATCCTCTCTTCCGCACTTTAGATCACCAATTATATTGCTTTCGCATCGGGCTTGCTCCACGGTTTAGTTGCGACTGTTGATCCCCACTTTGTTGCCTATCCTGTGAGAGAGTCTGCTGCAATTGTTGACCAAACGAGTTGATTAATTCATACGTTTTCTTTATTGTATCTTCACCCTGTATTCGTTCTTGTTGCATTATGGCATTAATAGCCTTAGTAAGGTCTGGCAATATACTCTTTCTTATCAAAGTTGCTATATCTAATTGCGGTGCGAAGGGACCGCTTTGTCCAACTTCTGTTAAGTATTGTTCAAATGTTTTCATGATTTATATATCCATATTCTTGATAAATTCGATACTAGGTACTAGACAAAACATCCATAACCACTAAAATTAAACCCAAAGGAGCATTCCATGAACCTGATCAAAATGCTTTTGGGTAGCAAGATATTTTTCTGGAACAAATCTGGCCCACCGAACAAGGTATCTTTTCAGAGCAAACTCGATCCGCCTAGCAATATACCTATTGCTGGTCAAGACGCTCAATGGCTGGGTTATTGTATAAATTGCGGTTATCAAGAACTTCATGCTAGTCGTGGCGGGTTCCGAAATGGCAGTATTATGCATTGCTATGGCTGCGGTAATGAAAGTGAAATGAAGGGATTTGGAAAAGAACAAACTGAAAGAATGATTTTACACAGTAGGATGCACTGGCAAAAATATCATGCCACTCCGTATAATTGGCATCTATTAGCTGAAACTGATAAATTAAAAATTGTTAGGAATTAAATGAAAAAGAAACCAAAAACTAAGCTCGAACAAGAACAAGAGTATTTAGAATTTCTCCGCAAGCGATTAGCATCCGAAAATTACAAAGCGAATGTGTCAGCTGAAGAATACGCTATCACAAAAGCAAAATATGAGAAAGCTAAATTCCGTTTCAAAATGATGTTCAAATAAGGAGTTGGAAATGGGACTTTTACCTTACACATCGCCCGCAGAACGTGATCGTTCTAGGCAACATCACAAACATTATGACAATTTTTTAGAAGTACGTGGTTTCAAAAAGTGTAAACTTGAGAAAACCTTATGGCAATTAATTTTTGGCAAGAAGTATAAAGCATATACTGGTGTGGTTTACGATAGTATTGAGGAATTTCGCAAAAAACATGGTTGGTTTCCAGATTTGATTAGAGATGGAATTCATTACGGTTTTTATGAGCCCAAAACTTTATTTCACTATATTGATCCTTTTGTAGACGAAATTGGATTTTTAACTCTGAGAGGTTACAAAAGATTCAGCCTGATTCAAGGTGATTATCATGATGATTATTTTTTAAGTGTTGAGACTGAGAAAAATTATTGTGAAAAACATGGTTTTGTGCCGAGGTGGGAAAAAGACGGTCAATATTATGATACAGAACAAGCATTAGCGAGAGAAGGATATGTGTACAATAGTGATACATATTCATATGAAGTTCAAAAAGTGGTTTAGTGAAATGGCACATGTTATTGTGCCATCAAACGTCAATCTTCAAGAACCGTGTGCTGCTGGTCAATGCCGCATCGGCATGATGGACATGAAATTTGAAGAACCGCCACAAGTCAGGGATAGTAATGGAAGAGTTTTGAATCAGGGTTCCAAATTTGTTTTCAAACAACCTGATTCGGAGTTATTTGGTGTAGTCGATCAGGGTCAAATGCTTCCGCAGCTTGTCAATAAACAAGCCGCAATTGATTTTGTTCAAAATCAAGGGTATGTATGGGTTCCTGACAACTGGTGGAAACGAGCCCAAGCATTTGATTTGGATGGAAACATCATCAAAATTTGACATTTTGACAAAAACAGCAAATTTCGTATAATACAAATGGAGGTTTAGCATGACAAAATCTCGGTTTAAAAGAAGCAAAATGGGCAAACTGCCCGGTGAACTTCCTATTTGTTTAAAAGCGATTTTATTAGAGGGAAGAACACCTCAATCAAAAAGCTTTCGGAAAGACCATCAATATCGAGCCAATCGGCGGTTTCGTCATAATGCGTTAGCAGAAATCAAACAACTATCAGAAAGTTGAACATGGAAAGAACCGGATTATTTGACATGGACGGCACACTTTTTGACTATGAGGGTCAATTACGCCGAGATTTAGAAAAACTCAGATCACCAAACGAGCCAGAAATCACAGATTTGTGGGATGAGGGAAATGGCTATCTAAAAGCCAGAATTGATTTAATTAAATCGGTTCCGGGCTGGTGGGAAAATTTGCCACGGCTTGATTTGGGTTTTGATATATTAACCTTGGCAACAGCTATTGGGTTTGAGTGTGAGATTCTAACTAAAGGACCAGCTTCAAGGACAAAGAGTCATGTTTGGACTGAAAAGGTTCGGTGCATTCAGAAGCATTTGGGTGACATGCCGATTAACATAGTTGGCAAGGACAAAGCAAAACAATATGGTCGATTTTTGATGGATGATTATCCCGGTTATTTCTTAGGATGGTTAAAGCATCGTCCTCGTGGACTGGTAATTATGCCTGTCAATGAGTCTAATAAAGACTTTAAGCATCCTCGTGTGATTAAGTATGATGGGCGTAATATAAAACAGGTTGGAGAAGCATTACAGGCAGTATTTAAGCGGAAGGATGGTGAAGATTGGCTTTGAACTTAATGCCGAAGGTTATTATCAATTACGGCATGGATTCTTTTCGTTACTCACTTGATGGAGTGAACAAATTATCTGCCAGAGTCGAAAAAATTAGAGATACTTGGATTTGTACAGTGGATGACGAAGATTTAGAGCATCCATTGATTGAGATATACACTAAAGATGTGGAAATGGCACAAAAAATTGCCGAATCCGTGTTAATTGCTGAATATACAAAAGAAGTGTCAACATGTTATGAAAATCCTGAAATCAGTCAAATCATAAGTCAGACAGATTGGCGAACTTGTCCGAAGTGCGGGGTTGATTGGCCGCATCCAAGCGTTACAAGTGGAATGACTTGTCCTCGATGTATACTTTCTTATGATAAAGCGAGAGAAATCATTCAAACTTGGCTTGATAAACAAGGTCATGAGCGGTGTTGGTATTATCCCGATTTGTTTAAGGAATTAGCTACACTATATGGGATAAAACCAAAGGTTGAACCAAAGTTGCCGCCGCTTGAAGAATTTAAAATTGGTTGTGAGCGACATCAAAAAGAGGAATATTTTGATGAAGGCTAACGAGATTGCTTTAGAGATATTTCCAGAAGCAGAGGGTGAGTTTTTAGAAGCTTTAATCTGGAGTACAGGATTTCCGTATTTTTGGTCAATCCCACGAGACGGGAATACACCTGAAGAGTGTTTTAGGAAGCAATTGCAGCAATTGAAGGTATTTTTGGAGGTTCAGGGAAGATTTCCTGAACCTGAAGAGAGTTTAGATAGTCCATGTAGTTTGGTTATCGAAAGTGGTTTAAAATGAGAATCTGTGCTCTTTCGGATCTTCACGGTACATTGCCGGAAGTACCTGATTGTGATTTGTTGTTGCTGGGAGGGGATTATTGCCCTAATAGTAATCTAATGCATTTTTGGTATGGGAAGCAGATGGCACCGTGGCTAGAGGAATTGGCCACGAGAATGAAAATAGTGGGTGTGGGCGGCAATCACGACGAGTTATTTGAAAAACATCCTGATTTAGTGCCCAAAATGGAATGGACTTACTTGCAGGACAAGTTATTGGAATGGAATGGGTTGAGAATTTGGGGAAGTCCTTGGCAGCTTAGATTTTACGATTGGGCATTTAACCTAATGGAAGATCAATTAGAGCGAAAATGGGAGTTGATTCCCGACGATACTGATATTCTGATTACTCACAGTCCGCCGTATGGATATGGGGATTTGGCTGAGGATTTTCAAACGAAAAAGTCCGAGCATGTAGGTTCTCCGTCTTTAATGGGAAGAATCATGGAAGTGAGTCCCAAATTGTGTGTTTTTGGGCATATTCATGCTGGGCGAGGTGTTTATCAGATTGATGGCAAAAAAGGACCAGTTGTGTTGGCTAATGCAACTATTATGAATGATGAGTACAAGCCAGTTTACAAACCAATGGTTTTCGATTATGATAACGGTTTGGTAACGGTTGTCCAGAAGTGAAAAGGAGTTTAGTATGAAATATCGACCGGGAGATGACGGCAAATCTTTTCTGCCTAAAATGGGCCGACTCGACAAAAACAGTTTGTGTTTTTGTGTTTTGGGCGATTTAGACGAGCTCAATGCACAAATTGGTGTTGTGAGCAACAAGAGTGGTCATGAGCAATTAGATGAAATTCAAAAGACGCTTATGGAAATAAGCAGTCAGCTTGCTACTGGCGAATCTCATCTAACTGAGGAAGATTTACTTTGTTTGGAGAAATGGACAGAGGAAAAAGAGCAAAATTTGCCACCGTTAAACAATTTCATTGTGCCTAGTACACGACCGGAAGTGCATTTGGCACGTGCGATTTGCCGCCGAACCGAGCGTAATGTAATCGGCTGGATGGAACAACCTACACCTGAGCCTTTTGATTTTGTCAAATTCAATTTGGTTGTTCCGTATTTGAATCGCCTTGGTGCGTATTTATTCGCTCTTGCAAGGCAACTTGCCCAAAGGGACGTGAATTGGATTAGCCGTAAATCCCGAGCAACCGCAAATGTCGTTTGATCACTTCTTTGGGATTTATGGGTCGGATAATATCCTAGTGCCATATGGCTCACAAGTCTATGGTACTAGGTCCGACAAATCCGACTACGATTACATTGCTATCGGCTCCGATTTATTAACTGGCGAAGAGTATCTTCACGATAACATTAACATTCATCTTTACAGTTTTTCAGATTTTTCATCCCAACTTGCCGATCACAAAATACATGCTCTTGAAGCTTATTATTTGCACAATGGAATCGTGAAAGACTATTTTCCTTTCACTTTAGATTTAGTCAAACTACGTCACAGTTTATCCGATAAAGCTTCACACAGTTTTGTGAAAGCGAACAAGAAAATTGACAAAGAGAAAGATTATTATATTGGTTGGAAGAGTTTATTTCATTCGTTAAGGATTCTGAATTTTGGGGCACAAATTGCTGGTTATCGACGGATTGAAAACTATGGAGAAGCGAATCATTACTGGTATGAAATCCTGAATGCTCAACAGTATAATTGGCCATATTTCAAGCAAAAATATCAGCCGGAATACAATAGATTAGCGAGTGAATTTCGTAAATTAGCACCTAAGGAGTAATGGAATGATTGGCAAAGGTGATATTGAGTTTTACTACGGAATTTTGGTGCTAAGAGTGGCCAAGAGTTTAGCAAACAAGCCTTGGAAAGAACTTAGTGATTTATCTAGAAAGAATCGTTTAGATAAGGCTATTAATATCATTTACGATTTGCTTAATGATGAAAATTGTGTCCAAAAATTGGATGAAATTATAGGTGGCAAGGATTACGGTCCAGATGAAAATTGAAAACAATCTTGCAGTAAAACTCATCTTGGGCTACAATTTTCGTGTTACTTAACTCTTACAAGGATGTGGATCATGCAAAACTCAGAGTTACGAAGAATCGTCAAATTTGCACGTCGAAATCTCGCTGAGTCGGTGTCATTACTGAAAACTTATTACACATGGGATCAGTTGAGTGAAATTTTCAACGTCAAAAGATGTTATAAAACCAAACAAAAGCGAGCAACAGTTAAATAAGGAATAATTATGGGCAATATTATCACGCCAGAATCCAATGAAGAACCCGAAGGCGAGGTTCTCAAATACGAAGCAACTGAAAAAGATGATCAAGAATTCTTCTTGATGTATCACATGAATTTCCAGCTTAGTGAAGTTAGGAGCATGACAGAAGATTACAGAAAATGGATCATCATGAAATTCATAACGCAGAAGCGAATGGAAGATGAAATGATGAAACAACAGAGGTTGATGCAACACATCGGTCCAACTCTCGGGATTCAAACTTAAAGGAAAAAGCCTCAGTTGTTGACTGAGGCTTTTTCGCAACTCTTCACAAAGGAGGACTATTTGAGTCCTCCTTATTTAGTAGCTAAACCAAAAATAATTCAATTGTGGTTGATAAAGATTAGGTCTGTAGATCGGTTGAATGCTGGGGTAGACTGGTAACCGATAATTAGGCAACCGATAGACTGGCGGCTGATAATACACTGGTCGCTGGTAGTAAAACCAATAATACGTTGGGTTTTGATAGTAGAAGTAATAATTTTGGGGTCGGACAGGTTGTTGAGCCTGAGAAACACTTGTTTGAGCGAACAGAAAAACAAAAATAGCTAAAAATAGATTACGCATATTCCACCTTTTTTGAATGCTTACATTATAATAAAGTTAGTATGTCATCAATATTTATCAAAACCAATAAGCAAATTGAGAAAATTAGAAAAAGCTGCCATTTAGCCGCAGACACCTTATTTTGGTTAGAGTCGCATGTCAAGCCGGGGGTTTCAACCGAAGAATTAAATAATCTAGCTAATGATTATATTACAACTCATGGCGGCACCGCTGCCTCTCTGAATTACATGGGTTATCCTAAATCCATTTGTACTTCAATCAATGAGGTTATTTGCCACGGTATCCCGAACAAGAATGACATCTTGAAAGAAGGCGATATTATCAATATTGATATTGCTACAGTTTTGAACGGCTATTTTGGAGATACTGCAAAAATGTTTGCAGTAGGTAAAATATCTCCAGAGGCAGAGAAACTATTAGCAGTAACGCAGGATTGTTTGAATATCGGGTTATCACAGGTTAGACCAAGGAATAAATTTTGGCAGATTGGTAAAGCAATTCAAGATTATGCTACTAAAAGAGGCTTTGCCGTGGTGGATAAGTTTTGCGGTCACGGTGTCGGCCTTAAGTTTCATGAATTGCCGCAAGTTTATCACAATTATTTGCCAGAATATGAACAAAACTCTCCGGAAATGTTGCCGGGAATGATTTTCACAGTGGAACCGATGATTTGTTCGCACTCAGCAGAGGCAAGAATTCTTGCAGATGGCTGGACGGCAGTTACTATTGATGGAGGTCTATCTGCGCAATATGAGCACACAGTCTTAGTGACTGATAGTGGATTTGAGATTCTAACCAATTAGAGCAGCGGCTTCTGCTTGTTCTAGACTTGAACCAATCAATTTAAATAAATCATCTGGACTAAAATCTTCTTCAGCTAAACCTGTATTCCAATAAACTTCTGCTTTTAAATGACAATCATCACATAAACTGATACCGTTTTCTTTAACATAACCTTGATTTGCTATTAAAATTCTGTTTATTATATGGTGTGAATCAAGATCAACCACAGGATTCTTATGATATTTGAGATGTTCTTCGCCACCTTGACGATCTTTACCTTGCCTGCCACATACTCGGCAACAGTATTTATCTCGGTTAAAAACGTCTTTACGGAATT
>OFRG01000748.1_pt1 | contig 11395 bp, 12 predicted proteins | sample 1543071 | NCBI WGS metagenome assembly OFRG01 (sample SAMN07774222, study PRJEB24372) | wastewater metagenome | isolation source: WWTP Verbania (Effluent) | place: Italy: Verbania | collected 2015-12 | reverse complement strand
TTGCTGACGCTAATACTGTTGTTGGCTTGTTCTTTGGCGCAGGAATGCCTAGCTTGTAATAGTTATTGGGATACTCTGTGCCTCCTCCGCCAGTTATTGCATTGACGACTGCTCCAGCATAAGAATACAGAAGCGCACCGCCCATACGAGTATCGCCGCTCCAGTAAATACGACTATAAGCATCGTCAGCAATAGGCGAACGAATGACATTAACAGTGTCAGCAAAACGCAACCAATACGCATCGCCGCTTACCTTCCACAAGTGGATAGAGTTAATGTTATGGCCTGTTAATGCTAACGTATCGCCCTGCGTATAGCCGTTTAATGGCTTTAGCACACCACTATCCAGCCGCATATTTTGAGCTGTGACTGCTGCATTGTCGGGGAGCTTCACGTTTGCATAACGTGGAAACTCGCCTATAAGTGGCGTTGCTAGTTTTATACGCATTTATTGTACATTCCAAGTGGCATCTGCAAACTCACCGCTTTGCTCAAGCAGTGTATATGCGTCTGCAAATCTATTTAATTTTCTACTTTGCCAATACCAGCATGCACTAGATACTACAACTATGTGTAATCTAACCAGTCTTATCTTTTATTAATATATAATCTATATCACCGTATAGTGGTTGAATCGTATTACTATCACTAAATCACAAATTCACCCAACTAAAGTTTTCTATCGTCCCATACAACCCGTATCCATTCGGTGAATTTACATCTAATGCACCTACTGATAATGATCGTTGAATGCCAAACCTCGCACTAAGTGCTCCACTCGCTATTGCTATCTGCACGCCGTCAGCAAGCACCTTAACAGTCGTTCCACGCCTTTCTATTTTCAATAAAACGTCAGTAGCAACAGGCAAAAGATAACCACTAGACGCTAAACTATACAAGTCTACGCTACTCCCGTCCTGATTAAAACCTAGCCTTACATTCCCGTTTGACTTGAGGAATAACTGCATATTATTACCGCTATTTGTGCAGTCTAATAATACCTGATCGCTTTTTCCTGCGTATGTTTGGACATTTACTGTCATTACAACATCAAAATCAGATTGCATACTATAGCCATCGGATAACGGAGCTTTTAAACGGTTTACCTCTGCATTTGTTGTATTTGCAAAATACGCCTTGCCTGAAACCTGCGTAACGCCATAATTATCAATAACATTTTTTCCCGCTGAATCAATAAACGGGAATACATCAAAGCGAAGCAGACAGCGAAGCCCAAGCAAACCTCTTTTAGACACTACACCTAAAATACGCATATTAACCGCCCACGCTTAGCCACGTTGTTGACGTTTCGGCGACTAGCGTTAATGTAGTGTAAATTTCCGCCGTTGCGGCCGCTCCCGTCACCGTGCCACTAATTGTGATACCGCCTGCTCCGCCCTGCAGAATGTTAAAACTATCCCCAACTGATGCTGGAGGTGTTAAAGCATTTGGGTTAGGTAGGGTAACAGCGATTGCTGAACCGTTAGTACACTTAATAATAACGTTACCATACTGATTTACATCTGACCCCTGTACTGTATATGTTGTGCCTATTTGTGGATTAACAGAGTACCTGAAGCTACCACTTAAATCAGTAATCTGTTTTTGCAATTTACCAATAGCTACTGATACTGTATCTGTAGCAGCAACCACAGCATTAACAGCAGCAACTACATAACCTGTTAATACAGAAGCAACAGCCCTTGCCTCTGTAAAGTATTTATTAGTGGATCCCTCACCTAAACCATCAGTATCAGACAATCCAATATTACTTTTAACTTGGGTTTTTTGCGGTGCAGTTAAACTCTGACTGTTTACACTTACATAGTTTTCATCAACTGCTTGAGTACTAGGAAATTTAGTATGATTTTTTGTTGAAAAGTCTGCGGATTTATTGGATTGGTTCTCAGGTGTGTAACCAAGATTGGCTTCATTAGCCCCCCAATGGGCTGCATTATTACCAGCATCATCTATTAATGCTCGTAAGGTATCACCATTACTTACTACTACAGAGCCAGTTAAAGTAGTACCAGTACCAGCATTAACAACTACCCAAAGGAATCCAGCTTTAATAGGTACAGCACCTACGGTATTAGCTGAAGTAGGCCATGCACCAGTAACAGAAACATCATAGTTACCCTGATCTTTCCAAACTTTAGTAATGGCTGCATCAGTGTACTCATTAGCATCTACCAAAACATCAGATACATCAGTAGTTGTAGCAATACCTAATTCAGTAGTAGTTTTACCAGTAACCTGTCTGCCAATACCAGTAAATACAGGAATGTCATTAGCAGTTGGTAATGTCACATCTGAGGATAATGACTTATCTAAGGCAGCATTAACGAAGTTTTCAAATTGCTGTGTCATGCTACAGTCTCCTCAATAGTGATAAGTACTGGTGATGTAAGTGCGGTAGATGCGTTCTCTAAGTCACAGTTATATAACGTATTACCATTAATAATTGTGAATTTATCTATCTCATCACCCACCGTAGCACGATAAGTTGTTGCACGGTTACGAGTTACGTTAAACGCTACTAGCTTAGTTACATCAACCACATCTGTACCTATAGCTACTTCACGTATTTGGTTAGCGTCCCACAAAGGAAAGGAAACAGTACGGGTAACAAATCCACCTAAGACATAATCTAAATTAGTAGTCACAGTAGTAACTTCTTTACCTGCCAAGTTAATAGCACTTAGACCTGTAAAGGTAGCTGTACCTTTTGGATCACTGTCAGCAACAACTAAAGTACGAGTGTTCGTTAATCCATTATTAGCTGTTGCCCATGAACCAGAGAATGTGCCTGCGGCAGCACCCATAGCTATAGAGATTAATCTCTGATCTGAACCAAGAGTAATAACATGGTTCTGAGCGGCTACACCTGAACGCAATCTAGCAGCAGGAAGAGTCTTGGTAATAACAGGATTAGTATCAGCAATCCATACCACAACATTAGTAGTTGAAGTTGTAGCATTAGCTACTCGCTGTGCAGTAGCAGTTAGGTTAGTAGTATCAATGTTATAACCACCAGCTAATCTATTGACTACGACATTACCCATTACTGTTGGGTCATTTACAGTCAATTGAGAAGCAGAAGTCCACAGTACAGAATCCACATTCGCATAGGTAGCTGCAACAGTAGCCTGTTCTGTACCCTTCAGTGCAAATTGAGATGCTGGATATGTAATAACACCTGCTGTAACACTAGGTCTAGTATTATTAAGAGCGAGAATATGTGTACCGTTAGTACCACCAAAGTCACTACTGGAGAATACATTACTCCATGTACCATTAAGATTACGAATACGAGCTTTAGCTGGCAAGATTAATGGAGCACCAGTCCCGTAGCTACCTTGATCAGCTACAGTGACTTCCAACGTATGAGTTAAAGTATTAGCAATTTCAGTAATACCTACAGCTGTAGTTGCTGTTAAACCATTACTATAAATTACCTCTACTGCATCAAACAATGTTGGAGAAGTAATAGTTAGATCTAATGTTTGACCTGCTGCGTGTTCTGTTTGACCTGCACCTTGTGAATAAGCATTACTAAACAACACAGACGAAACGACTGGTGCGGCTTCAATCGTTACTGTAGCAGTATCAATTGCGCCATCACTATGTGTGGCTGTCACCGTATATGGGCTTGCACCTGTTAGTGTTATTGCGGCTGTCCCTTGCCAAACATCTGTCAAAGTATTGCGTGTTAAAGTTGCAGCAGTTCCGTTTATATCAACAACAGGCTTAAATGTTGATCCTGTAACCGCTAAAACCGACACGGTAATAGCCGTTGTTGAGCTAGTACAAGATTGCAGTACGTTATTGTCATCAGTCTTTACTTTAGACCCTACATTGTCACCTGGGCTTGTTGGTGTAATATCCGTAATCGCCACAAATCCTTGAGAACCTGCTTGTACAAAAACTCGTAATGTATCACCCACAAAAGTAGCCTCTACTCCAGCACCCACAAAATCCACATTTCGCACACTTGATGGCGTACCACGATTATTGCCCTCATCTTTGAATTGGATATTGCTGTTACCAAACAACACCCCAGTGGCAGTGTTATCTAATGAGGTTGCCGATGGCGGCATTGAAAAGAATCGTTCATAGACTGGAATGCCAGCAGAATCAAAAATCTTTGCAACATGGTATGTCGTTAAGTCGTCAGGCTCTAATAAAAATATCGCAATGCCAAGATTATTTGTTGGCTTTTCTATTTTTACTAAATTGTTGATAGGCGGATAGGTGTCAGCAATAGATACTCTGCGCTTCTCAATGCGAGTCCGTGCAGAATTTAAAACGCCTAATCCCAAGTCGTTAGTAGATACCGTCAATGCGTAAGTAGCCATATCAACTCACTTAAATATAATGTGCTTTTGTTCGGAATGTTTTGCGGTGCGCGTAGCCTTTTTCAGCTCTCATTTTTGAATCAGTAATAGCTGCATCAAATTGGCTTTGATAAAACGCTGACATATTGGGATTAGACCAAGTTTTTTCGGCCATGAGCATTAAATACGCTAATGCACCATGCTTGATTGCGTCTTTGTATTCTTCAAAGATTATTTCATCTACGCCTTGAGCGGCCTGTGTTGGCTTTAATGCAACAAGGATTCTGACGGGATAAACGCCAATAGGTTTTGGAACTAAAATGGCGGTATTGGTATTTTTAAGAAAGAAGTAGGATGGTTCACCTGATTGGTCACGCCATTCTTGGTAGATTTCTTCGAGATCGTCTTGTGTTTTTGGCTGTAACTCACGCTTATTGACTTTTAGCATGAGTAATTGCGCGATGGTGGTATCGACGGGTGGTGATAAGTCGTACTCGTTGTCGTCAGCAACGGTGTAGAAACTGTCTAGCTCTTGACGCAAGAATAACGAACGCTGGCAAAACTCAATAACTTTTTGACGAATGGCTTCAACGATTAACGCCTTTGGGCAGTCAGGCACATTAACCTGAACGTATGGCAACCATTGCGTATAGGGGACAATAGCCATGACTTAACCTTTTGATTTTGGATTTACCGCGCCATCGGATGATGCTTTTATCTGTAGTAACTGAAAAAACGTACTTAAATGAGAGCGAGCATCTGCATAATTTTGATTTTGCTTATCATCACCGCCCCACAACAAGTAAAGCATCCACTCTTGAATAGCAGAGGCAAAATAATCATCAACAGGAAACGCATCTGTGTCTGCGGTGATTGTTGGTAGTACACGAACATAGCTAATATCGACACCAATAATCGGAGATACTGGCGCAGGCGGGTAAACATAAAAATCTTTAGGGGTAATTGAATCGTAAAAATACTCATCAACCACTGTTTGTCCTGTCGTTTCATGCCAATCAGGGATAAGTGCATCTTGCACCAACATATCAGCCTTGCGAATCGCTCGACCTGCATCACTTAAACCGCTTTGTCCACGATTACGAATAACCTTTAAAAGCCTTACGCCGTCACTTGGCAATGTTTGTCGCGTTCCAGCAACTAGCAGCATCATAGTTGTGTATGACGCTGCATCGGGTCGATAACTAACCAATGCCTGTAACGCACTATTTATTGCTAATATTTTTTGCGTCAAAGAGAACTTAGTGTTATTGGGGTCATCAAGAGCAAAATTAACATTCTGCAAAATAACTGAACACAGCATAAATCACCTTACGTCACTCTTGATTTTTCATCGCTTGGCGAATTTTTATCTGTCTCGCCTTTTACACCGAGTAGATTAAAAAATATCTCTTGTTTTTTTAGTGCCGCTTGATAATTCGGGCTTTGCTCGTTGTCGCTACTCCATAATGAGTAGAGCATCCATTCTTTAACGGCAACAGAATATAAATCATTAATTGGGAATGTATCGGCTGATACAACATCGGGAATAGAGCGTTGATAGATAACCTCAACGAATTTATTTGTTGCTGAACCTATGTGCGGATACACCCAAAACACACTTTGATTGCTTTGCTCATATCCATACTCTAAAACATCATCGCCCGTGACATTATGCCAATCAACAACCCTGTCACTAATTCGGTTTAAGTCCATGAGCCGAACTGATTTACCCGTAGTAGTCCCACCAGAGCCGCTTTTATTTCTAATAACACGAATAAGTCTAACGCAGTCACTTGGCAGAGATTGTTTTGTGCCTGAAACTAATGCCACATTCGCTGTTACTGCGGCTGAATCAGGTCTATGCAGTGAAACCGCCCTAATACCTTCATTAAGAGCTTGTTCTTTTTGCGATAACGAATACACCACATCGTTTGGGTCGTTCGTTATCGTTCTAACAGTATTTAAGATCGCACTACATAGCATGATTATTCACCCGCTTTTGCGTTGGCTTTGGCAATATCTAGGGCTTCTTTGGCATCATTCACCAAACACCGTAAACACTCACGCACCATTGCCGTTGCCGACATGGTTGTGCGTAGGTCTTTGCCTGTGTTTTGCTTATAGATGGCAGAAATGGCCTTCTTGTCTTTAGGGTTTACGTTCAATACTTGACGCGCAAACCCTTCGACGTAGCGATTGGAAACCGTATCAGGATTGACGGTAGACAACATCGAATCAGAAAAATCCTCAACTTCGCCCTTGGGTTCAGCCGCTTCAAAATCTTCATCTTCAAACTGTGCGCCTTGACCTACAATATACTCAACGTAAACTTTAGGACGCAGGGACAGAAAAAATGCAATGTGGTCTTTATTATCAACTTCGCATAGATGAGAGGATGAATTGTCCTTCTCATCTACTGGCCGAAATTTATAAACCACCTGTCTTAATACGTTTTGGCCGAATACAACATCACTACCGCCAGTACGTTTCAACAAGCATTCAATCAGCATGATGGTTACACCTCGATGTTTTGCTTAGGGCGGTACTTCATGGTGATGGTGATTTTCGCACCCAATGCCGCAGGAACAGTGTTGCCTACGGTGATTTTTACTCCAATCGGCGTATAGCCACTGGTTGCAGCTGCAACACGCAATCCTGCGGTTGTGTTTTGCGTCAAGATTGCTGCTGCTGCCACATTTGTCGCAGACGCAGCAATAACCGCCTGAGACATATCTGTTGCGCCAGCATTTAAGAAACCGACACTAGCCTCGCAAGTTGCACCTAATGCGTCTGTTTCTAAACGCAAGTCGGTTAAAACATGGTTAGCAGGCAATTTAGCTAACTTGATAATGTCGTTAGCTACCAATGCAGTAGAAGCTGCAAAGGTATAAGACGCTTGGAAACACAGTTGCTCGCCAGCTTCCGTAGAAGTAGGCGCGGTATCAACGTATTGAGCTGACGTATAAGTCGTCATGATTAACTCTCCGAACTAAGAATAGAGTGAAACCGCACGATTAGTACGGTTGTGCAGCAGCAGAATCAATAACGATAGAATTAACATCGTTACCGTTGAACTGTGGACGTTTCAAACCAACGATACACTTAGTCGCAATGCCTAAGCGATTCTTGTAATCGCGCCATTCTTCCGCCCAATCAAAACGCAAGCCATTCGCAGGGCTACCAAATGCGGCAACCATTGCTTGACGACCCATGAAAATTGCACGAGCAGCAGCCACGTTAGAACCTACACCGTAGTCTGTAAAACGAGTTACTTTGTTGTGCTTATGCAAGACAACACCGCGATATTCACCGAGCGAACCTGTGAAAATAGGGTTTTTAGTGCCGTTGTTGGTTGTTGCAGCTTTTTGAATATCCAGCCATTGACCCGTGGTTGTGCTGGTACGCATATCATGCTCTTGGTAGTTGTGTACCAAGCAAACGTATTTATCCACGCCATCAATGCGTAATGGAGTGATACGAATCACACCATCCGAACCACCACCTTCGGTTTCGGCCTTAGTCACAGCTTTGTCGATAGAGGTGAGGCTGAACTTGTCAGCAGTGATCATATTATTCTTGGCTGTTGCTGAACCTGCGTAGATGATATTGCCAGAGCTACGAGCAACCAATGACTGACCTTCAATCGCGGCTGTTGAAGCAGTCGGCAAAATGTAGTCAGCATTAGAGCCACGCGCACCACTGATATTCATGAACACGGCTTCATCGAAGAAGCGTGACCACCAGTCAGTCAGTTTATTGCGGCAAATCATACGGTGATTGTTGGTTGTACGTTTGCGAGTCATTTCACCACCACTATCAGTCGCTTTACGCACCTGATTGATGAGGATTTTATCGCTGTACGGGGTTAACGATTCTTCATTGCCTTCAAGATTGTCGTCACCGTAAGTGGGTGAGCCAGTCAATTGAGCGTAGATGTCAAAGTTAACTTCGTCGCCTGAGTCTTTTTCGAGATCGGTGATTAAATGAATTGGGGCATTGGGCGCACTTTCTGCGCTGCCTTCTTTCATGAAATGCGAACCCCAATAGGATTCAGGGACGGATGAGTTGAATAACGCGCCTGCCCACTTTTTCTTAGTCTGGGCTGCGCTGGTCGTGATGATGGTCTGTGCCATGATTTCCACCTATAGAGGTTTCATTCAGGCACTCTTGCGCCGAGGGATTAGTAAATACAGTCACCTTATGTGATGACATAACCCCCAACCGCACACGGCGGCCAGATTTTTCAGATATTTCGATGATACTATCACCTATTTGTATTCTATCGCCTATTCGTGCGCTTAAATATAGCGTTGAACAAGTTTTAGCCATTATTTTGTTCCTAGCAAGTAGCGGTCGTGCTGTTCAGGCGTGAGTTTAGCGACTGCATCTTCATACTTACGGCCTGATAACTTGTCGATGTAGCCAAACTCATCACCATCGGCATTAGGAATAGCAGAAGGGATGTTGCCAAGTGTAGGCGGCAACTCAACCTGCTGTGCTTTTGGCTTAGTGCTAGGTTTAGGCGCATCAGGTACTTTTTGCCCTGTAATTTTGGCAATAGCTGCAAGTAAGTTATGCTTTGCTAAATCCAAAACATCAGCAATCGGCGTATTACCTGCTGCTAGAATCTTTTTAACGTGAACATCGAGCGAGTTGAACATCGCATCATCTTCGGCAATGGCTTTGTTTTCAGGTTTGGCAAAGAAGTCAACCTGTGCCTTTTCCCATTGTGCCATGAGCTTTGCTTGGTTCGCTTCTGCTGCTGCGTTCTGTGCTTCAATTTGTTCTTCGGCCAATTCCATCTTGGCCTCTACACGGGCAATAGCACGCTCAATCTTACGCACTTCGATGTTGTAATCTGCATCGTCAAGCTCACCATCATCAAACTTAGTCGCCAAGTCTTTCAACTGCGCTTCTAATTCGGCTTGTTTGGTTGTTGAGGCTAGTAATACTTCAGCGTAATCAATACCTGTGTTTTCGACTACAGGATCAATAACGGGTTCGGGTGCAGGTACAACTGGCGCAACTTCTTCGTCATCAATGGTAATTTCAATTTCTTCGTCGTCGTCATCCATAGCAAAGTCATCGTGACCTTCGTTATCTGACGTAATAATTTCATCGCCAAAATCATCGGGCAAATCCAAACCTTCTTGCTCGGCTGCCGTTAAAATGATTGGGCTTTCGTTATCGGTACTCATTGCTGCATATCTCCGCTAAAAGCAGGGTCAACCTGTGCTTGGACAGGCATTTGTTGCTGTGGTTGTTGAGTGGGTTGTAAATTAAGGATTGAATCGGCTTGACGTATGATCTCGTCGGCTGACTTAGCCATATCAGGCTTGGACAACATCGCTTTGGTTGCGTCCATAACAGCCATCATGGCCGTCATCTTGTCGCTGAGGGCTGTTATCTGTTCGGAGTTAGCCACGGCCTGTGCTTGCTGTGCTTCGGCCTCTAGTTTGGCTATTTCAGCATTGGCTTTACGCTCAATCATGGCGTTTTGCTTGGCTTGTTGGTCTGCCTGTGATTGTTCACGCGCTGCTTTTTCTTCTGGCGTTTCGTCTGGGTCAGGTAAACCCATAGATTCGCGCAACTTCATCATAATCGCGTCTTTGTTTGGTATGTCAGTCAAACCGATAGCGGTTTCAATGACTGCAAATGCGGATTGTGGATTGCCTGTCGCCTGTGCAATGGTTGATGCCAATGGTAATAACTGCTCGGCTAGTGCTTGGCGCATCGTCGCGTGATAGTTTTGCTTAGTGACGATAAAATCAGCTTGAGACTTGGTGATGTCAGTCTCGTCTGTGCCGTCATTGACTGCAACAAACTCTTTGCCTTTGGTGTCTGAGGTAATACGGAACTGCATTTCTTGGCTAATGAACTGCTCAATCAGTGATAAAACTAACTGACCTTGCTTCTCAAATGCCCATGCCGCGTTTTCGTAGAGCATTAACGTAGTGACTGTGCCTTGTTCTTGGCGTGCTTGTATCGCAATACCTGACGTAGCATTAGTCGATTGACCTAGATTCTCACCTGTCACACCTGAAGCCTTGAGCATGTAGGCTTCATCTTCTTGGCCGAAACGTACATGAGCTTCGGCAAGTGACGGACTTTCGATGATTTCAAACCGCTTATTTGTATTGACCGTGATAATGCTATCAGGCCGTGAAACTTCTTCTTCAAGCTGCTTAATATCATCAACTGCGCCCTTATCCATGACCACGCGCTTAGTGGATAACAAGTAAATGGCCTTGTTGCGGCGGATATTGAATGACATTTGCGGGTCGCGTAACGCGCGAATGACACCGTAAGGCAAACCCGTCTTGTCATCGAGATACGCCACGGTGCGGACAAATGGGAATCTGTTGTGACGATAAGGGCTGACACCTGAGAAAAGTAGCGTGTTATCGGTAAACACACAGACACAAACCTGTTGCCTATGCGTTTTGACTAACTCTAATTCGCCCATCTGCACCGCTTGAACGTGTTCAGGGTTCTTAGGGTCAAACACATAGCCCGATAACCGCCCTTGACCACGCAATATCTGCACGCGCATAGGCCGCTTGTACCAGCACTCCATGACACGGATGGCTTCTCGCGTACCGTCATAAGGCATTGCCTTTGACATGAACATCGAGCCGCCTGCACCTAGCCCTGATTGTTGGTACTGTTCGTACATAAAATCGTTTTCAACTTGTTCGCGGTCTTGCGATTCGTTGCGTAATTCGTTTTCTAGTGAAGGGAAACGCGCAACAACCTGCTCAACATCTAAAATCTTGGTGCGAAACATACGGGTCGCATCACTAGCATCAACACGGCGACAACTGCTATCCACAATCATGTTGCGCCAATGTTCGTGACGGACAACAATTTGCTGTTCGCCTTCGTCATTCACTTCTAATGCTGTCTCAATCCAGCCTTCACCCGTTTTTACAGCATCTTGAAACGCCAGGTATTCTTGGCGTGACGCGCTGTTAATGTCGGCAATGTACACAAGATTAATACTACCCAAGAATAGTTTAAATATTTTATGTCGTCAGTGTGTGTAGCACTTTTCCACA
>OFRG01000747.1_pt1 | contig 11403 bp, 10 predicted proteins | sample 1543071 | NCBI WGS metagenome assembly OFRG01 (sample SAMN07774222, study PRJEB24372) | wastewater metagenome | isolation source: WWTP Verbania (Effluent) | place: Italy: Verbania | collected 2015-12 | reverse complement strand
GGCGCTCCTCGAGCGCCGGGGCCGCAAGGTCGCCAGCGTCGCCGCCTGTCGGGGCTTCCTCGCCGCCTTCTGGCCGGAGCAGGCGGAGCTCCTGGCCTCGGTGGGCCCCGGAGACTACGCCGCCCTGGTGAAGCGGAAGACGCCCCGGGGGCAGCCCTACAGCGTGGCGTTCCACCAGCAGGCCCTCATCCGGGCCAAGGCGGTGTGCACGCTGGCGGTGAAGCGGGGCTGGCTCAAGGCCTCGCCGCTCGCCGACGTCGAGCCCCAGGGGCGCATCAACCGGGGCAAGCTCCACCTGTCCGAGGACGAGGCGCAGCTCTGGACCGCGGCGGCCATCAAGGCGGCCCGTGGTGGCGACGAGACCGCGCTGGCGGCCCTGTGCTGCTACCTGCTGGGCCTGCGGGTGTCGGAGGCGTGCACGCCCGCGGTGCGCGACCTGGACGCCGGCGGGACCGTCCTGCGGGTCATGGGCAAAGGGGACCGGCCCCGGCGCCTGCGCCTGTGGAGCCACGACCCCCGCATGGAGGCGGACCTGGCCGAGCTGCGGGAGCTCCTCAGCCAGGCGGCGCAGCGGGCGAAGGGGGAGGGGCGGATCGCGCCGCTCCTCCGCACCAGCCGCGGCAAGGTCTGGCGCAAGGTCCGGGAGCTCTGCCGGGCCGCCGAAGTGCCGGAGGTCTGCCCCCACAGCCTCCGCGGCCTGCACCTCACCCTGCGCGTGCAGGAGGGCGAGGATCCGCGGCGGGTCGCCGCGGACGCCGGCCACAGCGTGCGCGTCCTGGAGTCGAGCTACCTGGAGCCGGGGGCCCTGGAGAGCGGGCGCCTGGCTCGTGTCGTGCCGATCGGTGTAACGGGAGCCCCTGATCCTGTTACACGCCTCCGAAACCCCCGGTAGATCAGGGCTTACGAGCGGTCCTCAGTCGTGCGAAAAGTGGCTCTCCGACGGCAGGGCAAGGCCAAAATCCTTACACCTGTTACACGCGGCGCGGAAGCACACGCCCCGCCGTCGGAGAGCGCAGCGGAAAGACCCCCGCCCGGCGCACTCCTACGCCGGACGGGGCCTCCCTGGTGCGCGGGGGGCGTGCGCACCGAGGAGGGATAGGGTCAGCGCACCGGCTCCAGGGGCCCATCGGGGTCGGGAGGCGGAGGGGTGCTCCTAGTTCTGCCGGCCGAAGACCAGCAGCTCGATCTCCAGGTTGGTGGCGCCGAAGTCCACGTTGGCCTCGACGACGACGGTGGAGGCCGTGCGGGTGAGCTTCGACCAGCCGACGAAGGCGCCGGTGGCCACGTTGCGGATGAGCGGCAGCGCCAGGAAGTTGGCCGACGCCATGGCCGAGGCGAGGTTGAAGGTGAAGGTGGAGACCGGCCCCCCAGCGACCACGATGCTGCCGCCGGCCATGTTGATGCCGTCGACGAAGTAGCCCGGGTAGCCGCCGTCGGCGGTGCGGATCACCGCCCAGGCCTTGCAGGTGTTCAGCGCCCTGGCCTGGTTCGTGATCGCCTGGTCCCGCGGCGGGTTGGGCCCGTCGGGGTCCAGCGGCGTGATCGCGGTCCAGGAGACGCCCTTGGGGGTGACGCCCACCCGCGCCGCGGCGGTGCTGATGAAGAACTCGACGCCGGAGCTGATGACGTCGCCGGCCTGGATGAGGCCCAGGGCCAGGATGTTGCCCGTCGTTGCGATGAGGCCCGGCGTGCTCACCTGCGGGGCGCCGGGGTTGCCGCCGTCGATGGTCAGGCTCTCCAGCGTCACCGTGCCCTTGACCAGGCTCCAGATCTTGTTCAGCAGCCCCTGCTCGGCGGGGTTGTTGGGCCCGTCGGAGGCGCCAGCGGCGTCGGCGGTGACCCAGTCGCCATCGTCAGGGACGGGCACCTGCGTGGCGAAGACGGGGGCGGCGGCCAGGTTGCGCATGGCCTAGACCCCGCGCTCGGCCGAGCTCACCGGCGCGTAGCGGAAGTGCCCGGGCTGGTCCGTGCGGATCTCTTCGGCCAGGGTGATGTACGTCGCCCACGTCGTCGCGTTGCTGGCCGCGATCGTGTACGTCGCATCGGCGGTCTCGTGCCCGGTGGCGCCCGTGTCCGCGGCGTGCGCGTTGTGGGTGCTCTTGTACGTGTTGACCCGGGTGAACGCGGTGGCGACCTGCGACGGGTAGGCCGCCACGGTGTAGGTGACGCTCATGGCGTTGGCGTGGTAGGCCGCGTCCTCCACGTGGTCTTCGAGCTCGTCGGCGACCTCAACGAGCACGTTCAACATGCCATCCCAGTCGTCGGAGCTGTCCGGCGGCGGGCTGGCGATGGTGTTGGTGCTGTCGGCGCCGGTGTGCTCCACGCCCGCGCCGTAGACGCGGTGCTGCTCGTAGACGGCGCGGAGCAGCAGGACCGCGTCGAAGAGCTGCGCCTTCGTGCTGATCGAACTCGGGACGCTGATCACGTTGAACAGGTCGGGGGCGGTGTGCCAGGTGCCGCCCGTGTTCAGCATGTGCGCCCGAAGCGACGTCATGAGCTCGATGGCGCGGGGTCCCCATGCGTCGACCATGGCCTGCTCGTGCGACGCCCCGGAGGGGCCCGCGGTGCCGCCGATGGCGCTGCCGCTGTTCTTGTGGGCGTAGATCTTCTTTCCGGTCCCGCCGTTGCCCAAGGTGATGTGAGACGTGTCGTAGAGAAGGATCGCCTTCTCGACGCAGTCGACGGCGGTGGCGACGGCGGAGATGGTGCTGCCGAAGAAGGTGGTGAGCACCTGCTCCACGCCGGAGATCCACTCCGGGCCGTCGTAGTGCGGCTTCGCGGTCTCGAGCGCCACGACGGCGCGGTGGGTCTCGTTGTGGGCCGCGATCATGGAGGCGCCGGGCTCCAGGAGGCCGCTGCTGATCTGTCGTGCCATGGTCGTGTTCTCCGTCTCAGATGCCGTGGTTGTAGAGGTCGTAGTAGGCGCCATTCTCCTGGCGCTGCCATTCCTCGTAGACGGGGATCCGCACCACGCGCGTGGGGATCCCGAAGATGTTCACCTGCACCACCAGCTCGATGAAGCGGCAGGAGGCGCCGGCGGGGCCCCACTTCCTGACGATGCGTCGGATCTCGTTGAGCTCGTTGGGGGTGACGCCGCCGACGCCCCAGACGGTGCCGTGGTCTCCCCATTTCCCCGTATGCGCGCCCCACTTCTTGGGGACGGTGAAGGGGTTGGGCTTCGCGATCTGGAGGTACCAGAAGCTGGTGTAGCCGCCGAAAGCGCCGGGGTTGCCTGCAAGGGCGAGCTCGATCCAGGGCTTGACGAAGACGCGGCTGTAGCCCAGGCGCTGCACCTGGCGCACGAGCTCCTCGTCCGTGCCGGAGAGCCACCACCGCGTGAAGCGCGTCTGCAGGTAGGCGCGGAAGGCGGCGGCGGTCTCGTTCTTCGCCCGCTCGAGGCCGCTGTTCACACCGTGGGCGCCGAGCGCATCGTCTCCGCAGAGGTCCAGGAGCGCGGCGCGCGCGGTGTCGCGGGCCCGCTGCGCCAGCTGGTCCAGCTGGTCGCCCCACCCCGCGAGCAGCTTGCTGCTGCCGGGGTCCGTCTCGGCGAGGGCCGGCAGCGCGATGCTGGGCAGGTACTCCTTGAGGCCCATCGCTACACCTGCACGTAGGTGAGGGCGCTCTGCACGGTCACCAGGCCGTTGAAGGCCACCGCGGTGTCTCCCGCCGGCGCCGTCAGGTCGACGTTGCGGATCGCCGCGTCGTTGGCCTTCTGCACGGTGCCGATGAGCTCGGTGCGGTAGACGGTGGCGCCGATCTGGATGTCCGCCTGGAGCTGCGCCAGCGCGGCGGCCACCTGGCTCTCGACGTCGGCCAGGCTGTAGGGGGCGGTGACGTAGACGGTCCCTGTCAGGGTCACGGTCACCGGCACCACCGTGGCGACGAAGAGCCGGTCATGAAGGGGGTACTTCCGCGGTGCCTCGAAGTTCAGGGCCACCGCGGCGATGTCGGCGGCGCCGAGGGCCCCGGCGGGCCCCGCCACCAGCACCGTCACCGCCTGCGCCAGGGGGGCGCCGTTGGCCCAGTTGCTGAGGATCTTGGCCTTGGAGACCGGCGAGGACTTCCCCCCGTTCACCGGGTAGCGGGCCCAGAACTCGTAGGCGTCCTGCGTGCAGCTCGCCACCACCACGGTGATGTCCCCGGTGGCCGGGTTGGTCACGAGCTCGCCGGCCACCGCCCAGCGCAGGAGCAGGCGGCGCTTGTAGGCCGCGTCCCCCTGCGTGGTCTCCGGCTCGCCGTCCGTGCCCGGGGAGGTGATCCAGGTGCCGCTCGCGCCGACGGCCGGGTTGCTCACCGTGACGCCGGCGAGCGGCGTCTTCATCACGCCGATCGAGCCCACCGGCACGTTGCTGGAGACGCCTGGCTCGATGGCCTGGACGGTGATCGTCAGCGTGCCGGGGCCCGTGAGCACGCCGCCCGTCGTGTTGGTGTAGAGCTTGCCGCCGCTGCCCGGGGTGCCCACCGTCAGATCGCCCGGGGCGATGGTGTAGGGGCCCGCGCCGGCGACCGCGGTGAGGAGCACCTGGCCGAAGGTGGTGGAGGAGATCGTGCGCGGGAGCTGGTACTGCGACGCGCCGAAGAGGGTGAGGCCGGCGCCGCTGCTGGTCTCGAGGAAGAGCGCCCGCAGGATGCCGCTCACCTGCGCGCCGATCTTCGCCAGGCCCTCGGCCACGTACTGCGACAGGGCCAGGCCCGTGTTGACCACGGACAGCCACGTCTCGACGGGGACCTGGTAGGTGTCCTTGAGGCGCGTGCGCAGGTCGCCGAACCACGAGGCCTGCGTCTTGTCGTTGATCAGGTCGCCGAAGGTGGCCATCAGCTCGTCCTCTCGATCTTCACTTCTGCCGTGGTGCCGCTGACGGTGAGGGCGATCCCGAAGCTGACGCCCACGACCGGGATGACCAGCACCTCGATGCGCAGCTCGGCGCGGTCGAAGGACAGCGTGGCGCTCGCCTGCGAGATCCTCTGGTCACCGAGCAGCACGCGCTCGATGCGCGCCGCGGAGGCCGCGCGCTCCTCGTCGGTGCCGCTGTCGAGGAGCAGATCCCCCACGTCCATGGTCTCGGTGTCGGGTGACCACCACACGTAGCCCTGGCGCGAGGTCAGGAGCTTGTAGCAGTCGTTGAGCAGGATCGCTGCATCGTCCTGCAGGGGGAGAAAGGTCAGGTCCACCCGCGGCACGACGGCAGAATCCGACCCGTAGGCGCCCGTGTAGCCGCTCATACCTTCACCACCGTGTTGGCCACCGGTGCGACGATAGCGCCGCCGGTCGCGGTGGCATCGCCCACCGCCGCGATGAAGTTGGTTCCCTTGCCGAGGCGCACGTCAACAGCCGTACCGCCGACGGCCACGCTGGGCCCGTCGAGGCTCGCCGTGCCCGTGCCCTTGAGCTTGAGCGTCGTCGCCTCGATCTCGATGCTCTGCGCCTTGATCACGATCTTGAGGATCCCCCCGGTGCCGTTGGGCTCGGCGAAGGGGTGCGCCGAGTCGCCGCCCTCGAAGCCGATGAGCACGCCGGCGCCGGGGGCGAGAGTCACTTCACAGCCGGGGAGGAAGCGCACCTTGGCGTTGAGGCCGCTGGGGCCGAAGCGCTGGTCTTCCATCATGACGTCCACGGTGCCGTCGCTCTTGGTGACCACCACCTTGCCGACGTAGCGGGCCAGCCAGTCCACGCCGCGCATCGTGTCCTCCACGATGCTGACGATCGCCTGGCGCATCTTGTCCTCGGTGGCGCCCTCGTCAGGATCCTCGAAGCGGATCGCGGTCCGCCACGCCTTGGGGCTGAGGGTGTGCGTCACACTGGAGACGCGCTGCCCCTCGAAGACCGTGCCCGGCAGCGGCAGCGCCGACTCGCCGGCGATCTCCATGCGGTGCTCGGCCGGCACGCTATCGATGATCGTGTACTCGAAGGGCTCCGCGGCGGGCCACGTCTCCGCGCCCACCCAGACCTTGCCGTCCGGCTGCACGCGCCAGTCGAGGCCGCGGCCCTCCAGGAGCTGCGACAGGCACCGCTCGGCCGCGGCGCCGAAGCGGGTCCAGCCCGCGATCTTCGACGTGGGCGGAGCGCTCGCCAGCACCTCGCCGCCGGCCGTGAGGATCTCCTGGAGCGGCAGGGACAGCGGCACCGCGCCGTAGCTCTTGCCCTGGATCTTCTTCCACAGGCCGCCGCCGCCGACGACGGTGACGCTGAAGCGACCAGCGAAGCCGCCCGCGCGCAGGACCGTGCCCGACCAGGTGGCGCCGAAGAGGTCCAGGGACACGCGCCCGCTCGGCGCCGTGTCGGTGTCCACGATGAGGTCCGCGATCCAGTTGCCCACGCGCGGCGCGCGCAGGGTTCCGGACACGACGCCGAAGCCGTTCAGGGTGACGTCGCTCATTTGATCTTCACGTCCTTCGCCGGGTCGGTCACGGCGGTGCGGACGTCGTTGCTGTTGGCGCCCTCGTCGAAGGCGTTGGCGCGCTTGATGTCGCCGGGCTTCTTCTGCTTCGCCGTCGTCACCTTCTTCGGCGCCAACCACTCAATGCACTGCAGCTGCACCTCCAGGACGCCGTCTCCGAGTAGCTCCTTGATGTCGTAGACGTAGACGCTGGTGATGCCGGCGCGCGCCAGCGTGGGATTCTCGATGCCGACGACAACCCGGCCCTGGGGGTTCTGCTTGGGGTTGATCTTCGGATAGAAGCGGTTCCAGCGGCCCTCGTCCTTGCCGGTCCAGATCCCCAGTGTGATATTGACCCGAGAGGGGCTGATCCCCTGGTGGTTCAGGGTCGCGCCGTCCTTGCCCTTCCCCTCCTTCACGTCGATCTTGTGCGTGACCTGGGCGGCGATGGGGCGGCAGAAGAAGGACTCTTCCTCGAAGAGGCCGATGCGGAACTTGACCGTGTTCCAGGTGCGGGAGGCGCCCGTGTACCAGCTCGGCAGGTCCAGCTTGTAGGCTTCGCGCGGCAGCTGGCCGCCGGCGCGCGAGAGGCCGCCGCCATCCTCGAAGGGCCACCGGCGCCGCTGCTGGTCGTATTCGCCCACGGTCTATCGCTCCGCTCGCGACGGCGCGCGGTTGAGGGCGCCGAGCTGCCGGTGAAGTTGATCGGCGATCTGCTGGCCAGCGTCGGTGCCGTCGGCAGCGGTGACCGTGATCGGGGCGCTGAGGTTGATCGTAGTGGCGCCGCCGCCCGGCTTCGCCTCCATCGGCCGGGGCTTCGCCGGGCCGAGGACGAGCGGCTCCCCTCGGTTCGCCTGGTCGATGGAGGAGGCCAACGGGGGCGCGTCTCCGCTGCGCACGCGGTCTCCGCTGTCGAGGTCCGGCGCCCTGTAGCGCGGCGCCTTGGTGGCCTTGCGGTGCTGGATCAGGTCGCCCACGCCCAGCGCCTCGGCCAGCCCCTCGGCGAAGGCGCCGCCGGCCACGCGCATCACGGCCACCAGCGTCTGGCCGATGGTCGCGAGGAGCCCGCCGTCCTGGTTGAAGGCGTTGGAGATGGCCGGGAAAAGCTCGTCACTGATCCACGTCGTCACGCGCCGGACGCCGCGCTCGAAGCTCTCCAGCCAGCCCAGCATCTTGCCGAAGGCCGCTTCAGCGTTGCCCGGATCCAGCTTGAAAAGGCCGAGGAGATCGTCCACCAGGCGGTTGACGACGGCCAGCACCTGCTTGCCTTTGGCGGTGCTGGTGTCGAAGAAGCCGCTGACGAGCAGCATGGACTTCTTCAGCTGCCCGATGGCCGGCAGCTCCTGCGTGCTCTTCGACATGAAGAGGTTGCTGAATGCCTCCTTGAAGTTGGACCAGACGCCGCTCAATGTCTCCGACTGCGCCTTGGCCAAATTGCCGAGCATGCCACCCGGATCAAACTTCGCGCCCAGTGCATCGACGACGGCGCCGATCCCGACGATGTCATCAACCGCGCCCTTTTTGATCGCGGCCCCCACCTTCTCCCCGAGCTTCTTGGCGTCCGTCTCTTTGATACCGAGCGCCTTGCCGATCTCGGCGAAGATCAGGCTTCGCTGGACGCCGGCCGTGGTGATCTCCATTAGGGAGTCGCCGGTCAACTTGCCCTGGGATCGCACCTTCATCAGGGCGTGCTCAAGGCTCTTCATCTTCTCGGCGCCGAGCGAAGTACCCACGTCGGACAGGGCCGCGACCAACGTGTTTAGTTCGGGCACTTTGAAGCCGCCGGCCAGGAGGTCCGAGTACAGCCCCACCACGTCGCGCGTCTCGAACTTCGTGAGCTTGGCGACGCGCAGGGCCCCCTCGAAGAGATCGTTAGCAGCCTTCCCGCTGCCCAGCATCGTCTCGAATCCGATGACGGTGTCTTCTCGGAAGGAGATGGCCGACACGGCCATCTTGCCGAAGGACACCGCGGCGTCGGCGATGCCGCCCGCGATGTCGCCGACGAAGCTCAGGCCGCCGGAGAGGGCCCCCAAGATGCCCTTGCCCACGTTGAGGCCGTGGCTGGCCTTCTCCAGCGCCGTGAGCTCCTTCGCGGTCTGCCGGAGCTCGATCTGGAGCTGGACCAGGGACGCAGCGCCCGCCGCCGCGGCCGGCGATAGCTCGTTCTTGAGCTGCAGCACCCATTTGAGCGTCTCGGCCAAGCTACCTCCGCGTCAGCATCCTGAAGAGCACCACAGCCCCCGCCCTTGCGCTTGCGTCCCGACGGCCGGCGAACAGATCCACCAGCAGATCGGCGCAGATCAGCTCTTCGGGGGCGGGGTCTCCGCCGAGGAGCTCGACGATTTTCCCTGGTCCACCACCACCTTGGCCCGCGTCTGCTGCAGCAGGTAGGTGCCGAGCTGCGCCGCGAGCATGGGCCAGCGCACGGGGTCGATCGTGCCCTGCACCAGGTGGGCGCGCCCCGCCTCGGCCGTCGCCTTGATCTGGTCCTGGCGCCGCTCCAGCAGCTTGAGCTCCACGCGGGAGAGCTTCCGCAGCACGTAGCTCTCGCCGGCGTGGGTGGCCACCACCAGCCGCGGCCCGTGCTTCTGCCGCAGCTCCTCCGTGATCAGCGCCGCCTGGTCACCCGGAAGCACCTCGAAGGCGCCGCCGGCCAGCTCGTTGATCGCGTTCTCGAGGACGTCCGCCAGGCCGGGGGCGTCCTCCAGGAGCTCCTCGAGCTCGCCGCGGCTCGGCGAGACCACGCAGTCCTGCACCTCCTCGTCTCCGTCGTCGAGTGCATCGACGGAGTAGCGGCCGAGCTTGCCGTTGAAGCGCTTCTGCGCCAGGGCGATCGCCTCCGCCTCGCTCGGCCGCCGCACCACGAAGGTGCCGAGGTTGGTGACGAGCTCGCGCCTGTCCTCGCTCACGGCAGCACCAGCGGGCAAAGGGTCTTGCCGTTGCGGGTGATGTAGCGGACGTAGAGGTCGACCTTGATCATCAGGCCGCCCTCGTCGTTCTTCGCGTAGGTGCCCGACGGCTTCATGATGCGGCAGCCGTTGAGCACGTCCACGTTGCTCTTGCCGGCGGCGCTGAGCTTCGTGACCGTGATCGGGAAGACGAGGGCCCCGTAGCCGTCGCCCAGCACGTCGATCAGCTGGTAGAAGTTCTCCTCGAGCATCTCCAGGCCGCCGATGGCCTTGTACTTGCCGAGGGTGGTGTCCACGGGGATCGGGTGGGCGCCCTCGACGACGCCGGGCGTCAGCTCGTCGTCGTAGTTCAGCGCCCGCATGAGCTCCGACAAGGAGAAGGAGCCGATGCGCGCCCGGATGCTGGCGAAGTCGGTTCGGATGCCGTTGATGCTCGGGGGGATCATGTCAGCTCCTTAGCCGGGGATCTGCAGCGTCAGGCCGATCTTCACCGCGTCGTTGTACCCGACGGGGATGACCGCGGCCTCGATCCGCAGCTCGTTGGTGCTCAGGTAGTTGTAGTTCTGGAGCACCGTCACCATCTTCTGGTCGGCGCTCGGCGGCGTGGCGCTGATCTTGCCGTCCTTCTTCGTCGAGAAGAGGAACTGGCGCATGCCCGCTTCCAGCACGCTCTCGATGGCGCGCGCCTCCTCATCGCTAACGGCGCCCGTCGTCGGGTTGGCCACCAGCGTGTTGAGGATCTCCTGGTTGCCGAGGTCGCAAAGGATCTTCGCCACCTGCGCCATGACCGCGGCGACGGGGAGCCGGTTGTAGCGGCTGGACCCGTCGGCCATCGAGTGCGAGCGCGTGAAGTAGATCCCGCCGCGGTTGTACATGGAGATCTGGCGGTTGTTGCTGAAGCTGCTGTTCAGCGTCTCGTCGTGGTAGAGGCTCAGCACGTTGTCCACGGCGCCCGTCTTGCGGCGGCCCAGATCCTCGTGCACCGGCCGCGCGACCTTGCGCGCCACGCCCGGGAACACCGGCGTGGTGCGGTAGTAGCGCTGCGTGTACTTGTCGAACATGCGGCATGCGCCGGACAGGATCGTGATGCGGCCGAAGTTGCTGGTGAACGGGGTCGCGCCGTTGAAGTCGGCGTTCACGGCGTCGCGCCAGGTGGCCGCCGCCTCGCCGCTGTTCTGGTCCCGGCTGGAGGCGAGGGCGAGGAGCCACTTGTACTGCGGCACCAGCGCCGCGGCATCGACGGTCGACTTGACCGCGGTGGCGAAAGCGCTGTCGAACGGCGTGGCGACGCCGAAGAAGCTGAAGAGCCGCGTCTGGTCGTTAACCGCGGCGGTGGCCGCGCTGTTCACGGCGGTGCTGTTGGACGTCGGCGCCGTCGTGCTCCAGCGCCAGGTGTCGCCCGCGGCCAGTGTTCCGGTGAGGGTCGCCACGATGCCGCTGCTGATCCGGCTGTCGTTCAGGCTGACGATGCCGGAGCCGGGGATCAGCTTCTCGGTGCTGAAGGTGCCGCCGCTCTGGTCCGCGCCGGCGTCGAGGCTGAAGTAGCCGCGCGCGGTGCCGAGGGCGCCGCCCACGGTGCAGACGTAGACCACATCGAAGCGGTCCACCGGCGTGCCGCTGGCCGCGAGGGCCGCGGTGCTGCCGAAGGCGAGGGCCGTTGCCGCGGCGGCGGAGGCGACGCCGACACCGGTGGCGGCGGTGGCGAGGGCCGCGGCAGTCGCCTGGGCGGCAATGGCGGCGGAGATCAGGCTCTGCGTGCTCGTCGCAGCGCCGCCGCCGTCCGTGGCGACGTTGACGATGATGGCCTTGCCCACCACGACGGGGACGGTCAGCGGCGTGCTGTTGCCCGCCACCACGTGGGTCACGGTGACGCCGGCCGCCAGCGCCGTGTAGCTGACGCCGCCCACCGTGGTGGGGGTGCCGACGGCGTCGGCGGGGTCGGTCTTCGTCACGCTGCCGTTGGTGCCAGCGGCGCTCGTGGCGCTCTTGGTGAGGTAGACGGGGTTGCCGCCCGCGGCGAGCGCCGCCGCGGCCATGCGCACGGCGGGGCCCCATCCGAAGGTGGACAGGTCCGCCTCCGTGGTGATCGTGGCCGGCGAGTCCGCGGTGCCGGCGCT
>OFRG01000746.1_pt1 | contig 11405 bp, 7 predicted proteins | sample 1543071 | NCBI WGS metagenome assembly OFRG01 (sample SAMN07774222, study PRJEB24372) | wastewater metagenome | isolation source: WWTP Verbania (Effluent) | place: Italy: Verbania | collected 2015-12 | reverse complement strand
CGGCGAAAAATCACCCGTAAGCTCGATATATGGGGCTACAACCGACTTGATCGGTAGATCATGCTTCTTCGCAAACTCGAAATCGCGCTCATCATGCGCCGGTACCGCCATGACTGCGCCCGTACCATACGTCCCGAGCACATAGTCAGCCACATAGACCGGAACCTTTTCACTCGTGAACGGATTGATAGCTTCGATGCCCTCGAGCAACACGCCGGTCTTTTCCTTGTTGAGTTCTGTCCGTTCCAGATCCGTCTTCTTCGCCGTCTTCTCGAGATACTTTTTCACCTCCGTCTTGTTCCGTATCGCCTGATGCCTCGCCAGCGGATGTTCCGGCGCTACCACGACATAGGTACAGCCAAAAATAGTATCCACACGCGTCGTAAACACTTTCAGTTCTTCCTCAGTATTTGCAATAGGAAATATCACTTCGGTCCCTTCGGAACGTCCAATCCAATGCCGCTGTGCCGCTTTGGTCGATGATGGCCAATCAACCTTCTCCAGACCAGAAAGCAATCCGGAAGCCGTCTTTCCCGCTTCAGTCTGGAAATCTTCAACGAAATCCGTAATCTTAAAAAACCACTGCTCGAGATCTTTCTGGATTACTTCAGTCCCACAGCGATCGCACTTCCCATCAGCCACCTGCTCATTCGCGAGCACCGTCGCATCCTTGGGACACCAGTTCACATGCGCCTGCTTCTTATAGGCCAATCCGTTCTCATAGAGAAAAAGAAACATCCACTGCGTCCACCGGTAGTACTCCGAACTCGACGTATCGATCTCACGATCCCAGTCATACGACATTCCGAGCGATTTGATCTGCCGGGTAAAATTCTTGATATTCTGATGTGTCTTCTTATCCGGATGGATACCAGTCTTGATAGCAAAATTCTCCGCCGGCAGCCCGAACGCATCCCAACCGATTGGATGCATCACATCGTACCCATTCATGCGCTTGAATCGGGAGAGAATATCCGTCGCCGTATAGTTTTCCACATGCCCCACATGTAATCCATCGCCCGATGGATACGGAAACATATCGAGAATATAGTATTTCCCTTTTTCGCCTTTCGATTTCGGATGACCATCGTGTTCCCAAACTTTCTGCCATTTCTTCTCGATCGCTTGAGCCCGGTAATTTTTCTGCATAGCCTCTGATATGTTAGATAGGGCCACTCTATCGCATTTCAGTCTTTTTTACAAGAAAAAAGAGGCTTACCCAAGCCTCTTATAATATTTCTGAAAGACCCCTTCCTATGACCGGTGCAGCACCTCACGGACAATATCCACCGCTTTCTGCGGCGTCGTCAGCGCTTTGATGAGATAGAATTTCGTCGCGTTGAGCTCCCCGATGCGCTTGAACCATGACTGATCATCCTGATTGCTCAGGATAATGACCGGTATCCGGGATATCTCTGGATCCGCCTTCATGATCTCCAACACCTCGACACCGTTTTTCACCGGCATCTGGATATCCAAGAAAATAATATCCGGGCGTTTCGCTCTAACCAGAGCCACTCCTTCTTCGCCATTCACGGCCGATATGACCGCGAAACCTTCTTGGACGAACTTCATCCGGTATATCTCCTGGATGCTCGGATCATCATCGATGATACAAACCACTATCTTCGCCAGTTCTCCCATAGATATATCTTACTATTCCACGGTCGATTCCCCCGAAAACACGCCTGCCACGATATCGATCACTTTCTGCGGCGTCGTCAGCGCTTTGACGATATAGTAGCGCACCGTCCCGAGATCACTGATCTTCTCAAACATCTGATCGGTGTTGTTATTGCTCAGCACGATCACCGGGATCACTTTGAGTTTCGGATCCTGATTGAGAACATCTAGGACGCCCATGCCGTCGACTTTCGGCATCTGGAGATCCAAGAGCACGATATCTGGGTCGGATGAACGGATCAATGCAAGACCAGCTTCTCCGTCCATCGCCGTCACCACTTCGTACCCCTCCTGCTCGAAACGCATCTTATACATCCCGAGTATATCCTGGTCATCATCCACGATACAGACTTTTCTCTTGATCAACTCTTGTGCGTCTTCCATAGACAGAGTATTAGCTTGAACTTAGGCCTGATTCCTATTTGAACAGCAGTTTGTAATTCTTCGACCAGTAAACAATGCCATTATAATACCCGGCGCTGTAGCCGCCGAGATAGCTGATCGAAGCGCTCTTGATCACCGATGGACTGCTCGAAGAAGCCCCAGCCTTCTTCAACTTGAGCGCCATCGCCATCACGCCATCCGTCAGATTCCACGGATCCGGCGTCTTGTGTCCGGTCTTCGAAGCGATCTGCGAAGAGTAGCCTATCCAGACATCCGACATGAACTGCGGAATACCCATGGCGCCGCCCTGTCCGATATAACTTCTCGGATTGCACGATACCTTCTTGCTCTTGCTATAGCCGAGGTCATCCACCAGTCCGTAGAAGAGCTTCTGGCGCTTGTAGAGCAGATCGATCGACGCCTGCCATTTCTTGTTCTTCTTGAGGAGCGACTTATACTGCGCGACCGCACCCTTCTCGACTTCGCTATACGTACACTGGCCGGTATTCGCTCCGAGATTCGTCTCCATTTTCAAGAATCCATACAGCACGCCTTCAGGCACTCCAGTCTTGCCGCTCGCGAACTCCACCGCATCGCGAATATCTTTCGCATCGTATGACTTACCCGTCAACTGAGAGAGGTCTCCCTGCAGTTCCGACAGCTCTTTCGAAAGACGGCTGATGATCTGCTGCTGACTCTCGATATCAGACTGTGTCTCATTCTTAGCTGCTATGAGAGACTTCTCCTGCGCGCTCTTCAGCTGGAGCAGACGCTCATGTTCGGTCTTAGCATCTTCCAGAGCCATTTTCTCTCCGGCAGCGTTGCCGCGCGCCGTCCGAAGTTCATCCGCAATCATATTGATCTTGTCCTGCAGCGTGAGCAGTCCATCGCCCTCTGCCAACGCCAATCGCATATCCTCATGGTCCAAAATCAATTCAGTAAGCGGCGTGTTACCATTCTCATACAGGCTCCGCATCAATTCCTGAAGCAGATCTTTCTGCGAGAGAATCTCAATCTCAATCGCTTCGATCTCCGCTTCCTTCTGACTGATAGTCGATTCGGTCTCAGACAAGAGACTCGCAGTCTTCGCGATCACCTGCTTGGTCACCGAAAGCGATCCGGTAATCTTGTTGAGGTCCTGCTTGAGCGCCGCCTCTTTCTTCTGAGCTTCCTCCAGCTTCTTTTCTGTCTTTTTGATATCATCCTTGATGTCACCCTCATCGACTGCCAGTGCCTCAGGCATCGGAAATAGCAAAGTCCCGGAAGATGCAACGAGCATCCCGAGAACACCAAAAAACGCGACGATTTTTCTTCGATTAAGCATACCAATATAGTATACCATTGTTTTTTGCCTCTTCGACCCCATGCCTGTTGACAGACCTCCGAAATGGGATAATACTGGACCGGTTGGTACTGTTACCTGATTTCCTTTGGAGAGCTCCTCTCCAGGGTAGATTCCGTGGCAGTATCAGTATCTGAGTCCTTTTTCCAACATCACCAACAACAAGGAGAAACTCGTGAAAACGATCCTACAAGCCCTCGGCATCCATGATGATGCTCCGACCTGTATCATCGCCTGTCATGACACGCGTCAGACCGAACTGAACACCCTGGAACAAGCACTGTACCAGAACCAGGCGCCTCACAAGATTCTGCGCCCCTACGGTGGAGCCATCGGCATTTCCGACGAAGCCGAATTCACCTACTGGGAACGCCAGTTCCGAACCTCGTTCCTCAAAGCCCATTATTTCCATTACGTACTCATCGGACATACCGGCACCTGCCGTCACTGCGAAGTGCACGACCTGTTTCCGGATGACCCCGCGTATTGCGAGCACAAGTTCTGGAATGAACGGCTTCTCGCGGCAGAACTCGCTATCCATGCGATTGCTGCTGGATTCTTCCCCGGACAGGATGCGCCACACGTATCCGTCCGGTCATTCATGTATCACATCGATACTCATGAGATCAATGCGATTGGGAAAGAATCGCCGTCTCTCAATGTCACGCCGTCACGAATCATCCTTCCGAATCACCGTCAACAACTTGACGCAGATTCTTTCGCCCTGCATCCGTGATGTATGCGGACGAAACAAAAGCGGCCTCACCGAGGACCGCTTTTTTCTTGGCTTTTTCTACTCAATGCGATGACGAGAGATTATTCATCTTCCGCTGCCATCCCGGCATCCGGAACGATTTCCTTGGACTTCTTAAGCGTCTCTTTCTCGATCTCGCTGATGAGCTTCGGTTCGGCCTTGAGCGCGTTCTTGGCATTCTCGCGTCCGACACCGAGCTTCACTTCGCCATAGCTGTAGGAATTGCCGGCTTTCTTGATGACCCCGCAGAGGACGGCCGTATCCAGAAGATCACCCGCGAGTGAAATCCCTTCGTTGTACATGATATCGAATTCCGCAATCCGGAACGGCGGTGCCACCTTGTTCTTCACGACTTTTGCCTTGACCCGATTACCGACCACGACTTCGCCGCGCTTGATCTGAGCGGCACGCCGCACGTCGACCCGCACCGAAGCATAGAACTTGAGCGCCTGACCGCCGGTCGTCGTCTCCGGGTTGCCGAACATCACGCCGATCTTCATGCGGAGCTGATTGATGAAGATGACGATAGTATTGGAGCGAGCGATGATCGGGGTCAGCTTGCGCAGCGCCTGAGACATGAGCCGCGCCTGCCGGCCGACATGTTGATCGCCCATTTCGCCTTCGATTTCCGCCCGTGGCACGAGCGCTGCCACCGAGTCGATCACGATCACGTCAACCGCATTGGACCGCACAAGGGTCTCAACGATATCGAGGGCCTGCTCGCCGCTATCCGGCTGGGAAATAAGCAGATCATTGATATTCACACCGATACGCTTCGCGTATTCTGGATCGAGCGCGTGCTCAGCATCGATGAAAGCCGCTACACCGCCCATCTTCTGCGCATTGGCGATCACATGGAGCGAGAGCGTCGTCTTACCGGAAGACTCCGGTCCGTAGATTTCGACTACCCGGCCGCGCGGCATGCCGCCGATACCAAGCGCGATATCGAGGGAGATGGATCCGGTCGGCACGACCTCGACATCCACCTTCTTGATCTCACCGAGCTTCATGATCATGCCTTCGCCGAACTTCTGCTTGATCTCATCGACCACACTATCGATGCCCTGCCTCTTTTCGCTGGTTTTCGCTTTGGCCATACTGTTTTTTCATATCATCGGATTACCCCCTCCGTCCCCTCATTATAAAGCCTATCCCCCCTGGAGCCAACTCCCATCCCCTTGCCTTTCCCGACCGATAGAATCCTGTTTATTCCGGAGAAAAAAGCGCGTCCTGCACCGGCTGTTCTTCGGAAGACAGCGCTCTCGGGGCCTCTGATCCGACTTCGACATAGGTTTCTTTGCCGTTATCCGAAGACACTTTGATTTCCCGATCAGCGGAAATCTCTTTCTTTTCTCCCGGCTCGAGCCGTCCGCTCAATACCTTCATGCCGTCAGCCGATACCACGACATTCACCGCCTTAGCTGGCGCGCTGATGATGAGGCGGACTGGCCGCCCATCCTGAGGCACGAGCGCGGACTCATCAATCGGCGCCTGTTCCGGCGTGAAGACCGCTTCGATACGGAGCGTTTCTACCCGCTCCTTGCCGAAGCGGTTCGCTGCCGCGACGACAATCGTATTGAGTCCCGGCTGGAGAAGCAACTTCTCGATAAAATCGCCTTCAGCGCTCACGAAGGCCGGCTGTCCATTGATAAGGATACGCGCGCCTCGATCCGTCTCTCCGCGAACCACCAGATCAGACTGAGAAACGACGCTCTGATCGACCGGCTCCGTCACCACGAGCCGCGGCGCCGAAACGAACGCCTGGTACTCGCGTATCAGATAGAGGAAAGCGCCCCCGATGATCAGGACAATACAGGCGATCCAGAGCGTCCGGGTTGTGATGATAAAAGCCGGCCATTCGATACCTGCCGGGGTAGCCGATACCGCAGCCCCCTTTCCGAGGCTCTCCTGGATATTCCGTTCCCGTTCATAGAGACGAAGTATCGCTTCTTCATCACAGCCGAGATGCCGCGCATAGCCACGCAAAAATCCCCGGACATACACATCCGCCGGCAGCTGTCCGTATTCACCATTTTCAAGCGCCTCCAGATATTTCACCTGGATCTTCGTCGCGCGCGACACTTCGACCAGACTCATCCGATGATCTGTCCGGAACTTCCGCAATTTCTCGCCCAGTGTCAGCGATCCAACTTTTTTTCTGGTAAATCCGCTCCCGGCCATAAACAGTATCTCTTAAACATCCGAGGAACGCCCCCTCCCTTGCGTCTCACCGCTATGCTTGCCACTTATCACGTTCTGCCTGATCGCGCAGCGGATCATCGCCATATTGAGGTGCTTCATTCGGATCGGTCGCCGCGACCATATCCCGGCCGATCAGGACCTGTTTTTTGCCATCTACCATGCCCACCACGCCGTTTTCTTCGAGTACGTGCATCAAGCGCGCTGCCCGCGGATATCCGATGCCAAAAGCGGTCTGGAGCGATGTCGTCGATGCCTTCTGCGATCGGACGAATAGATCTCTCGCCTGTTCAAAAAGCTCATCATGTTCTCCACCTCCATCGCCGGTAGAACCTCCATTCGAACCACCCTCTCCACCACCGGATGTGATATCGTCTTCCAGGCTGTCGGCATCCTCTCCCCAGGCTTTCTTCTCTTCACACCAATGATTCACGACACGCCGCACTTCATCGGTCGATACATAGACACCCTGCAGACGCTGCGTATCGCCGCTCGATGAAACGAAGAGCATATCACCGTTGCCGAGCAGCTTCTCCGCGCCACCCGTATCCAGAATCGTCCGGGAATCGATCTGTGAGGAAACCTGGAAAGCAATACGCGTCGGAAGGTTCGTCTTGATAAGACCAGTGATGACCTCGACGCTCGGCCGTTGGGTCGCCAGGATAAGGTGAATACCGACCGCGCGCGACATCTGAGCCAGACGCACGATTCTCGGCTCGACTTCCTTGCCGTGCGCCGACATGAGATCGGCCAGCTCATCGATGATGATGACGATAAACGGCAAGCTTTCCAGCTCGACTTCCCGCACTTCCCCAGTCCGCTCATCAACTTCCGTCTTGCGGTAGCCTTGGCGACAGAGCTCATGATAGGCCGGAAGATCACGGACGCGTGCGCCCTCCAGGAGCCGGTAACGACGTTCCATCTCTCCGACCGCCCACTGCAGCGCATTGACGACCTTCTTCCCATCCATGATCACATCAGTCTTCAAATGCGGTATACCTTTGTACATCGACAATTCGACCCGCTTCGGATCCACGAGGATGAGCTTCAGATCTTCCGGCGAGTTCCGATAGAGGAGCGAAGTGATGATCGAATTGATACAGACGCTCTTCCCGGCCTTGGTACGGCCCGCGATGAGGAGATGCGGCATATCGTCAAGATCGGCGAACACGTTCTTGCCGGTCACATCCTGGCCGATACCGATCAGGAGCGGATGCTTCGGATCGCGGAACTCGCGGCCTTCGACGAGGTCGCGCATGCGCACCATCGCCTTCGACTTATTCGGCAGCTCGATACCGATATACGGTTGTCCCGGAACCGGGGCCTCGATACGGATTGACTCAGCTGCCAACGCCAACGCCAGGTCGTTCGAGAGTGTCGTGATGCGTGAGAGCTTAACGCCGACCGCCGGACGGAAAGTGTACTGTGTGACTGTCGGACCGACTTGCACGCTGCCCGGCTCCACTTCGATGCCGAAATGCTTGAGTGTACTCACGATAATGTGTTTGCTCCGCTCGGTATCACCGCCCGCCGCTTCCCCGGATTTCGATTCGAGCAGCTCCGGCTTCGGAAACACCCAGTTCGGCCGAGTACGGCGCCGCCGACGCTTCACGACCGTTGTCTCCATGAGATCTTCGGCATCACTCTCCAGCACTTCCTCTTCATCAGCCGAAGAGATATCGTCTGCAGCGGTCATTTCTTCATCCTCCCGGAATCGGATATTCGCGATATTGCCATCGATAAGCGATGGCTGCTCTCCCGGCAGAGCGACTGGCGGTACCGGCTGACTTTCAAATGAGAGCGGGGCCACTGTTTCCTGGTCCGGATCCAACAGCGATTCTGATGCTGCGGATGCGAAGCGATCATCCCCTTCCATCACTTCCGGCATCTCGCTTGCATCGGACTCCGAGCGGCGCAGACGCTTCCGGATCGATTCGAACCACTGCATGAGCGAAACATTGAAAGCCGCGATGACACCGATCAGGAACAGCATCAGGAGCAAAACCACTCCGGCCAGCTTGCTCGTCGTCGACAGGAAGAGCGCTGCTAATCCGAATCCGGCGAATCCTCCAGCCTCGCCCTGCTCCGCCAGCTTCATCAGGTCATCAATATCATCACCGGACAAGAGATGCACGAAACCGAGCACAGACAAGAATGCAACGAGCAGGCCGAAATATTTGACCGCATCAGCGAGCGTCGTCGCCCGGCGCGTCAGAAACATCACCCCGGCAATAATCAGAAGAAACGGGAACGGCCATTTGCCAAAACCGAACAGCATGCCCATCCCCTGATCAAGCAGCTGCCCGAGCTTCCCGGCCGCATCGACGTAGCCGAGCAGAAGAATAATCGAAAATGAGAACAAGAAAACAGCCGCGATGCTCCGTTTCGCATCGCTGTGCAGAATATCGGAAAAGCGGAAACCGTCATCGGCCGCTTCCGGTTCTTTTTCGGCTGCTTTCTTTTTCCCCATACAGACTCCAGTATATCGCATCCGGGCCGAAAGAAAAACACCCCTCGCCAGGGGTGTTTTCTGATCTGCGGCAGAGAATCGAACCTAAGCCTTCTTGGTATCGAGACCGCGATAACCGGTACCGGCCGGAATAAGGCGTCCGATAATGACGTTCTCCTTGAGACCACGCAACCGGTCCTCCTTGCCCTGTACCGCGGCATTGATGAGCACGCGGGCCGTCTCCATGAAGGAAGCGGCGGAGAGGAAAGATTCGGTCGAGAGAGCCACCTTGGTGATGCCGAGCACCATCGCTTCGGCGGTCGCCACCTTGCCGTTCTTCGTGCGCACTTCGTCGTTCGCTTCCTCGAACTGATCGCGTTCGACGACGTCACCCGGCAGCAGGATGGAATCACCTGGATCAGCGATCTTCAGACGTGACATCATCTGACGGATGATCACTTCGATATGTTTGTCATTGATGCCTTCGCCCTGGCTGGCATAGATCTCTTCGATCTCGCGGATGATATAGCGATGCACCGCCTCGCGTCCCATGACTTCGTAGAGCTTACGGAGATCGATATGACCTTCGCAGAGCACCGAGCCGACCGCGATAAGATCGCCTTCCTTCACTTTGAGAGCGATATTCGACGGAACCGCATACTCATGCGTTTCCCGATCATTGCCGAGCACGCCGATCTTCACCGTCTTGCCGCCATCCTTGCCGATAGACTGGATCTGGCCGTCGACATCCGCGAGCACCGCTTCCGTCTTCGGAGCGCGGGCCTCGAAGATTTCTTCGACGCGTGGGAGACCCTGGGTGATGTCGGAACCGGCAATACCACCGACGTGGAACGTACGCATCGTAAGCTGAGTACCCGGCTCGCCGATCGCCTGTGCGGCGACGACACCGACCGAAGCACCGAGCTCAACCAAGGCGCTGCGGCCCAGATCGATACCGTAGCAGTAGCGGCAGACACCGCGGCGCGCCTTACAGGTCACGAGCGAGCGGATCTTCACTTTGCTGATTTCTGGCGTATTCTCGATGACTTTAGCCTGTTCCTTGTTGATGAGGTCACCCTTCTTCGCGATGACTTCCTTCGTTTCCGGATGTTTGAGCGTCTCGATTGCCACGCGTCCTTCGACACGGCTGGCATAGGAGATACCGATCTTATCGGAATCCTCACGATAGAGATAGACCCCTTCAGTATCACCGCAGTCTTCGGTGCGGACGATGACGTCCTGCGCCACATCGACGAGACGACGCGTCAGATAACCGGCAGTCGCCGTACGGAGCGCGGTGTCCGCCATACCTTTGCGGGCGCCGTGAGTCGACATGAAATATTCGAGAACATTGAAGCCTTCCTTGAACGAGCTCTTCACTGGCAACTCGATCGTCTCACCGGTCGCGCCGGCCATCAGACCTTTCATACCGGTCATCTGCACGACGACGGATTCGGAACCGCGAGCCTTGGAGTAAACCATCGAATAGACCGGTCCTTCTTTGTCGAGGGACTTGCGGACGGCATCGGTGATTTCACCCTTTGCCTCATTCCAGATCTCGATGGTCCGGTTGCGGCGCTCTTCATTGGTGAGGAGACCCATATTGTACTGGTCTTTCACTTCCTTGACGCGCGCTTCGGCCGCATCGATAATCGCTGGCTTCTCTTCAGGAATCTTGAGATCGTCCATGCCCCAGCTGATACCGGACTTCGTGACCGCGCGGAAGGTCAGATCCTTCATACGATCAGCGAACTTCGCCGTCTCATCCTGTCCCATCTCGGACAGCATGCGGGACATGAGCAGCTTGAGATCCTTCTTGATCATCTCCTGGTTCACGAAACGGATCTGCTCCGGCAGGATATCGTTCAAGAGCACCCGTCCGGCGGAAGTCTCGATGACGGTACCGTTCCAGAGGAGCTTGATGAGCGCGTTCACGTCGATGATACCGCTCTGATAGGCGAAAATCGTTTCGTTCATATCGCTGAACATCTTGCCTTCGCCCTTCGCACCCGCCTTGATGTGGGTGAGATAGTAGGCACCGAGCACCATGTCGAGGGTCGCCGATACGATCGGCTCGCCCGAGGCCGGCTTCAGGAGGTTCTTCGAGGACAACATGATATTGGCGCTTTCCTCGCGGGCCTGGTCGGTCAACGGGACATGCACCGCCATCTGGTCACCGTCGAAGTCCGCATTGAACGCCGAGCAGACCATCGGATGGAGGCGGATCGCCTTACCTTCGATGAGTACCGGCTGAAATGCTTGGATCGACAGACGATGGAGGGTCGGGGCGCGGTTCAGGAGCACATAGTGCCGCTCGATGATCTCGTCGAGAATCTCATAAGCCTCTTCAGTCTCGGCATCGACCATACGGCCGGCGGTCCGGACATTGTGAGCGAATTCTTTCTCGATGAGTTTCTGGATGATGAACGGCTTGAAGAGTTCGAGTGCCATCTTCTTCGGCAGACCGCACTGGTGCAGCTTGAGCTTCGGACCGACGACGATAACCGAACGTCCCGAGTAGTCCACGCGCTTGCCGAGAAGGTTCTGGCGGAAACGTCCCTGCTTGCCCTTCAGCATGTCCGAGAGCGAGCGCA
>OFRG01000739.1_pt1 | contig 11438 bp, 13 predicted proteins | sample 1543071 | NCBI WGS metagenome assembly OFRG01 (sample SAMN07774222, study PRJEB24372) | wastewater metagenome | isolation source: WWTP Verbania (Effluent) | place: Italy: Verbania | collected 2015-12 | reverse complement strand
CGCTTAGAGGGTTATACGCCGGATTAGGCGCCGTAGACACATCGCACAAACTTGTCGTCCAATAAAAAATGCCCTGTGCGGGTGCTGCGGGCTGATAGAAAACTAGCACGAAAAGAAAATTATGTCAAGCTCATCTACTAATTCCCCTCTTTCCGATCAGTCGCTCGATCGAACGCTTCGGCCGAGTTCCTGGGACGAATATATCGGCCAGAGCAGTACCAAAGAGAACCTCCAGATCCTCCTATCCGCGGCAAAAGAACGCGGACACGCGCCCGAACATCTTCTTTTTTATGGTCCTCCTGGTGTCGGGAAGACTACCCTTGCTCACCTGGTAGCCACTTCTCTGGATGCTCCACTTAAGACCACCTCGGGCGTTGCTATTGAACGCGCAGGAGACTTAGCCGCCATCCTCACAAACCTTGAGCCAGGTACCGTTTTGTTTATTGATGAAATCCACCAGCTCTCACACAAAATTGAAGAGCTTCTGTATCCGGCGCTTGAGTCGGGTTCGCTTGATTTAGTGCTCGGAAAGGGTCCGTCCGCTCGCACGGTTGAGCTTGCCCTTCCCCCGTTCACCCTTGTGGGAGCCACCACGCGCATGGCTCAACTTTCGGCTCCCTTGCGTTCACGTTTTGGTGGTGGTGTGTACCAGCTCGATTTTTATAACGACGAAGATTTGCGCAATATTATTCGTCGCTCGGCGGAGGTGCTCTCTCTTTCCGCGCCCGACGAGGTTATAGAACGTGTTGCAGCACGAAGTCGTGCAACTCCCCGCATCGCAAACGCACTCCTTAAGCGTGTGCGCGATTACAGCGAAGTGCACGAGCTTCCTCTCTCTGCAGAGGTTGCGGATGCCGCCTGCAAACTGTTTGGCATTGATACCCTTGGACTTACCAAAGACGACCAGCGATATCTCACGACTCTACGAGATTCATTTAAGGGCGGGCCTGCCGGAATTCGTGCGCTCGCAAGCGCGCTGCATGAAGACCCCGACACCGTGGAGACGGTGTACGAGCCGTTCCTTCTTCGTTTGGGATTTGTGGAGCGAAGCCAGCGCGGACGCATTCTTACACCCAAAGGTCGCTCGTACTTGGAGCAGTAACGTTTTTGATATACTTATCACATGTCCGGTCACAACAAATGGTCACAAATTAAGCGACAGAAAGGGGCGTCGGACGCGGCCAAAAGCCGGGAGTTTTCCCGTTTTTCTAAGCTCATTACGCTCGAGGCGAAGAAAGCTGCGGGCAACCTCACCTCTCCAGGCGTAGCCTCAGCAGTAGCTCGCGCCAAAGCTATTAACATGCCGAAAGATAGTATTGAGCGCGCTATACAGAAAGGCACAAGCAAGGACGCGAGCGATTTGGAGCAGGTCGTGTACGAATGGTACGGCCCAGGTTGAGTCGCGGTTATTGTGGACGCCCTTACCGATAACAAAAATCGAACCACTCAAGAAATAAAGCACCTTCTTACTAAGAACGGGTTTGAGCTAGGCGCGCAAGGGAGCGCGCTGTGGGCGTTCACAAAAATGGGAAGTGGAAATCTTATTCCAAACGAGCCGTTAACGGAGCTTTCCGAGGAAGACGAAACGTCTTTTGTTGCACTGTTAAATCTTTTTGATGAGCACGAGGACGTGCAGCGAGTATTCACAAACGCCCGTGGGTACGAAACTACCGGAGATGAGTAGTCGTGTACTTGCCGTTGACCCAGGGTACGACCGCTTAGGGGTGGCGGTCATCGAGGGTGACCCAAGTCGCCCCGTGTGTATATGGAGTGACGTAGTACTTCCTCCAAAAGGAGTACGTGAAGCACGACTAGCAGTGGTTTTTAGTGCTATTCGCGAAGCTATCGAGACACACAAACCAACAGTTTTAGCACTTGAGTCTCTCTTCTTTACGAAAAACCAAACCACCGGTATTGGTGTGGCCGAGGCGCGTGGAGCCGTCCTTGCTGCCGCCGGTCTGGCTCAACTTCCCGTACTTGAATTTTCTCCACAACAAGTAAAGCTCGCGGTAACCGGATACGGAAATGCAGACAAAAAAGCCGTCATGCTTATGGTTCCAAAGTTGGTACTGCTGCCGGAAAAAAAGCGCTTGGACGATGAGTTTGACGCGATTGCCTTAGGGATTGCGGCACTGTCCACACGTCCCCGGTAAAGGACTTGCAAATACGTCGGTTGCTCTCCATTATAGGCTTACTCTCAACATCGAGAGTATTCATACCCACCTAACATTACACACGATGTTTTACGATGATGAGCTCAAGGATCTTGATGGCATTCTTGGAGACGACGAGCCTCTAGAAGACGAGGATCTGGATGACGAGCTTGCGGGCGAAGAGGTGGGCGAGGACGAAGAAGAGGAAACTTTCTAACCTTTCACAAAAGCGACCCATTAAAAGGGTCGCTTTTGTGTTAGCATATTTTGAGTATGAAACGCGCAAAAGCAAAGAAAATTTCTCTTGCATCCCTTCTGGAGAAACCTCCACAATGGCTCCGAAACTCCTATATCGTTGTAGGGGTCCTTTTTGTTGCGCTTGGAGTGGCTGTATTGGTGGTGGCGCTTCGCCCCATTCCCGACCTTAATAATTTTGACTCCCGAAAGGTCGCCCAGTCTACTAAAATCTATGACCGTGAGGGGAAAACGGTGCTTTACGACCTCAATCATGACGTCCGTCGCAACATTATTCCCCTTTCGGAAATCTCTCCAAATCTACAAAAAGCTACTATCGCTATTGAGGATTCCAGCTTCTACTCCCATGGAGGTGTCTCGTTTCGGGGAATTATGCGTGCACTTATAACAGACATAACCACGCGCTCGTTTGCTCAGGGAGGGTCTACCATTACTCAGCAGGTGGTAAAAAACACTATACTTACCGGCCAAAAGAGTATTACTCGTAAGGTACAGGAGTGGATTCTTTCCTTTAAACTTGAGCAGAAGTACTCAAAAGAACAGATTTTGGAGTTCTATTTCAATGTCACTCCATATGGCGGAACCATGTATGGCGCTGAAGTGGCAAGTAAATCGTTTTACGGTAAGTCAGCAAATGATCTAAGTATCGCTGAGGCCGCATATTTGGCCGCTATTCCTCAACTTCCTACTTATTACTCTCCGTATGGGAATAATCGTGTAGCTCTCGACGCCAGAAAGGACCTGGTCCTCTCTCGTATGAAAACGCTCGGCTTCATTAGTGACGCTGAGTACACGGAAGCAAAGAATGAGAAGGTTATTTTTAGTCGCCAGCAAAGCAATTCGATTCTTGCTCCGCACTTCGTGTTCTATATAGAACAACAGCTAGAAGAAAAGTATGGTTCTGATGTTGCTACCCAAGGACTCACCGTTATCACTACTCTCGATGCTGATCTTCAGCGAGACGCAGAGTCTATTGTGAGCCGTCAAGCTCTTGCCAATCAAAAGAAGTTCAACGCGAGCAATGCTTCCCTCGTGGCAATAGACCCTAAAACGGGACAAATACTCGCCATGGTGGGTTCTCGTGATTACTTTGATCCAGAAATTGATGGCAACTTTAACGTCGCACTTTCTCTTCGTCAGCCGGGCTCTGCATTTAAGCCGTTTGTGTATGCGGCAGCTCTTGCTAAAGGGTATACACCTAAAACAGTAGTGTTTGACGTTCCTACACAATTCTCAACAACCTGTAGTGCGACTGATAACTACAACAGCACGTACCCTTGCTACGCTCCATCCAATTACGACAACAAATTCCGTGGGCCAATGACTTTTACCACGGCCCTTGCACAATCTATTAACATTCCAGCGGTTAAGGCGTTGTATCTTGCAGGAACCGACAATGTTGTTGCTCTAGCAAAAGCGGCCGGGGTTACTTCTATGAACAATCCGAAACAATATGGATTGTCTCTTGCTCTTGGTGCTGCTGAGGTGCGTCTTCTCGACCTAACAGGGGCGTATGCAACACTCGCAAATGATGGAGTACGTAATCCCCCTGTTGGTATTCTTGAAATACGAGACAAGAAGGGGTTGGTGCTCGAGAAGTTTACGCCAGCTCCTGAGCAGGCGGTAAACCAGGGTGTAGCTCGTCAAATATCAGCAATGCTTTCAGATAACGAGGCACGCCAGCCAGAGTACCCACCCGTAAACCCGTTCTTCTTCCCCGACTATGATGTCGCCGCGAAAACAGGTACTACAAACGAATCCCGCGACGCTTGGACCGTTGGATATACTCCTACTGTTGCTGTGGGTGTGTGGGCCGGAAACAACAACAACACCCCGATGGTAAAAGAAATTGCGGGATATATTGTGGCTCCTATGTGGCGTGAGTTCATGCTTGAAGCAATTAAGAAACAACCTAAAGAATTCTTTAATGAACCTCCTGCAATTCCTGATTCTGCGCCCGCTGTTCTACGTGGAGTTTCCTCGGTAACCATGCCAGACGGCTCGGTTGTGTCCCACAGTCTCCTATACTGGACCAACAAGGAAAACCCTCTGGGTCCTGCACCATTTAATCCAGCTTCTGATCCTCAGTTCTATCACTGGGAATTCCCTATCCAGATGTGGCAAGCAGGAGTAGTAAGTCCTGTAATACCCCCTCCTGTTGCAAGCACCTCTCCCCAAGCAACTACCACGGAACAATAAAAAACGGCTCATCTGAGCCGTTTTTTATTTCCTACTGATTCATTGGCATTACTAAATACAAGAATGAAGAGTCACCTGTACCTCGTATAATCATTGCTCGTCCTATTCCGGAAGCAGATAGTGTGATGCTTTCAGATGAAATAGAAGATAGAGGAGCCGAAAGATATCGATGGTTAAACGAAAGCTCTACCGACTCCCCCGTAAGATTTCCTGGAACACTTTCAAGTGATTCTCCTACGTCTGAGTTCTGAGAATTAAGCGTAAGTTTTTTGTCAGCAACAGAAAACCCGAGACGAACCTTTTGAAAAGCATCAGAAAATACTGCGGTGCGTTTGAGTGCGGCTTCAAAATCCTTTTTAAGAAGCACCGCTTCTCCTATAGAAGCCTTTGGAATAATTTGCGCGTAGTCTGGATAGTTTGCAGCCACCAAGCGCGTTGTAACAAGACCACCCTTCCAAGTGAAGACACACTGATGATCGTCCAGTGAGATTCCCACATCGGTATCAGGAAGTGTTTGAACGATATCAAGTGCATTCTTTGCAGGAATGAGCATTGAAAAAGGTGGAATTGTGCCGGAAAGACTTATTTTCTTCTCAGCTAATCGGAAAGAGTCTGTAGCAACCGCGGTGAGAGAACCACCTTCTGCAGTAACAAGTACGCTCGCAAGCTCAGGACGCACTGTTGAGACCGATGCGTAACTAGCCACAGACGTTATGAGCGCCTTCAAAACGGCTCCTGGGAGAGAGAAGGTAGCCTTAGGTGACTCAGGGAGCGGAAGCACAGGAAAATCTTCGTAGGGGAGAGTTTTAAGACTACTAGTGCCTGTTCCCGATTTAACCGAGACAGTATTCCCTGATTGTTCAAGGGTTAGTGGCCCTGTTCCGGAGAGAGACGCGGTAATCTCGCGTAGAACAGATGCAGGAAGTGCTACGACTCCGGACTCTTTTATGGTTCCTGCTAGAAGTAAATCTATTCCTGTTTCTAGGTTTGTTGCTCGAAGTTTTATTCCGTCATCTCCAGCAATTATTGCTATCCCTGAGAGTACCGGAAGACTAGCTGAAGTGCGTTGTGCGAAGCGAGCAACACTCTGGACTGCTTCTGCGAACTCTTTTTTATCTAAAATAATGACCATACGACTATTATTAGGGGTGTTGATAGCGTGGATAACGCGTATGGCCCTTACGTGGCGCCATTAAATTCCTCCTCGTCATTGTACATCCTGGTGAAAACATACGGGTAATCCCCATAGAGGTGGGGATTACTTTTGTTGTCCCCATAAACAATCCACAACGCGCTTCATCTTTTCCACAGATAGTCCCCAGAGTTTGTTGGCAGTTTTTCATAGGTTATCAACAACTATATCCCCAATTACGTGAGAAGCGTACGAATATCGGAGATCTCTTTTGCGAGTTCTTGGTCCTCCAGAATCTCTCGTTTTACCTTTTCGCAGGAGTGAATAACGGTCGTGTGATCACGTCCTCCAAGCTTTGTTCCGATGGTTGGGTACGACACGCTAAAGTCTTCTCGAAGAAGATACATAATCACCTGACGCGGGCGCACCACTTCCCTTCTGCGGGTCTTCTCATAAATACTCTCCTCATCAATACCGTAGAATTCTGCCACTTTTGAGACCACATGCTTTACTGACACGGTTTTTTGTGGTCTTGCAAAGGATCTGAGAGACTGGCGCACCTCAGCAAGGTCTGGAGGGGTACCTTTTACTTGGGTATGACAGACAACAGAGTTAATTACGCCTTCAAGCTCACGAATTGAGCCAGAAATAGACGTTGCAATGTGTTCTACCACCTCGTCTGACAGATTTACCCCATGAACAGCTGCTTTTTTACGAACAATGGCCATGCGGCTCTCCATATCGGGTTCCCCGATATCAACAGCCATACCACTCGCGAAACGGCCGCGTAAACGCTCAGCAATATCAGGAATAGCTATTGGTGGGCGGTCTGAGGAGAAGATAACCTGCTTGTTGTTGTCATGGAAAGCGTTGAACAAATGGAACAATTCCTCCTGCATTTTCTCCTTTTTAGAGAGAAATTGGACGTCGTCCATGATAAGGAGGTCAAATTGACGATATTTCTCCTTAAAACGGTTCGCAGTACCCTGCTGGAGAGAGTCGGTATAGTCCGTACCGAACTTTTCAGAGGTTAAATAGAAGACTTTTCGGTTTGGATACATCTTCTTAAACTGGTTTCCAATAGCCTGAATAAGGTGAGTTTTCCCTCTCCCGGTGTCTCCGTAGATGAAAAAAGGGTTATATGTAAGGCCCGGACGGCGAATAGCTGCTTGGGCCGCTGTGTGAGCAAGCTCATTGAAGGCTCCCACAACAAAATTATCGAATGTGTAGCGCGGGTTTAGGTTGTCACTTTTATTTACATAAAACTCGTCCAGAGGGAGCTCTGCCACCTGCTGGGTGGGCTGTCGGCGCTCAGTCTTAGGCTTTCTGCGGTCGTCTTTAACAATCTGGTACTCAATATTTCGGTATTCGTACGAAATACTTCGAATAATTTTAAGGAGAAGAGAATGGAACTTCTTAAGGTACCAATCTCGGAAAAAGAGGCTAGGTACGCCAATATGTACGATTCCGTCACTATCAATACTTACGATTGAGGACTCACGGAACCATGTATTGAAATTTGCAGGAGAAATTGAGAGTTCTACCTGGGTAAGCACCTGTTCCCACAGCTCACGAGGCTCAAGACGGTTAGAAGAGTTGGTGGCAGTAGACATAGTAGGTATCAAAAGAAACTGATAATCACGGAACCCATCCCTCCATTCCGTATCAATCTACTGCAAACAGGATCCATCGTGGACCAAGTATACCTCTCTTCCCGGGGGAAGGAAGTGCCAGACTCCTTGCTCTCTATGGCTCAAGCTGTTAGTATCCGAACACATATGCCAAAGCGCACCTATCAACCAAAGAAACGAAAGCGTGCCCGAACCCACGGGTTCCGTGCACGTTCAGCTACCAGTAATGGTCGTCGTGTTCTCCTTGCTCGTCGTCGCAAGGGACGCGCAAAGCTTACTGTTTAAGCCATATTTTCTATGCTACCCCGCCGCTTGCGGCTCACTCGGGAGGCACAGACCCACACAGGTAAGGAAATGCGGGCCGTAAGCCCGCATTTCTCCGTATCGGTACGTCCAGGGGGTGCGGGCGCTGGAGTGGTTGTGTCAAAAAAGACTGAAAAGACCTCAGTAGGACGTCACCGCCTTAAGCGTCGTGTTCTGTCCCTACTTCGCCCATGGTGTAGTCAAACATATTCACTGGTAGTGTATGCGCGCGCTGGAAGTCCGACACTTCCCTTCTCGGTAATTGAGGAGGAGCTCACCCCTATACTTATTAAGCTTCTCGGACGTCCACCAGTACGTTAAACTCCTATATATGACCGCCTTCTTTCATACTGTTTTATACGTTCCAATTTATAACCTCCTCATATTGCTCGTGGACAAGGTCCCTGGAAGCGATATTGGGCTTGCAGTGGTACTCGTTACCATAATTATACGGCTTATAATCATGCCGCTTTCATTTGCCGCACAGAAGACTGCACGGGCAATGAAGGGTATTGAGCCGGAAATGAAAAAAATTCGCGAGGAGCTAAAGGATAATAAGGAGGAACAGGCTCGGGCAATGATGGCCATATACAAAAAATACGGTATTAATCCGTTTGCGAGTATCCTCACCATCCTCATACAGCTCCCCATCGTCATCACGTTGTACTGGGTCTTCCACAACAAGGCGCTCCTTACTGTAGATTCAAGTCTCTTGTATTCCTTCGTTCCTATGCCCGCCATGGTTTCTCCCCTCTTTTTGGGTGTGATTCTCATTACCGGCACCAGCCTTGTGCTCGCTGCAGCCACTGCGGTCACTCAATATCTTCTTGCGCTGTACGCTATACCAGCAGCGCCCACCGTAAAGGAAGATAAGAGCATGCAGGCAGACATTTCTCGAGCCATGACCATGCAAATGCGCTACGTTTTCCCTATTATTATGGCAGCTCTTGCCTATACCTCAGGCGCAATCGCCATCTACTTCATTACGAGCAACCTATTTGGCATTGTTCAGGAATACTTCGTACGTAAATCAATGGATAAAAAGCCAAAACAAATAACGGTGTAAAAGAAAAAGCCCGCTCCTGCGGGCTTTTTCTTTATTCTGATGTGTGCCGTCTCTATAAATCGTACGCCCAAAGAGAACCATCTGTTTTGTTCATAAACGTCACTACATCCTCGTCGGGATCTGTAGAAAGCCCAATCATATCGATGGTTATATTTGATACGGCCGTAGGATCGTTTATAAGCGTCGCAAGTCGAGTAGTAAGGTCAATCTTCCATAAGCGGTCCGACAATGCGTGTGCGCCCTGATACCAGCCGTCTGGAAGGTCTTTTGGAATAGCAGTAGGAACACCACAGTACAAAGAGGTGTTGTTGCGACCCCACGCACATTTTTCAGCTAGTGTTGCGACAGGAAGAGAAGTAACCGTTCTGTTTTGAACATCAATAACAGAGGTAAGTATCTTGCCCCGATACGTATAGCTAAAGAGCACAAACTTTCCAGACGGACTTGGGAGCGTTGAGAGGCCAGTGAAGGGACCAAGAATGCGAGAAAAACCTCCCGTTTTTGAGGACACGGTAAACGCGTAGCCCTCTACCTCGGAAGATGCCTTCGTGGTTGCCACAAAATCAGTCCCAAACGCCTGAAGGGTGAGCGACTGTAGGGGTGAAGAGAAAAGCGTTCGTGCGCCCGTGCCATTCGTCTTCGCAACACTTGCCACAGAACCGTTTGCTCCAGGAAGAAGTGTAAACACCGTAGAAGAACCCATCACCCCGACACTCGAAAGGCCATTTTCTAAGAAATACCCCTCCCCACCGGTACTTGGAAGAGCATATGTTGAAACAGTATCGCTTCCATCAGCAGAGAGAAATCGCACAAAAGCACTAGAACCGTCCGGTACCCAATGAGCCTCGAGAACTCCTGGAAGTGTTTTATTTCCGATGCGGGTGAGTACGCGATCATGAAAACGAAAGGCATATACGTTTCCACTTGATCGCTCCACATATCTCACCTCTGTATCCCCCAGTTCAGGAGTAGAAGATCCAATTGCAGGAGTTGGCTTAATAATAATCGCCGCCGCACCGCGCGCCACCGGACCTGCAGTAATACGAATCAAGCGAGGAGCCACCACCGTACCAGCTCCTTGAACTGGTCCTGTGGGGTTTGTATCTGGGGTTTTATCTCCTGCACCGGTAAACGTTGTAGGACTCCCCGTAATTTCCGGTTTTCCGGAAAAGAAAAGGAAATACGCGCCCACAATGAGCCCAATGATGACTACTGCCGCCGCTACAATAGTGAGAATCTTGCGTGTTTTCATACTTACTTAGGTATACCGCAACACACAGCCCCTGTTGTTGCCCCACTACAACAACCCAAAGGAATTTCTTGATATTTGTTTGTGGCATTACAGGTCTGCCCAACTGTAAGCGCCTGTATGTTTGTGTATTTTTCTACACACGAAGCCCCAGAAGTGACGGAATCTTTAGGGGCTCTGCAAACAGTAATTCCATCTTCTCCTGATTTGCAGGCTTCGGTGGCAAGTACGGTGCGCGCCGTGCCGCTCCCGGGAACCTGACAGGTAAAGACCGGTGTTCCTCCATCGGCCGTACAGCGAGTGCGAGCAGCATCGCGACTGGCAGAGGTGTCGGTCCACAAATTACTCTGAGAATTGTTCGTAAAGGTAGAGTCGGTAGTTGCGAGCGTATCGAGGCCATCAATTTTAAGATCAAGAATCTTGGGATTAATGATGGAGAACACAATAACAGGAGAGAGTACCAATACGAGGCCACCAATTGCGAGTGTTATAAGGCTGCGCGCCTCCTTCTTCTCTGTTATTGAATCCCCACCCATGTACATAATGCCCGCGCGAATTATTTGAAGCACTGCCAGAACCGCCGCCAAACCAATAGAAAGCTTGTAGACGTTGTTAAGGAAATCAGGGAGGGTTGCTGCGTTTCCAGCTGACTCTATACCAGGAATACTGGTAAGAGGAACAAATCCAAGTGAAGAAGTGTCTGCTGCGGCAAGGGCGACCGCTGGAAGTGCGAACGAAGCGAAGGTGATGAAAAGGTACTGGTAACGCATAGATTAAAAGCCAAAGATGCTAAGTGGTGATTTTCCTTCTCCAAACCGCAAAAGCGTGCGGTTGCTCGCTACTTGTAATGTATTTACAAGTTTTGCACGAATCTCAAGCGTGGCACTTCCCTGCCCGCTTCCGGTGGAGCGAACAGTGATATCTTTCTGGGCTCCCTGAGCGGTGCCCCCAACGCTCCACTCAAGAGTAGGCGCAGCTGAAAAGAAGTACGGAACCGCTCGAAATGATGCTTCGGTCGTATTGAGCGTAAAGGATGTATCAATCGCCCGATCAAAATCAGGCCCTAGAAGCGGGTCATAGGGATACATTCGAACCAAAGAGTTTACAGGCACAATAGTGGTTTTAGCCTCAGCTACCACGCTCGAATCCGCACTCATAACAGTGAGGGTAACTTCCGCGTCACGATACTGAAGTGGCGCGGTAGCCACAAGGACAGAGCGACCAACCCCCGAGGCGCTCTGGAGCACCTGCTCACCCAATTTCCAGCGATAAATAAGGGTATCTGGGTTAATTGTCACATTCGCACTTGTGCGAAGATCAGGAATTGCAACCAAACGAATTCTTCCCTCTGGAGCCGGAAGAGGTAGGCCCTGGTAAAACGGGTGAACAGTGGAGGTGGGCTCCACCACAAGGGCCACATCCGCAGGGCGAACGTTTGAGGTGGCGGTAT
>OFRG01000737.1_pt1 | contig 11451 bp, 22 predicted proteins | sample 1543071 | NCBI WGS metagenome assembly OFRG01 (sample SAMN07774222, study PRJEB24372) | wastewater metagenome | isolation source: WWTP Verbania (Effluent) | place: Italy: Verbania | collected 2015-12 | reverse complement strand
CAAGAACACGGTCATCTGAACCACCCCTCCCAAGGCTGGAACGCGAGCACGAGGATTCCGATCAGCACCACGATCAGGCCGACATCGACCCAGTCCATGCCGAGGCGGCGGAGGAGTTTCATTGCGGCGCTCCCAGATCAGGCGCTCCCACCAGCACGCCCACGCCAAGCCAGAGCACTGTGAGCGATCCGCCCAGCGCCAGCAGACGCGCGATCGCGATGAAGACGTGGTCCGGCGGGTCGAGCTGGAAGTCGTCGTTCATCAATCCCGCCCTCCCCTCGCCAGATGCGCCGCGAACGCCAGCGCGATCAGCGCGGCCGAGCACAGCGCCAGGTACAGCGGGGCTTTCTCCAGCTGCTCCGGCTGCGCGAACAGCCAGCCCGAGAACGCGGCCGGCGGGAGCGAGGCGAGGACGAGGGCGCGTCTCATGGGGACACCTTGGGCGCGAGAGGATCGACGGTGACCGACTGCTCGTAGCTCGTGCAGTTCTTGCCGCAGTTATTGGACCACTCGGTTCGAACATCGGCGCCGCAGCGGGCAATGTAGACCGCGCGGCCTGCATCGAAGATGCGATAGACGCGGCAGTCTTCGAACGTGGTCAGCAGATCAGAGCGAACGTCGCCATTGGCGCTCTGGATGGATTGCTGCGCTGGCGCGTAGCAGCCGGACAGCGCGAGGGCGGCGATTAGAGCGGCGCGTCTCATGCGTCACCCGAGACGACGCGGTAGGCGATGATGTCGTCAGGCGATCCGGTAGGCGACCAGTCGAAGTCGTAGCGGGCCGATGTCTCGCGGCGACCGTCTCTCAGAAGCGCCTCCACTGGCGCGCTACCAAAGACGTCATAGATCGGCCCCTCTCTTGCCGTGCCGCGCCATGGCGTGAAGCCCTCGGGGATCTCTGGCGCGCTCTTCTGCGAGAAGTTTGCCAACGCCGCGGCAGCAATCGCCTCCGCTTCCCGCACAACAACATCATCGTTTTCGTAAAGCTTCGGAGCGGGCTTGGTGAGTTCGACAGCAGGCGACAGCGCGGCGATGGCCGCTTCGCCTGCTTCCCGTTTGGCGCGAATGCGCGCGGCAGCGAGCGACGAATCGATGGCTGTGATGTAATCCGCGAGCGCTTGGATTTGCGACAGCTTCAGCTTTGCTTCGCCGCGTCCGTAGTCATCGCCGCGAATGAGCACACGACCATCCGAGTTCGGCGCGCGGATCATTCCTTCCTCGTAGGAGAGATCGCTCTCGACGTCGCCCGGCTCCCAATACATGCCAAACGGCTCGTAGCGAAAAGCTCCATCCTCCCGCACCCAGATGCCGGGGAAGGCGTCTTGAAGCTTTTTCAACTCGCGCTCGTCGCTCACAACTCACACTCCCCGCCGTTGCACACGCCCACCACCCGCACGCCCTGCTCCCTGAGCTCCGGACTCGCCCGCAGCGCCTCGACGGCCCGGCACTGCTGCTCGGTGTCGAACATGGACGAGAGCGGGACGCAGGGGTCTGACAGCGTGGCCACGCCTGCCCAGCTGAACGCCGCCACGAGGGCTGCGGCGATGATCGCGGCGATGAGGGCGAGGGAGCGCATCAGATGCTGCCGACCAGGTGGCCGTTGTCGACCGCCCGCGGCGCCGGCCCATCGACCAGCTCGTCAGCGTGGATCGAGCGGAGCGCCTCGAGCGCCTTAGCCCGGCGGCGGCTCGCGTCAGCGAGCTTGGCGTCCCACTTGGCGCGCTGGGCCTCCAGGTCGATCAGCTTGGCCTCGGCGTTGGCGAGGTCTGCTGACGCCTCGCCGAGCGCGCGGCGGGCGTTGTCGATGCTGAGGGGGCGGATGGGCTCGGACGCGCCTGCGAACAGGCGTGTTGGCTGCGCAAGACGCTCAACAGGCGTCGGCGGCCATGAACCGCTAATCATCTCGGGCGGCTCAGCCTGCCCGGTCGTCTCGTCGTCTCGGTTCGTCACGTACAGGCCTCTCGGTTGAGGCCCGGTTCTGGAGATGCGTCTCGCCTCTGACGGGCTTGATCGCGGTGTTGGTTTTGTCTCGCGTCGGAAAGCTCGTCAAATCGATCTGCGCGGTTGTCCACGGCTAGTCGCGCTTTGTTCATTACAGATCGCTAATCTCTACTGCGCGTGTAGAGAAAACGGGTAAATCATAACGGCTCACGCCTGCTCCTCTTCGAAATATCGCTCCTGAACGCGAACCATGACGACCTCGCTGACGCGATCGAAGCGCGACAGGTCGCCCAGTTCTTCCTCAGCTGCCTTGCGATCGAACCGTGTAGATTTTTGCTTGGTGAGAAACGCTATGGCGAGGTTGCCGACTGTGTCGAGTTCACCAGCGACAAGTCCGTCCCGGATCTCGCGCTCACGCGCCTGGAGTTCCTTGATGCGATCCCGGATCGACTTCAGTTCGTCAGCCGGTTTGAGGTTCGTGGTCATGCGTCAGCCTTTCACTGCTGGAGGAAAATTATTGCTTGGGCAGAAATGGCGGCGAACCGGGGTGGGCAAAAAGCCCCTTACAGGGCGGGTCTTTTTGCCCACCTCTCCCGGTCTTCGGGAATTGCCCTTGCCCACACTTGCCCACATTTGCCCACCTAGCTCTAACCATTTGATTTCCTTAGAAGTCGGTGGGCAAAACGTCGCCCGTTATCAGCCAAATCTGACGTTGACCCTCGTTGCGGGAGAATATTGCCCCGTCCTTCTCCATAGCGCGCAATTTCTTTCCAGCATTCGAGCGATCAAGGCCAAGATGACCCGCGACCTCAATTGTGGTCTTGCCGCCTTCGGAGAGGAACTGGAGAATGCGTTTCTGCGCGCCCGAGTAGAGGGTGCTGGGCTTGGCTGAGGCTTTCGGGGGCAGCGCCTGGTGGGGCACATACTCGACCCAGCATGTCGTGTCCGGCTCGCCTGAGCGCTTGGCTCCAAGATTAGAAATTCTCAACACGTAATCGCTGAGAGCGAACCCGTCGCGGCCATCTTTCGCCTTCTCGAGCCAGAGGGTGCGGCGGGTGGTTTCGCCGGTGTCTTCGTCCTTGTCGACGCGGCACTCGATGGCGAAGTCGGCGTTGGCGCGGATGCCTGACCACCCCCTGAGTCCGCGGGCTACGTCCTTGCCCGTGTGAGCGACAAGCAAGATCACCGCGCCCAGGCGGTTTGCCATGCGATGGAACGCCAGCATGATCGGGCCCATGTCGCGCTGGATGTTCTCGTCAGCTGATGGGGCTGCCGCGGCGAGGGTATCGATGACGACCACGCGCAGGGGTGCGCCGCGGGCCTTCATCTCGATCGCGGCTTCCTCGGCGTACAGGCATAGCCTCTCGACGTCGCCTGTTTCGGCCCTGGATAGGTCCAGGAGCGCCGGCAGGTAGTTGAAGGGCAGGACAACGTCATCCATGCCGTGCGCCTTCCTGGCGGCCACCAGGCGCTTTCTGAGACCGCCCTGGCCTTCGGCTGCGAAATAGAGGACGCCTGACGCTTCGGTGAACCTGTCCAGCACCTTGCCGGACCCGGCGATGCGCATGGCCCAGTCTACGGTCACGAACGACTTGCCGGCGCTGGACGGGCCATAGATCACGCCCACGCCTTTGGCGGGGATCAGTCCCTCGACCAGTTCTGGCTCGTATCGATATTCGATTTCATCGATCCACTGGCCGGCGAGGCCGTGAGGCTTGGGCCCCTCTGGCTCCGCCTCTTCCGCCTTCACATACCCCTTGCGGATCGCCCCGCGGGCCATCTCAGCGACTTCAGCACGGGTTTCCTCGATCGTATAACCGGGGCGGACCGCCAGCGGGGACAGGAGGTCAATGATGATATCAGGGGGGGTTCCCCTGCGCGTCATGTGCGCGACAGCGTCTCGGATGTTGTCGTGCCAACGGTCGCCTGCGAGGGCCTTATTGACCCGCTCGAGCACGCTCTGCCCACCCTGGCGCGCGGCCGTATTGAAGTCCAGCGGGTTGTCGGGTTGGGCGGATTCCAGCGCGTCATGCGGGACGGCTTCACGGACGGCTGCCTTGATCTCATCCAGCGACCACGGGGCCCGGCGCGTGCTGTGCGTGATCAGCTGCGTCACTTCCAGCTTGCGGCCGGCCTTGAGGGGCCATGCGACGGAGCCGCCCAGACGCATGACCCTTGACGGGTTCGTGATCGACTTGTCGCCCTTCAGCCAGACCGCAAGGCGCCGTTCGATCTCCTGCACGATTTGCCGCTCGCCGGTCGGCTCATCCAGAACCCACCACATCTGCCCGCGGGTGTGGGGATGATGGCCGGTGATGACCAGCATGTTAGGAAGCATGTCGCGCTGTTTGAGAGCGCTCCATGCCGCATCCAGCGCGCCTGGCGCATCGAAGTCGGCCTTGATGGCGGCAAGTGCAATGACCTGGTCGTCGGTTCCGCGGCGGTCCCGGTCAGCATCCTCGCGGCGCAAGCCCGCCGATATGTAAACGTTGCGGTTAGGCGTCTCGTTGAGCTGGGCGGCGCGGCTGACCAGATCCTCGATATCCTCGGGCCCGAACAGCCTGGCGCTGTTGAGCTTGTGCGGGGCTGTGTCTGACGTCCACGCAAGTTCGATCAGGCCACGAGGGGCCGCCCGGAACAGCGTTGAGACCATGAGGCGCATGGCGTCGGCGCTGGGCCGGAACGGCAGGGGGTGGACATTCTCGGCCGGCTGCTGTGGCGGGGCTTCGTTGAAGTCCAGCATCACGAATCCTCCCACGGGCGTTTGTAGGCATGCAGCCGGTCGTGGCAGGGCGTGCAGACCGCCCTGAGTTCCCACAGGGCCTCGTCACCGACATGGTCGTATGTCGTGTGGTGGACCTGGCCCGCTTCCGCGGTCCCGCAGGCTTCACAGGTCCAGTTGGCCCGCTCGAGAATGCGCTGCTTGAGCGTTCGCCACTTCTGGGTGTTGAGATAACCGTTGTACCAGTCCCAGAACTTGCGGTTGCGATTGTTGCGCACGCTCTCGTAATGCGCCGTCAGCTCTTCCCGGTATTTGTCGGCAAGCGCCTGGTCCCATGGGGGATAATCCTGCGGCCGGCGCTCCAGGTCGTTGTGCGCGAACTGGCTGCCAACCGGGCGCCCGCATCGCAGGCATTGGAGCTTGACGAAGATGACGCCGTTGCGGGCGACCTTGTGCCGTAGCTGCGTGAACTCGTGCGAGCAGTCTTCGGAAACGTCGATCATCTCCAGCACCTCTCGCGAAACGCACACCCCTTGCACAGGTAAAACCCCTCATCGTCGGTGCAGCGTGGCCGCATGGCCCCCGCCCGGCTGTCCTTGATGATCGAGACGGCGCGGTCGCTGGCGGCTTGCGCGCGGGCCTGGTCGAAGGGGACCATCTCAAGATGCATCTCCATCGTGTCCGCGTTGACGGCGAAGAAGAGGGCCGGGTTGGTGAGGTCCAGATAGCTCTGGTACTGGCTGATCTGGTCAGCATACTGGGGTGATGCCTTGACCAGTCCCCGCTTGGAAATCGCAGACCAGCCCTTGGAGCCCAGCGCCTTGAACTCGACCACGAAGGGGTAAGCGAGGTCGCTCAGCGGTCCAGCGGTGCAGACGCGATCGACATGCCCGCCATACGCCCCATTGGCCACGCTGAAGCCGATGGGGCGACCGTCCTTGCCCGTCTGTGTGAGACGAAAGCCGGCGTCGACCATCCATGTCGCCGCCATGCTCTCGAACACATGGCCCCGCTGGAATATCCGTAGCGTGCGGGGATCCTGGCGCCAGCCCTCGTCATACTCGACGCCCATGAACTCGTACTGGATGCGCCGCTCGCACGGGCCTCCGATGGCGGACGCGCCCAGATACGTGCGCCGCTTCTCGTCCTTGTGCATGGACGCATCGATCGCCTGGTGGATGGCTTCGACCGCGGCTGCGCGGGTGAAGCTGGAGGGGTTGAAATCCAGCATGGCTATCGCTCCGCGATCCGGTTGAGCCAATCGAGCTGCGCCTCCGACAGGAATGTGTCGGCGCCGTACATGTCGAATTTCTCGCGCATGTCGGCGACGAAGTTCATGTCCCTGTCGCGGCTGGCCTGTGTCTCGCACTCGCTGATCAGATCCTCGAACTCATCGACCTCGTCGAAGTGATCGGCGACGCGCATCTTCTTTGGTCCGGTATTGTTGAGATCGATGCTCATGACACCCTGCCCCTGATCACCAGCTTGTAAGCGCTCGCGGGCTTGGGCGCAGGCTCCGCTATCACCATCGTCGGCGTCCCGAACGCATACGCCTCGCAACGTGAGTGATATGTGTCGCGGACCATGCGGAAATGCGGGCTGCTTTCGCCCTTGCATTGCGGACGCGGCCATCTCTGAAGAGATGCGCAGCCCTCACACGTCTTCGGAGCCGTCGCGACGACTTCGCGAGCGATGGCGAGGGATTCGACCTTGCGCGAATACGCGCCGATATAGCTTCCAGGCTTAGGCATGAACGCCTCCTGATTGTGCGTGAACGGCGCCATGCGCGCCCCAGTATTGCGCCTCGGCTTCACGGCGCTTGGTCGCCGCGGCCTCATGGTCATCGAAGCAGCCGAGATAGATGTTGCGGCCGTCGACGCCGATGTAGGCCTGCCACTTGCCCTGCAGCGCGGACCAGCGGACCCCCATGGCGTGGCCGCGTGCGGCTGCGTCTTCCGCCAGCTGGCGACGGCGGTCCTCGATCGTCATCTCGCCACGAAGCCTGCCGCCGCGCGTGGCCCACATCACTGTCGAGTGGTCGCGGTTGAACAGGCGTCCGATCTGCGGATACGAGTATCCGAGCTCAGCGCGTATCCGGCTCATCGCTGCCTTGCGCGGACGCACGCAGTTGCGGTTGCGGGACGGGCCCATGATATCCTCGAAGCTGACGCCATGCTCGCGGGCAACGTCGCGGATGATTGTTTTCGCTGCGGGTGTCATGTGAGCGGCCCCCCAATTTCAATTGGGTCTTCAGCGGCCGCTTCCTCACGCTCGATGCGCTCGCGTTCTAGTCGAAGGAGCAAGGCAACCGCTTTTTCCAACGGGGTGTTGGCGTACTGGCTGATTTCCGTTTCGAGGTGGAAGAGTTCCATGGTGATGCTCATGCCGGGATCTCCTCCGGCTCGCCCGCGCATTCGAGGGTCGCTTCGGCTGTCGCCTGGATTACGTCGTGCGCAATGCAGAAGAGGCGTGTGACGTCCGCCTTGCTCCACTTGCCGATGGGCAAGTCCATCGGTAGCCCGCTGGCCTTATCAGCGATCTTCGCAAGCGACGCCTCGGTGAAGCCCAGCATCATTGCGTCCGGATCGCTGACGCCTTGCGTGATCCGATGCGACGCCCAGTGCTTCGATCGCGCCTGTATCCACGTCGAAATCACGCAGATGCAGACGTACTGCAGGTCACGCCGCATCACGTCGAGACCGCGTTCCTTGAGCATGCGTTGGAGAACGACGGCGGCTTCCGCCGTCGCCTTGTCATCTGGATTTGTCATGTGAAGCCCCGGTCAGGGGCTGGCGATTAAACCAGCCCCTTCAGATTAAGGATCAAGCCCACGCAGGGCGGCTACCGCCCGCGGGAGCGCCATTGCCCGGCTTGGACGCAGCAGCGCCCTTCACCTTTGGCTTGGCCGGCTTGAAGCCGTTATAATCCGGGTCGTCCGGGGTCACGGCCTGGACCACGTTGCGGGGCTTGCCCTTCTTGAGCTCGCCTGTGGTCTTGTCCGTGTAGTCGTCGCCCTCCTCGACACGGAAGCGCGCAAGGAATTCCAGCCCGTCGATATCCTCCCAGTCCGAGAGGGTGCGGGCGGCGCGGGCTTCAGCCGAAGCGTCGGACGGGTTGACCCCGTAGGCGCTCTCGAGCACGCCGCGGATGAAAGAGCGGGTGATATCCACCATCTTGTTGTGGCCGTCCGACCCGTTGCCGGCGACGCCCATGAAGTTGTTGAACACCTTGCGCTTGGCGTAGGGGCCCATGGTGACCGTGTATTCGATCTCCAGGCCCTTGGCGCCGGTGGGCGAGTTCTTCATGCCCTTGATGTGGATGCGAACGGGAGCGACGGTTCCGGTGGGAATCGGCTCGAACGTGCCGGACTGTTGCGGTGCGGCGTCATTGAAGTCCATAGACATGTGTCTGTTCCTTGTTCTCGGATGGGGTTCAGGCGGCGGCGCGGGGATACGTCTTGGCCGATGGTTCCCGCGCCGCGTCGTTAAGCTTGGCGAAGAGAGCGCCCAGATCAGGCGGCTCCATGGGCGCAAGACGCCCGGAGCGGTCCTTCGCCGGAAAGCCGAACTCGTTGGCCGGGTCAGTGATGAAAGCCCGGTACGGCTCGCCCTCGTCAGGCCGGATCACGGCCATGGTCGCCACGCAATCAACGATGCCTGGCATCTCGCGGCCCGTCTTCGACCCGTCGATCTGGATGGACCAGGTCTTGCGGCCGAAGTCGTCCTCATCCTGATTGAGCAGGCAGACGAACACGACATTGCGCATGCGAGCGTGCTGCAGGCGCTTGATCCACGCGATCATTTGACGTCCGAGAAGTCCATACATCCCGCGCGTGTCTTTCTCGCCCTTGGCGTTGAACGCCTCCGGCTGCGTTTCGCACCATGCCATGCAGAGGCGCGCGGCTTCGGTGATCGAGTCGACGAAGATCGTCTCGTACTTGTTGAGCGCATCCGCTGCGCCGAACTTCTCGACGCAGGTGTCATAGTGGTTCTGCCCATACAGATCGTTCGGGCGAACGTTGGCGTTTGGGCCGGCGACGAAGCAGGCCAAGTCCCTGCACTCCTGCCACGTCTGCGGACGCAGCTCGTCGACGGGGACGTCCTGGACAGCGAGATTGCCCGCCTCCAAATCGACGAAGAGCACGGACCCAGGGTCCAGTGTGCGAAGTAGTGATGTCTTGCCGACACCGGGTTGACCAACGATCAAGAGCTTTACGCCCTTGCGTTCTGCCATCCTCTCGTCGGCCGATATGATAGCGAGCGCCATCATCAGGCTCCTTCTTTTCTGCTCCCTGCCCTGCTCCGCCGGGTGGCGGGAGATGGAGGAAGGGAGCCTTGGCCCGAACTTATTCGCGCCGCTTACGCGGCCTTATCTCGTTCGATTCCATCTCTTCGCTCTGTGATCGCCATCGCTGGCGAAATCTCGATCTCGAGCCTCGGTTCAAGGCTCCAGAATTTGCTGATCGTCAGGTCGACGATCTGGGTGTCGTCATGAATCGCGATGCCGTTGAGGCCATCGGCGAGCGCCTTGAGTATGTTGTCGGCATCCGGCTTCTTGGTCGGGCGATCGATGCCTGCCAGCATCTCCGCCTGGCGCTTCTTCGACGCCGACTTCGGGATCTGGAGATACGCGCGCACCGTCATGTTCACGGGCCCGCCGACGGGAACCGCGCCGGCCTGTTTGGCGCACCATGCGACCATGCGCTCGAACGCGACGGTCTCGGCGTCGGTGTATGTGCGTCCACCCCTCGGCGTCGACACAAAGCGCGGGCGGCCTTTGCCGCGTGGTTCGCCCGGTACAACTATGACAAGTGGGCCCATCGTTGTCCCTTTCTAATTCTGCTGATTTGTCCATCCCGAACGTTGAACTTTCTCGCCAACGCGGCGCCGGACATTTGTGATGATCGTATTTCGCAAACGTCTTGTGCCGTTAGCTTCGCGTTTCCATTCGCAGCGCCGCGAATTGAGCGACCGTGCGCGATCTTGTCGGCCTCATTTTCGGATTGCGACGCCCAGCGAAGGTGAGCAGGATTAACACACCGGCGATTGCCACATGAATGGGCGACCTGGCCTTTTTCTGGTGGAGCTCGTCCGTGCGCGATCTCGCAAACATATCGATGCGCAGATACGCGACGTCCGTTCAGACACAATCGACCGTAGCCAACCCCATCGATGCTAAACGGCCAATTTATGCAGCCCTGAATGTTAGAAGAGATCGCATCGGCGCAAAATGCGATCGCAGGGTGCGCTGGCCGCGGCTTCCTCGCAATGCCTATGTCGCCATGGCGCCACCAACGTCCGTAATGCATGCGACACACTCCGCGAGCGCACACTGGTTTCTGACAATTAGGGGCGCTGCACATCTTCATGCGTCCCCCCTCCGCCCGGCGCGAACCAGTTGGACCCTCGCCGCGCCGGGCATTGGCTCACCGACTTGGGTTGTCCCGGTGAGCTGCGGATAAAAGCCCCGCGCCGGAGCGCGGGGAGTGTGAAGTGCTCCAGAAACGCGGGCGACTTCAGTGAAAAAGCGCCCGGCGCACGGGGGGATGCGCGCCGGGCTTCTCGCGGACGACAGGACGGGGACGGGAGGGTCCGCGAGAATTTGGAGTTCGACAGGGTGTTGGCGCGAGCCTTTGACCGTGTTGGGGTTTCTTGTTGGAACCCTCGGCTGGAAATTGGCGAGGCGCTGGAGGGTGAGGGCGGGTTCTGTCTTGGGGAGTTCTGCTGTGCGGGTCATGCGCTCGCCCTCTGCTGCGTGGCAGGGCGGTAGGTCCGCGCTATCCACGATGAGAGGGCGAAGGGGATCTTGGCGATGCGTGCGCTGGCGGCTTTGCGGGCGCTAGAATGGCTGGATGTTGCTGGGATTTTCCAACCGAATGCGTTCGGGTGCGTTCTCTCGTAGCCGTCTACGTCCTTGAGTTTCACGCCTTCGGCTGCGTGCCTGGCAACACTTTCGCTCTGGAAGCTGCGACCCGATCCGTCGAAGCGGAAGCCGGCGTTCTTGCGCCCGTCTGGGTTGTTGCCCGTCACCTTCTGACCAGGCGACCCGATCGCGAACCACGAGCCGCCAGTATTCTTCGCACCGCGCTCTTTGGAGTCGGCAATCGCGAACCATGAACCCTGCCCGTGGCTGGTACCGTCAGGGTTGAACTTTTGAGCGCGCAGTGTCTGCGGCATCAGTGCCGGCACATCGCCCCAAAGGTAGTACGATCCAAAATTCCACTTCGCCCGTCCGACCCAGGGCTCCGCTCCCCGGACATTCTCGACCACCAGCGGGATACGATGGCCCGCCGCCTCGCTGGCCTCGCGCTGGATGCGGAAGCAGGCGTCAAACAGGGCATTGAGGTCGGCTATGGTGCGCGAGCCACTGTAGGGCTCTGGAAACACGTCCAGGCCGCGCAGGCCGCGGGCGATCTGCTTCGCCCTGCTCCAGGGCATCGCCATGTAGCTGTATTCTTGGCAGGGCGGGCTGGCGACGATTAGCGAAGCGTGGCGGAACTGCGCGCCGTTGAGCTTGAGAACGTCCTCCAGGACCAGATGGCCGGGGTAGCGCTCCTCGCCGTATTCATGGGCCTCGATATCGAAGCCGACGACATAATACCCCTCGGCAAGCAGGCCCTCGGTCCAGCCGCCCAGGCCGCAGCAAAGGTCAACGGCCAACGGCTTCTGCGCGGCCCCATCATTGGCGCGCCACAATTCCGGGCTATGTGTTGTTTCGCTGGCGGTTCGCATCGGAGCATCATTCCGGTTTGATTGTCAGTGACTTCGACGGCCGGGGCGCTCTCAACGT
>OFRG01000735.1_pt1 | contig 11466 bp, 14 predicted proteins | sample 1543071 | NCBI WGS metagenome assembly OFRG01 (sample SAMN07774222, study PRJEB24372) | wastewater metagenome | isolation source: WWTP Verbania (Effluent) | place: Italy: Verbania | collected 2015-12 | reverse complement strand
TCATAAAATTACTCTGGATAAAAACACACTGGCATTTGGAAATGACGCCGAAGAACCAGTGAAATATTATGTTGTTTTGTCCTATCAATATGAGGAAACAAACATCAAAGAGGTTTCAACAAAAGCCGTTGATGGCGAATGGAAAAATCCTGTTCTAAAAAACGCTTGACAAAACATGCACATTAGCGTATAAATAAGTTTGATCCTCGGGGACTTGGCTCGGTCCTTGAAACGTGCCCGATTGAGGATAAGGGTTTAAACTTACGAGCTTTAGAGGTATCCGATGGTGTATAGCAACAAATTTGTGCTCTCAATTCTCGTTGACGGGCAACCGCAAAAAGAACTAGCAAACGGAACAGTAAACTTGGCTTTTGGTCAAGAATACGCATTGAGACTGCGAAATAAAAATAATCTCAGAGCAGTTGTTCATTTGCTGGTTGATGGGGAAACTGTATCTGGAGCTGGGTATGTTGTGCCAGCAAATGGCCATGTCGATATCAAGAGGCATCACGATATTGACAGAGCGTTCAAATTCGTTTCGCTCGATAGTGCCGAAGCTGTTGATTTTGGTAAAAATGGCCCTAATCCAGACAAAGTGAAGGGAACGATAGAGGCTCGATTCCATCTTGAAAAAGAATCGCCGCCAAAACCGGTAGAACATCACCACCACCATCATCACGACCATTACCCGTGGTATCCGCCACGTCCCATTTATCCATATCAACCGCATTGGATGAGTTCAAACGAAGGAAACTCCAGAGGTGTATTGCGAAGTAAGAGTATTAAATCTTCGAATATTGGCGGACAATCCGCTGGTCCCATGCCAACAGCTACTTTTGCAGCACCGGTTGGTGGAGTAATGCTGACTGGCGGAATTATGGGCGACAGTGCAAACTTTCAGGCTCAAAATTCCCTCGCTCAACCTGATATCGCATCATATACGTCAAGTTTGGCTCCTCCTAAAGATGGATGCACCGTTGAAGGTAATTTGACAGGGCAAACATTTTCGACAGTTTGGATTGAGACTGAAGAAACTTTCACCGTATTGAAGGTATTTCTTCAGGGTTATCCAGCGGAAGAAACGGTGGCTAAAGTGCGACCAACCAACAAGGATAATCGCATTACCGATTTAGAATCGGAAAATGAGGCATTGCGTCAAAAACTTGCCGAAATCGAAAATGCCAAGCTCAAAGAAGAACTGAAAGCAAAGACCAAAAAACCACGTAAAAAACTTGTGGCCAAAAAATAAGATTTGAAACGATTTCGAACACAAAGCCGAAGATCATCTTCGGCTTTGTGTTTTTTGCCCAAAATAGTTTTTGTTAGCTTTACAACCGATTTTTTCTTCGTAAGATAAGGTGAATGCCAGAGCAAAAGTATATTGACTTGAAAAGGTCATATCAGTGGAGATATGACGATCTGTCATTCAAATTTGGTCACCTACTTAAGGGAAATGGAATGAGCGCTCCCACAGTCGAAAGTAATGGTGTCGTTGAAGCCCGCAAGATTTTCATCGACCGAGGCGGTGATCGAATCGTCTTGCCGGAAGGTATGGAATACCTTGAAGCCCGGAAATGTTTGGAAATGCAGGAAGCCGAGGAAAATACTCTCGTTAATGTCAGCGAAAAAATTCGCTGCTTTCCGCTGGACGGCGCTTTGGCTTTTATGAAAGTGCTTCGCAAACGATATGGCTGGACAAATCTGAAGGCAACTCCCGGATTTTTCGGACCGTCACCCCCAGCGATGGTCGGTGTCGATGTTGCTTTCAATCAGACAGTGCAAGTCCCTTGGGGCAATTGTACTGTACCCAAAATTGATGGCACACTCTCAACGGGTTGGACCGAAGATGAGGGCATGCCTATCTTCTTGCTGTCTGCTAAAGTGAAACGCAAACATGAAAAAGAAGTTGCGTCTATCGCCAATGAAGTCAGAGAGCTAATCAAACAAGAATCGATTTATCACGGTTGCGCAATCAAAGTGAATTACCGTGATCGGGACGGAGAACGCAAGGATTTCAACCCGAGTTTCGCTCCACGATTTATTGACACAAGCACGATAAATCGTCAGGAAGCGATTTATTCCGCCGACACGGAACGAGCTATTGAGATTAATCTGTTCAATCCGATTCTCTATAGCGACAACTGCCGCAAACATGGGATTCCTCTGAAACGAGGCGTCATCATGGGTGGCCCTTATGGGACTGGTAAAACCTTGACCGCATATAAGCTGGCCAAGCTTTGTGTGGAAAACAAATGGACATTTCTGTATTTGGAAGATGTCAGGGATTTGGATTTGGCAATTAGTTTTGCCAAATTGTACGAACCCTGCGTGTTGTTTGCGGAAGATATTGACCGTGCCACTGCGGGTGGCTCAAGGGAAGCTGGGTTTGACAAAATTCTCAATACCATTGATGGTATTGAGAGCAAGAATTGTGAAATCATGGTGGTTTTGACGACAAATCACCTGAATCATATTCATCCGGCATTTTTGCGGCCGGGTCGAATTGATGCAATTCTGGAGATTTCGCCTCCGGACGTGGATGCCTGCTTGCGGCTCATTAAGAAATATGGGCAGGACAAGAGTGGCGAATTACTCATGGACGGTGCAGACGACGAATTTAAGAATGCTATTACACCAATGGTTGGTGCAAATGCCTCATTTATTCGTGAAGCCGTGGAACGAGCGAAATTGTCTGCTATTTCCAGCAGCGGCGAAGGTCGGTTGACAATTAGGCCCAATGACATTAGCATTGTGGCGAAAGCAATGGTCGCCCATATTCGGATGATTAACCCTGAACATGGGAAAAAGAGTCTGTTGGATTTGCAGGATGTTGAGCAAGTTGATCCGACAACGATGGCAATAGACATTTTGGTTCAAAAAATGTCTGAAAGTTTTATCGATCAGATTGCCAATCCCAAGACTTTGACTAAGATAATCAAGAAGAAATTAGGGGGCAAAGGCGGGATGTTCAGCAGTTGCCCAAGTGATAATTAGGATTTGCAAGCGTCGTGTGCAGTCATTGTGTGACTGCACATTAGTCAGGATGGCCCAAGACGGGTCGAAATTTGGAGGAAGATTGATGAATCGTATCGTGTTTGCTTTGATTGCTGCGACCGGCGTACTTCTGCTCACGGGAAGTAATGCTGAGGCAAGGAATCGGTGTCGTGGTAGAGTGTTTTTTCAGCGCCAACAGCAATGCTGTCAGCCTCGACCCCAAGTGTCATGTCAGCCAACCCCTCAACCAGTAGCGTGTAACAACGCTCCTCAAACCAACTACTATCACATCGAAAATCGTGCATTGTTTGGTGGCAATTTGCTTCCTCGTCTCCGCAGTAGTGATTATTGCAACGGCGGTGCATGCCGTCGTTAAAGTAGTCATTAATCAAAAACAACAAAGCCTAGCATTTAACAGTGCTAGGCTTTGTTGTTTTATGACATGATTTAACGTATAATGCCTAAGGAGGATTTAAAATGTTCTTAACATTCGCAGGTGTCGGCAGTGCTTTCACGGATCAACGTTATTACCAGTCAAATATGGTAATAACCTCGAAATCCGGTAAACGACTATTGATCGATTGCGGCGGGGATGCCAGATTCAGTTTGGCTGAATTAAATATCACTCACCGAATGATCGATGCGGTTTACATAAGTCACTTACATGCTGATCATATCGGTGGCTTAGAGTGGTTTGGTTTTTGCACTTACTTTACACCGAATTGCAAGCGACCGACAATGTATATCGTCAATACTTTGGTGCGTGATTTGTGGAGAAGCCTCCGGGGAGGTATGCAATCTCACGAAGGCATTGTTTTAAATCTTAATTCGTTCTTTGAAGTGCAAGCAACGAGCATCAATGATACTTTCGAATGGGAAGGAATTTCTTTTGCTCCAGTGCAAACTGTTCATATCATGAATGGAATGAAGATTGTGCCGAGTTATGGTCTATTGATTACCGAAAATGGCAAAACTACCTTCCTTACAACAGACACTCAATTTTGCCCGAGGCAAATTGAAAAGTTTTATGAGAAGTCCAGCGTGATATTTCATGATTGCGAGACAGCGCCTTATCGAAGCAATGTTCATGCTCACTATAATGATCTTGCGACATTGCCCGATGAGACTAAGAAGAAGATGTGGTTATATCATTATCAACCCGACCCTGTGCAAAATCCAGTTGAAGATGGATTTCGTGGGCTTGTTAAAAAAGGACAAACGTTCGAGTTATGAAAGATTATCCTAGTATTCAGGGAGCGTCGAGAGGCCCACATCAACCTTGTTACGGCTTTGTGAAATACGACGGCTCAAACATACGCATTGCATGGTCTGCCAAGCAAGGTTGGTCGAAATTTGGCACCAGAAAACTAATGTTCGACAAAACCAGCGAACATTTCGGCACTGTCGTAGAATTATTCCATAACAAATACGCTTCTGATCTTGAAGCTGTATTCAAAAAAGAAAAGATGTTTCGTGGTGTTCGAGAAGTCACCATTTTTTGCGAATGGTTTGGAGCAAGCTCGTTTGCCGGAAACCACGATTTCAACGAACCAAAAGACATAATCCTATTTGACGTTAATCCACTGAAGAAAGGATTTATGTCACCTAAGGATTTTCTAGATCATTTCGGACATCTTAAGGTTGCAGAATGCGTGTATCAAGGCAATTTGAACACTCATCTCATCCAAGAGGTTAGAAAAGGCACATTTGATTGCATTTCTAAATACCCAATCATCAATAAAGTCTCCGAAGGTCTTGTTTGTAAAGGTGGCAGATATCCGCATCATTTTTGGATGGCGAAGGTAAAGACTCAAGCATGGTTTGATGCTCTGAAAGCATTCCGACCAGTTGATTGGTAAAAACTTGAACAGGAGGATTCTTAAATGAAACACAACGAATTCACAATTGGACAAGAATTCTACACAACCTCTGGTAAGTGGAAGTGTACAGACATTGGCACACGAGCAATCGTTGCCATCAAGTTAAATGATCAAGATGAATCTTGGAATATTGGCCCACCTTACGCCACGTCAGAGATTGTTTTTGATGAATATGATTTGCCGGGATGCAATAAAACTGACCATGAAAAAAAATGACGATTTCAAACCCGATTGGGTATCGCCTCCCGGTGACACAATCAAAGAAATCCTTAGAGAAAAGAAAATATCAATTGCAAGATTTGCTTTTTTAATTGGTCAAACAGAAACGTTTACTAAAAATCTAATTAAAGGCGATATCGCAATTGACAAGGAGTTGTCGCAAAAATTATCAAAAACATTGGGCTCTACGTCAAAGTTTTGGCTTAAGCGTGACGAACAATATCGAGAAGATAAAATAAGACTATATGGAAATGACGATTGATCTATCGACCCTTTTCTCAAAGCAACATTGCAAAACAACCACACTCTTGCTCAACTGTCATGCTGCACCTTTTAAGATTGTATCTCTGACCACATCCCAGCCGGGAAATCCGCCGAGATTACGATCATCAATGCAATAATGTGCATGCGGTTTTCTCTTTAAACATTTATCTGGTCGAAAATCCTCTTCAATCAAAGCTTCATTAACGCCATCAAATTCAATTCCATTATCTCGACAGAAGTCTACTGCCTCTTGGAGATAACGATTATATCCAAAATCTTCCCGACAAGTCCATAGAACTAGTTTCCAACCAGCTTCTTTGAGCTCCTTTAGAACCTCAAAAGCATTTGGCATTGGCGGTCCGATGTGAGGAAACTTATGCTCTACTACTGTTCCATCGAAATCAATTAAAATTACGCCCTTAGTCATGAAACCAAAATTCCCGAGGGGTTACCTCTAAAAGTTGTTGAAAATTAACTAGCATCCACTCATCGTATTGTACGAAATATTTGAAATATTGCAAGTATTGTTTGATGTCACTATAGCGAATAATCGTAATCCACTGTTTGCGATTTCTCTTCCACAAAATAATCGGCTTTCTTCCAGAATATTCTGCATCTTTGACTGTTTGTTGAATAAATTCATTGAGCCGTGGGATGCCCTCATTATCCAAAACATTTGTAAGATTCAAGTCGCCTTCATAGCCGCCTTTTGATTCAATTACAAATCTAAATTTTTCTGGCACACAAATATCCCCGCATAAGGTTTTTTTTGCATGTTCAGGTAAATTTCCAACTTGTGACCAACGAGATCCGGAACCTAATGCTCTTGAAAACTCGTCTTTGAAATGCTTGGTCAGAAATTTGCATAGATTGAGTTCAGTGCGATTGCCTTTCGCTTTTCCGTCCACTTTCTCTTTAGGTTGATTGGATTCGTTTAGAATATCCTCGATGTCTTGATCATCAAATTCATTGCCCATTAGTTCCTTAGTGATCAACCAAATTAAATGTGCCATCTAAGTCGGCTTTGATCTGTCGAAGAGATTCCAATAACACCTGATAATCTCCAGAATGAATAGAATACTCCTGTGACATATTAGAGACACTTGCCTGAATATTTTTTGTCAGTGAAACAATCTCATTGCATAATTCATCATATTCTTCTGTTACGCAATTGCCAGACTCGCCGCAACCCCGGTCCAATCCTTGATTACCTTTGTAACATCCCGACTCCGATTCCAATTCTTGATACGCATTATAGTAATCTGATTCGTAACGTTTTGATATCCTGTGTGCCAACTCATTTCGATAATCCGACTGTGGATTGTATTGCAAAGTTGACCGAGTGGGATCAACAAATAATGCTTCAAATTTTTCTGGAAATAGTTTTTCCGCAGGTTTATTATCAACTGCTTTTTTAACAAATAAATATGGATGTTTACTTATGTCCGTACCTGTGCTGTGAACTTTTACATCGAATTTCATTAAATTATTCGATGTAACGACAGGGTGATCTTTATCAATTCTCATGACCCAAATTTGTTTTGATGGCACTTCAGCTAAGAGTCCACCTAGGCAAAGTTGTTCCAATTTCGGGTTGCTATCCATCACTTTATACCAAACGTCAGGATAGGATACAAAGAATATTTGCCCAAGTTGTTTTCGCAAATCAACTACCCAAAGGGGACGTAAATCATTTCGGAATAACAGTAAAGTTCGAGAGTGTTCACCTGTTTTTTCCCCTATTGCAACAGCCATTGCGCCAGAAGAAATGTGCGACCATATGTCTGATATCCCACTAATTCTCTTACATAATTCCGAATCAACTCCATTGATTTTCAGTTTATGATCCATGCCATGTTCGAATATTCTTAGCAAATATTCAGAATCGGTTTTTGAATCAATTTGATATTTTTTACTTAACCACGATGATTCATCCAAACTACCATTATGAACCATCCCAATTCGTTTATCGGCACTAACGAACGGATGATTATTACCGTTTTGATAAGGACTTCCACCTGATTTAGAAACCGCCCGAGCATGTAACAACATCAAATCAGTTTTAAAGGCATTAATGTCTTTCCATATTTTTTCTTGAACAGTTAGACTGGTTGCTTTGGCATTTTTATAGTAAAGAATTTTGCCCTGATTGCCATTTTGTGTGCCCCATACACCAGATGCGTCAGTGCCTCGCATTTCAAGTGTTTCAAATAGTTTTGATGTCAATTCGGCTGAAAGCCTAGGGTTTTTCGGTCGTCCAATAAAGCCAGCAATTCCACACATAGAGTTTGTCCTTTGGTGGCATTTTAAGCTAAATTTGCATTCAGATCAACTAAATATTTCATGATTCCTAACAGTTTTTTAGAATGGGTTAAGATTAAAGAAGCACGTTTAGTTGGAGGCACAGAAGCTGTCTCAAACCCTTTCTTGTATTTAGATCAAAAACAAGGTGATTTCGTGTACTTTGGCGTTCATGATCTAGCCAAATTCTATAAGAGTAACGGTTTTCTGCCAAGTACATTGGATATTGCAACAGTCCTCCCTAAAACTGGTAGAATTGAAGATGCTAATTCAATAAATCGCACAATTTCTGTTTTAACTGATAAAGACCCGTTCAAGTTTGGCTATAAGAAACTTGAGACTCGGGACCAGAGAGAAAAGAGAAAAACTAAGAACGTAGACACAATTAACCTTTCAGCCAACCATCTTGTGGATATTACCAGTATGTTGGGTACTGGTGCTGAATTAAGTGGGCAAAAATTGTGGTTGGTTGTTGATGGAAACACGCCATTCCAACAAAAGATTATGCAGCAAATTAGGAAAAAAGAAGCAGAAAGAAAGACCCAAGTTGATCCGACCCCAAAATCATATGATGTAAATCCTGATCAGGTCGCTAACGTAAGAAATTGGTTAACTGGAAAAGGAAGTCAAGCAGAAATCCCGGCAGCTCAGGCAAATTTCAATCAATTAATGCCAAATGAGCCCGAAGAAACTCCACAACAGCGTCATTATAGATTAAGAAAACGAGGACTTCTTTCTGGTGATAATATGAAATTGAGAGGACAAATACAAAGTGGAACATTGCCGGATACTACGTCAGGACTTGACGTAGCGTCATTTAATCCATTGTGGAAACCCAATAATGACGATAAGATTTATGCTTACTTTGATTGAGGTTCTGGAGCCTCTAGGTTGTTGATTTTAACTCCCAATTGACCTGATAAATCCTGCATTGAACTTAAGACAGCAGGAAATATTTCTTTTAAGTCATCTCTTTCTTCGATAGTTTTTTGAATTGCAACAGCAATTTTCTGTAAAGATTTCAGATAAGGTAAATTTTTAGGCGACCATCGTTCATGAAGAATTTTACGTATCTGATTGACAATTTGTTCTGCTAATTTGGCAAGATGACGTGAGCCCAAATTTGGCATATCCTCTTGTAATTCTTGCATTGATGTTAGAATATCACTCACTTTATGGGCAAGAAAACTTCTATCTTCATTAATTAAAAAGGTCTTAAATTTATCCATTTCCATTCCTAAACTTTATAGCCGCCTCAATTAAGCCCTTGAATAATGGGGCAGGTTCTTCTAATCGGCTCTTGAATTCCGGGTGACCTTGAATGCCTACGAAAAATGGATGTACTTTACGATCCAGCTCCATTATTTCAATTAATCCACTTTGTGGATTCGTTCCACTGACTGTAAGGCCATTCTCACTATAACTATCTATATATTTAGCGTTAACCTCATATCGATGTCGATGTCGTTCACTGATTATTTTTGCTTTATATATCTCAAATGCCAGACTATCTTTTGATAACTCACAGTCATAAGCGCCTAATCTCATATTGGCTGACTTTTTCTTTAAACTTTCCTGCCCTTCAACAAAATGAACTACTGGATGTTCAGTATTCTTATTGAATTCCAGACTATTGGCATCATCTAATTTACATTCGTTTCTTGCAAATTCAATCACTGCACACTGTAAACCTAAACAAATGCCTAAAAACGGAATCTTTTTGTCTCGAATATACTGAATTGCTCTAATTTTCCCTTCAATTCCACGATTATCGAAACCACCCGGTACAATAACGCCCGATAAACCATCAAAATAGTTATGAATACCCCGATTGTCCTTATATTTCTCCAAATCTTCAGCTTTAATCCACTTAACTTCTACTTTAACATCATTGGCAACACCAGCATGCATTAAAGCTTCTTTCAATGAAATATACGCTTCATCACAATTTTCATATTTGCCAAATATGCCTATTTTGATCGATGGCAAGTGGTTATTAACATGTTTTTCCACAATTTCACGATATTTGTGAATTCGACAGGCACTGCGGTTCAGTCTAAATAAATCTACAAACAGATCATCCACATGGCGGTCATAGAATTCTAATGGAACTTGATAAATTGAGGAAACATCAGGTGCATCAATAACGCATTCTCGCTTAACATTTGTAAGCATTGCCACTTTGTCTAGAATCTTCTCTGGCACAGGGCGATCTACTCGACACAAAATAACGTCTGGTTGCAAACCATGTCTCTGAAGGTCTTTTACGCTGTTCTGGAGGGGTTTGCTTTTGAATTCTTTAATTGTTTGAACCCACAGAATAGGTGCCACCATCGCAATTAAAACATCATCTGTATATTTATTCTTAAATTGCCGAACAGCCTCAAAAAATGCAAAACTTTCACTGTCCCCCACTGTCCCGCCAATCTCTGCAATAACAACATCTTTATCTTTTCCAATTTCCAATAGTCTCTCTTGAATCAAATTGGTCATATGAGGGATAAGTTGCACTGTTTGGCCAAGATATTTACCAGCTTCCTGTTTTTCAATTAATTCTTTGTGTAATGTCCCAGATGTACAGATATTCAATTTACTAACGTTAATGCCAGCAATTCGAGAATAATGACCGAGATCAAGATCGGTTTCTGTACCATCATCGAGCACAAAACTTTCCCCGTGTTGACCGGGCGACAATACTCCTGCATTAACATTAAGATAAGGATCAAATTTGATTAAACTAACATCGTGACCACGAAATTTAAGCAATAAACCAATACTGGCGGCTGAAACGCCTTTTCCAGTACCAGAAATGACGCCACCGACAACAATAAGATATTTAGCCATTTTTCTCTTCCGCCCTTCCCAATATAACAACAAACCACTTTAAATTAATACCTTATTTATGATCTCAGTCAGGTATATCAGTGGCCGGATCGTCTAAGAAATAAATCCGATTATGATGCACAGGCAAAGTTCGGATTTCTGGCGCAGTACCTTCTGCAATCATCTTTTGAACCAAAACAAAATCATCAAAACATTCCCCGCATCCACCACCATTACAACTGGAATTCCCACACAGTTTGCAGGAAATTGCTTGCACTTCACACAGATCACAATAGAACCAATCTTCAGGATTAATCATGTTTTGCCTGTGCGTCAAAAACCGACAACCATTCTTCTGCCGGTTTAGAGTTTCTTGATCCGAACATTCCACCCTTCTTACGACCTTCGCTAATCCTATGAGCATTACTGGATAAAGCCTTACTTTCAGACACAAATGTCTTAACTTTCCTAAGTCTCTTAATGTAATCTAGAACATCAAAACTGTATCCATAGAACGAAGTTCCAGCGTATGGCGGATCAATGTAAACTATACCATTCTTAGGGTAAAATTGGTAGATATCAACACCAAAACCGCAAACACCCTTCATTTGACCGCAAATCGCTTTAACTCTTTCAAAAAGAGTGTTTGGCATCGGCATCATCGGGTTGACTGGAGAACGACGATTACTTGTCGCAGTCGGCATCCAGAAATTTCTAAATCCGCCTGATTTTCTCCAAGAATTCCCCTCAATCCAAACAGCAGCCCCACCAAATGTTGTTGCTTGAAGCAATAGAAACATATAAACAGCATCGTAAACTGACGATTTAAAAACCTCTGTCATATATGATTTAATATGATTCCTGTCTTTTGGCACAGAATCACAATAATGCTTGAATTTATTTAGGTCAAACTCGCCTTTGCCGACCTTTTCCCAAAACAATCCCCACGGTCCTCGATCAACCATGATGATATTCTGAGCGGGAT
>OFRG01000734.1_pt1 | contig 11472 bp, 13 predicted proteins | sample 1543071 | NCBI WGS metagenome assembly OFRG01 (sample SAMN07774222, study PRJEB24372) | wastewater metagenome | isolation source: WWTP Verbania (Effluent) | place: Italy: Verbania | collected 2015-12 | reverse complement strand
GGGAATCGTCGCTGACGTAGGCACAAACGACTCGGTGGAAATCGCTGAGAGTGGTCGGCCGAATCGCGACGCTGGTCCATTTATTGAACTCATCATGCAGCAGGCTAGCCAAGCCTCGGGCTTGTCGCGTGGCCGCGTGACAGGCTCCTACTCGCAAACGTCCTACAGTTCAGCCCGCGCGGAACACTTGGACGATCAGGCGTATTTCCAGGTGCTTCAAAACTGGTGCGCACGCTCGTTTGTGATCCCGGTGCGGCGTCGGCATACGGAAATCTGCGCCGCGTTCGATCGCTATACGTCGATCAGTGCGCGGCAGTTCGCCAATCGCCAATACGAAATGGAGCGGCTCCGCGTCAAAGGCATCGGCCGCGAGCAGCTCGACCCGGAAAAAGAAACGCAGGCCGCGATGGAGCGGATTCGCTCCGGCCTGTCGGACTGGGAACACGAGTGCGCCTTGCGCGGTCTCGACTGGCGACGCGTGGCCCTCAACCAGAAGCGGCAGAAGGCCTTCTTTGCCAAGCATGGCCTGGAGTTTGATTTGAGTTCCAGCGGCAAGCCGAAAGAAGTCCTGGCAGAAGGAGCCGCCCCATGAGCGAACGCAAGCACGTCGTGCGGCGGGTGATCGGTGCGGTGACCTCGGAGCCTTGGCTGATAGAGGAAGGAAAGCTCTCGCAAATCATCGAACTGCTGGAAATGCGTTCGACGGTTCGATAAGAAACCGACTAAAGAGAGTCGTTCGCTGCAAGCTCGTAAGACATGGTTGAAGGCTAAATATGGCGTTACCATTGAGTCGTACACCGCTATGTATGAAGCGCAAAATGGATTGTGCGCTATTTGCTATAAGCCTCAATGGAATAATCAAGCACTTGTCGTAGACCATGACCACCAAACATTGGAGGTGCGTGGATTGCTGTGTACCCCATGCAACACTATTCTTGGCCGATGGGACGACAGTCCTGCGGCTGCCCATCGCGCTGCGGAATACTTGGTAAAGCACAGGCAGTTGAAATTGGTCGTATAGCATTACTCGTCACTATCTACTGACCGAGATGAAAGATTCTGCCAAGCTGCTTGGCCCCTAATCGCACTCGCCAAATCTGTGATTAATTGATCCTCCAACTCCGCCACAACGTCTATCGTTGTCGCTGGATTTGTTGGAATGGTTATTGAGCACGGCACTGTTAATTCAATGTCGCCTCCGAAGTTAGAACCACCTGATTCCCACGGTGTGCCCGGAGGCGAATAATATAACTGTCCCGCCGGGTTCGCCGTGAAGTATCCCAAAAGCGAATCTGGGCTATTACGAAAATCTTGAAAGTTTTTAATCCATGACGTGTATTTAGCGGACTCGGTATCAGCCGGGTCGCTAACCGTAGCCTGAGATAGATATTCCGTAAGTACATTGCTAGGTAAAGTCGCTACTCCATCGGTAAAGCTCAAAGTAACCGTCTGTAACGTCTGCTGAAATCTATTCGGGTCGCCCGCCGCGTCTCTTACCACCGCCTGAGCAACCTGCGGAGCTAGGACTTCCGCCAACATCTCCGCCGTCTGGATATAGCTGCTCTCGCTCTCAACTCCGATGAGCGCCATTTCTACCGACCGGGCTATCCAACTTTGTAGGGTTATGCTCATGCTGCCATCGGGCTAGGTACGCTCTTCGCACTCACGCTCGTTAATCCCCCACGAATCTCGGCTATCGTCGCGTCAAAGTAATTCTTGAACGCCTGCGATTGAGTAATGAATTCATCATCCCGTAAGCAATATGCCAACGCCCCGCATACATACGCTTCTTCCAGCGTTCCCGGTAGCAAAATGTCGTCATCGTCATCTATCGCCGTGGCCTGTGCGTCTGCGTCGTAAACACAAACATCTATCGTGACGGAATCCGCCGTCGTGTAAATCCGATTACCGTCCATCTTGAAGTAGTACGGCTGAACTACCCAAAATGAGTTATTCAGCCATCGTTCTATCTGAGCAATGCTCTTAGGGAAACACGCTCTAGTCGGGTCCGTCACATCCCTAACTGCTCCGTAAATGCCGATTATCTTGACGCTGTTACGGTCAACTGCCGGTATTGAATCGCCATTCACCAATGAAGCCGTTCGGCTGATAATATTCGCTTGCCACGGATGGTCGCCCGTCTCTGCGATAGCATTACACAACTTACTTTCGGCATATTGAATACCATTCTTGACCGCCGCGAACGGCACAATGGTTGATTGAAAGTCTGCCGAGGTTAGCGGGCGCGTCGTGTAGGTAGTCTGCAACGTTGCGGCCTGTGCGCCCACCAGCGCATCAATCCGCAACCCTACGCCCGCAATAATGTCGTGATATGTCGGCATTAATCTAAGTAGCCATACGGCGCTCTGGTTCGCATTTGGTCTTGCCGCATCGAACCTATATATCTATCAAAGTCCGGCTCAAACTCTGCGCGGTCATTCAGTAAACTCTGCGCCAACTCTTTCCGTTTAATACGGTTCTCATTTTCGTCATCCCACCATCTAGTCGAAGGCAATAGGCTCAGTGCCGCCTTCACCTCGAATAACTGGTGGTGCTCCGTTAAGACTGGTGTATCGGTCAACGCCGCGTCGTCTATCCAGTTACCAATGGAATACATCACTGCGTACTCCGCGCTGGCTTGGGGAATCGGAGACACCCGGACATACACGTTATCTGCAATGCCTTCTTTCCGCAGGAAAGCTATCCGCATCGCCGTGCAGTTAGACCCGTCCGGCGCATACATATACGACGCCCCGTTGTCCGGCATCTCCCAGTTAAAGTTAAGGTTGGAAATCTCGAAAAAATCAACATCCCGTGGAATATGCCCCGGCTGGCCCGGAAATTGGGAAGTGACTCGTAAGGGTTTGCCAAAGGAAGTATCAACATTCAACTGATACTCCCCTTGACCCTGATTAACGTATAGCGTCGTCTCTCCTATATCCCATGCCTTTCCGGTGTTTGATAGCCGGTTAAACATAGATTGGGTGTACCGCTTGACAGCGTTAAGGACTAACCGCTGTGACGGCTGGTTCGGCATCGGCTCATCGAGCCACGTCCGAACATTACCCATCATTTGAAAGACGGTCGGCAGCTTCTTTCTCCTGTCTGGCTTTCCACTCCTTGCCTTCTTTAGTACGCAAGTCAAACGGCGGCGCTTCGTTCTCAACTACCGCCGATACTTCCTTATGGGCCTGCAATGCCTTGGCTACCATTTCATTGATAGCGTCTTGATTCGGCAAAGACTGGCCTTGGTTCTGCATCTGCCCCACCTGCATCATCACCATCTGCGAAACCAACTCCGTCAACTTGCTCAAGTTCTCGGAATTATCCTCGTTCTGGCGCTTCTGGTTACGCAAGTGAGCATCCTGCCGCTCAATGCCTAGTTGCGGCAACAGCACTTCGGCCAACTCGGAATAGGTGTAGGTGTAACCCATCGGCGTCGTACCGATTTCCAACAATGCGTGTTCCACGCCGATCTTTACCGTCGCCCAGTTCCGGCAAGTATCGCAGGACTCCAACATCTCTTGGCCGATCTTCGCAAGGTCAAGCTCGCCTATCCGTGCGCCGTTCTGATACCGCTTAATGCCATCACGAATTAAGTCCTCTACCGCTTCCAGCTTTTCCGGCACTCGCGGTTTCGTGGCGTCGTGGTTATCAAAATTCGGGAAAAAGAACAACTGCAAGTCGTTGAACAGTTCTTCCGTCCACTGAACACCACGCAAAGCATTGATTTCCCGAATGCCCTTCTGCATCCCGGAATCGTTATTACGCGATTGAACGGTCTTAATATCATCCGCCGGATACTGCGCTACGCCTCTAAGGTTGCTCGCACCGTACACACCCACGCCCGGACGGCCCCGCCACGCTTCTAGGTCCACTACCGGCTCGTCAACTTGTAGGATTTCCGCGCCATCGCGCACAAATTCCACCGGCAAAAACGACGGCGCAACTTCCAACGGAACGAACGCGCATCTCGGTAGGTATCCCTTATAAAGCGAATTCGTCGGTACGGCCAATTCATCACCACCATGCCGCAACTTCGGAAATTCCTGTTTGCGCGACGAACTAAGCACATCCAGTGGATAGAACAACGTGCGGGTCGCACGGCGGTCTACTGTTTCCGTGGTGCGATAATTAACCCTACCCCCGCCTAGTTGCTCGTAAATCGTTTGTTCTGCTTGCATTAGATTCCTTCTGGGACCAGTAAGCCCCCGTCTGTGGCCGTGTATCCGGGTAAACTGTAAAGAGTTCCCTTGCTCTCTCCCATTCCCTTATGGCCGTAAAATTTAACAAAGTCTTGCCACCGCGCCTTACGCTCCGTGGCTAACTGTTCTTCGTATTCCTTGTACTTACTCGTGCCTTCCGCAAACGCCGCCGCAATCTCCGTGTCACTCAACGGCTCATGTGGGTTTACGTAGGGCAATAGGTCGCGTTCTATCCGGGCTTTGTTTAGCCGGTCTAACACATCCTGCCCCGGCTCCCGATACTTCCCAACGCATGAACGCCGGTCTTCCGTCCACGCCAACCCACAACAAAACTCGTCATGCTCGGCAATGGTGTCTAAGTGCTTATAGTATCCGTCCGTTGGCGGCTCTCCACGGTCCCTCATTTCCCCCGTGCCGGGGTCTTTCATAAACCGCGTTGCCTGCCATTGCTCGTAATACTGTCCCGGCTCTAACCGTTGCTCCAATACCCACCTTGGCGCGATTACCCGCCGACCATTCTCCCAACGAATTGTGTAGCGCCAGACTTCCTCGCCAAACTTAGGCTCATGTACGTCCCATGACCACATCAGCCTAACAATGGGTTTCCCGCCCGACGTTCCCGCGATAGCATCCAACTTTCGCTGGAAACCAATCACATCAAACGCCGGTGCGGGTATCTTAAGACTCCACGCTTTCGGGTCGTTTAGCATTAAGAGTTCAGTTCTTGAAGGTTACGCCCAATCACTAACACCGAAACCACCGTCGATACGATGTCCGTAATTAGCGTAATTGAGACCGTTCCGCCCGATGCCGTCCAACTAACCGGCCCCACCACGGCTTCTACGCTCGTAATGAAGTCGCAGGACAGCGTTCCGGTCGTGCCTACCCCGCTGGATGAACCAGTCAAGGTAAAGCACTCTATGACCCGCTCACCGCGAGTCATTTCCGGCGATGTGTTCAACGGGCTGAATGCCGTAGAAACTGTCGGATTTGCCATTGCTTTACTCCTTGAGATAAGGGCCGGCCTATGCCAGCCCTAACCCCGTAACTGGTTACTAGTAACTGTTGACTTGAGTCACAACATTCGAGATTTTCGCACGGTTGAGCCCTGCACAAGTACGAGGATATTCAATACCCATATTCGCGCAAATCCCGTAGGCTCTCTGGTAATTATCCGACCCAGTCGAATTTACGCCGAGTTGCATACGCATATCCATACCATCGAGGTCGTAATTGCCGAAGGGCATTTCCTCGAACATCGCCATTTGGTTTGGCTTGTACATGTACAGGCGGTCGTCGTCAACATCCGCGTCGAGCACGAAAACGGTGTCGCCGTCCTCATACCGATTAGCGATGCCCCGCACGGCGTCCTTGCCGTTCGTGGTGTCCATGCGGAAGTTGTAGCCCTGTTTCCGCAGCACGGAATACTGACCCGGCGTAATGGCCGCGATAAGCTGCATTCCCGCATCCTGCATGTTTTGGCGAGTCTGCAAACTAGCCTTCAGGTTCTCAATGGCTGACGGGGTTAGCGCCGCACCATTCAAATCCGTAAAGGGCGAGTTCAAGTCGGGGAATTGGCTCGTGCTCAGTCCCTGTAAGTCGCGGGACACATCCGAGATGGTCCACGCAAAACCGCGCATGGCTCGCTGATACCCGCCTACGTCGCAGATCGGGTCGCCGGAAGTGACCGAACCCGAAAGCACCGTGACAGTAACGGTCGATGCGCCTTGGGTAGTTACCAGAATCGTTCCACGGGGATTACCCGTCGAGGTGTTGTAGGCTTGGTAGTACGAACCTTGGTCAAGCCGGACGCCGCCCTTGGTCTGTCCTGCAACGGTCGCATGGGCCGTAGTGGAAAGATTCATGGACTGGCCCGCGCCGGTCGAAGCCAACGTGCTAGCCGAATAAGCCAAGGCTCCGGTTCCGTCACCCTGCACAAAGTAGTTAATGTGCTTGGTGGCCGTCCGGGCGTAGGTTTCGAGCATACCGCCCATCTCTACGATGGTGTCAGCACCGCCCGTCTTGAACGAACGAATCAATTGGCCGGTTAGCTGGATGGGCAAGGCGTAGTGTGTCGCATAGACATACATCGCCTGCGATTGCGGCGGAGTAGCCGCATTGAAGTCCGACGCCGACGGCAAAAATGAAGTGTGGCCGCCCGGTCGTTGGGTCCACAACGGAAGTTTCCATCCCTTGCCGGACACTGGTTGGGTTTTGGTGTACTTACGAAACGCATTGTAGGTCGGCGCTTCATTCTCGAATAAGGGTCGGGCTACATTGTCCGTTCCCTGCTTCCAGAAATCTTGTAGATTTGCAAATTCTGTCGATGACATTTTAGCTCCTATTGAGCGGGTCTGACGCTACGTGCCGCGATGTCTAACCATGTGCTTGGGTCCACCGGCCCACCGTTGTATTTCGGTGCTCCGTTGGTTCCACTGATAGACGCCGCCGCGCCATTGATCGCCGGACGCGCTGCTTGTGCCTGAGCTATGGCCCCATTCGTAGTCTGACGTGCCGCGTCTATCGTGCCGCCTCTGGCTCCCGCCAAAGACAACGCAACATGACTCAATAACGTCGTTACCTTCTGCTTTGCCCCATTCACTTCTACCGTTACACGTTTAGCCCGCTCCAACTCACCTGCTTTGGTTAAGGCTACCGCTTCAGCGGCTTTGGTTTCTATCTTCGCTACCGCCGCATCCAAGGCTTGAAAATCTACCGAAATTCCTGCTTGGGTTAGGTTTTCTGCGAATAAACCACGAAGTGTTGGGTCGATTAACGCCGCGCACGTACCCATTACGGATGTAACCGCCGCCGCGTTCTGCTTTGGGTCGCCTGTGGGCTTCCACTGCTCAGTCAACTGGTTTTGGATATAGCTATAAGCCTCGTTCCGAATCGTACCCACCGCTTCCCATTGTGCCGTTTCCAACTCTTGCCTAGCCTGCTGTGCCTTTTCTTGCTGTGCATTCTGGTAGAACTGGTCACGTTCCGCGTCTTTAGCATCCCGTTCCAATAACCGTTGTTGGGTGTTGAGATGAGCAACCTTTTCGTCCTCATCATACATTTCCCAACGGCTCTGAATGGCCGGGTCTAGCGCATTGAACGCATTGTGGTAAGCCGGGTCGATAGATTCCAGAACTTCGGAACTTACCGCCGTAGGATTAGCGAATTTGCCGTTATCAAAGTCCTTGTACATCTGCAATCTGGTCGGGTCTAAGCCCAACTGCTGCAAAAGTGCCGATGCTATTTGGACAGGTTGGCCGTTCGCCGCCACTACTTGCGTAGAGAACAGGTCTTCGGCTAACTGCCATACCGTCTGCGGACTCATTTCCTTCAGGCTGTCAATAAACGGCGCTGTCGTAAACTTTCCGTCGGCGGTTTCAAATAGTCCATCAACTAGACTTAGGTTGCGCTGCACATCCTCAACTGTCCCGTATCTCTCGGTTAGCTGATTGAATGGCTTCTGCGCCTCTTTAACGGCATCGTACTGTTCCCGAAGATTTATCAGCGCTTTTACGTGAGGTTGGTCGATGTTTTGCTTGAGTTCTTCAACATCAGGCAATTCATAGGGTTCCTCAGATACCCCCGCTGGGTCACTTGGTACAGTCTCGGCTACCTCGGTAGATACCGGAGCAACCTCGCCACCTATTTCGCCAGACGAGGGGCTGGCCGGAGCGCTGGATTCCACGCTCACGTCGGCGGTAGGAGCTTCCCCGCCGGTTACACTCGATTCTTGAACTTCATCCATGTTGAATTTGTGCTTTCTCCAAAAGAAAAAGCCACTTACTAAACGCGGATTTCGTTAGAAATTGGCGTTCAAGAAAGTGGCGGAACGTCTTAGACGTTTGGCCTATTTAGTTGTCGGACGTTAGTTTACACTATTTCTGTCCGATTTGAATCCGTATTTTTTACGGAGATGCTCCGCTTGCTTATTCAACTCGCGGTACATGTCTTTACCCAACTCCTCCGTGGGGCATTCGTCCACCACATGGCGAACAATTACCATGCTCGCCCGGAACTGGGCTTTTAAGTCGTTATGGCGAACTTCAACTTCCATTATTTCTTGGCCGGTGCCTTCTTAGCTGCCGGTTTCTTTTCCGGGGGCGCGGCTTCCTTATCACGCTCATGCTGTTGCGATGCGGACATTTCTTGACTCACCATGCCTGCCATCATCTGTGGGCCTTGACCGGCCAACTGTACCTGTCCAGCCTGCAATGCCATTGCGCTCTGTTGGTCCCCGCCGTATTGGAAGTGTATCTTTATCAGCCCTTCGACTGCCGCCCGTAAGATGGGCGGAGCTTCTTGGCCTAAGTCCGTATCCAACCAGTCCTGAAGTTTCAACGCCTTTTCATGCTGCGCTGGCTCTAATTCGGAAATCGGGGGCATTAAGACAGATTGGATCGCTTGCTGTTGTAGTCCCTGAAGCTGTTGCGCCATTTGCTGTTGCATTTGTTGCATCATCATCGGGTCGCCACCGGCCTGCATGGGAATCTGGTCGGGCGTAATCATCAATATCGGGTCTAACGCATTCTGCTGTAACGCATCCGTCAACTGATTTATCCGTTTAGAGCAAATCTGCGCCACATGCTCTGCGCTTCCCGCGCTCGTCTCAAAGTCCAAATCCCACGTTTGCGCGAATTCCTCAAATAATTGCGGGAATTGCTGCTTCAGCATCATTACGCCTTCAATTCCGCCCGCCATCAAAACAAAGTTATTCAAGTTCTGTTGCTTAATGTACGGCGAACGCGGTATTTCCGAGTTCTTAGCCACTTCTAAGCGTAAATCTATATCAAGGTCCGCACCTGACACTGCAATGCCCTGAGCATGCCCGTAATCGCCACCAAGGGCAAACTCTCGCTCCATCGGGAAATGCTTTTTGTACAGGTCGAGAATAATCTCGCCTTGGCGCTTTCGTGCTCCCGCCTTCAATTGAAGCATCGGCGTCCAAATCGCATCCGAGTTCGACTGTAAAATATTCGCGCCAGTAGCTGTTTGGTTATTAACTCCCGGTAGGCCCCCGGAAAAGTCAGTGATATGCGCGGCTAGCTGCATCATCTCGTTCAAGTGAGTATAGGTGTACTGCTGAAATCCCCCCGGTATGGGTGCTGGTACAAATTGGTGAACGGAATCCCGAATTGTGCGGTTATCGCCCGCCATTCGTGCCGTATCCACCGCAATCGAGGTTGATGGATTGCCTATATACTCAACTTCATCCCCCTGAACTAAGTCTTGGTCGTACAGGATTGCCGGGGTAGCACTCGACCGCCAGTAAGCTAAAATCTGCGAGTCTGTCACGTTCAGCCGCTTTTGCACCTCAACCATATCAGCGGCCCCACGGCCAACGCCCGACATCGGACGCATAAACCACGGCCTTGAGGTGATAATCCTTCGGTGATTCTCTGCGTATAGCCCTAAAAGTACTGAGTTATTCAACCAAACCGACACACAACCATCCGGGAATGTCTTGTTTAGCGTCCCCGCCGTCAAAGGCTGTCCGCCTAGCGTCTGTTCGTCGCCCTTCACCTCAATATCACCATAATCTGACGGTGACATATAAAATTCACTGATCGTCCGCTTCTCACGGTACAATTCGCCGTCTTTCCGGCCTTGCTCGTACCTAGTCCGACCGGATACTGCCTGTCCCGACGTAGCCAACGCCGCCAGAATCTTCATGCCTAAATCTTCGTCATCCGCATCCGGCATCTTAATGTTACCCAGAATGCTCTTGATGGCGTGCATGTCCACCGATTGTTGATAAACAAACCAACTGGAATTCTCTGGCGTATGCGATAAGTCCCACTTACACCCCGGCAACGGTAAGAGGTCACAGACCAAATCTCCCGTTTGCACCGGAACAACGTCATTTACGCTGGATACCGGCCCGCTAGCAGGTGGAATAACCTGAACCGCTTCTGATTGGCATTGCGGACACGCTGGCGCGCCCATCTCCGGTGGAGCTTCGTCAACCGCCATTTCCGGTTGCTGCATGAATTCCGACGCGGTTCCTTCGTATTCACACGAACCGCAATAGCCATAACCATCCCCTATCTGTAAGGTTTTCTGTTGGGCTAACTCTTGATAAACAATGACTCCCTGAGCACCGGGGTCATACCGAATTCGCGTGACTGACGTTCCAAACCGAAACGCCAACATCGCATCACGCTCAGTGTATTCCGGCTGGTAGAACTTCTCGCGGTAGTGGTCATAGATAACCTGTCCACCTCTTGCCGCCGCTCTCGCGGGGTCCGTGAACTTTGCCGCCCGTACTAAAATATCAGGGTTGGATTGCATGTCCTTCGTTATGCAGTTCGACTCGTAGAACTTCATAATGTTGGACGCCCGCATCGTGCTCTCATCTTCACGCTTTGGGGTTAATGCTTGGTAGATTCCAGTGGCGGGGTTGCGGCGGACTAACTGCTTGCCTTGGCAAAAGAGGTCGATGAGTTGACCAACATTCCAGAGTTCTTTCCATGTGTTTTTTTCCAACCGGAGATAATGGTCTAGCCGTTCTTTGAGTGCGTCCCTCACCTGATTGGGCATTGGTTTGGGGTCTGTCTGAAGCGACAGCAGCGGTTTCACCGGAGCGAAATTTTGTCCCTCGTAGGCTGGAATGGCCGTTGGTGCTGGAATGTACATTTAGTCTAAGTGCGTCCAGTTCTGACGCTTATAAATCATACTGACCATCGACTGACTGATGCCAAAATCTTGAGCAATTACTCGCTGCACTTCCCCGTTGGCTGCGCGATGGCGAATTTCTCTGACCATCTGTTCTGTTATTTTCGACCGTCCGTGTCTCTCACCTCGTGGCATGTTTTCCGAATGTGTTACCCACGGATTGCCCAACGCGGCCATACGGCCCTTGTCCCATGCATCTCGCATGTTCTCCGTATACGTTCCTAGAAATAAATGCTCCTGTGCCACGCAAAGCGGAACATCGCACCTGTGGCAAATAAGTAAACTTTCAAACTGTTCGCCGGAATAAAGAAAGTACGCAATTCGCGTTGCGGTGTATGACTGGGTTTTACCATTACGGGTAATGCCAAATTTGCCGTACAGCGCATCCGGTCGTGGCCCCGCCGCGCCCGCTGTCCATAATCGGCATCCGTTGTCATTTACTGGTGCTACCTTTGTCCAAAATCGAGTAATCTCTTTTTCGGTTAGTTCCGGTATGGTACTGTACGTTCTAGCCATTTCAACTCCTTCTAGTTGCTGTGGTTAGGCTCGGCGTTTGCTTCAATCAAACGTGCGGGCCGTTGTTATTTTACCATTT
>OFRG01000732.1_pt1 | contig 11475 bp, 15 predicted proteins | sample 1543071 | NCBI WGS metagenome assembly OFRG01 (sample SAMN07774222, study PRJEB24372) | wastewater metagenome | isolation source: WWTP Verbania (Effluent) | place: Italy: Verbania | collected 2015-12 | reverse complement strand
GCCCAAGTACTCGGAGTCAGTTATCTTGGCTCAAGCCCCATCGGAGTCGACGGTTCTGAAGATGTCTTTGGAGACTACGGAGAAGTTCCCTTCCTTACATACATCAAAGTCTCCCCGACCGCGCACAACTACGTCAAAGTCGAGGTCGAAACGGACGGCGAGAACCAGTACGTCGAAATCACGCAGCTCGGGGCCAACATAACGGAACTCCCTAACTTGAATGAAGCATTGATCTCTAACTTTGAAGTCTAACCTATGGCCCGCAAGAATTACGTAGCAATACCCCCCAAGTCGCTAAAGACAGACGTTCTGTCGACCGACTCAACATTCAAGATCCGCGATATCTTGTGGTACACAGGATCAGACGGTGTAGATGTAAACCTCGCTGCCTCTGACTTCGGGTCAGACAACGTTGGATATGGTGTTTTCGAGCCTAAAACAGCCCGTGAAGAGTGGTTCACGTTCTCGTCGGCCAACATGGCCACAGCTGTGACAGGAGGGCTTACAATCACGCTTCGTGGCCTTATTCGTACCGCTCCGTACACAACGGAAGCCACAGCGCGCAAGTTCAACCACGAATCCGGTTCACAGGTTCTTCTCTACACGAATAGCCCTGCTTTTTACGATGACTTTGCGAACAAGGACAATGATGAAACGGTTGTCGGGCTGTGGACATTCCCTACTGGTGCGAACTATCCGAAGGTTGGGGCATCCTACAGCGCTCCAACGGCTGACGAGCATGTCGCTACCAAGAAGTATGCAGACGATCTTGCTATTGCAGGAGCACCAGACGGATCGACAACGGTTAAGGGTATCTTTGAAGAGGCGACGGTAGCGGAACAGGGATCGGCTACGGCCACGGGTGCTACGGGTGCGCGCCTTGTGCCTGCAAATGCAAACCTTGTGAAGACATCGAGCGGAGCGGGTGATGAAAATAAAATTGCTGTTCTTGATGCGGCTGGTACCTTTGCCAACGGCTTTATCGATAAGGCGCGGACATGGGGGACAGTGCAATCGTTCACTGCGAACAACGCCCAGATTACGACGGATGCAGACAGTGCGAACGATGCAGTCCGATATTCCATGGTCCAAACAGTCGTATCAACGAGCATTCCGAGTGGGGCTATCTCTGGTACGTCTGGCGAAGCTATTACAGCGGGTCAAGGTGTTTACTTAAAGGCATCAGATGGGAAACTGTGGAAGACGGATGGTAACTTGAGCGATGAAGCTACATTCAGATTTGTAGGCATCGCTAACACAACGGTTGGGGCAGCTGACCTTACAGTTGCCTACTCACCTCCAGGGCACACAGTGACAGGTCTTAGCGGTTTGACGGCTGGAGCCTTTTACTACGTGTCCGATACGGCTGGCACACTAGCAACAACGCCTGGCACACGTTTTGCTCGTGTCGGAATTGCTGTTAGTACAACAGTAATGTTGGTTACGATGCCCCACTATCGAAATAACGGGTCTCAACTGTTTACCTCGGTAACATCAGCTGTCCAGACGTGTGGTTTTTATCCTGCTAAAATTACGTTAGCAGTTCGCAGCAACAGAGTCGTTGGGGCTACGGACTACGCGGGTGGATCATTCAGTGTCACGGGTGCTGGGATTGACGAGAACAAAACAGGGACGGGCGGCGCGACTTCTCCAGGGTTCCAATCGACCGCCGGTGAATCTTGGAACTGTGTGTCTAATAACACAGCAACGGTCACTTCAGCCGGAGCCGTTACGACAAAGACCGTCACTGGGTTCACTCTGAATGAGACAACCCACGTGGGGGGTGATCAGACTCAAATTTACTGGGTGGCTGAAAGCCTCTAATCCTATATGGCTATCCAAACCGTTGCAGATCTTGTCGCGCGTTCTACCACGAGTTCACCTACCGTTACGTCAGGCCAGTACCGTACAGAACGTGAAAACGTCATGGCGTCTATTGGGTTAGAGAAGGCGAAACCCCCTGTAGCCGCAGTCTCTGATAACCCGCCAAAAATGTACTTCGGCCAGGCCCAGACCTCAGTCCCAGAAGTAAAACCACAAGGTCAGGGTCAATCCCCATTCTCGGGGTCAAACATCGCTCCACCTCGTACGGACTACGCGACGGGCATTTCAGACGCGGAACGTTCACGTACGGGTATGGGCGCCCAGGTAACGGCCGAATCCCGTACAAACGATGTATTAGGGCTTGTTCGTCAGGGATTAAGTAACCCCCAGGAGCTCCAGCGCTATTTGAACGTGAACCAAGCCGGAGGAGTAGCTTCCGGGTATACGGAGGCAGAAATTGCTCGCATCATCCAAGAGAACCAGGACGCGGTTACGCAAGGTCAGCAATATCGCCAGCAAGCCATAGCTGGGGGTGCCACGCCTCAGACGCTCGAGCAACAGGCGCTGCAAGCAGTTAAAGCAGCTGAGGATGAGCGTAAAATGTCTTTTAACAGACAGCAGGAATATCTAAATCGTCAGTTCCAGTCGGCGTATAACACCAGGGAGTTAGCCCAGAAGAGTGAGGCGGGCCAGTCTAACTTACGCCTTGCTCGCATGGGAGCGTTTGAGGCTAAGTCGGGAGAATCTTATGAGGCATCGCTCAACACACGCCATAAGAGTGAGTTGTTTGATATCGAAACAAAGCGCATGGCAGCACTTAACGCTGCGCAAAATGCGTATGATAAGGATAGCCTTGAAATTGCGTATAAGAAATTAGAGGAGGTTCGTGCTCTTGGGGATCAGATGATTAAAAAAGACGCAGAGAATAGAGCTAAAGAGAAAGAAGCTCGTGAGATTCAGAAATACGAGAAGGAAGACTTGGCGGCTACCTTTGAGGGTATGATTGAAGACGGTGTAGATGTATCCGTCATCCCAGATGATTACCTCAAATTAAAGTACCCAAATCTTACCCGTACAGATGTGACTAGTCTGTTTAATACGGTAAAACGTAAACGGGCCCTAGATGATGCCAAGACAGAGAAAGAAAAAGCAGACATTGCCAAAGATTCAGTCAGCGATCTTTGGGATTTGTTGAGCAAGGTACCACTGGGCCAGTCACAAAAGATTGGTGATACGGTATATTTTGGCACGAAAGGGGCTGATAAAATTGAAATAGACGAGGATGGTTTTGGGCGTTCTATAACAGTGGATCAGAAGACAGGGAAGCTGGAAGTGAAGGATCTGGGCAGAATAGGAAGAGCATCTCCTGAGAGCTATAGCGTGCAGTATAACGAGCTGACGGGTGAGCCTTATGTATTTAACGCACGCACAGGGCAGTTTACGTCAGCCTCTAGTAAGCCAAAGCTGAAAGATACTTTCTCTAGGTACTATCCAGAGGGCTCTACGCCTGAGAATGGCCGTGGTCAGTGTGCCGAGTGGGTAAATGATCTCACTGGTTTAAAGATGGGTGACTCCTTGCAGAGTAAAATCACGGCGATGGATAAGGGGCTATCTGCTAGCGATGTCATGGCTGGCGATGTATTCGTTATGGAAACGGGTCAGCCTTACGGTCACACTGGGTTTATTTCGGATAAGTCTATTTTACCCAACGGGAAAATCCAGTTCACATTGTCCGAATCCAACTGGAACGGCGACGAGAATGTAACCCACACTCGTACGATGCTCTCAGATGATCCACGTTTTAAGGGCTTTAAACGGGTGAATCTGCCACCTCAACTGTCATCAGAGAGTGCTACAAGCAGCGGGCCCCGTAAAGCCACACAAGCCGAGAAAGATGCCAAGAAAACAGAAGGGCAAAAAGATGACACGGAATCACTTGCGATTAGTTTGGTGGGCGGTGATATCGAGATCACTGGCGTCCCTTCTGCTCAGAAAGCAAAGGTGCTAGCGCGAGCTCGTGAGCTTCGTGCTGAAAAAGCGAAGGAGTTTATCTCACAGAAGGAGCAAGAATCTGGGCAATCATTTAGCCCAGCAAAAAAGAAGCAGCTAGAAGCAGAATTCAATAAAACAAATAAGAATGCATTTGAATCGACGCTCGGCCGTGAGAAAAATGATAAGTATCTCAATGACGCGAACAAGTTGGCAGACGATTATCGCGGAGAGAGCAAGGATTTCATCACTCAACGTAATGCATTCCAAAACTCTCAATCGATTAATGTGAATACGAGTAACCCGCAAGATGATATCTCCCTCATCTACTCGTTTATGAAGGTTGTCGATCCAACCTCTGTTGTTCGTGAAACAGAGTTCAACACAGCCGCCAAGGCGTCTAGCTTCCTTGACCAGTTCAACATCAAAGTTGGTAAAGTGGCCGGAGGTCAGCTTCTCAACCCAACGATCCGTCAACAGATTAAAGACACATTAGGAACTCGCTTCGAGAACGCTGATAAAAATCAGAAGTCTATTGTCCGCCAGTACACGACGCGAGCTAAGGGTTTCCGAATAGATCCAGAGGATGTCATCACTGATTATACTTTGGAGGATACGAGCGCCCCATCTTCCACCGAAACATCTTCAGAGCTCTCTAATCTTAGAAGCAAGTATAACTACTAAACTATGGCTTTATCAGATCAGCAGCGTCAGCAACTGGATGGGATTGTGCAGAAGATGACTAGTAATAAGGAGTCTAGTCAAAATATCCAGCTCGTTGTAGACGATTTCAAGAAGAAATATAGCTCTACGCCATCAACAACAACCCCTCAACAAGCAGAGCCATCCGACTCCTCTGTATTCGTTAATGCCGCTAAAAAGACAGCGAGTGTATTTGGCACGCTGGCCCGTTCTTTGGTGAAGCCCCTAGCGCAGACCGCCATCCAGTTGCCGCGAACTGTTATAGGGTCAGCGGCCCAGCTCCCTGGAGATATTAAAAGCTACGTCACGCAAAAACCCGTCGAGCAGACAGGCACTAGAGAACTAGGAGAGCGCATGATGAAGCCTGTTAACGTACCTTTGCTGGGTGAGGTAAAACCACTCTCCTCCCTATCCAGCGAGGCGTCAGCCCTTCAGCAGCTTGGGCAGTCAGCAGAGATTGGCTCACTAGCCGTCGGGGCCCGTACGATCCCTGCGGCTATTAAGACGGCCAAAGCTGGGAAGATTGGGGCCGCCGCCGTAGAGGGTGCTCTGACGGGCGCTGAAACTGGCGCTCTGACAGGTTTCGGCCAGAAGGCACAAGAAGAAGGGGCTACAGCGTTAGAGGCTGCTAAGTCCAGTCTAAAGGGGGCCGCTTTAGGCGCTGCGGTCGGAGGGGTGGCTGGGGCCGCTAGCTCGGCTCTCAGTAGAGCGGCAACACTCGCGCGGAAAGAGGCTAATATAGTTGACCTTGTTTCCCCACAACTCACAAAAGCAGAAAAAGCCGCCGCTATTGCATCAGGGAGGGCTAAAGAAACAGGTGTATTTAAAACAGCAAAACTCTCTCCGGACAAAAAGACTTTAGAGACGGCAAAAGCCGTGTCAGACTTTGTTGACCCTAAGAAGAGCCTACCGGCTAACGTAAACGCTGTAAGAAATGCGAACATAAAAGAAGCTCAGTCGCTTAAAGAGCTTGTTTCAGGAAGTAAGGCAATTATATCGCCCAATGAGCTGAAGAAGAGGCTCCGCAGCATCGAGAGGCCGCCAATGCTGATTGCTGACAGCAAACAGGCTAGTCTCTACCAGCAAGCGGAATATAAGTTCCTGAAGTTTGTGCAAGAAGAGCCTGGCACCCCATCCGGTCTGCTGGAGGCTCGCAAGAAGTTTGATGGCTGGATTGAGGACAATATCCCTAAAATCTGGGATGAGCCGACGATGAGACCGCTCCATCGCGCGCTAAGAGACATGCGCACCGCTGCGAATGACCACCTTGCTGAAAAGCTCCCAGATATTGCATTCAAGGATAGCTTGAGAAAACAAAACCTAATGTACGAAGCTATCGACAATATGTCTGACAAGGCCGTAGCTGAACTGAATATGGGGCCTATCCAACGAGCAATAAAAAAATACCCGCGTACAGCTAAGGCTGCTAAATTCGTCGGTGTCGCTGGGTTGGGTGCGACAGGTGTAAAAACAGCCGATGTTATCTTAGGGGACTAGTTTTGGAAGTATTTATTGTAAATATCAGCAAATATTGCGCCTAAGATAGCGCAGAATATACCTGTAAGGTACAGCTCTGTTTGTGTCATAAACATATCAGTCTTTCTTCACGTTAGCGGCGAAGGAGAGCATGAGCGAGTTAAGGTCGCGGAGGGCGAGGATACGGCTGCGGAAATCTTGTGGCCCAAACTCTCCTTTTTCTAATTCGTTATAAATAAGCGACTCCTTATAACGCTCGATGAGTGAGTTCATGACAAGATGGAAGTTCTTGTTTGTCACAATCTGCTTCATCCATTTGCAGAACTCGACTTGTTCAGCCTTCTCAAGAGCTGAGTACCCTTTGATGTCTGTAGGACGTGTCTCTAAGAAGTCTTGTACGAAAGTTGAGGTTGTTGTCATACGGTTGGTTCGGGTGGGGGAGATTTAATAGCCGGTCCTAGGCTCGCTTCTGTCTTCGCTCGGTTGAATCGATGCGCCTGGACCGTTTTATCGTACGTAAGACCGCTTCCATAAGCCGCGTAGATGTCGCGCTCCATCTTATCCTTGAACGCGTGGCCTGAGGGCCTATAGCCGCACTCAGAGCATGACTCTACCCCGTCTCGTGTCCCTAGTTGGTGCCAGGTAGTTGACCCGCAGCTCTTACAGGCATATTTCGGCTTATCCTTACTGTCATCCGCTGCGATGCAATAGCCACATCTTCCATTCGGCCAGATACGAACAGGGTTCTTCCCCCCGTCCGTCTGGTAGCAGGTTATGCACTTCATGTCTCTATAAATACAAATATTTCAATATCTGTCAATAAACAAAAAACAGACCCACTCGTTAAAGGTCTGTTTTTCGTAGGAGCCATTTCGTCCGTAGAGACGAGACAAAGTAGCAACTATTTCTAAGCCTTCTCGTGTAGGAACTTATGAAAAGTTATCACCCTAACGTCGAGGCTCTTTTATTGTTCCACAATACTTTATTTGTATGCAAGTTTAGACGAGGGGCGACGCTTCGTTTACCTCGATCCATACGTGCTGACCCCAACCCTTGTTGAAGTCTGACTTTACCATACGTCCATTTTTAGGCGTGAAGCTCACACCTTCGAGAAAGACCACTCTTCCCGAAAGAATATTCTTAACGGGTTTTCCAAAATCATCTAGTCCGTTTGCATCATCGCCTGGATGCCAGTACCCACGGTATGGGAGCGTTGCCCATTCTTTTACAAACTGCAGGAATTTGTAACCAACATTTGGGAATGACTTTGGAATTGGAATGTTCTTTTCTCGGTCGTAGAACTTGGTAATGTCGAAGTAGAGACTAGCAACCGCGTTATATGACATGCCTCGTACATACTTCCACCAACTAACCGGTTTATTGTTTTGCCCTTCGATGTGAAGGTGGGGGCCGGAACTCGCTCCGGACGAACCTAGAAGCCCGACGACTTCCCCACGCTTCACATACTGGCCGACTTTAACGTCTACACGAGACAAATGCGCGTAGTGGACGTAGCGGCTCATAGACTAGACGGTTGGTTCGACTGGCAACTCTGTAACAGGTGTCGAGACTGGAGCGAGACCATCAACTGTTTCGACGATAGCGTCTGGATCGCTAAACGAGACCTTGCTGTATGTATGTGCTGGATCTTCTGGGTTGCCGCCTTGAGCTGTGATATAAGCCGCGCGGAGAGGAGCGAACAGTTCGCGTGTTTCTGGTGAGTCGGTCAAACGAGCGTCTGGGTTGCCTTCTCCACGTTCCCAGGCTTCGAGGTTCATCTTGATGCCTTCGATGTTGCTAGCGGCGAGCTCAGAGCCTTCTGTGATATCGAGACCACGAAGCTCTGCATACTTCGCGATCATTTCCATTGAAACTACGGACATAGCGTATAAGGTAAAGAATTATAAAGTCATTGTGCCACGTATGTAGCATGTATTGTCAAATAGAAAAGGCCGCTTGGAGCAGGAAGCGGCCGAACCTGTTGTTTTAACACCGTGTCTTTCGTTTGCTCCGAAGAGCATGGCGCATCTTGCGATGTCGGCCAGTGGTTGGAGTTATCAGCCCTGTGAGGAGCCGAGGCGAGAGAGTTGCGCCCGATCCATGTTGGCCGGTGTCTCAGCGGTGAGTGAGGGGCGCAGGTCGATGTCCTTGAGACAGACCCGCATGATCCCTGTACCGTTGTGGCAGGCCACCTGGAACTCAGGCGAGTGGTATTGCACGAGCCGAAGTGCCGGAAGTCCGGCAGGTGTGAGCCCTTCGATTGCGAGCATCCCATGCCCCTTGACCTCGAACTTCATTACTGCCTCCGCAGAGAGTTGTGGTAGCGCCGACGAACTTGCCAGCGCCACAGACATGAGGGGACCAGACGAACCCACCACTTTTTGCGATTGACCGGCATTGAACCTCCTAGCGCGGATGGACGGCATCGAACCGTCAACCATGTTGTTGAGACCAACGGTATGGTCTGCCCGTCGCTACACCCGCTGTGGGTCTACAAGATTTCCGTTTGTTACCACGAATATATACGCGGTTGAGAGTGCTTGTAGTACCCACAGCGAGTGCTAATCAATCACGGGTAGTCCGGATGTATTAGCCCTCAAGCTGTACTTAACGCCTTCTGACGATATATCGTCTATCGTATTATACCATTTTCCCGCGAGGGGCTTAGCAGAGGAGTGATGCCCACCTCTTTCGAGATGATTCTTCTGCTAAGCCTTCCGCGAGGGGTGAACTAGTCACCCAGCGCGTGGTCGTCCTAGCCATTAGGCTAGTCTCCACCTCGTCGTTCGTCTGTGGCGCATGACAGGTGCGCTGTCTATACGGTCCTCAGGACGTGCGGGGTAGAATAGGACGATTAAAAGGGGATAACCTGACCGTTTTCGTCCTTCAACTGCTTCGCTTTGAACGTCAGCGAGAGGATAACCTTCCCAGTCTTAGTCGTCTTTTCATACGCGTTGACGTAGTACTCTTTCCCTTCGATCTTACAGGTGCCAGAGCGGACCTCGTATTCACCGTCTGTACCTTGCTTCTTCTGCACGTCCATAAAGATCGTCCCTGTAAAATCCTTTACTTCGTATGGCTTGTTTTGTGTAAGCCCTGCTTGCGTCAAGTCTGATTCGGTCATATGTGTCTATAAGTGGTTAAGGCGTCTTCGCGCGGTAGCAGTCGATGCAAGTCGGGTAAGGCCCTGTATGGGTCTTCTTACAGACGTTGCAAGTCTTAGCTACTGCGGCAGGAGCTAGCGCTACCGGTTTAGAGCTAGCGCTGTTCCCGTCATCGTCTTCGTCGGTTGAGAGACCGAGGATAGCCGAGAGGGCATAGCGCCGAGCGTACGTCAGAGCGCTGCCCTGAGTCTGTGGATCTGTTTTTGTAATGAGCAAATCCATCGTACCCTCTAGGGATTCCCCGGTCTCTGTCTCAATAAGAATCGTTTTGAGCTTTCCTCCCTCGAGCGGCATCTGCACGAACACGAGGTTGGCACTCTTCAGCGGCTCCTTAATTGCCTCAAGGATGGAATCTAGCGAGACATACTTGTTCTTGAAGTGAGGGTTGACCTTGTCTTTCGTCACCGACTCCATCTTTGCGTGGAAGACCGCTAGCGCTTTAGATATCGCTTTCATAGGTGAGTGTTTCAATATGTGTCATTAAACCTTGCAAACAGTCCTTAAACATCGTCTCTGTGATCTCGCCGCTTAGATACTGGGTATAGACCTCACGCATCAGCTTTTTCTTCTCGTAGATCGAATCTTGCTTCGCTGGATCAGTCGCTCGGTACATCGCTTTCGCTGATTCATTCCGGTAATGCTCGAAGTACGATTCGTGGTTAAAAACTGGGATGTGTACGCGGAGTGGCTGACCGTTTAGCGTAATCTCTGGGAGTGGATGTTCCGCGTTGATCTTTTCAATGGTGAGAGGGTGGCAGCGCATATTAGCGAAGGATAAAGGAGCAAGATGGACACACACCGTCGTATTCTCGACACTGACCACCGTTGATAATTACATGACAGTTCGTACACTCGTGTTCAATGCCTTTTGCGAGGTCTGCACCGCAGTTGGAGCAGGTATCGTGCGTGTGCATATTACTGGGTGGCACAAAGGCTAGCGAAGTCGGCAGCGTCCATCTCGTAGTGATCCCATTCAAGTTCGTCGAGACCGAGCATATAGCTGAGGTCATCCGTGGCTTGTTTGATCCCGAACGCTTCGAGGAGGTAGCGAGTAGCTGACATAAGGTGTGTGACTGAGTGGCTTATGTCTCTACTCTATGCTACCTAAGGAGTACTGTCAAATAGATCTGGGGATAACTATTCAACCTTATTTTTCTTACGGTAATTGGCCTGTAATTTCTCGATTTCCTTCTCGTCGATGTCCCAGTAGTAGCGAATCTTTTGGACTCCTTTAATCGTTCCTTTCAGCAAGTGACGGCGGATCGTCCCACGATCAACCCCAGCGTGTTCTGCAAAATCTTTCAGGTTCATAGGTTAGTTGATAGGTTTCCGAAAATAACAGGCGACACAGTAGCGTTCCTCGTGTGTCGTCTTCGGATACGTGATCCGTATACAGTCAGATAGTTTCGTAATCGTCTTCTTGCACGTGTCACACGTTGCATTCAGAACAGGAGCGGATAAGGTAGGTTTAGGCATACCCACAGTATGCCACATATGAGGCGTTACGTGTCAACCTCTCCCAGAAGTGACTTAAGCTCTGCGATCGCCTGATCTATTCCCTGTCGATAGTACTTTTGCATCATAGCTAAATCTAGTTTTAACGTTCCGCTCCCACTTTCTACAATTGTCATATAATCATTCTTCTTCCACTCCAATCTCTCTATGGCTTTCTCAAGTATTCGTTTCTGGGCTTCTTGCACAAGTGTGTCCAAAACCTTTTCACCAGCCCACTGTTTAGAGCAGGTAGGGCATTCATACAACACACGTCCTTCAGCATTAACTTGAATACAGTTAATCGGCTCTTCAATGGTTAGGCTGGGTAATCTTATTTCAATGTTCATACTTTATTCTCCCTCATCTCCGCTATTTTAGCGAGGACCATTGAGAGCGATCGACATTGGCCACGCCATTCTGCTGTCTCTTTACCATTAAACAGCTTCTCCGATGACAGTATCATCATGCTTTCAAAAATAAATTGTTTCTCTTTTAAGAACTCCTCAAGTTCTTTCAATGGGTCATTTGGCATATCAGTCCACCTTCTCAATGATTTTTTCTAGGAGGATTTGGGGGGTCATATCAAAGTTCTTTGCCGCAGTCTCCACACATCCAAGGCGTTCCAGCCATCGCTGGTTTACTCCTCGATCTGTGTAAGCAAGCGTCTTCTCTTTCTTTGTATATCCAGTGGCTTTCAAATGCCGCACTTGCAGCATCAGCCATACATAAAGCAGTCTTGGCGAAGACTTCGTAGAGTGTCATACCGGGAATAGTCGATTCGCTCGTAGTAAGCTTTTCGCTTAAGGCTGTTACCGCTGCTTTCATA
>OFRG01000730.1_pt1 | contig 11505 bp, 11 predicted proteins | sample 1543071 | NCBI WGS metagenome assembly OFRG01 (sample SAMN07774222, study PRJEB24372) | wastewater metagenome | isolation source: WWTP Verbania (Effluent) | place: Italy: Verbania | collected 2015-12 | reverse complement strand
GAACCACAAGAGGATCGAGTACGAGTTCGCTATAGAATTGATGGTATTTTATATGAAAGGCTTTCTCTTCCAAAAGCTGTTCAGGAAGCAGTTATCTCACGTATTAAAATCTTATCTGATCTTAAGATTGACGAGCGAAGAACTCCTCAGGATGGACGATTCAACTTCAAATACATGGATCAAGAAGTTGATCTTCGTGTATCTGTTCTTCCTACGGCATGGGGGGAGAAAATTGTTATGCGTTTGTTGCGCGAAACAGGGGAAGGATTTTCTCTTGAGACGCTGGGCTTTCACGGAGAAACGATGGAGCGTATCCATAAAGCAATGAAGCAAACTACGGGAATTATTTTGGTGTCGGGTCCTACTGGTTCCGGTAAAACAACCACGCTCTACACGATTCTCGATATTTTAAATACGCCGGACGTAAATATTTCTACGATTGAAGACCCAATCGAGTATCAGATGAAGCGTGTAAACCAGACGCAAGTGAATCCTGCGATTGGATTTACGTTTGCGCAGGGGCTTCGCTCACTGCTTCGTCAGGATCCGAACATCATCATGGTGGGAGAAATTCGTGATAGTGAGACAGCTTCGCTCGCAATTAACGCGGCACTCACCGGTCACGTGGTGCTCTCTACTATTCACACCAACTCAGCTGCAGGTGCTATTCCGCGTCTTATGGATATGGGTGTTGAGCCGTTCTTGCTCGTTTCTACGCTTCGCTTGATTGTAGGACAGCGTCTTGTGCGTCGTTTGTGTGACAGCAAGGAGCAGTATGTGCCAGACGAAGTGGAGCGCACAAAAGTTGCGAGCGTAGAACATTTTGATGCGGCGCTTAATTCGCTTGCCGAAGAAAAGCTTGTGAAGGCAGGTACCAAGCTCGTGGATTTGCCGTTCTACCATCCAAAGGCCTCTGCGGAGTGTGAAGATGGATACAAGAGCCGTATTGGTATCCATGAAATTCTCACGGTCTCACCCACGATTCGTGACCTCATCATTCATAACGCGTCTCCCGATGCTATTGAGCTTCAAGCACGCAAAGAGGGAATGCTTACTATGCTCGACGACGGTATTTATAAAGCCGCACGTGGCATTACGAGTTTGGAGGAGGTGCTTCGTGCGGTTACGGAATAGAATTTCGCTCGGGTTACTGAAATCTCAACCCTCTAAATTCTTATGGGTTAGATTCCAGTAACCCTCGCTCCAGTGGCGCGATCTTTGTGCAGAGCCTTTTATTTCTCTGTATCCTCACTCCGTAGAGAGGTGGGTGGATAAGGATTGTTGGCAGTGTAAACGGGTGTACGATTTTGACAGAGTCATTTGCTCGGTGAAAAGTTCGCTCGGCAAAGTGACAGGAGGACGTGCTATGTGGAGGATTGTTTTGTCGGCGATTTTCTCAGCCGTGTTCATGTATGCAGCGGCTATGTTCGAAATCGTGCGCGCGAATGCGGTCGCCATCGTGTGCTTCGGTACACTGGTGGGTGTCGTGTTCGCACTGTTTTCTATGAAAACTGTAGTGCGAGTCGTTGTTGGTATCGTGCTTTTGGTGCTGGGATACTTCGTGTTCCCGTATCACCGCTATCTCAGCTCAGCTCTCACTGTCGGGGGACTCAGCTCTTTCGCCACCATTATGGGCATGTACGTCGCAAGCTATTTCCCAGAGGAAGTGTGAAAAACTGTTGGGCCGGAGTACGTAAGTACTCCGGCCCAAACCCTTTATAAAAGGAAAATCGCCTGAGCCGGAATACGGCAACAGGCGATCCTGTATCTGCAGGATGCAGATTATTAGAATTATTCTAAAAGAGCTTTCTGAATCTTGTCTTTCCAACACCTCACCAGTGAGTTGACCTCATCTGCATGTTCTTTAGGTTTGGTATTTTCATTTGCGTGTGCCGCGAAACCAGCAGAACGTGCGGACTTGTCGCTCTTTAATTCGAGCATTTTGCACCCTGTGTCCACGTCACCGAACAGCTGAATGAGAATATCGCGAGGATGCTTCAGCGCTTCGCAGTTCACCCGCATATGCCACCTCACATCCTTTTGCACCAGCAGCCGATTGCCATTATTTACTCTATTACGAGATCCCATTTTTTTCTCCCTATTTACTCCATATGGGCACACGGAGTATGCATACGAATATGCGCTTTTGTTTTCGGTGCGTCAAGAAAAAGACAGCTCACATGCTACAGTAATGAGTATGAAATTTCGCGTGGCGGTACAAGCTTCTGACGGAACAAAAAGTACTCGAAGTGTTGAGGCTGAAAACCGTTTCGGAGTATATTCCCAAATGGAAGCAGAAGGAGTTACGGTTCTTTCTCTAGAGGAAGAAAAAGTAGGGAAGGGTATGGGTAGTCTTGGTCTTAAGGCGCGCGTCAAAACCGAAGAAAAAATTACCTTTACCAAAAATCTCTCGGCGATGCTTACTGCGGGACTCACGCTTTCTCGTGCGCTTTCCGTTATTGATAGACAGTCAAAGAATAAAACCCTCAAGGCGATTGTTTCTGATATTGAGGAGCGTATCAAAACAGGAGGGACCTTCCATGAGGCTCTCATGGTGCACAATAAGGTTTTCTCGGAGCTTTTCATTGCTATGACGAAAGCGGGAGAGGAGTCCGGAACCCTGGCAGATTCTCTAAAGGCTGTGGCTCGTCAGATGGACCGCTCATATTCCCTACAGAAAAAAGTGAAAGGAGCGATGATTTATCCGAGCATCATTCTCTCCGCAATTCTTGTGATTGGTGTGCTCATGCTTATGTTTGTGGTACCAACACTTTCGTCTACCTTTGCTTCTTTGGGTGTACAGCTCCCGCTCGCAACGCGCATCATTGTCGGTCTTTCCGATTACATGGCGCACAATGTGCTCGTGGTGCTCGTTCTCCTTGTCGGCTTCTTTGTAGGAGTTATTTCTTTTACGCGCTCCAAATTTGGCGCCGCACTCATTCTCCAGATTGCGCTGCGCATTCCAGTGATAGGGGAGATGGTACGCGAGACCATGGGTGCCCGCGCTGCGCGTGCGCTGTCCTCCCTTTTGTCTTCTGGAGTCGACATGCTCACTGCCATTAAAATTGCAGGAGAAGTTGTAGGAAAAAATATTTTTGGTGCAGTGCTCATAGAGGCCGAAGAAAGTGTACGTAAGGGTGAAGCGCTCTCAGCAACTTTTAATAAATATCCAAATTTATTTCCTGCATTCTTCACCGACATGATTTTGGTGGGAGAGGAAACAGGAAAGGTTTCTGAAATGTTGGGGCAGGTAGCTGAATACTACGAGGTGGATGTGGAAGATCGCACAAAAGACCTCTCAACTATTATTGAGCCAATGCTCATGCTCTTCATTGGTGTCTTCGTAGGTATTTTTGCTATCTCAATGATTTCTCCAATTTACTCACTCTCTTCAAAGATTTAGCAGGGAAGCCCTAAAAGACCCATCTGCTTTGTTGCGAATGCGACTCATCACTCCGCCGTACTCTTCAGTACGTCTACGATCTTCGTCTTCTCGCGCCTGGCATCTGAATCCTTTTAGGTAGGGCTTCCTTGGTTCGATACCTGGTCTGTCAGCAAAATGGCATACAAAATGAAAAGCGCTGGTGAGGCGCTTTTCGGTTTCCGTTTGTACAGGGTTAAGGGACGACGAAGTGATCAGTGAGAATGGAGAAGTCGGGTTCATCGCCATTCTCAAAACGGACAAAGAATCTCCCAACTACCTTCTCGCCGCGCTGCTCTTCGCCTACGAATCGCAAGGCACTGGCAAGAATGCCGGTCATTTGATCCTCGTCGAAGCCAAGAACTTCAGCTTCCATGCCGCAGTACTTTTTAAACCAGGCTCCCTGTTCACCCCCAGTGGCTTCAACCCCGGGCTGAAAGAGAAGAGTGTCGCCGAGCTTCACTGTCAGGACTTTGCGCATCTCCAGAGTCGCCTCTGGAAGGTCGATTCGCCTCATGAACTCATCCTCTGCTGTTTTCTGGACAGAAGACTAGCATAATTGCATAGAGGTTCCAACATCGTCCCAGACTGCCAGCATGCTAAAATCCTTGCGATGAAAGAGGGAATCCCATCTCGTGAACCGATGCCAAGCGAAATAGAAGTTCGCAGGGATGCACTTTTACTTAGAATTATTGAATTGCGAGAAGCGGTAACCCGCACCAGTCTAGATCAAGAATTAGTTTCCAAAGAGTTAAGCGAACTTGATAGGAAAGTTCAACAGGTGGAAGGTCTACTGGATATGAAAATCTTTGAAGATATATTTGATACGTTAGAAGGTATTGTGGATTCGAAAAAAGTTCCCAAATAAATCCAGAAAGATCAACGATTGAACTAGATGCGAATAATAAGTTGCGCCAGATTATGTAAAACTTTCGCCGTACAAGGTAGAGATTTCTAATGTAAAAGCTCCAGCATCGTCCCAGACTGCAAGTAAAAAACCAAGGAGGTGCCGAAGCACCTCCCCTAGAGAATCCATATTTCCTTTTCCGTTCTTCCTTCCGCAGTCTGCTTCACTGCAATAATCTTACCTTCTTTTTGCTGTTCCTCGACAAGCAGGTAATACAGATCGATTGCGGCGCGAAGCGTTGCACCAACTGAGGGAGAGGAAATTTGTTCCTGTACCCTAAGTACTCTTTCCATACTACGACGCTCCAGTACAAGCTGAAGGCGCGATGTTCGGGCGACTTTACGACCCATTACCTCCCCCTAAGCAATCTAGTCTGAACAGAACGTACCATGCATTACAAAACGGTTCCAACATCGTCCCACAGATACGTTTATAGAAGCAAGAATGTTTTCTAAAGTACCGGTTCGCGCCCACCTCGCTTGAAGAAATACCCCTCAAGGGAATAACGATCGTAGCCGTAGCAAATAAACGCGACAGGAATACCAATGAGTATGATATGTGGCCACACGGCTTCGCCGAAATACCAAAGGGAAAGCGAAAGCCAGAAGAGTACAAAGAGTGCAGTAAAGCGTATTTCGATTCCAAGTATGAAAAACAGTGCGATGACGATTTCTACAATGGCGGCCCCAAGCACCAAGAAGTGTGGTTCAAACCCAAAGAAAGAAACAATGGCAGGGTACTGCACCGTAACGGCAAAAGCGAGTTCGTTATGGATAACTTTCGCATAGAGCGACGCATAGAGGAGTGAAATGCCAAACGACACTCGCAGGAGTAGCATGGTAAACGGTGCTAGCCGACTTTTGAGTGAAATGACCCAAGAAGGCAAGTGTTTGCGCTCGTGTCTCGCTGTCTGAAACGCGATGCTGTGTGCACCGAGCAACAGAAGCAATACGAGCTCTCCAAAATAGTTTGTATACGTGAACATATACGAACCGTGCACAAACACCTCTATACCAAAGAGTACAAGTGCCGAAACTGCCGCGAGACGAGTAAAGATGCCAAGCGTAATGAGCACCCCAATAACGCCAAGCAACACTCGCACAAGCTCCGCATAGGTGCCAAACGTTGAAGCGAGGGGAAGTTCAGGCCCAAACAATGCGTTTGCATATACTGCGGCCAAGAATGACACTCCAATAGTTATACGGCTTATGGATGGCGCGTATCTCGGCAGTCGTGCAAGTAGGGGGTCGCAGATTTGTTCTACGCGTCTTGATATTGATACGAAGAAAATAATTACAACCAAAAAAATAGCTATTGCTCCGGAAAGAAGGAAGAGATTCAAATTCGCGAGCACTACTTGCCACTCTGAGAACGCAGGCTGACGCATGGCTTCTGCAACAATTTCTGGAGATAGTACATATACCTCATGCGCGGAGGCGGTGAAGGGTGCAAAAATACCAACACAAAACGAGAGAAAGGAGAGGAGCTTGTATCGCATACGTATTGAAACTCTACCATGTGAGTATCGGGCGTTAATTACAAAAATGCCGAACTGAAAAAGGGTCGTGGCCTTATGTACGAGAGCATTCCTGATTCCTATCAGTATCTATCCTTCAGCTAAAACTCACACCAGTCATGGTTTGCTAAGAAATATTGACCCCAAGAAGGGTCGCTTTCTATACATTCTTCCATGCATTACTTTATAGATTTTGACCGCACTATCTTTGATACAGATAGATTCAAACGAGATGTAGCAAAAAGACCACCACTTAAAACACTGCTAAGTCAGGTGGGAGAAATTGTACGAGAGTTCTTTAGTTCAACTAAAACTATTTCTAAACGCAGAATTCTCTCGAGAAGTTTTGGCACCTATGCAAGCCACGGACGCTTCAGTTTTCTTCCGGCCGACCTGCAGCAGTATCTCTATCCAGACGTAGTCCCGTTTCTTGAGAAGTATGGAGAGAACTGCACAGTGGTTACCTATGGAGTGCGTGCCTTTATCACTGCAAAAGTGACTACTGCGCTCTCAGGTTACAACCTTAAGAATATTGTATACACGCGTCGGAAGAAGGGACGCACTATCCGAAGACTTTGTAAGGATGAGACGGGACCTTTCATGTTCATTGATGACGCTGTGTTTCAGTTAGTATCTGTCCAAGCATTCTGCCCTTTTGTGGAAGTGCGGGAAATGAGAAGGGGTGGAGGGTCGGGGGACGGAAGGTGGCCGGTCTTACACTCTCTCAATGACATTTCCACGCAAGCTACACACGAAGAAATTTCCGTGTCTTCTCTTCGCATAGCTGCTATTTTAAATACCGCGAGTGGAAGTTGTGATGCTGGATCCGAAGAAGTACTTACGGCACTTCTGCGTGAATACCAGGCAAATGAGTACCGGATATGGTGTGGTGACGCCAGCTATATGGAGGAAGCGTATAAAGAAATGAAGCAGTATGCGCCTGAAGTTCTCATTGTGCTTGGTGGTGATGGCACTATTCGAGCGGGTGCCGAAGCATGCACGAGTAAGGGTCCTCTACTCGTGCCACTGCCTGGCGGAACTATGAACATGCTCCCTAAGGCTCTCTATGGTGAAGGGTCTTGGGAAGATGTACTGCGAAATATATTAGAAAGCGCACGTATCAAATCGGTGTCAGGAGCAAGTGCAAACGGGAAGCAATTCTTCATTGCGGCTGTACTTGGCGCTCCCGCTCTGTGGGCAAGGGCACGAGAAGCGTTGCGTGAAGGAAGTGTGGGTAGTGCGCTTGAGGAGGGAGGTGGCGCGCTAGAGCAGATGTTTACTATGAAAGTGAAGTATCAGTTTTCGGATACTGAAAAAGGGGAAACCGACGCGGTGAGTGTTATCTGTCCACTTATTTCTGAAGTACTGCCAGATTCAGAACACACACTTGAAGCCGCTGCCATAAGTGTGGAAAGCGCCACCGAAGCTTTGGGTCTGGCTTCAACTGCAGCATTTGGCACCTGGCGAGACGATAGGCGAGTGTCTATTGTGAAAACAAAACGAGTATCAGTATCTTGTGATCAAGACATTCCTCTTATTCTGGATGGTGAAACGACTCATGCTGGCACCTCAGTGGATATAACGTTTCTTCCGGAAGCATTCAAAGCACTCGTGCCTCATATAAAAAAATAAACGAAGAAGCGCGCCTAGATCTTAGTAAGTGTGCGTTATCATACAGAGATGAAAGCGCTCCGCGGCATGTCACTGATGGATGTCATTGTGGGTACCGCGATGATTCTCATAGTTTTTGTGGCGCTCATGGGCCTCATGCGTGCCTCTATTCTTATATCTGGAGTTTCAAAAGCTCGTGCAGGAGCAACGTCCATTGCGGATACTCAGATGGAATATATTCGTGCGCTCGATTACGACGTGGTCGGAACAGTAGGAGGAATACCCTCTGGAGTCGTGCTTGCTACGAGTACGCAATCACTCAATGGTATTGCCTACTCAACCCGCACGCTCATTGAGTACGTGGACGACTCAGCTGATGGCCTGGCGGGAGCGGATACCAATGGCATTACTACAGACTACAAGCGAATTAAAGTCGAAGTGACCTACTCCGTGCGAGACACTCCCCGAACCGTGTCTGTCATTTCAAATTACGCACCTCCGAGTATTGAAACTACAACCAACGGTGGGACACTTACCATAACGGTGGTAAATGCAGCAGGGGTTGCTGTACCTGGTGCTACGGTGAACGTAACTAATTCGAGCACCTCGCCTGCTGTTAATTTCTCCACCTTTAGTGATGCGAACGGGCTCGTACAGTTACCGGGCGCTCCCACGTCTACGGAATACCGTATAGGTGTTTCTAAAACAGGCTACTCAACTGCTACTACCTATGCACGTGACACCACAAACCAAAATCCAACACCGGGATATCTTACCGTGGTAAAAAATCAGACCACCTCAGGAACTTTTGCTATTGATTTCTTCTCCAGCCTCACTCTGCAGACGCTCTATCCAATACTCCCGGCGTCTACAACTGATTTGTTTACCAGCAGTACACAGCTCGCAAGTCAGACTAATACTCAAGTAACTGGAGGTGCGGTCACACTTGCTTCTTCGGGTGCAGGGTACTCGCTCACGGGAAGCGCCCTACAAACAACCATAACTCCAAGCTATCTTTCAGCTTGGACACAGGCCAGCTCGACGCTATCAACACCTGCAGGCACTTCTATTAAGGTATACGTAAAAGATAGTGCGGGCGCACTTCTTCCAGACGCGGTGCTTGCAGGAAACAGTACCGGATTTACCAGTTTTCCTATCAATCTTTCTGCAGTTTCCACGAGTACCTATCCTTCTTTGGCGCTCTCTGCAGATTTCTCAACTAACAGCACCACTACTACACCCGCACTTCTCGATTGGCGTGTTGATTATTTGGTAGGTCCCACACCGGTACCAAACGTGCCGTTCACGCTCACGGGGACAAAAACTATTGGATCAACAGGTGTTGGCTCTCCTATATACAAGACAACTATTTCAACAACCACCAGCAGTCAGGGAACAAGGACGATGTCACTTGAATGGGATTCCTATAAACTTGGTCTCACTAGCTTCGACGTGATTGATGCGTGTACTCCTCCGTCTTACGCCCTCTCGCCTAATACTGCCTACAATAATGTTCTTTACCTCGGCGCTCCAACCACCAACACCATACTGGTATCAGTTCTCGATAGTAACGGTGTGCCGGTGAGTGGCGCAGGGGTAACTCTTTCAAAAACAGGGTATACACAAACGGTGACCACGACTGCTTGTGGAACTGCATATTTTGGCGGACTTAGTAGTGGCACCTACGCGCTTAGTGCGAGTAAGACCGGATATACTACAACAAGCTATCCTAATGTTTCGATATCTGGTCACACTTTCTATGCAGCTGTCTTCCCGTAAACCAATACGTGGCTTTACGCTTGCGGAAACGGTAGTTGTTATCTCTCTCACTGCCGTAATAGGTGTAGCAGTCATGAACATGATTACTTTTTTCTATACCTCTAATGCCTATGTGTTTCAGCAAACGGGTGCAGTTGATAGTGCTCATCGAGGCCTCGATACTACCTTTAAAAATTTGCGTGAAGCATCATATGGTGATGATGGCTCATATCCAATCGAAAGTGGAGCTACTTCAACAATTACATTTTACAGTGATGTAGATAATGATGGGCCCGTTGAAAAAGTTCGTATTTATCTCTTTAACGGCTCCCTCTATCGAGTAATTACCAACTCGGCGGGAAGTCCTCCTTCCTATGTTGGACAAACCCAAAGTACTACAACCATTGCAACATCGGTTAGAAACAGCACCTCAACACCCATCTTCCGTTATTATGATGCAGGAGGAACACTGCTAACGACACCGGTAGATACGTCAAAGGTTTCTTCCATCTCAACCGAGCTCACGGTGGATTTGAATCCCCTCAGAGCTCCGGATATTTTCACACTTCGAGCAAGTGCCACACTTCGTAACCTTCGCTAGTATATGCAACATCGTCACACCCGGGGATATCTCATGCTCACTGCGATAGTGTACGGAGCTATTTTTCTTAGTGTCCTTGGCGCGCTCTCTAGCTATGTACTCTCGGAAAACAAATTGCAATCGGCGTCGACTTCAAAATCACGCGGACTTGCTATGGCGGAAGCAGGGCTTGAATACTACCGTTGGCATCTCGCTCACTTTACTTCTGACTTACAAAATGGAACCGGTAGCGCAGGTCCTTACTCAATTCCATTTAATGATCCTGAAGGAGGACAGACCGGCACTATAACTCTTTCCATTTTAGGTAATCAGTCATGCGGAGAAATTACCTCTGTAGACATTACCTCGACAGGAACACCTGTTGAGGACGCGAGGGGAAAGCGTACGGTCATGGCTAGATACGCCAAACCGACGGTTGCTCGTTTCTCATATATTTTGAACGATAGTGTGTGGGCAGGTGACGATCGAACTATTCTTGGTCCGTACCACTCTAATGGGGGAATACGTATGGATGGAACGGTTAACTCTCCCGTCACGAGTTCACTCTCTACATGGCTATGCACGAGCTCTTTTGGATGTTCGCCAAGTCGGACAAAGGCTGGTGTGTGGGGTGACGGAAATAATCAGAACCTATGGAGCTACCCAAAGCCCCAGGTGGATTTTGATGCAATCTCTGCAAACTTCTCGTCCTTAAAGACCAAAGCAACTACGTACGGAAAATTCTTTGCGACCAATGGAAGCGCGACATCTAATGGGCCGGGCTATCATCTTATTTTCAATACAGACGGAACCCTGACGGTAAAAAAAGTATCAGCGGTATATACAAATCTGGATTCGGTCCCGGTATACGATTCGTCGGCAGGCTCAGAGTCCGATTACACGCGAATAAAAAACGAAAGCTTACTTGGAACCTACACACTCCCGAGCGACTGCGGGCTTATTTATGTGGAAGACAATATATGGGTAGAAGGCACCATTACAAAAAAAATTACGCTCGTGGCAGCAGATGCAGCCCATTCGGGTGTGGTACCAGATGTGGTGCTCCTGGACGACATTGTGTACCAATCCTACGACGGAACAGATGGACTTACGCTCATCGCAGAAGGGAATGTACTCATAAGTCCGCTCTCACCTTTTGATATGACCTTAAATGGAATATTTATTGCGCAAACAGGAGCGTTTGGACGAAATTTATATGACTGTCCAGGTAGTTATGAGCCAAAGGGAACACTTACTATTCTTGGTACTACGGTTTCCAATAAGCGCACAGGAACAAAATGGGTAAATGGATGTGGGTGGAGTGGAGATGCTGGCTATCAAACCCGTACCGATGCGTACGATCGTCGTCTTGCAACGGACCCGCCACCTTTCACACCGTTTACCTCCACAGATTACACATTCGTAGATTGGCGAGAGAAATAAAACTTGCACATACGGTATGTTTGGTGCAAAACAGTACTAGGTGCACCTTTCAGGAAGGAAGAAGCTCGTGCAAACACCGTTTCCATCAAATCGTTCAGCCAACGATGAGGTAGCGTATCGCTTCAATCAGTTCTATAGCTATCTTACTGCGGTTTTAGTCAAGATGCCGCATTATGCTGATGCTCATATCGCCACGGGCAAGACTGCGTTATCCGCTAAGGGGTACATAAGTCCAAGGCCCGACGATAATACTCACTGGTTAGAATTTC